>JRHI01000972.1_pt1 | contig 27534 bp, 30 predicted proteins | sample 215371 | NCBI WGS metagenome assembly JRHI01 (sample SAMN02929681, study PRJNA255918) | sediment metagenome | biome: cave system; feature: Ice Cave; material: Sediment; isolation source: sediment from deep within a dark volcanic ice cave with no known source of... ...
CGCCACACCAAATTCCAACCGCATTCCGGACGGCACCACGCGTTGCTCGAGCCGGGCCTGTTCGTGCGCGTGCGCATCCCCAAGCAGCTCAACGTTGACTCGCTCCTGGTGGCGGACGTCGCTCTCGGCAACAACCAGCAGGGCCGCTACCTGCTGGTCGTTGACGCCAAGAACGTCGTCGAGCAGCGCCAGGTCGAGGTCGGCGAGCTGGTCGATGGCGCGCTGCGCATCATCAAGAGCGGGCTCAAGCCCGACGAGCGCGTGATCGTTGGCGGCGTGATGCGCGCTCTTCCCGGCAACACCGTGGTGCCGGTCACGGCGTCCGCGGCGGCCGATAAGAGCGCTAAATGATCGCCAAGTTCTTCATCGATCGGCCCGTCCTCGCCAACGTGATCGCGCTGCTGATCGTGATCCTCGGCATCGTCGCGCTGTTCCGCCTGCCGGTGTCGCAGTATCCCGACGTTACCCCGCCGACGGTGGTCGTGACCGCGCGCTATCCCGGCGCCAGCTCGGCGACGGTCGCGCGCGAGGTCGCGCTTCCCATCGAGCAGAAGGTCAACGGCGTCGAGGGCATGATCTACATGTCCTCGCTCTCGACTAGCGACGGGCAATACACGCTTACCGTGACCTTCAAGATCGGCACCGACGGCGACAAGGCGCAGATCCTGGTTGAGAACCGCGTGTCGAGCGCGCTCGCCTCGCTCCCCGACAGCGTCCAGAAGCAGGGCGTGCAGACCAACAAGAAATCGACCTCCATCCTAGAGATCGTGGCGCTCACCTCGCCCGATAGCCGCTACGACAGCCTGTTCCTATCGAACTACGCGACGATAAACCTGCTCGATGAGGTCTCGCGCCTTGACGGCGTCGGCAGCGTTGCCGTGTTCGGCGCCGGCCAGTACGCGATCCGCATCTGGCTCGATCCGCAGAAGCTGCAGGCGCGCGGCCTCGTGCCCAAGGACGTTATCGACGCCGTCAACCTGCAGAGCCGGTCAACCAGCGCCGGACAGGTGGGCCTGCCGCCGGTGCCGCAGGGGCAGAACTTCCAGTATTCGATCAACGTGCGCGGCAAGCTCGACGCGGTCTCCGAGTTCGAGAACATCATCGTCAAGACCGACAGCGGCGGCCGCATCACGCGGTTGAAGGACGTCGCGCGCGTGGAGCTCGGCGCGCAGCAGTACAGCCAGACCTTCAAGCTCGACCAGAAGCCGTCGGCGGGGCTTGCCGTCTACCAGCTCCCCGACGCCAACGCGCTGGAAGTGGCAAAGCGCGTCGAAGAGCGCATGAAAGTGCTGGTGAAAGCCTTCCCCGAGGGGATGAGCTGGACCATCCCGTTCGATACGACGAAGTTCGTGAGCTCGGCCGTTCACGATGTCTACCGCACCTTGATCGAGGCGGCGCTGCTCGTGCTCGTCGTGATCCTCGTATTCCTACAGGACTGGCGCGCGACGCTGGTGCCGGCAACGACGGTGCCCGTCACGATCATCGGCGCCTTCGCGGCCATGGCCGCACTCGGCTTCAGCGTCAACCTGTCGACGCTGTTTGCCATCATCCTGGCGATCGGCATTGTCGTTGACGACGCGATCATCGTGGTGGAAGGCGCAGCCAAGCACATCGAGCAAGGGCTCTCCCCGCACGATGCTGCGGTCAAGGCCATGGACGAGCTCCTAGGTCCTATCATCGGCATCACGCTCGTCTTGATGGCGGTGTTCGTGCCGGCGGCATTCCTGCCCGGCCTCTCCGGCCAGATGTACCGCCAGTTCGCACTCGTCATCGCCGCGACGTCGCTCATCAGTGCTATCAACGCCATGACGCTGAAGCCGACGCAGTGCGCGCTTTGGCTGCGCCCGGTTAAGCCGCCTGAGCAGCGCAACTTCTTCTATCGCGGCTTCAACAACGTCTATAACCGGCTGGAGCACGCCTACGCGGGTCTCATCAAGCGCATGGTGTCCCACTCGGGCGTGATGGCGCTGATCGTCGCTGGCCTCGTGGTCCTTGCCGTGTACTCGCTAAGCCGCGTGCCGACCGGCTTCCTGCCAATCGAGGACCAGGGCTACTTCCTCGTCATTGCACAGCTTTCCGAGGGCGCCTCTCTCGAACGAACTACGCGCGCGCTCGACGACATAACAACCCGGGTGCAGGCGCAGCCCGGCGTTGAGAAGGTCGTCGCCATCGCCGGTCTCGCCGCGCTGAACGACAGCGCCAGCTTGTCGAGCGCGGGCGTCGCCTACGTCATCCTGAAGGATTGGGGCCAGCGCAAGAAAGGCGAGGACCTGCTCGGCCTCTACAAGGGCCTCTCCGCGCGCGTGCAGACGATCCCCGACGGCACCGCGCTCGTGATCCCGCCGCCCGCCATCCAGGGCATCGGCAACGTGGCCGGCGCCACCATGAAGGTCGAAATCCGCGACGGCAGCTTCGACTACTTCAAGCTGCAGCGCCTTGCCGATGCGATCGCCGACCGCGCGCGCGGCCAGTCGATGGTTGCCTCCGCGACCAACGTCTTCCTCGCGGATGCGCCGCAGCTCAACGTCAACATCGACCGCGTGAAGGCTGAGACGCTCGGCGTGCCCCTCGGCAATGCGCTGGACGCGCTCTCCTCCTACATCGGCTCGAGCTACGTCGGCCAGTTCAACAAGTTCGGCCGCGTGTTCCAGATTTACGTGCAGGCCGAGGCCTCCGCGCGCATGAACCCGGAAAGCCTGCAATACCTGCAGGTGCGCAACAACGACGGTAACATGGTGCCGTTCGGCACGCTGGCGTCCATCGAGACGGTTGCCGGGCCGTCGGTGATCAGCCTCTACAATCTTTACCCGGCAGCGACAGTCATCACCGCGACCGCGCAAGGCGCGAACTCCGGTGAGGGCATCGGGCTCCTGGAGCAGATCGCCAAGGACACGCTGCCGCCCGGCACGGGCTACGAATGGACGGCGATGTCCTACCAGGAGAAGGAGGTCGGCAACCAGATCTACATCATCTACGGCCTGAGCCTCCTGCTCGTGTACCTCGTGCTTGCCGGCCAGTACGAGAGCTGGATCGCGCCCGCGACCGTCATCCTTTCCGTGCCGCTGGCGCTGCTCGGTACCGCGGCGGCGTTGCTGGTGCTGGGCGTCGGCAACAACCTCTACACCCAGATCGGCCTCATCCTGCTCATCGCGCTGTCCAGCAAGAATGCCATCCTCATCGTCGAGTTCGCGCGCGAGCTGCGCATCATGGAGGGCCACGATATTCTCACCGCCGCGGTCGAGGCGGCGCGCTCGCGCTTCCGCCCGATCCTGATGACCTCGTTTGCCTTCATTCTCGGCGTCGTGCCGCTAGTGCTCGCCAACGGCGCCGGCGCCAATGCGCAGAAGTCGATCGGCATCGCGGTGCTGACCGGCATGCTGGGCTCGACGCTGCTGACGGTAGCCTTCGTGCCGTCGCTCTTCGTGGTGTTGCAGCGGGTGGAGGAGGCGAGGCTCAGGCGCAAGGCGGCAAAGGCTGACAAGGGCAACGCCGCGGACACGCACGGCACGCCGGAGGCAGCAGGCTGAAGGCTGGCGAACGCCGAGGCTTGCGGTTGGACGACCGAATCGAGCGCCGTTCGACCACTCTGGTTCACTCGATCAGCTTGAGCGTCAGGCACTTCGCGGCGCCGCCCGACTTCAGGAACTCAGACAGCGGCGTCAGAATGGGAGTGAAGCCCGCGCGCCGCAACGTGGCCTGCAGATCATCAGATGCATGATTGAGGATCACATGCCGGCCGAGGCTCACCGCATTGCAGGCAAAGGCAAGAGCGTCGTCTTCTCCGACCTCGATGCGCTTTTCAAGCGGTATCAACGCGCGGATTTTCTCCTGCGATGCTCGATCGAAGGCGGCGGGATAATAGAGCAGCCAGCCCCCGTCGAGCGGGCAGAGGCAGGTGTCGAGATGATAGAAGCGCGGATCCGACAGCCGCAGCGAGATCGTTCGGCATCCGACCGCCTTTTCGATGAAGCCCGCAGCCGCCGCGTCCGAACGAAAGCCGTGGCCAAACCATAGGATCGGCAGCTCCCGATCGAATAACGCATCTCCCGCCCCTTCGAACGCAACGTGCTGCGGCCAGTCGGCGACCGCATATCCGTTCTGCTGAAACCAGTTCCGAACAAGAGGCTCCTCTGCCTGGCGCTCGCGCGAAGCAAAGCGGCTGACGATCACCTTTTCTCCGCGCACCAGACCGGCGTTTGCCGTGAACACCATGTCGGGGACGCCCGGTTCCGGCGGCACAAAGGCAAGCTTGATGAAGCTCGACAAGATGGCTCGCAGGCAATCCCATTGCGATACGGCAAGCGCACGATCGACCTTGCCGGTCTGATCTTGCATCCAATGATTGATCACGTAGTCGACGCTGAAATAACCGGGCTCGCACATCAGGATGGTCTGGGTTGCGGTCATCGGTGTGCGCTCCGGGCTGCCGGTTGAAACCAACGCAAAGCTACGCTCCCGACGCGACACTCACAGGTCGGCCCTTCGACCTCCGTTGGGCGCGCGGCGCCGACTTCAGCGCGGCCGCAAATCGCTCGATCGCCCAGTCGGCCTCCTCGCGCGTGATGATAAGCGGCGGGGCGATGCGGACCGTTTGGTCGTGCGCGTCCTTGGTCAGCACACCATGGCGCGCCAGGGCCTCGACATAGTCGCGCGCCGGTCCGGCTTCCTCATGGAACTCGATGGCGAGCATCAGGCCGCGGCCGCGCACCTCGCGCACGGCGTCGGTGCGGACGGCCTCGAGACCGTCCTTGAGATAGGCGCCGATCCGGGCCGCGTTGGCGATCATGTCCTCCTCGATCAGCACATCGAGGGCAGCGCAGGCGACCGCGCACGCCAGCGGATTGCCTCCAAACGTCGAGCCGTGCTGGCCCGGCTGTAGGACGCCCAGAACCTCGCTGTTGGAAAGCACCGCCGACACCGGATAGAAGCCGCCGGACAGCGCCTTGCCGAGCAGGGTCACGTCGGCTTCGATGCCCTCATGTTCCTCGGCGAGCAGCCTGCCGGTGCGGCCGAGCCCCGTCTGGATTTCGTCGAGGATCAGCGTGATGCGGCGTTTGGTGCACAGCTCGCGCACCTTGGTGAAATACCCCGGCGGCGGGATTGCGACCCCGGCTTCGCCCTGGATCGGCTCTGCCAGGAAGGCGACCGTGTTGGGCGTGACGGCGCCGGCAAGTGTTTCGAAGTCGCCGAACGGTACGATGCGGAAGCCTCCGGGAAACGGACCAAAGCCATTGCGTGAGCCAGGGTCGGTGGAGAAGCCCACGATGGCGATGGTGCGGCCGTGGAAATTGTCGGCGCAGACGATGATCTCGGCCTCACCCTCGGGCACGCCGCGCACTTCGTAGCCCCACTTGCGTACGGCCTTGATGGCAGACTCGACGGCTTCTGCGCCGGAGTTCATCGGGAGTATTTTATGCGCACCGGTAAGGCCCGCGAGTTTCCCATAGAGGAGCCCGAGCTGGTCGTTGCGAAATGCGCGCGAAGTTATTGCCAGCTTGCCTGCTTGCTCGACCAGCGCCGCCAAGATCTTCGGATGGCAGTGTCCCTGGTTGACGGCGGAATAGGCCGAGAGGCAGTCGAGGTAGCGGTTGCCGTCGACATCCCATACCCAAACGCCGCGCCCGCGGCTCAGCACGACGTCGAGCGGCTTGTAGTTGTGGGCGCCAAGCCGCCACTCGCTTTCGTCCAGATCGATAGTAGTTCCGGTAAGCATGGTCGCGGCTCCGACTCGCTCTATTCATGATTCCGCATAGGAGTGGCGCCGAAAAGTCGGAATCGTGCTACTTTCTGCAGCCAAAGTTGCCGCTTTGGCGCAAATATTTGAGCATTTTGGCAGGTCCGACGGATGGACGATCTCGATCACCGCTTGCTTGCCCTCATGCGAAACGACGCACGCCGCTCGATTGCATCACTCGCGAGCGAGCTAGACGCGTCGCGCGCGACGATCCGCACGCGGCTGGACAAGTTGGTGCGGTCGGGAGTGATCGGTGGCTTCACGATCGTCGTGCGCGATCCATCCCAACGCAATCACGTGCGCGCCATCACCTTGATCGCCGTGGAGGGCAAGGGCGTGGAAAAGGTGATGCGGCGCATGCACGGTTTCCCGGAGGTTCGCCGGCTGCATTCGACCAACGGCCGCTGGGACATCGTCGCCGAGCTTGTCACCGATACGCTCGAGGCCTTCGACGGGCTGCTCAACCGCATCCGCGCAATCGACGGAATAACGTCGACCGAAACGAGCATTCTGCTGTCATCGTCGAAGGATCTGGTCTGAACCGAACTGAACCCGCATTCAAGGACGAGGTTCCGATGCGCTTAGAGCGGCATGCTCCATAGCAGAGCATCTGACGGCAGAAGCGCGGGGTTGGCTAAATAGAAAAGCCTTGATGCTGCCGCGATCAGACTGAAGCAGCGGGCTCCCTCGAGCTAGACGAGGGAACCCGCCAAGTTTGAGCCGAAAGAGCTTACTTGCCCATATCGGTCAGGATCTGATCCCACACGCCGTGCGGCGAGAAGCTGTCGCCAGCCATGCACGAATCGTACGCGCCGAGCGACTTGCGGATGTAGCCGGCGAGCTCATCGCCGCTCATCTTGCTGATGTGGGTGGACATCTTGCCGAGAAAGTCCTTGTACCCGGCGTTGCAGTCCTCCTTCGCGAAAGCAGGCGTCACACCGAACAACAGCAGGGCGCCGACGATGGAAAGGGCAGTTCTCTTCATGGTTCACTCCCGTGTAACGTTGAGCCTTCCGCCCGGAATGTCCGGCAAAGGGCTATGCGCGGTTAGATGCTGCCATTGCGCGCAAGGTTACACCCCTCATGCTCAGAACACGTCGTACGGCGCCATAGCTTTGCTCTATCGATACCTTAGCTAGCCGGCATTTCCGCCAATCGCTCGCACTCGGCAAGGTCGTCCTCGCAACTCGCTGTTTGGGAGTTCGCGGTTCTGGAGACGACCTTGTCCCGTAAGGCCGACGCGAAACGTGACGAACTTCTCGACCTCGTTCGGGCCGGGAACAAGGTCGCGACCGAGCGATTTATCCGCCTCAATGCTCCATGGATGCTCGCAGTCGCCCGACGCTATTTGAAAGACGAGGGTCTGGCCGAGGATTGCGTGCAGGAGAGCCTCCTTAGCGCGCTGCGCAACCTGGATAAGTTTGAGCAACGATGCGAGGTAAAGACTTGGCTACACCGTATCGTGGTCAATTTCTGTCTTATGAAAATGCGCAGCACTTTGCGGGCGCAAGAACAGCCGATCGATCATCTATTGCCGAAGTTCGACGCCAATGGCGGCCGCGTTGAGACGCCTTGGTTCCCGGTTGCGACACCCGAGGAGGTTCTGGAGCAACGCCAGATGAGTGCTCTTGTCAGGGCGAAGATTTCGGAGCTTCCCGATGGCTACCGTATCGTTTTGCTGCTTCGTGACATCGAAGAGCTAAGTACCCAAGAGGTGGCCGAGCTGCTGGGGGTATCCGGCGCAGCGGTCAAGGTGAGGCTGCACCGAGCGAGGTCAGCGTTGAAGAAGCTGATAGAACCCATCCTCCGGCGGGAGGACTCTGATGGCTAGGATTTGGGCCACGGTCTTGAGCTCCATCCGGCGTGCCCTCGGAGCGCAGGCGCCGGCCGCGATCACGTGCAGGCAATTCGAGGATTTCATCGTGAGCTACCTCGATGGCTCCTCGGATGAAGATAGTTGCCGAGAGTTCGAAGTCCACATTGAGGCCTGTAAGGCGTGCCGGGAGTACCTCGTGGCGTATCGAGAGACAATCGTTCTCGGCCGAAGAGCTTACGACGATCTCGATGAGATCCCGGCCGCGGTGCCCGAGGATCTGGTGCTGGCTGTTCTTAAGGTCCGCTATTCGGGCTAGAGCGGGCTCCGACGCGCGTGTGCACCTCGGAGCCCTGACCGCCGGCATGAGGAGACCCAACATGCCGAAGGCTGATCCGATCAATAGCGTTCGCAGCCATAGCTTTGCTCTATAGATACCGGAGCGAGGAGAGGGGTGGTCTCGAGCAGACCTAGCTGCCATCCAAACCTTGGATATACGAGAGCAATATTGCGGTGCCAGCCTTCATCGGCCGATGTATCATTCTTGGCGGCTAGCGATAGGTTCGCGACAAGGCCCCGTAGCTCAGTTGGATAGAGCACCAGATTCCTAATCTGGGGGTCACAGGTTCAAATCCTGTCGGGGTCGCCATTAAAATCAAAGGTTTAGCATTGTTCTCATGTTCCATTCTGACTCTTCGTCTGGTTCTTTATTCTGACATTTGCACCCGCTTCGTTCGCATCGACCCATGCCCGCCTCTTCCTGGCGGCCACTTCGCGCTGGCGCTCGGTTCGCTTGACGTACAGGCGTGCTGCTTGAGGTGTTTTGTGCCCGGAAAGCGTCATGACTCCCTGCTCGGTAAGTTCGGCATCGCCCAGTTCGGTCATGCCGCCATGGCGACACGCATCAAGCGTGACGTGGGACCCAAGTCCTGCCGCGCACCTTGCCCTGCGAACGAGACTACGCGCATAGAAGTACGAATAAGGGCGAGGAACCCCGCGGGCACCTGTCGTCAATACGATTGGCAACCCGTGGCGCGGCAGGCTCGCCAGATAGGCCTCAAGCTCAGGAAAGAACAGGCCCTCATTGTCCTCCAGCGGCATCCACACGATCTGTCCAGTCTTGTGGTGAAGAATGCGGACCATGTGCGGTCTATCCGCACCGCGAAAATCGGACCATATGATCTTTCCGCCAATCACGTTTTCGGGCCGTTGAAGCCACTCAAAACAAATCAGGGCCGCGGCGCCGAGATGAGGTGCGCCGATGTCGCGTAGCGCATACGCGAGGGCATAGGCCTCTGCCCGACTAGCAGCGATTTTGCTCGTCTTCGTTAGGTCCTTGAGCACACCGCGGAACGGATTTTCAATCGGCACAATGGTGGGGTGAAACCGATGGACAACGTCCCACGCCCAACGAGCAATATCGATAAAGAGGTTGGCTTGGCGGGTCCGCTTACCCCGCGGCCCGAGTTGAAGCTTTGCATATATTTTGTCGACGCTTGCTGGGGTGATCGAGGAGAGAACCAGCTCCGCGACAGGACGCCCGGTTTTGGTCATGATGTCTTCGACGCGCGCCAATGCGCGCCGGTATTCATGCCGCGATCTCGGGCTGACCCGTTGCTCAAAGGCACGGCTGCGCAAATAAGAATCAAAAAGCCAAGCCACGGTCCCGTAGCCGCGGCGCGTCTGTTCGCGGGGTGGGGCAGCGCGTCCGGTTCGCCAGGAAGCAAGATGTTCATTGAGAACTGTCGCTCGGTCGATAGCGGCGCCGTAGTCAGTACCCAAGGCTTCTCGATGGAGGTGAATGCCAGCGGCAATATCGCGGGTCGGCGGGTTCCAATAATAGCCTGTGCGGCCACCCTTGAGGCGCTTGGCGATCATATATCTGGGCCAACCTATGGGCTTCATAGCACGTCGGCGGCGTCCTCGATCGCATCGATCTTGCCGCTGAGTTTGCCTATGTCGTGGTCCAGATCGTCCTTCAACCACACCTCACCTCGACCCGGCACTGTGATGGGCAAAGAATAAGTTGTACCAACTTTGCGGCGGAAGGCACGGGTCGACTTCTCGTCGACGTAGGCGGCTGCTCTCTCGGCGCGCATGAGGCGCGGCCACGATCCGGGAGGTGACTGCGGAATTGTAGCCATGCTCAGGAGCGCTCTCCCGCCCCCAACCCGCTCCTTACCGTCCTCATGACTTCTGGTAGCGGCAGCCCTGCAGACAACCCAGCTTCAATGAGACGTGCCTCAGCAAGCCCTGTGTCGATCTTCCTTTCGCGGACCAGCTCACCTGCTTTATGCGCGGCCCAATTGAGGATGTTATTGCGCTCGCCCACGGCAGCAGAGGCGGCGCGCCGGGCAATACCTTCGAGGCTGCGGACGGCGCTCTCGGACGACAGCCGCTGCTCAAAACGCTGCTCTGGTTTGGTCCGCGGCGTCAGCAGCTCGCGTGCCCACAAGGGAAGGGGCGGCAAAGGCAATGATGGACGTGTGATCCAGATGTACTCTCCGCCCGGACCGCCGTCGCTCGGGCGGATGATCGATGGCGGCGCCACGACATAGCCGCCGGTGGATTTTACATCGATCCCGGGGCCGAGCTTCCCCTTGCTGCTCGATAAGCCAACGGGGTGCGCAAAGTACAGGTGCTTGCCGCCATTGCCGCTGCGCACAGTCGGGCACGGCGGGAATACCTTGCCCGTGCCCGCGAGCGCGCAGATGCTTGCGGTCCCGCCATTCCGAGGGTCGATGTCAATGACGACGAGGCCAGAGCCCTCGCCTGTGGCGATACCAATATTGGCATCGGGAAATCGGCGCGCCCACCGCTCGATCTGATCGACTTCGTCAGTGGCATCTTTGAAACCGTGCCCCCCTTTGAGGGCGGGCAGCTTGCAACCGGCCGCAAGGGGGAGGACCTTGAAGCCAAGGCTCACGTACAATGCGGCCGCGTCCAGGAACATCACCGCCTCCAGTCCTTGTCGCGCACGACATTGGCCGCCATGTCGCAGAAGAACTTGAGCGTTTGGGTTGGGCCGTTGCGCTGCTTGGCCACCTGGAGTTCGAGAACAGGCTTGCAGGCTGCAAGTTTGGCCTGTGCGTCCTGCTCGGCATCAGCGCCCTCCTGTAGTTGGCGCTCGTACTGGTACGCTGGCCGGTAGACGAACAAGACAACATCCGCATCTTGCTCCAACGCCCCTGATCCCCTGAGATCGGCAAGCGTGGGCCTCTGGTTCTCTCGGGTCTCGACCTGCCGGTTGATCTGATGCAGGCCCAGAACGGCCACATTGAGCGACTTGGCCATCACACACATGGCCTCACTGATTTCGTCGAGTTCCTTCACGGGCTGGCCCTTGTACCGATTAGAGGCCCGCACTTTGCCGAGATGGTCGACGACAACCAGGACGAGATCATGCCCCTCTGCGCGGAGGGCCCTTTCCGCTTTCCGAGCGCGCGCGAGGATGTCCCCAGCGGTCAGACCGTTTTGTGTATCGATGATGAGGGGGAGGTCCTTGAGCACGGCTCTTGCCCTCTCCAGTCGGGCGATGTCGCGCTCATCGACGCGCTTCGGCTTGAGGTCGGCGTATGCAAGCGGCCGATCCTGGGTGTAAGCGAGGTCCGCCAGGACACGCGCATTGATGTCCTCCCGCGCCATCTCAAGCGCGAAGTAGATGACGCCGTGGCCTTTCAAGGCGGTGCGCAACGCCGAGCCGATGGCGACAGCCGATTTGCCCATGGAGGTGCGCCCCCCGAGGACCGTGAATTGCTCCTGGTGATGACCGCCGGTGACCTCATCGAGGTCCCTCAGCCCGGTGGTGATCTCAATGGGGTCACGATCCGCCTGCAGCCGGTTGATGAACTCACTGGCACTGTCGTAAAGGCGAAACGTCGTCCTCTCCGCGGAGACGGCATCAGCCACCAGGTCGTTCATCCGGCCGATGGCGTCGGCGTAAAGAGCACTCAGGGGTTTCCTTCTGTCTGTAACGGCTTCTGCTAAGCCCTGGTGATATTCCACCGCCCGACGCCGCTCGGCCAATTCGCGGAGCACAGCGACAATGTCGGCGACAGGCGGAGCAGCGGCCCCAATGCTCAAGCCACGGACGACGTCGAGGCCGGTTGAGTTATCGTCCAACGGCATTCCCTGAAGCCGGTGCTTCAGGGTCACGAGATTGACGGCCTCTGCGTTTGCGCGAAGGTCGAGCGCCGCCGCCAGCGTGGCCGACAGGACCGGATCGGTAAGGCGCTCCGGCTCAAGGTCTCCAAGATGGTCGAGGTTGCCGTTGTCCACGAGGATGAGCCCGATGAGCGCCCGCTCAAGCTCGACGTCGGCGAGCGACTGGTGAGGAGCGCCATCAGTCATTGCACTCCTCCTTCGTGGCCTTGAAGCCCGCGTAGACCTCTTCTCCCATGTTGATGCGGTCCCTGCGGTCCTGATCGGTTTCCCCACTAGGCGACGACGTGCCGCGGCGAGGAATTGTCTGAAAGGCGCTGCGCCACCACGCCCGCCAAGCCGCATTCCAGTCCGCCATGAGGCTGCCCTTAGCGATGTGGTGGTCGCGGAACAGGTCGGCTTGCGCAGCGATCTGCTGGTCGCTGGCGGCCCAGCTCTCCTTCACCCACGTGATTTGCACCGCGGTCGGATGCCACTCAGGGTCGATCTGTGATCTGCGCTTTATGCACTTCGTGGATTCCGCGACGTTAATCGCGGCATCTTCACTTACGGGTTCCTTCTCTGAGTTACTGTCGACCAGCCTCGGTGACTTTGGACCACCGCCCTCGGTGACCTTCGTGGCGCCAAAATCACCGTCCTCGGTGACTGTTACCGTGCTCGGTGACTTTGCGGGGTCACTGTCCTCAGTGACTTTCTGGGCTCCAGAAGCCTTGATGCGATCAACGTAGGTCTGAATTTCGCGACGAATTGTTTCGTGGTCGATGTTGCCGAAGGTGTAGACCATCAGCGAGCGATTGTTTGCCTCCGCAACACGCTCGCGCTCGGCGATGAGGTAACCCCACCGCCGCAGCTCGCGCAGCTTGTTGGAGACGGTCACCGGCTCGACGCCGACCTCATCCGCGATGGTTCGACGGTCGGGCCATGCCCTGGCCGTCTGCCGGTTCAGGAAGCCGACAAGAGAGGCCAGAACTCGCAGATGGCCACGATCAAGGCGGCGGTCCTGAATAGCCGTGACAAGGGCCTCTTTGCACAGCAGCAGAACGCCCGTCTCGACGTTCGCCTTTGCCGCCTCGGCTAAGGACTGGCGATTCGGGCTCTCGTCCGAGCGATCCTTTCTTGCCGCGCACGTCATTTTGCACCGGCTCCCTTTGCTTCCCGCGTGCTCCTGAACGAGGCCGCGGCGAGATGGCCCAGTACGTCTTCACGTGCGTAAAGAACCTTGCGGCCAACCTTCGTGAAAGGGATGGACCGCCCAACAATGCGGTCGCGCTCCAGCGTGCGTACGGACTTGCCCAGAAGGTGCGCGAGTTGCTGCTGCGTGAGAAATAACGGCAAGTCTGTAGCGGTTGAAGGCCACGACGAACCGAGTACCACGGGAAACTGAGGTACTGCTTCGGGCGGCTGGGGCATAAGTTCGGTCTCCGTCGTTGGTGCGCGGTCGAACGTCGCAATGCGGAGCCCTACACGCATGGGCGATGCTTGTATTTCATGTTTTGTTGCTGACGTTGGGTGGCCGCGCTTGGCGCCGTGCCTGGCTTCTCGAACGTGTCAGACCAAGTGCTTAGCGCGCGTTGTCGTCCACACGCTTCGCCTTGGGTTTAGCGCCGAGCGACCGCTCGGCGCTGCGCGTTTTCTCCCAGGTACGAGCCCGCCGTTTCAACTCGTTGATCAAATCCACCGCGCTCGCGTCCCTCGCTCCCATAAGGTCGAGACATACTTGGACCATGCGCGCAAAGGGGCCTGGATTATTGCGATGGGCCGTGCGAGGGGGCATTTCGCCGATCGCATGGAGGTGGGTCGCCTGCATCTTCCGGATGAAGTCAAGCTCTGCCTTTCGCTTGGGAAAATTTCGGCTGCGGCTTGGCGCGTGGAATGAGGCGCGCCATCGTTGAGACCGTACACCCGAGGCGAGCCGACGACCGGCGATCCAGCGACCGCCGGTGAGGCACAGCGCGACGGCTGAGGTGCAAGCTACCTCTCGTTTCGCGGGATCGCGGAAATCTTTGGGCAAAGGCAAATCTATTCCCAGACTCGGCCTCCTTCCGCGGTCGGCGAGAAGCACTCGGGCGGCCTGCGAAAGGTTCTCGGTCAGCGTAGCGGCCCGCTCATAGTGCTTCGAGCATGCCGCGCCATAGAGCGCCTCGATCTCGTCGCGCAATTCGTTGGCGTTCGGCGCGCGTACCTCCCTGGCATAGTCGGACGCGGCCTCGCGCAAGCCCTTCGCGAACCGTAGAAGGTCCGTCGACTTCGGGTATTTGCCTAGGCTTGCGAGGCGGTTGATCCGATCATCACTGAAGACCTGAGGGACCCGATCTTCGGTTATGAGCGGTCGTACCTTCTTCCTGCGCATGGTCGTCGCTCTAGCGCACTGGCCGCGTTCATGGACAATAACGTGGGACGCCATACACGCGAACGTTCCGGCCATCGACGCGGCGATAAAGTCGCTGCCCCCCGGTCAAGTGCCTAAGCTCCGTAGCGACCGACTGCCAGGGCAACGGCTTCCAGTTGATCGCGTGGCAGAAGGCCGAGTAGAGGCATTCGAGATCGCTTGCTGGAACAAGGTGACCGGCAAGAACCGGCTGTGATTGTAGCCAGCCCAGTAGTTGCCGAGCATGATCGTCGGCGGAGAGTTTGCGGTAGCAGGTGCCGCTCCACACCCTTCGTAACTTTGGGCCAGAGTGAGTTTGTCTTGAATCGGGTCTTTGCTCTCCGACGAGAAGCCCGGCAGATGTATCGAACGCCTCAGGCACATCGAAGCGCATCAACGTGGCGTTGTACTCGACGGGCAGGCCGACTTGCGCTGCAGGAACGATCCGGCGTGCGTCTGCGGGGCCGGGCGCCACTTTTGGCGCGACATCTGGTGCCTTATCTGGCGCCAGCGCTGGCGCGTAATTTGGCAGTGCCGCTGTCGCTTGCCGTGGCGCAACTTGCGGCGCGTTTCGAGGCGCAATGCACGAATCGGAGTCCCGAGTACCCGTCGCCGGGTGTCGGGAGCCACGTCGTGTAGCGAATAGAGGTCTAAGCCACTGCGCCAACTATTAGACCGCTCCGAATCGGTAGACTGCCAGCCGCAGTGTACCGCGTCAGGTTCGAGACACTAAGCGGGCGATTCGGGCAGCCACCTGCTCAGGAAGTCCAGAACTTCCGCAGTCCTCAGCTTGTGCCAAGCGGCGCATTTGACTCCCCCAACGGCCGCAGGCGATAACCAGTTCAGATCAACCGTCGCAGCGAGCGATGGTGGGCGCGCAGCGTACCGCGCCGATCATGTCCGTATCCCCGCCGTCCTGCACAGCGACCTTGCATGGGAGCACGGCTGGCAATGGCACGCACTGAAGCACAGGCACCGGATCGCATCAGAGGTTTTACGAGCTTGGCCGAGCACGAGGCCGCGACATACGAAGGGAAGATCGTCGTCTCGGACCAGGACGGCTACCGTCTGCGCCGCATCTGGCACGATGGCGAATGGTGGCATTCTGTGGTTGATGTTGTTGGCGCGCTGGCAGAAAGCGCCAACCCAAAGGACTACTGGGCTCAGACCAGCAAACGCATGGCCAAGAAAGAGGGCGCAGATGAAGCGCTGACAAAATGTCAGCGGTTGAAACTGCCCGCCGATGACGGGAAAATGCGACTAACGGACTGCGCGACCACGGAAGTACTCTTCCGCATCATCGAGTCCGTCCCTTCCAAGCGAGCCGAGCCAATCAAGCAATTCCTCGCGCGCGTCGGCGCCGAGCGGCTTGAAGAGATCGCGCAGCCCTCTAAGATCGTGGACCGCGCCATTCAGGCCTATCGCGACATAGGTCGGGACGACGAGTGGGTCGATGGTCGCCTCCAGAACAGATCGGCTCGCAATGAACTGACTGACGAGTGGCAGAAGCGCGGCGTAGTCGGCGGCAAGATGGCTGGCCTCACCGTCCGCATGGGCGAGGAAATGCTCGGTGTGACGCCATCTGAGCACCGAAAGATGAAGAAGCTCGGCAACGGTGACGAAACCCGCGAGCACTATGATTCACTGGAACTTGCCGTGACGACTCTTGGCGAGCGCGCGGCCAAGGCGATGATCGTGGCACGCAAGACGGATACCTACACGACGACCGCTGATGCCTCTATGTCCGGCGCCAAGATTGCTGGCGATGCCCGCCGAAATATCGAGAAGGAAATAGGGCGCCCTGTGGCCAACGACAGCAATTTCCTGCCCAAGCCCGCGGAGGCGGCCATGTTGTCGCCGCCGCCCGCGCCCGAGGCGCCGCCGATGAAGATGAAGGAACACCGCAAGAAGAAGCCGTCGTGATGGCCAACTGAGCAGCACGGCCGCCGCCAGTGCCTACTTCCATAGCCCCTCAAAGCGTCGGCTGGCAGTGCGCGTGTATCGCATCGTGTGGCGCGGGTCGCGGTGGCCAAGGTAGTCCTGGATCACCCGAAAATCGGCGCCCTTGTTGGCGAGCGCGAAGCCGCAGGAGTGGCGCAGCATGTGCGGCCACACGTGCCCTAGCCCAGCCCGCTCGCCTGCCCCGCGAATGAGGTAGTTCACCGCCTGTCGCGTCATGGGCTGGCCACGCTCAGACACGAATAGCCACGGCAGCTTGTCTTCCCGCATGTTCAGGTAGCGCTTGATTGCGCGCAGCTCGTCGCCTTCGACGGGCTGCTCGGTTGAAAGGGAGTTCTTGCTCCGCTTGACGGTGAGGCGCGCCTGCTTGAGGTTCAAGGCATCCTGGCGCATCGTGATCGCCTCGCTCACCCTGAGACCGTGGCGGTAGATCAGGAAGACGAGAGCGTGATCGCGAACACCGTGGCGCCCTTGCTTAGCAGCGTCCAGCAGGCGCTCCACCTCATGCGGATCGAGGTAGTCTTTCGAGCGCTCGTGGGCGTCCGCGGCATCACTCTTTACTTTTCGCCGTTTGGCGAGGGCCATTTAGGACTCCAACTTGTCCGATGAATGCTGGAGGCTGTATAGCACACTTTTTACAAAAGACACTATTCGTTAAGAGTACTCCCAGCGTCGATTTGCGATCTGTTTGCAGCTCCATCATATCGCGCCCAGGATCATCGCTTCTATATCGGCTCTGGCCGCCGCGGCGCGGGCCTGGGCGTCGGTCTTGAGTCGCGCGATTTCCGCTCGTCCGGCTTCGACGCGCTTCATCATCGCTTGCTGAACCGGCAGCGGGGGTAGGGGAATCGGGGCCGCCCGAAGTTCCGTCGAATTGATGCTACCGAGTCCCGATGACGTTTTGACATTGCGGAAAAAATGGTCCTTCCCGGTCGCCGTGTTGAACCAGGTCATAGCGAACGGAGAAAGCAATCGCGATGCATCCGGGCGGACCTTGAGAATATGGTTCTGATGAACACAATCCGGGATTTCTCCGTTCCACAAGGCACAGCGTCCGAGTTCTTCTCGGCTGCCATTGCCTTCGACAAAGAGCATGTCCCCGGACTCAAGCCGCAGACCCACGAATTCCTTGTCTGGCACGTCGATGTACTTGATTTCACGCAGGTCCAGTTCGCCACGCTGCACGTTGGCTACGCGCAGGTAAGGGCGCGGATGTTGGTCGGGCCGATTCGCCGGACACTTTTGTATACCGTAGGAGACAGCCGCAACGCTTCCTAGGAGCACCACGGGATACTTGCCACCGCTGATGTCAATGGCCGTGCTTGCCAGTTGGTTGAACATGACCGACCAGCGTTCCAGCTCGCTCCACCAGAGGCCAAACGACTTAGGCAACGCGGATTGTTCGGGGAGGGACAGGTCAAGGTCAGCGAGGAAACGGGCTTCGATGTCGCACTCTAGGCGTTCTATCTTGGCCGCGGTCTTGGCCCCGCACCGCCGTGCGGCCTCGTGCGCCTCCACGATCCGGCGCTGCTCGGGCAATGGAGGAAGCGGGATTTCAAAGTCAATGAAGAACTCTTCGCGGAAACGATTGCGGCTCACCGCCGCTGATCCGGTCGAAGCCGCATTCACCGCTTTGATCGTCCGATCGCTGACGCACCAAAGATACAAGTATTCGGGTAGGATACTCGACGTATCTGCCACGAACTGCGGGAACTCATTGGAGACGTAGCATTCGGTCATGTCCGTCGGTACAACGGCGAACGACGCTTTCCAGGCGAAGAGGCGATTGTAGATAAGAGCGCCGGGCATTAGGGGCGTCAACCATTTGGCGCTTTGTTCGCTTCCTCGCACCGTTTCACGATGGAAAACGCCCTGGCCGTACCACCTGACCCCCGCCATTTTGTACTCGTGGTCCGGCTCGACTTTCACAAGCTTCGAAACCAGCCTGACCAATTCGCCGACGCGGGGCCGCTTCCAGCCAGCGGGCAATTGGCGCGACAGGATCACGCCGGACGGCACTACCCAACGGTCCATTTCATGCCAAAGCACAACGAATGCGCGGGTAGGACTTGTACTCATGCGTCCCCTCTCGAAAGAAGGAACGCTTTCGGGTTGATGCGGCAGCGCCGATACAGTTCCAGGCAGGCGTCCTCCGGCTTTACGCCCGGGGGCAAGTGGTCGTTGAGGTACAGCTCGTTGGTGTCGGGTTCGCCCGTGGCTGTGATACCGACTTTCTCCGCTTCGTACAGGAAGAGTGGATAATCGAACCGTTCTTTCAAAAGGGCGCGGGCCGCGCGCGTCCTAGTTTCGTCCATGCGCCTGCGGTAGTCGCGCAGCCCGGCTTCGGCTTGCTTGCGCGCTTCCTTGTCCTTCGCCTGCTTGGCCGCGGCGCGAGCCCTTTCGAGCCGGGTAGTTTCCGCGGCGATTTCGTCCGCGTACTTAACGTCGATTTCCTTGCGGGCCGCATGGCGCTTCTCGTCGTAGTCGACCTGCTCCCTCTCTGTGAACTTACCCAGGAACAGGATCGACGCCTTGACGCTCGCCCCGGACGAAGTGAACGTTTCCTGCGGCAAACTGACGATGGCGAGGATGCGGGCGCGATCCTCGCAGAACTCGCGGACGTAGACCAGGGACGGATTGTTGAAAATGCCTTCGGGCAAGACGATCCCCATGCGTCCGCCGGGCTTCAGAAGGGCCAGGCAGCGTTCGATGAAGAGTATTTCGGTTTTTACCTTGCCGAGCTTGGCCCCGTTGCCGCCTCGCTTGGGAAGCTCAAAGAGGGACGCGATCGGTTTGCCCTTGGCGGCCTCGACGCGGGCTTGCGCTTGCTTGTACACGTCGCCGTATTCCTGGCGATAGCGCCGATCAGCGTCGGGATGTGAGGTTGCTTGTTCTTCGGTCACTTCGTCCGACGGCTCGACGTTCGCGCCGAACGGCGGATTGGTCAAAATCACGTCGAAGCGTTCTTCGAAGACGCCGTTGACATTGATGAATCCATTGTGGTGATGCACCCCGCCGTGGCCGTCGCCATGCAAGATCATGTTCATTTTGCTGGTGCGAGCCATGCGGTCGTTGGCGTCGGTCCCGTAGATACACGTATTTGACAGCTTCCAAATGCGCGAACCGGACTTGCGCTGATCGATGCTCGCTTGGATGGCGTCGTAGCGCTGGCGCAGCAGTTCGGCGCGCTTCGCTTCGGACCGTTTCTTTCCATCCCGGTCAAGCTCTTCGGCGTACTTGCGATAGAGCCGGTCAGCGTCGGCGAGGATTTGTTGCCTCACGATGTCGAAGAATCGAATGAGGAAGCCACCCGAGCCGCTGGCAGGGTCGCAAATGACCTCGCCTTCCTTGGGGTCGACCATGCGGACCATGAATTCGACGATGGTCCTGGGAGTAAAGAACTGGCCGATTTCACCCCGAAAGGTTCTGCCCAGGAACCGTTCGAAGGCGATGCCCTTCACGTCTTCACTGGTATCCGACAGATTATAGCGTTCCAAGTAGCGGACGATTTCGCGCCCAGTGGCCAATTTCAGGTTTAGCCGTTCGCGTTCGTCGAAGATGCGATCCTCGCGGTAGGCGTCTTTGGTCTGGCGAAACAGTTCTTGCAGTGGATTCTCGCCGATTTGCGAATCGAGCCAATCGACCGTGAACAGGTTTTGCCGTTGCTTCTTGCGGCGCAGCTCACGTTCGACCCAGACCTTGACGAACAGCACCTTGGCGATTTCGTCGAAGGCCGCCGCCGGGTCCAGGTGTTCGCGGTTGCGAATGACGTTGTGGCAGGAATGAAGCAGATCGGCGAACTCGTCTTCCTTGAACGTCTTCAGTTTCTTGATGAGTTCTTCAATTTCCTTGTCGCTGGCATCGGCGTGGGGGATGTTCTCGATTTCCTCGCAATGGCCGGGCAGCCTGTCCTTGCGGGTTCGCCAGTAACGGGTTTCGCGATTGTTGTGCGTCACGAAGAACGGAGCATTGGTCAACAGGGCGTAGTGCTCACCCTGCGAGTAGTCCTTCGCCTTGATGGTGATGTTGTCAGCCTTGCATTCGACTACGATCAGCGGAGCCTTGCGATCCGATTTGTCCTTGGCAGTACGCCAAATCGCCACGTCGGCGCGCGCCTTGCCTGATCCTCGGCCCGTGACATGTAATTCCTCGTCCATCTGGTCCAGGTTGAAACCGTACTCGTTGTGCAGGACCACAACGTAGGCTTGGCGGACGCGCTCTTCTGGGGTTTCGAGCAGCCACTTTTGGCGGATATGGGAGAAGATTTGCCCCTTATCGTTCGTCTTGACCGACAGGGAGGGCCGTTCGTCGTTCGATGCCGTGTCGCGGGACCGGGCCGTAGGCGTGGCTCCGCGGTTAGGTGTTCGCTTGGCCATGTCGGGCTTCCATTCGGTATGGGCTGACTCTAGTTAGAAGCGCCGGGGGAAGAAAATCATCAAAGTAGATTGTTGACATGGGCACTTCTCCGCCGCTGGTTCGGCTTTGATGCGATGCGGTCTCTGATGCACACAAACTGGCTTAACGCCCTATACGGCACACTCAACTGGTTTCCGCCGTGGCAGTACAGCAAATCCAAGGTGGCCATAGGCTCGCGCGATTGGGTCGCCTATCACGAAGCGGGCCACGTAGCCGCGGCGATTGCAAGCGGGTCTCGATTCTTCTCAAGCATTTCGATACTGCAACTGCCAGGGGAACTTCCGTTTGGTCGCACGAGCGTCCAAGGAAACAAACAAGTTGCCCTTGGAGGCTTTGCCGTTGAACTTGCGCTGAAGAAAGCTGGGCGCCTCGTGGACAAGAGCGGCGCGGCACTATCCGACGCCGACTTCAAACATGAATCGACGCAAACCACGAGGGAAGATCGAGTCTCTTTTGCAAACCACTTAGGGCAGCCACTATCTGTCGCATTGGATGCCCTATTTGACACGGAGGCCCGACAGCTAGCGAACAGGTTGGATTTTGACCTCGTTGAGCGGTTGGCGCGCTCGCTGATCGTTGCTGGAGAGCTTAATGCTCACGACCTTCGTAGGTTAATTCGCCGCCCTGCTAGCTCTGGCGACAACTAACAACGCTATCGCTGTCGACGACGCCCCCCGTCCAGTCTGCTGCCTTAGCCCGGCCCGAAGTCGGCGCCAAGTTGGATGGATGGACGCCGCGACGCTCTACATGGTGATGACGCTTCCAAACGGGGAGCAGAAGACCTCGACCAAAGAGTTCTCGAATCTTCCCACGTGTGAGGTTCAGGCCGATCTACTCCGACGGCATGTTCCCATGCACCCGAAACCACCTGACGCTGTGGAGTACAGTTGCGAGGCGCACCTGCCGATATTCCTGCTCGACAAGCACCAGCGCGGCAGATCGCGTCACGTTTTAAACTTTACCTCACTTCAAGGGTGTATCGCGTATCGATGGCTACTCCATATGCGCGACCGCAGGAGCACAGGTCACTGCCACGAGTGGGCTCTCATGTTCAACGCGGACGGCCGCGAGGGTGAAGAGGATGGCATGGATATGTTCGGGCAGCCCGGGCTGAAGCACAGGCCGCCCTGACGGCGATGACTGGTTTGCGCCCGATCGAAATATGACGAAATTAGCCGCGACTTAGCCACTTCCTTCGAGCAGCTAGCCATTGGCTAGTGTATTGGCTAGTTGTGTTAACAAGATAACCCGTTGCAACTGATGGCCTTCTTCCGTCCTTCTGCTACGAATGACTAGTTTGGCTAGCTTTTTTGGCGATCGGCTGGCGGGAGAACCATAGGCACGCTTGTAGCGAGAGTAGCTTGTGTTCAACGCAGAGGCACCCATCCCTTATCGGAGTCATGGAGTTGCCATCGGAATCACTGAGCTTCTAGCCAAGCGGGTCTGTCGCTGCATCGGGGGGAATGATGCTGCTGGACGCAATCGCTCTGCTCATCCTCGCCGGGATGATGTTCATCCCGCTGGTCAATGTCGTCGTCGGCGTTATCGTGGGCGCAGGCTTTGCTGGGCCTCCCGGTGCTTTGGCCGGGGCGCTATTGGCCCTCGTCACCACCGCGGCTCAGAAGATGGTCGCCGAGCGTAGGGGCTGGTCCGCCCTAAGCCCCGCCGATGAGCCATCCTGAGCGTCCGCACGGTACCCCGCCATGCTCACCCTCTATTCATACCCCACCCTCTTCGGAGTTGCCGACAACAACGGCTATGGCCTGAAGGTCTATGCCTTCCTCAAACTCATTGGTGTTCCGTTCAAACATGAGCACCTATTCGACGCCTCGGCCGCGCCGCGCGGCCAACTTCCCTACATCGTTCCTGAAGAGTGGGTCGTGTCAGTGCCTCAGCTTCCGCGGCGGCGCGTTGCGCGCGTCCAGAGCGGGCAGCACTTCAGCGGACTCGGTGCGAATAAATTCCGCAAGCTCTTCGTCCGACATGTCCAGCAGGAAGGCGCCGGGGGTGGGCGCGTCGGTCTGCTTCGCATAAAAACGGCGCAACTCGCCGCGCTTCACTTCAGCGGCAATTGCCGCGCTCATCTGACCCTTCTCTTCCGCCTTGTCCCGAAGCTGCGCCAGCTTCTCCATGTGCTCTTCGAGGGACAACAGCGCCTTCGCCTCGCGGCGCTCGGCAAGCTCCTGCAGTCGGGGGGTAATTCGGGGGTCTTTCAGCAGTCGCCTCGCCTCCTTGTCAATGGAGGTTGAGGACATGTTGCCCGCGTCATAGGCCAGCCGATACGCTTCGCAGGCATTCCCAGTTTCGTAATAGGCGAGGAGGAAGGCGTCTTGCTTGGGAGTCAGGTTCTTTCTTGCCATATGGTGGTTCCCGTATTCAGTCTCGAACGTGCTCCTGTGTACCTCGATTCGAAGGTTCGCGGTGCTCAGGTAGTCGGCGTCGAATTTGCAGTTATAAAGCCCTCGACCACCAAGTTCACAGCATCAGCCTGTTCCTCCGTCAGATATTGATTTATTGGCCCCGACCGTCCGGTCTTTTGCACGAACTCCTCGATGGCCGCCTTTATCGTCAACAACTCGGCTTTTCCTACTACTCTGCCCGGCTGACTAAGCACGTCCTCGACCGCGAACTTTAGCTGTTCCAATGTCGCTGCAGCCCAAAGCTTCCGCCTATTGAACTTTTCACGCGCCGAACGTTTTGGGTTCTTGCTCCCCTTCATCAGCTTCTATCCTCCCATGCAAAAGCCCCGCCCAAGCGGGCGCTGATCGCGTGAACTAGTCGATGCTATTTTCCTTCGGTCGAACGGATCGGCGGAATCTGCACAAAAAATGGCATCTTAACGTCGTTGAGGCTCATTGCTGGACCGATGTCCATGGGCTCCTGGACGAGACGAGGAAGGCGCGCCTCCACAATGGCTATGAGAAGCTCCTCGAAAAGCTGTAACTGGTTCCACGCCACCGTGAGAGCCAGTTCGAACACCTGGTTAAGTCCTCCCCCGAGATCAGCGACGGCATGGGTTACCACGGACTCGGACTCGTAATGAAAAGTGTTGGCAAGATGATCGCCCAGATAAATGTGCCAGGGCCATATTTCCGGCATCGCATTAAAGCTAGCTTCTAATAACTCATGTTCGTCATAGTTGTGAAAGGCGAGCTTGTTCCTTATGTCCGACAGCGGGCTGCCCTTGCCAAAGTGACGCTTGAGTTGCCTAAAACTTTCCTGAGCCTCTGAGGACAACGACGGCAGGTAGGTCTCACGGCAATATTTATCCCTTTGGACGCGCTTCTTGAAAAGCTCCCACCCTTCATGGAGCTTACCGATGAGAAGCCGAAGAATGACAAGCGTTTGTCCGTCCTGAACGAGGACGACTTCGCGCAGGGTTTTGTCGGCTCCTCGCATCGCGAGCATCACTTTATGGAGGACGTTTATTTCATTCGTGATGTGACCAAGGAGAAATAGGAGTGTTCGCTCGCTCGAGGGCAACGAGGCGAGACCCTGCTTTCGCAGATCAATCTTGTAAATAATCAACTGATGGCCCCTGGCAGACGCTTTCCTCGTTTCTAACAAGAGGTGGTGACAATACGTCGCTCACATGACGTGTCGCGACAAGACCCATAGGCGAAGGATGCCCAAGGCCATCACGGAGCAGGTGAACGAGGAGCTGTGAAAGCGCACAGCGGAGATCAACCGCAACAATCAGGCGATCATGAGAGAGCACAACGCTAAAGCAGCGCTCTATAGCGGCGCCACCGTGCTGCGGGTACATCGCGAGACACAGGAGAAGTACGAGGCGGCAGTGAAGTTCGCTCTGGGGATGCTGCGGCAGGCACAGCGGGCCACGGGCTTGATCCGTCAAGTGACCGAGGCAACGCTGCTGACCGAGGCAACGCTGCGTGAGTTCCTCGAGACCAGTGTGGAGTAAGAAGCTGCAAGCTGCCTAAGCAACCCATCTGTGAACGTGATTCACACGCAATAGTGATTCCGATTGGCGCCTGCTTTGGCCGTCAGGAGCGTTGCCCTTGTTGACGCCGCGAATCGGTTCGCACATGATTCGCGGCAAGGGTCAAGAGCGAGCAAATGGTAATCAATCGCGAGCGCGAGAAGCTACTGAACGCGATCATCTACTTCGTTCAGAACACGAAGTATTGCCACACCCTCAAGCTCTTCAAGCTTCTGAACTTCCTTGATTTTGAGCACTTCCGTCAGACTGGGCGCACCGTTACAGGCCAGAAGTACTCTGCTTGGAAGAACGGGCCTGCGCCGAACGCACTTTGGCATGAACTGCAAAAGGGAGGCTTGCCGGATTTCCAGAAGGCGATATCTCTGACCGTTTACAAAGACGAGATCACTGACAAGCTTCTCCGCCGGGAGATGAAGCCGAAAGCTGCTTTCGACAAGCGCGTCTTCACGAAGCGCGAGCTCGAAATCATGGAGCGTCTAGCTTTGTTTTTCACTGAGATGAAAGCGTACGACATGAGCGAGTTTTCGCACGGTCAGCGCAAGCCTTGGCGAAAGATATTCGGCGAGGGCGAAGGCGAATATATGGAAATCCCCACGTATCTCGCGCTTGAGTCTGAGCCTATCGTGCACGACGTCCCGACGATAGACGGGGACGAGCTCGAGTACAGAGGGGAAATGTTGTCGGGGTTATAATGGCGTGCTCAGGGTACGCGCCGGGCTGTATTTTTCATTGGAAGCAGTACGAATTTGCGGACAGCCAGAAGGCGAACAAATACTTCGTGGTTGTGGGCGCCAAGAAGGACAGTAACTTCTTGGCGGTAATCGCCACTTCGAAACAGCACCGGCGAAATTTCGTTCCGGGGTGCAATGAGAAGGATGGCTACTACCACATCCCAGGAGGCTCGAAGGATTGGTTCCCTCTGGACACGTGGCTACTGATTGCTGAGCCCGTCGAACTTGACCCGGCCAAGTTTAAAGAGGCCGCATTGACTCACGAAGGTGACCTTCGCGGGCAGATTGCCAATGAAATTCGGAATTGCATGAAGCGCTGCAAGGACGTCAGCGAGGCGCAACTTGCGTTGCTCTAGTCCCATCCACCGCCTCGGGGTCTGAGGTCAGACTCGCGTCCCTTCCTGGGCCGGATCGAGGCGCTGTCACATTCTGGCGTCGAAGCAAGCCATTCTGACTCTGGCGCTAACTAATTGACCCGCCACGGCATGAACACGGCAAGAATTGTCAGAATGGGCCTTGATTCTATTATTCTATTGCGACTTCCGCCGCTTCCTAATCTGGCGGTCGCAGGTTCAACTCCTGCCGGGGTCACCAACCAGATCAACGGGTTACCTCAGTTCTCATATTGCATTCTGACTCTTTATCTGATGCTGGCGCAGCGCCGACATCGCTAAAGCGGGATTGAGCGTCTGCTTCCAACGGGAAAGCTGACTACATCGGCGCGTCGCCGCGACGGCGGCTCATGACCCTAAGCGGACATCGCGCCCTCGATGCGGAGTGCTCACAGAAGCTGCTGACGTATGTCGTGCAGCACCTTGGTTAGCACCTCAGGAACGTATGGCTTCGGGACGAAAAGCGCTCCGCTCGCCAGCTCATCTTTGCTTGGTGCGCAGTGGCCGGAACTCACGACTATGATCGTCGGAGGCCAGCGCTTGCGGACGTAGCGGGACAATGCGAGCCCGTCCATCGTGCCCGGCATCTGGATGTCCGTGAAGACAATCCGAATCTCGGAGTTTGTTTCGAGCAGGGCTATCGCCTCCGCAGCGTCGGCTGCTTCGAACGTCTTGTAGCCCTCGGCCTCGAGCGTCTGGGCGAGATCGAACCGCACCAAAGCATCATCTTCAACAACGAGAGCGGCGATCCATTTTTTCACGGCTTGTCCCCGAAAGAGGCAAACTGATCAACTCTGGCAGGGGGCGGTGGTTGCCTGGCTCAAGCATAAAACTACCGGCCGATTAGACGCTTAGCTGGTGCGTCAATCAGTTCGACCATTGTCTAGTATGCAACAATCCGACACTGTGGGAGTTCCACTCAGTGGCGCACCCCGGACGCGGGCTGGACGCCACTGTTCGAGCTGGGAGTTCACTGGCGTTGCCCGACGATTCAATCGCACCCCTTTGGAGTGAGAGCCATTTGCGCGCTGCTACAGACGCTGCGGGCGTGGCATTGTGGTCGTGGAACGTTCACACGGACGAGGTGATATTGGACAGGCGTGCCTGTGAACTATGGGGTGTTTCGACTTCATGTCGGATTACCTTTGAAACTCTTTCCGCCAAAATCCATCCACAGGACCTGGATAGGGTCCGAACCGCTTTTACGGCGACACGTGGCATCGTCGGTCCCTACGAGATAGACTTCCGCATCTTGCTCGACGATGTGGTGCGTTGGGTGTCCGCACGTGGTCAAGGTGACGACGAGAATATTCGCGCCGGTGTCATGTTTGGTATTTTTTTGGATGTCACGCAGCGCAAGCTGGCCGAGGAGGCTCACGAACTGATCGCAGGGGAAATGAGCCATCGGGTAAAGAACCTGCTGGCTGTGGCATCGGCGCTCACGCAGATCACGTCACGCGCTGCGACGGCGCAGGAGATGGCAAAGGACCTAACCAACCGGCTGATTACGCTGGGGCGCGTGCACGACCTAGTGCGACCCGTGCCCGGTCAAGAGAAGCGGGCCGTGTTGATGGCTGACCTGCTGACGATTTTGCTCTCGCCGTATGACGGCATGGGTGATACCAGGCGCATCCGCGTCGCCTCACCCAAGATCAACATTGGCGAGGGATCTTCGACGAGCTTGGCGCTGGTTATCCACGAGCTTGCGACTAATTCCGCCAAATACGGTGCTCTTTCAATAGCATCGGGCCTCCTGGACGTAACGTGCGCTGAGGACGATGGCGAAGTTGTCATTGTATGGACGGAGCGCGGAGGCCCACCCGTAGCAGCCCCTGACAAGCCGCCAGGGTACGGCAGTCGCATGATCGCCCGTACCTTGTCGGCCCAACTAGGTGGCGCGATTGCCACGAACTGGTCGAGGGAAGGCGTCATCGCAACCCTACGTCTCAACAGTTAGCGGTGCACCGCTGACACCTTGACGGTATCGGCGTTCGCGTGG
>JRHI01000973.1_pt1 | contig 27527 bp, 24 predicted proteins | sample 215371 | NCBI WGS metagenome assembly JRHI01 (sample SAMN02929681, study PRJNA255918) | sediment metagenome | biome: cave system; feature: Ice Cave; material: Sediment; isolation source: sediment from deep within a dark volcanic ice cave with no known source of... ...
ACGAGATCAACCGCGCCAGCCCCAAGACCCAGTCGGCGCTGCTGCAGGCCATGCAGGAACACCATGTGACGGTGGCGGGCCAGCGCCACGACGTGCCGGCGCCCTTCCACGTCCTGGCGACGCAGAACCCGCTCGAGCAGGAAGGCACCTATCCGCTGCCCGAAGCCCAGCTCGACCGCTTCCTGCTGCAGATCGACGTGAGCTACCCAGACCAGGGAGCGGAGCGGCGCATGCTGTTTGCCACCACGGGCACCGACGAGCGTCGGGTGGAGCAGATCCTCACGGGGCAGGAGCTGATGGCGACCCAACGGCTGGTGCGCCAGCTGCCCGTCCCCGACAAGGTGGTGGAGGCGATCCTCAAGCTTGCCCGCTCGGCCCGGCCGGGAACCGGCGCCGGCGCCGACACCGATCGTCTCATCGCCTGGGGCCCCGGCCCGCGCGCCAGCCAAGCCCTGATGCTGGCCGTGCGCGCGAAGGCCCTGATCGATGGCCGGCTGGCGCCGTCGGTCGACGACGTGATCGCACTCGCCGAGCCGGTGCTCAAGCACCGCATGGCGCTCACCTTCGCAGCACGGGCTGAAGGCGAGACGGCAAGCGGCGTGATCAATCGCCTGGCAGCGGCACTGGAGTAGCGCGGGGTGGCAGCAGCGCAAGGCTCCCCGACGACAGCGGCCGCAAGGGCCGGCCAGAGCGGCGTCTTCAAGCTCGAAGGCGAGGCCCACGGGCTTGCCGATCGACTGCCCGATCTCATTCTCGATGCGCTGCACGTCGCCAACACGGTGGCCCACGGCATCCACGGCCGGCGCCGCGCCGGCACGGGCGAGACCTTCTGGCAGTTCCGCCAATTCCAGGCGAGCGACCCGGCGACCGTCATCGACTGGCGCCGCTCCGCCAGCTCCGATCACCTCTACGTGCGCGAACGCGAGTGGGAAGCGGCGCACACCTTCTGGCTGTGGCCCGACATCTCACCGTCCATGGCCTTCCGCAGCCACCTTGCACCCATCTCCAAGCGCGACCGGGTGCTGGTGCTGACGCTGGCCATCGCCGAGTTGCTGGTGCGCGCCGGCGAGCGCATCGCGCTCATGGGCCTGACGCCGCCGATGGCCAGCCGCAAGGCGACCTCACGCATCGCCGAGACGTTGGCGGCGCATGAGGGCGATGCGGCAGTGCAGACGAGCCTGCCGCCGCCGGCGCGGCTTTCCCGCTTCTCCAGTGCGCTGCTGTTCGGCGATTTCCTCGATCCGCCGGAGACCATTGCCGCGCGCCTCAACGAGATGGCCGAGAGCGGCGTCACCGGCCATCTGGTGCAGGTCCTCGATCCGGCGGAAGAGACGTTGGCGTATGAAGGCCGCATGGAGTTCCGCTCCCCGGAAGGCAGCGAGCGCTGGATCGCCGACCGGGTCGAGACCCTGCGCCCCGAATACCAGAAGAAACTCGCCGCGCACCGCGCCCGGATCGAGGAAGCGGCGCACCGCATCGGCTGGTCGTTCCTGGTGCATCACACCGACCGGCCGGCATCGGAGCCTCTGCTCACGCTGATCATGCGGCTGCAGGGCATGGCCGACGACTACCGCTGGAAATCGCAGACGTCTGCGCCGGCGGCGGGCGCGGGAGGCACGCCATGACGCTCGGCCCCATCGCCTTCCTCAGCCCATGGTTGCTGGCGGGTCTGCTGGCCTTGCCCGTCATCTGGTGGCTGCTGCGCACCATTCCGCCGCGGCCTCGCCGCATCGAGTTCCCGCCGACGCGCATCCTCGTCGGCATCGAGAACCGCGAGAAGACGCCGGCGCAGACCCCCTGGTGGCTCACACTGATCCGCATGTTGGCTGCCGCGCTGGTGATCCTGGCGCTGGCCGAGCCGGTGCTCAATCCCAACAGCGAGAAGGCGCTCTCCGGCTCCGGCCCCGTCGTTCTGGTCGTGGACAACGGCTGGGCTGCCGCCGCGCAATGGGGCGCGCGCACATTCATGATCGAGCGGCTGATCGCCGAGGCGGAAGGCCAGAGCCGGCCGGTGCTCATCGCGCCGACCGCCAACGCGGCCAAGGCCATCAGCTTGAAGATCGAGGCACCGGCCGCGGCCCGCTCGACGGCCGCCGCCGTGCAGCCGCAGCCCTTCTCGCCCGACCGCACGGCGACGGCGCAGGCGATAGCAACCGCGCTCACCGGCGCCGGCGTTGCCTCGATCGTTTGGCTCGCCGACGGCATCGACCATGACGGGTCCGCGCGCGACTTTGCCGACAAGCTCGTCAGCTTCTCCGGCGGCAAGCTGTCCGTGGTGGAGACGCGCGCCGGCCAGGAGGCGCTCGGCGCTGTCGCCGGCGTGGCGGCAGGCGGTCGCCTCGACGCGCAGGTGCTGCGCCCCGAGGGAGGCCCGCGCGCGGGCACGCTGCATGCCATGTCCGCACGCGGCCAGCGCCTCGGCGAGGCGCCGTTCGCCTTGGGCGCCGGCGAGACGCGCGCGCTTGCCACATTCGACATGCCGCTCGAGCTCAGAAACCAGGTGACGCGGGTCGAGATCGCGGGCGAGCGGTCGGCGGGCGCCGTGCACCTGCTCGACGCCCGCTCGCAATGGCATCGCGTCGGCCTGCTGTCGGGCGCATCGCGCGAGGAGGCCCAGCCGCTGCTGGCCCCGCTCTATTACATCGAGCGCGCGCTGCTGCCCTTCTCGGAGATCGCCAAGAGCGACGATTCCAATCTTTCGACCGTGATCGACAGCCTCATCAAGCGCAACGTCTCGGCGATGATGCTGGCCGACATCGGCACCATGCCGCACGACATCAAGGAGCGGGTCGAGCAGTGGGTGAAGAAGGGCGGCATTCTCGTTCGCTTCGCCGGCCCCAGGCTGGAGAAGGGCGGCGATGACCTGCTGCCCGTGCCGCTGCGGCTCGGTGGACGGACGCTGGGCGGCGCGCTGTCCTGGGCGACACCACAGCCGCTCGCACCCTTCAGCGACGACAGCCTGTTCGCAGGCTTGACGGCCCCCGCGGAGGTGCTGGTCAACAAGCAGGTGCTGGCAGACCCGGCTGGGCTTGGAGCCGAGGTGAAGGTGTGGGCGCGCCTGAAGGACGGCACACCGCTCGTCACTTCCGCCAAGCGCGGGGACGGCCAGCTGATCTTCTTCCACGTCACCGCCAACTCGGACTGGTCGAACCTGCCGCTCTCGGGCCTGTTCGTGGAAATGCTGCGCCGCATCGCCAGCCTGGGCGGCACTGGCGGCGCCGGCGAGACGCTGGTCGGCGACGGCAAGGGCGCCACCTCGGACGCACCAGCCGCCGCTGAGGTGCTGGCACCCCTGCAGGTTCTCGACGGCTTTGGTCTCCTCAAGAACCCGCCACCCACGACGCAGGCCATTGCCGCGGCCAAGATCGTCGATGCGAGGCCCAGCGCCGAGAACCCTCCCGGCTACTACGGGCCCTCCGGCGCGCCGCGCGCGCTCAATCTGATGACGCCCAAGAGCCTGCTCAAGCCGCTGCCCGCCATGCCGATGGGCGTCGAGCGCCGCGTCTACGAGGGCGATACCGCCCAGCCGATCAAGCCGCAGCTCCTCACGATCGCGCTGGCGCTGCTGTTTGCCGACATCGTCGCCGTGCTGCTGCTGCAGGCGGGCGGGCTGGTGTTCGGCCGCCGTGCCGCACGCGCCGGCACTGTCGCGCTGGCTGCCCTGGCCATTGCCACCGCTGCACTGCTCACCCTCGCCAGCCCGGCCAACGCGCAGGGCACAGCCTCGCGACCCCGCGCCGACGACGCGCGCACCATCCAGGCAACCGCCAAGGTGACCTTCGGCTACGTCCTCTCCGGCGACGGTGCAACGGACGAAGCGAGCCGGCAGGGCCTCGTCGGGCTCGGTAAGTTCCTGATCGAGCGCACGGCCGTGGAGCCGGGGGAGCCGTTCGCCGTCAACATCCTCAACGACGAGATCGCCTTCTTCCCGATGCTGTACTGGCCGGTGCTGGCCAACGCGCGGCCGCTGCCCGAGGCGACGCTCACCAAGATCGACGCCTACATGAAGCAGGGCGGCATGATCATCTTCGACACCAAGGATTTCGGCGCCGGCATGCCCACCGGCTTCTCCTTCCGCGGCGATGGCGGCACACCGCTGCAGCGCCTGCTCGGCAACCTCGACATTCCGCGGCTGGAGCCGGTCCCGGAACACCACGTGCTGACCAAGTCGTTCTACCTGCTGCGCTCCTTCCCGGGCCGTTGGGACGGCGGGCAGCTCTGGGTGGAGGCCGAGGCCCCCCGCGACAGCGATCAAGGCCGGCAGGCGCGCCGCGTCGACGGGGTAAGCTCGATCCTGATCACGTCCAACGACTTCGCCGCTGCCTGGGCGCGCGACGATCGCAACCAACCGCTCTATCCGGTGGTGCCCGGCGGCGAGCGCCAGCGCGAGATGGCCTTCCGCACCGGTGTCAACATCGTGATGTATGCACTGACCGGCAACTACAAGGCCGACCAGGTGCACGTGCCGGCCCTGCTCGAAAGGCTGGGGCAATGATGGGTCTCCGCAAGGTGCCGCATGGGCCCTTCTCCCCTTCGGGAGAAGGTGGCCCGGAGGGCCGGATGAGGGGGTTTTCGAACTGCGTTGATCAACTCCCCCCTCACCAGTTCGGCCAAATGACTTACGGCCGCGCGGTCAAGGTCTTCCGACGCGGCCCGCAGATCGAGCGCGACCGTAAGTCATGGCCCCAAGTCCTCTCTCCGAGGGGAGAGGGGCGACCGCCACCCGACCGTGAGTGCACGAGACAATGAGCAGCTGGTCGATCGATTTCTCGCCGATGGTGCCGGCACCCCTGTTCTGGGCGGGCGCCGTGCTGGCGGCTGTCCTGGTGGTCCTGCTGCTCTTCCGCCGTAGCCGCGGTGCCCTGCTGCGGGCTCTGTCTCTGGCCGCGCTGCTGCTCGCACTCTCCAACCCCACGCTACGACAGGAGGAGCGCGAGAGCCTCTCCAACATCGCCATCGTCGTCGTCGACGAGAGCCTCAGCCAGTCGATCGCCGGCCGGCCCGAGCAGACCGCAGCGATTCGGCGCGATCTGGAAGCCAAGCTTGCGGCGCTTGGCGGCAATCTGCAGGTGCGCTGGGTCACCTCGTCGCGGCCGACCGGCGAGACGGCTTCCGGCACCAACCTGTTCGCCGATCTCAACAGCGCGCTCGCCAACACCCCGCCCGACCGGCTGGCCGGCGTCATCATGATCACCGACGGGCAGGTGCACGACGTGCCCAAGTCGGCGCAGTCGCTGGGCTTCGACGCACCCGTGCACGCGCTGCTCACCGGGCAGCCCGACGAGTTCGACCGCCGCATCGAGGTGCTCAAGGCACCACGCTACGGCATCGTCGGCTCCACACGCGACATCGAGGCGCGCGTCGTGGAGACGGGTCGCCGCGGCCGCGCCGGCGAGCGGGTGACGCTCAAGATCCGGCGCGAGGGCCGGCCCGACGAGACGCGCTCGACGCAGATCGGCCGCACCGTGCCGATCCAGATGCACTTCCCGCACGCCGGGCAGAACATCGTCGAGATCGAGCTCGAGACCGCGCCAGGCGAGCTGACCCCCGCCAACAACCGCGTCGTGGTGGTGGCCGAAGGCGTACGCGAGAACTTGCGCGTGCTCCTGGTCTCCGGCGAACCGCACGCCGGCGAGCGCGTGTGGCGCAACCTCTTGAAATCCGATGCTGCCGTCGACCTGGTGCACTTTACGATCTTGCGCCCCCCGCAGAAGCAAGACGGCACGCCGATCCACCAGCTCTCGCTCATCGCCTTCCCGACGCGCGAGCTGTTCTCCGAGAAGATCAAGGACTTCGACCTCATCATCTTCGACCGCTACCAGCACCGCGACATCCTGCAGCTGCTCTACTACGAGAACATCGCCCGCTACGTGGAGCAGGGCGGCGCCCTGCTGGTTGCCGCCGGCGACGACTATGCCGGCCCCATGAGCCTGTCGCGCACACCGCTGTCGGTGGTGCTGCCGGCAACGCCCACCGGACGCGTGCTCGAGCGACCCTTCAAGGCGAGGCTCTCACTCGACGGCGCCAAGCATCCGGTGACGCGCGGACTGCCCGGTGCGCAGGGCAGCGAGCCGGGCAAGGAGCCGACCTGGGGCCGCTGGTTCCGCCAGGTCGACGTCTCGGCCGGCCGCGGCCGCACCATCATGAGCGGGGCGGAGGACCGTCCGCTCCTGGTCCTCGACCGCAAGGGCACCGGGCGCGTGGCGCTGCTGCTCTCCGATCACGCCTGGCTGTGGGCGCGCGGCTACGATGGCGGCGGCCCGCACACCGATCTGCTGCGCCGCCTCGCCCACTGGCTCATGAAGGAACCGGACCTCGAGGAGGAGCGCCTGATCGGGTCGGCCAAGGGCTTCAAGCTCACCGTCGAGCGCCGCTCGATGGAGGACGGCGTGCCGCCCGTGCAGGTCTCGGCGCCCGGCGGCGAGAGCTCCGAGGTGACGCTGGAGAAGGCCGGCCCCGGCCTGTGGCGCTCCACCGTCGACGTCAAGGTGCCCGGGCTCTACAAGCTGCAGACGCAAGCGCCGACCGGCACGCTGCATGCCGTGGCCAACGCCGGCATCGAGGACGCCCGCGAAATGAGCGAGGTGACGGCGACGGACGAGAAGCTCAAGCCCCTCGTCGAGGCCACCGGCGGCGGCACGTTCTGGACGCGCGGGGGCGGCTTGCTCGCGAGCGTCGGCTCATCGGGCGTCGACCTGCCCCGCATCTCCATGCTCGCCAACGCCCGCGTGCTGGCCGGCTCGAACTGGCTGGGCCTCAAGGACCGCGAGGCCTTCGTCACCCGCGGCGTCAAGCTGATCCCGATGTTCACCGGCTTCCTCGCGCTGTCGGCCCTGCTGGCGCTCTTGGCGCTGACGTGGTGGCGCGAGGGGCGGTAAGCGGGGCGCCGCGCGGGATCGCGCAGTAGCGCCCGGATCTGCCCGTCGGTGAGGTCCACGCACCCGGCCTCGCTCGGGCGGATCGCCTGCCTCCAAGCGGCCTGCCGACCTGACCGTCAAGGATATCCGCGCTCCGTGCACGACCGTCCAGGTCCCTTTGTGGACAGCGCCAAGCCGCGTCGCTAGAAGTTGCGGGCCAATCCAATTCGTCGACGGTTGCGCCACGCGATCGCCCGCACGAGAGCAAAGCGTCATGAGCAGCGTCAATCAGGTCCGCACGGCGTTCCTGGACTTCTTCGCCAAGAACGGACACGCGGTGGTGGCGTCCTCGCCGCTGGTGCCACGCAACGATCCCACCTTGATGTTCACGAGCGCGGGGATGGTGCAGTTCAAGAACGTCTTCACCGGCCAGGAGACGCGCCCCTACAAGCGCGCGACCACGGCCCAGAAGTGCGTGCGCGCGGGCGGCAAGCACAACGACCTCGACAACGTCGGCTACACGGCGCGGCATCACACCTTCTTCGAGATGCTGGGCAATTTCTCCTTTGGCGACTACTTCAAGGAGCTGGCGATCCCGCTGGCGTGGGAGCTGGTGACGAAGGAGTACGGGCTCGACGCCAAGCGCCTGCTCGTCACCATCTACCACGACGACGAGGACGCCTACCGCATCTGGAAGAAGGTCACGGGGTTCTCCGATCACAGGATCATCCGCATCGCCACGAGCGACAATTTCTGGTCGGCGGGCGACACGGGACCATGCGGGCCCTGCTCGGAAATCTTCTTCGATCACGACCCCGATGGAGCGAAGAAGATCACCGGTGGTCCGCCGGGCTCCAAGGATGCGGATGGCGACCGCTTCATCGAGATCTGGAACCTCGTGTTCATGCAGTACGAGCAGCGGGGGCCGGGGGATCGCGCCAACCTACCCAGGCCATCGATCGACACCGGCATGGGGCTTGAGCGCGTCTCGGCTGTCCTGCAGGGCGTGCACGACAACTATGACATCGATCTCTTCAAGGCGCTGATCGCCGCCTCCGAGGCGGCGACGGGTGTAGCAGCCAAGGGTGAGCACAAGGCCTCGCACCGGGTGATCGCCGATCACCTGCGCGCCACGAGCTTTCTGATCGCCGAGGGCGTGCTCCCATCCAACGCGGGCCGCGGCTATGTCCTGCGCCGCATCATGCGCCGCGCCATGCGGCATGCGCATCTGCTGGGCGCCAAGGAACCGCTGATGTACCGGCTGGTGCCGGCACTGGTGCAGCAGATGGGTGAGACCTATCACGAACTGGTGCGCGCTCAGCCCCTCATCACCGAGACGCTGAAGCTGGAAGAGACGCGCTTCCGCAAGACCCTGGAGAAGGGCCTGGGTCTCCTCGGCGAAGCGAGCGGCTCGCTCAGGAAGGGCGACGTGTTCTCCGGCGACACCGCCTTCAAGCTCTATGACACCTTCGGCTTTCCGCTCGATCTGACGCAGGACGCACTCAAGCCCCGCGGCATCAGCGTCGACACTGGGGCGTTCGACGCGGCGATGCAGAAACAGAAGGAAGAGGCGCGCAAAGCCTGGAAGGGCTCGGGCGAGGCGGCGACGGAGACCATCTGGTTCGAGATCAAGGAGCGCGTCGGCGCCACCGATTTCCTGGGCTACGACACCGAAGCCGCCGAGGGCGAGATCCGTGCCATCCTGAGGGACGGCAAGGAGGTCGGCGGCGTGAAGGTCGGCGAGGAGGCGGCGCTGGTGCTGAACCAGACCCCGTTCTACGGCGAGTCCGGCGGCCAGGTCGGCGACCAGGGCGTCATCAGGGGGCCGAAGGGCGCGCTTTTCCGCATCACCGACACGCAGAAGAAGCTGGGCGACCTGTTCGTGCACATCGGCCGCGTCGAGAAGGGCGCCTTCAAGCCGGGCGATGCGGTCGAGCTGGTCGTCGATCATGCGCGCCGCGCGGCCACGCGCGCCAACCACTCGGCCACCCATCTTCTGCACGAGGCCCTGCGCCAGGTGCTGGGAACGCATGTCGCCCAGAAGGGCTCGCTGGTGGAGCCGGCACGTCTGCGCTTCGATTTCTCGCACACCAAGCCCATGGCGCCTGAGGAAGTCTCCGCCGTCGAGGCCATGGCCAACGCCTACGTGCTGCAGAACGCGCCCGTGGAAACGCGGCTGATGGCGCTCGAGGACGCCATGGAGACGGGAGCCATGGCCCTGTTCGGCGAGAAATACGGCGAGGAGGTCCGCGTCGTCTCCATGGGCGTCGGTGAAACGGGTCCTGCCGAAGGCGGGCAAGAAAGAGCTAAAGCGAACAAGGCCTGGTCGGTGGAGCTGTGCGGTGGCACGCACGTCGCCCGCACCGGTGACATCGGCCTCATCAAGGTCACCGCGGAGACGGCGAGCGCTGCGGGTGTGCGCCGCATCGAGGCGCTGACCGCGCAAGGCGCGCGCGAGCACCTGGCGCTGCAGGATGCGCGCGTGCGCGAGCTGGCGGCCACGCTGCGCACCAAGCCCGACGACGTCGTCGAGCGTGTGAAGGCCCTGCTCGAGGAGCGCAAGCAGATGGAGCGCGACCTCGCCAATGCCAAGCGCCAGCTGGCGCTCGGCGGTGGAGCGCCCGGCAACGGCGCGGCCCAAACCGACACGGCCGTGCGCACGGTCGGCAAGGTCAAGCTGATGGCGCGCGCGGTGCAGGGGCTGAACCCGAAGGACCTGCGCGGGCTGGTCGACGACGGCAAGAAACAGGTGGGCTCCGGCATCGTCGCCATCGTCGCCGTCACCGAGGACGGCAAGGCGGGCCTGGCGGTGGGCGTCACCGAGGACCTCACGGGCACCTACAGCGCCGTAGATCTGGTCAAGGTGGGTGCGGCGGCGCTCGGCGGCAAGGGCGGCGGCGGCCGCCCTGACATGGCCCAGGCCGGCGGCCCCGACGGCTCGCGCGCGGACGCCGCGCTTGCCGCAATCGAGGCGCAGCTCGGCGCCGCTGCGTGACGATCGCGTTTCTCGCGCGCTGACGACAGCGGCTCTGCGTAGGTCGTCGCATCATGTGCAATCGTGCGGCGCGCGCCTCACGATCGCCGCGCATCTGCTATGGTCTAGCTTGCAGCGTCGGCCACGCGCAGTCGCCAGCCCGCGTATTGCCCCCCAACGAAAGGATCGGGATGACCGAAGGCCCTAATTTTGAAGTTTATAGCGACGTAATAATCGTTTTGACGACCGCCGCCGTGCTCGTCCCGCTCGGCAACCGCTTGAAGCTCAGCCCGATCCTCGGCTTCCTTCTTGCCGGAGCGGTGTTGGGGCCGCACGGCCTCGGCGCGCTGAAGGGCTACATCCCGGTCCTACATTGGGTCACCATCTCTGAAGAGAAGGGTCTCGGCGCGATCGCCGAACTGGGGGTCGTCTTCCTTCTCTTCATCATCGGGCTCGAGCTGTCGTTCAAGCGGCTCGTCACCATGCGCCGCCTGGTGTTCGGGCTCGGCACCCTGCAGGTGGCAATCTCGGCCGCCATCATCGGACTGATCGCAAGCCTCTGGGGCGCGCGCCCGGGCGCTTCCGTGCTCATTGGCCTGAGTCTCGCGCTGTCCTCCACCGCGATCGTGATCGAGGTGCTGTCGCGGAAAAATCGTCTGAACACCACGACGGGCCGCACGAGCTTCGCGATCCTGCTGCTGCAGGACCTGGCCGTTGTGCCGCTCCTGTTCCTCGTCACCATCCTCGGCCCCGACAACCAGGGCTCGCTGCTGGGCGGGCTCCTGCAGGCCTTCATCCAGGCGGTGCTCGTGATCGCAGCCATCGTCGTCGTCGGCACCGTGGTGCTGCGTCCGCTATTCCGCCTCGTCGCCTCCGCCGAAAGCACGGAGCTGTTCGTCGCCGCCGCTCTGCTCGTCGCCGTCGGCAGCGGGCTTGCGAGCGCGGCAGCCGGCCTCTCGATGGCGCTCGGGGCTTTCGTTGCGGGGCTTCTGCTGTCGGAGACCGAGTATCACCGCGCCATCGAGGCGACGATCGATCCCTTCAAGGGACTGCTGCTCGGCGTGTTCTTCTTCTCCGTCGGCATGAGCCTCGATCTGGCGCTTCTACTTGCCAATCCGCTGACGATTCTCGCCGGCATCGTCGGCCTCATCCTCATCAAGGGCGGCGTGCTCGTCGGGCTCCTGCGCCTTTTTCGCATACCCTGGCCGCCGACGATCACGACCTCGCTCCTACTGGCACCCGGCGGCGAGTTCGCCTTCATCGTCATCGGGCTCGCGGTATCGAAAAATATCATCGCGCCCGAGAAGGGCGCCATCGTGCTCGCCATCACCTCGTTCTCCATGGCTTGCATCCCCGTGCTCGACTATTTCGGCCGCCGAGGCGCGAACAAACTATCGGCCAAACAGGCGCCGAATTCGGCGCTCATGCTGGCGCCGCCGCAGGAGCAAATCGACGCGATCATCATCGGCTGCGGTCGCGTGGGGCGGCTCGTTTCGGAGATGCTCACCGAGCACAAGGTCAAGCACATCATCGTCGAAAGCGACGCGGGCGTCGTCACCCGCTCTCGCGGAGAGGGGCTGCCGGTTTATTTCGGCGATGCCAAGAGCGGGCCGTTTCTCAAGGCCTGCGGCATCGCGACGGCGAAGGGCGTCGTCATCACGGTGAACAGGCCCGCGGTTGCCGACGCGATCGTCACCAGCCTCAGGGAACAGCGCGATGATATCGTCATCGTCGCGCGCGCGGGTGATGAGAAGCACGCCCGCAAGCTCTATAAGCTCGGCGTGACCGATGCCGTGCCGGAGACGATCGAAGCGAGCCTGCAGTTGAGCGAGGCGGCGCTCGTAGGGCTCGGTGTGCCGACGGGGCCGGTGATCGCCTCGATCCACGAGAAGCGCGATGAGTTCCGCGAGGCCCTGCAGGGCGCCGCCGGGCGCCCCACTAGGGGCTTGCGCGCGAGCCAGATGAAGGCATCAAAGCAGCTCGCCAAAGAGGGTTAATTTCGCTCTCCGGCTGGAAGGGGTGTTTTACCGCGCGCGCTCGATAATTTGCCGCTTTCGCTTGAAACGATAGCGCAGCAGGGGAATCACCGGGCCTGACGGCCCCCAATCCAGATGCCCAATCCAAATGCCCAATCCAAAAGGAATGACAGCGATGCTTTTCGCTTCCCGCGCGCCGCGCCCACGGCAGTCGCACGTCCTTCTCGCCGCCCTTGCGCTAGCTGCGCTTGCCGCGACGCCCGCGCCCGCCGCCAACGTCGAGGTGGGCGTCTTGACGTCGGCTCCATCGACAAGTACGGGCTCGACCTCGGGTTCACGGGAAGCTCCTACATCGTATGGACTGTGCTCGCTCCGTCCTTGGATATTCCTTCCGGCGCACTCGCGGGAAACTACGGCGGGGTCTCCGCCGAGGCGACGGTCGGGTTGGGTGTCGGCACCAACGCGCTCCTTGGCGGCTCGGAAAATTCGATCGCGCTGCAGCCGGTTAGCGTCCAGGCGCAGCAGGGGCTCAACGTGGCAGTCGGCGTCTCGGCGCTGAGCCTGCGCTTCGACGGGCACTACTGAGGCCACCCGCGCTCAAGCGGCCTTTGCCATCGCCACCTTGAGGTTCTGATCGACCTTGTCGAGGAAGCCCGTTGTCGACAGCCATTTCTGGCGGTCGCCGACGAGCAGCGCGAGATCCTTGGTCATGAAGCCCGCTTCGACCGTGTCGACGCAGATGCGCTCGAGCATCGCGGCAAAGCGCCCAAGCTCGGCGTTGTCGTCGAGCTTGGCGCGGTGTGAAAGCCCGCGCGTCCATGCGAAGATCGATGCGATCGCGTTGGTCGAGGTTTCCTTGCCCTTCTGATGCTCGCGGAAGTGGCGCGTCACGGTGCCGTGCGCGGCCTCGGCCTCGACCGTCTTGCCGTCAGGCGTCATCAGCACGCTCGTCATCAGGCCGAGCGAGCCAAACCCCTGGGCAACCGTGTCCGACTGCACGTCGCCATCGTAGTTCTTGAGCGCCCAGAGATAGCCGCCTGCCCACTTCAAGGACGAGGCCACCATGTCGTCGATGAGGCGGTGCTCGTAGGTGAGCTTGCGCTTTTCGAACTCGGGGCGGAACTCTTTGTCGAACACTTCGAGGAACAGATCCTTGAAGCGGCCGTCGTACACCTTGAGGATCGTGTTCTTGGTCGAGAGGTAGACCGGATAGTTGCGGGCAAGCGCATAGTTGAAGCACGCACGCGCGAAGTCGCGGATGGAGTCGTCGAGATTGTACATCGCGAGCGCGATGCCGCTCGAGGGCGACTTGAACACCTCCCGCTCGATCACCTTCCCGTCCTCGCCCGTGAATTTGAGTGTGAGCACGCCCTTGCCGGGAAAGCGGAAGTCGGTGGCGCGGTACTGGTCGCCGTAGGCGTGGCGGCCGATGACGATGGGCTCGGTCCAGCCCGGGACCAGGCGCGGAACGTTGCGGCAGATGATCGGCTCGCGGAAAATGACGCCACCTAGGATGTTGCGGATTGTGCCGTTGGGGCTCTTCCACATCTCCTTAAGGTTGAATTCTTTGACGCGCGCCTCGTCCGGCGTGATGGTCGCGCACTTGACGCCGACGCCGTGCTGCTTGATGGCGTTGGCCGCGTCGATCGTCACCTGGTCGCCGGTCTTGTCGCGGTTCTCAATCGACAGGTCGAAGTAGGCCAGCGGCAGGTCGAGATAGGGATGGATCAGCTTGTCCTTGATCAGCTTCCATATAATGCGAGTCATCTCGTCGCCGTCGAGCTCGACGACGGTGCCGGTCACCTTGATCTTCTGCATTGAGGGGCCTCAGGTCAGGGGCGGGAACGTGCTCTTGCAGCACAATATCCGCCACGCTGCAGCGCAACAAGAGTGAAGCGATGACCGCCGCGCCGGCTATTGAGATTGCCATCGACGCGCAGGATCGCCGCGTTCCCCGGTTAGGCGGAAGCGAGGTCGCCATCGCCGAGGTCGTCTATGCGTGCCACGAGCTGACGATCGATCAGGGCCTCGCACGGGTGGCCTCGGGGCTCGACCGCACGACGCTCGAGCCCATCCTCACCTACTGCGCCGAAGAGCGCTGCATCGCGGACGCCGCGAGCTGCCCCGGCTGCCGGCGCCGCTCGGAGGTCGAGGGGTTGGCGAGCTTCGATCAGTTCGTCGCCCGCCATCGCGAGATCGTCGTCGGCGACGGGGCCGTCCGTCTCACCGGCAGGGGCGAGGGCACGCTTCACGTCGAAAGCCTCGAGGCGCTCGCCAAGACCTGGTCGGGGGAGAAATACTGGTACTGGGCGCGCCGGGTCCTGCGCAAGCTGCGCCACGGCATCCGTCGCGCCCATCTACAAGGTGCGGCCTTCGCGGGCGAGGGCGAGACCCCGGCCATCCTGCTCATGGAGCCCCAGCTCGCCGACAATATCGGCATGGTGGCGCGGGCCATGGCCAATTTCGGGCTCGACGCCCTGCGTCTCATCGCTCCGCGCGATGGCTGGCCCAACGAGAAGGCACGGATAGCGGCGTCCGGCGCCAACTTCGTGATCGACGACGCCGTCGCGTTCCCGACGCTCTCGGAGGCCATCGGCGATCTTAATTGGGTTGCAGCCACGACTGCGCGCCAGCGCGACCTGCGCAAGCCCGTTATGACGCCGGTCGAAGCGGTCGCCGAGATGCGGATGCGGATTGCGCGCGGGGAGCGCTGCGGGGTGCTGTTCGGGCGGGAACGCAACGGGCTCGAGACGGGCGAGGTCGCCAACGCGGACGCGCTCGTCATGATCCCGGTCAATTCTCGTTTCGCTTCGCTCAACCTGGCGCAGGCCGTCCTCATCCTAGGTTACGAGTGGATGAAGGTCAGCGAGGGGCAGAGCTTGGGCCGCGTCACGACCTACGAGACGCCGCTGACGCCCGGGCTCAACCTCGGGGAGTCGCGGCCGGCGACGAAGGAGGAGCTCATCGGATTCTTCGGCCAGCTCGAAGGTGAGCTCGAGCGATTGGGGTTCTTCAACCCGCCGCACAGGCGGGCTACAGTTGTGGACAATGTGCGCACGATGTTCTCGCGCATGGGGGCGATGGAGCAGGAGGTGCGCACACTGCGTGGTATTGTTGCCACGCTTGCAAAAGGCAAGGGTCGGGGCCGCAAGCAGCCGGAATAGGCCGCCATCTTATGGCCAGATTTTCGGCTGAGCGATGCCCCTCCTTAAGGGGGCTATTTTGCTGCATGGTCGTCACGGACGATCGTGCGCGTGAAGCAACAGCAACAATATAGCGCAAGCGCAATTCAGGAGACGCGGATCATGAGAAGGGCGGGGAGGAGTTTGGCGTGCGCAGCCTTTTTGGCTGCGGGTGTTGCGGCGACGCCCGCCAGCGCTCAGGATTTGAGCGAGAAGGCCACGCGAGCGTTCATGGAATACGCCTGGTCGCTGACGCCGGAGGCCTTCACCATGCCGAACGGCGAGACGATCCAGATCGATAAGAAAAAGAAAGACGAGGTGATGATCCCGCTCGACGTGGCGCGTGAGGTTATTCGCGCCGGCCGTCTGACAGCACACGCGCAGGTATGCGAGCTCACCCAGGAGATGACCGACAACCACAATTCCCTCATGCGCCGCGAGACGCTCGCGAAGAAGTGGACGCCGCAACAGCTCGTCTACATCAATCAGCTGCATCTGACCGTGGTCATGATGCTGACAGGACGCGTCAAGCTGGTCGAGAAGGGCGACGACAAGCCCGGCGCACCTCCGGGCGATAAGCCCAGCGGCGACAAAGAAGTCGTGATCGAGGAGGGCACCAAGCAGGCGCAGACCTGCACCGCCGAGCAGAAGCAGAAGGTCAAGGACCTGATCACGGCCTACGTGAAGACCGGTCCTGCGCCTCCTACGCCGACTGCGGCCGCAGCGCCTGCCCCCGCCCCAACTGAGCAGCCGGTCGCGAGCCCGGCACCCGCCGCCCCGCCCACCGCGGCCCAGAAGTAGGGCCAGAAGCAGGGGGCTGGCAGGGCCTAAGTTGACGCCGGGTCCCGGCATCGGTATTTAGCGCTTCGCAACGCGGGCCATGCTAGTGGCCCGCGTTTCTATCGCGCACCCGCGGCGGCGCCATCAGATGGCGTCGCCTGTCGGTTTTTCGGGACACCCCTTCGGGGTCACCCGGAAGACAGAGGAGGGGGCGCTCCACGCAGCAATTAGAACCGTTGGAGTGCTGTTAATGACCAAGCGCATCCGCGCCAAGCACAAGATCGACCGCCGTCTCGGCGAGAATATCTGGGGCCGGCCGAAGAGCCCCCTCAATCGCCGCGAGTCCCGCCCGGGGCAGCACGGCGAGCGCCGCATGCAGAAGCTGTCCGACTACGGCCAGCAGCTCAAAGCCAAGCAGAAGCTCAAGGGCTACTACGGCAACATCACCGAGCGCCAGTTCCACCGCATTTACGTGGAGGCCGCGCGCCTCAAGGGCTCGACGTCCGAGCACGTGATCGGCCTGCTCGAGCGCCGCCTCGACGCCGTCGTCTATCGCGCCAAGTTCGTCCCCACCGTTTTCGCCGCGCGGCAGTTCGTCAGCCACGGCCACGTGACGGTCAATGGTCGGCGCGTGACCATCCCGAGCTACCGCGTCAGGGTCGGCGACGTGATCGAGGTGAAGGAGAAGGCGCGTCAGCTTCCGCTGGTACTCGAGGCGATCAAGAGCCCCGAGCGCGACGTGCCCGACTACGTCGAGGCCGACCACAACAAGATGGTGGCAAAGCTCGTGCGCGTCCCCGCGCTGTCGGATGTGCCCTACCCGGTGCACATGGAGCCGAACCTCGTGGTCGAGTTCTACTCACGGTAAACGAGACCGACCCGATCAACTGAGCGGCGCCCTTTGCGGCGCCGCTTCGCGTTTCTGCGGGGCTCACGCCGCAAGCATCGCGTAGAGGCCGGCGGCCGCAAGAAGCCCCGCGGTCAAGGGCGCCAGCCGCGCCGCGAACGGCGCTACCTTCTCGACGAGCACGAAGATCGCGAGCCCGGCGATCCACACGAGGTTCATGATGCCGGCTGCGAACAGCAGCAGCATGAGCACCCAGCAGCAGCCGACGCAGTAGGCGCCGTGGATAAGCCCTAAGCGGAAGACGCCGCGCGTGCCGGGGCGCCGATGGCGCGCGAGGAAGGCGGCAGGCGAGCGGCAATGGGTGAGGCAGGCCGCCTTGAGCGGTGAAAGCTGATAGAGCGCGGCAGCGAGGAACAGCGCGCCCGTGAGCCACGCGTTGACCGACCACATGGTCATGCCGTCTACGAGCCGGAGGCGTTCGAGCGCGAACTGCAGCGCCACGGCGATAACGCTGAACCCAAACCAGCATGCGAAATAGCCAGCGGCGAACGCGACCACCGGTCCGAGTGCGCCGGCGGGCGCGGATTGCCCCGGGGCGTGGCGTGCGACGCGTGCATACAGCAGGATCATGGGCGCGGCACTGGGGGTCATCATGGCGACCATCATGACCCACCACATCGTTAGCATCGTCAGCCAGTAAACGGCATTCCAGACGCCCGGCTCCGGCGTCACGCGCGGCGGAGGGAATTGCCACGTCGTCATGGCTGTGGCGCTCATGCGGGTGCCGGCGCCCTGCAGCAGCGCGAGCCAAGCCAGCGCCGTCAGCAGGGCGAGCGCGGTCGCGATGATGGCGCGGTCGTGCCGCAGCAGCGTCTCGATTATGGTCGGGCGGCCGGTCAGCGCACCATTCCGCTTTGGTTGAGGTGGATGCGCGCGAACTGGCCGTAGGTGTCGTCGAGCTTGAAGCTCACCGGGCCCGCCGTCTTCGACCAGCCGCGACCGATCTCGGCCACTGCGAACTCGAAGCCATTTGGTTGCTCGATGCGCACGCGATGCTCGGCGCCGGTGATGGGGTTGAGGATCGGCGCGCCGAGCATCTCGACGACGCCGTTAATGTGGGCGCGCGCCGTGCGGCTGTCGATGTCCAGCTCGAACTCGATATCCGCCACGATCGGCTCGTGCAGCTTCGCGCAGGTGGAGGCGAATACGCTGAACACGGTGGCGGCCGGCTCGGTGTCCTCGCCCTTGAGGATACGCAGCAGCGCCTCGCGCTGCGCGGGCGTGGCGCGCTTATCGACGATGTGCACGCCCTCTCCGCCGCCCTCGTGAATGGGGCCCGGCCAGCGGAACACGCCGGCGGCACGCAGTCCATCGAGGCACGTCGCTCCGTGGAAGCCTTGCTCGATGTCGAACACGGCGAGCCCGCGGCAATGCCCGTGTGTTGGCAGCGCGTTGAACTGGCAGGGGCAGCCGTAGGCGCAATTGCAGTTGCCGAACTCGCGGCCTTTGATCTCCCAAGGGGTCATGCTCGCCTCCCAGTGCTCAAGAACGGGAACCTTAGCAAAGAAAGCTGCGCGCCGCTCTAAGCCGGGCGATGGCGCCGCGCCGGGTTCGTCGGCAGCGTCACGATCTCACCGGCTGCGGGCTCGGAAGCGGTCAATGCCGTGGGCCGTGGCGGCACGGTGTTGGCCCAGCCGTAGGCCAGCATGGTGATGAGCGCGGAAGCAGCAAAGAAGTACACCCCCGGCATCACGACAGCCTCCGTGTAGCCGGACGAGTTCACGTAGAAGATCATCAGCGCCAGCACCATCACGTCCGTCATCGAGTAGCGCCCGAGCCATTCCATGGTCGAGAACGATCGGCGCCGGAACTCGGGGCTGAGGTCGGGCGAGGTGACGAGCGTCAGCAGGTAGAACAGTTTGAGGAACGGGAAGAAGATCGACACCGCGAACACTACGGCGCAGAGGAAGTATTCGTTGCTCTCGTAGAGCGCCAATATGATCGTCGCGATCGAGTGCTCGTTGGTCCACACATACACGGTGGTGAAGCGGATCACCGGGAGGATGATCCCGAGCGCGAAGAACACGGTTGCGAGGATGATGAGGAAGCTCAGGAGGAAGTTGCGCATCGCCGACAGGCGCTTCGGCGTCTCCGGCTCGGCCAGCGGGCCGCCGGCCGCCGCCATGTCGGTTTTGAGCCACGCGTAGGAGAGGATCATCAGCGCCACGGCGGTGGTGAACAAATAGACGGCAGGCAGGCTCGCGGCATCATAGATGCCTTGGCTTTTCAGGAAGAAGATCGTCAATGCCAGCACGAGCACGTCGTGCATGGACCATTTGCCGATCCACTCGATGGCCTTCAGCCGCTTGGCGTGGCGGCGCAGCTCTGCTGCGGGCAACGTCGAGACGAGCAGCAGGTAGCCGAGCTTGACGACCGGCAGCAGGATCGAGAACACGAGCACGACGAGGCCGAGGAACGTCTGCCCGTCGCGCAGCAGCACCTCGACGGTAGAAATGAGCGAATACTCGCTCGTCCAGAAGATGAATTTGGTGAGCCTGAGAATGGGCAGGCTGATGCCGAGCGCGAGGCACACGGCGGCGCCGATGATGGCGAGGCTCAACAGGAATCGTCGGCCGCCCAACCGCATCTTTAGCCCAGTTCCGATGACACGGCCCCAAAGCCGCCCGACGAGGCCTGCAGTCAAGGGCGCGCTGGCGGCGAAACTAGGGCCGGCGCTTCTTGCCTAGGCGAGCGCCTTCGACTTGTCGTACGCGACGCCCTTCTCGTCGAAGAGCTGCTGCAGCTCACCCGCCTGTGCCATCTCGCGCACGATGTCGCAGCCGCCGACGAACTCCCCCTTGACGTAGAGCTGCGGGATCGTCGGCCAGTTGGAGAAGGCCTTGATGCCGTCGCGGATGCCCATGTCGTCGAGCACGTTGACATCTTTGTAGCTGACGCCCAGCAGGCCGAGGATTTGGGCGACCTGGGCCGAGAAACCGCACTGCGGCATCGCCTTCTGCCCCTTCATGAAGAGCACGACGTCATTGCTCGCGACGGTCTTGCGGATCCAGTCCTGCATGTCCTGCTGCGGGGTCATCGGGGTCCTTCCCTGCTCCTTATGCACGGCTAAATGAGCCTTTAGGCCGTCTCGCGCCGCGCTTCAATCGTGAATGTGTGGGGCTTTCGCTCCGAAATCAATCGGTCAGCCTTCGGCAGCGGTGGTCAAGGCGAGGGCGTGCAGGGTGCCACCCATGCGGCCGCCGAGCGCCTCGTAGACCATCTGGTGCTGCTGCACGCGGGACTTGCCCTCGAAGGCCGAGCTGATCACGTGGGCGGCATAGTGGTCGCCGTCGCCGGCAAGGTCGCGGATCTCGACACGGGCGTCGGGCAGCTTGGCTTTGATGAGCCGCTCGATCTCGCCGGCGTCCATGGCCATGGGGGTCTCCTTGGTAGGCAACATCCAGCCTAACTTATATGGGAAATTAGCTCCCAAGTTACGACCAAGCAGCCCAACATTTCGCCAGGTTATTCCCATTCGGATAGACGGAAGTTGCAGGCTGCCCACCTGCAGCAGCCAGTGCTGACTCAGACCTCAGTGGCAGCGACAAGTCGGGAACGTTACTGGGCCGCAGCCATATACCCCGGCAGCCAGGCCTCATGCGCGCGCCGCAAGTCGGTGAGCGGCAGCTCCGGCTCGCCCTTCAGCGCAATCGCCACGCCACTCGTGCGCGCCACGATGCGCGCCGGCAGAGCCAAGAGACGCGCACGCTCAATCACTTCCTCGGCCTGCATCGGATCGACGCTGACGACATAGCGCCCCTGGTCCTCGCCGAACCAGATGGCGTGGACCGGGAGCTTGCCCTCATAGGCGAAGAGCTCCACGCCGAGTGAGCCGGCGAGCGCCATCTCCGCAATGGCGACGATGAGCCCGCCGTCGGACACGTCGTGCACGGCGGAGACCTTCTGCTCGCGGATCAGGGCGCGCACGAGCCTGCCGGCCTTGATCTCGTCGGCGAGGTCGACCGGCGGCGGCGCCCCCTCGAGCTTACCCGTCACCGCCTCCTGGTAGAGCGACTGCCCGAGATGCCCGCTCTCGCGGCCGATGAGGATGAGCAGGTCGTTCTCGCGCTTGAGTCTGATGTCGGCCATGCGCGCGACGTCCGGGATGAGGCCAACGCCGCCGATCGCCGGTGTGGGCGGGATGCCGACGCCGTTGGTCTCGTTGTACAGCGACACGTTGCCCGAGACGACCGGGTAGTCGAGCACGCGGCAGGCTTCGCCCATGCCGCGGATTGCGCCGATGAGCTGGCCCATCACCTCCGGCCGCTCGGGGTTGGCGAAGTTGAGGTTGTCGGTGATGGCGATCGGATCGGCGCCGACGGCGGTGAGGTTGCGCCAGGTCTCGACCACGGCCTGCTTGGTGCCCATGACCGGATCGGCCGCGACGTAGCGGGGGGTCACGTCGCAGGTGACGGCGATGCCGCGGTCGGTGCCGTGGATGCGCACAACGGCTGCGTCGCCGCCCGGCCGCTGCACGGTGTCGCCCATGACCATGTGGTCGTATTGTTCCCAGATCCAGCGGCGCGAGCAGAGCGCCGGGCCGCCCATGAGGCTCTTCAGTGTCTCGAGGATGGCATTGGGGGCGGGCACCCACTCCGGCAGGATCAGCTTCGGCGCCACGACGGGGAACCACGGGCGCTGGTAGAGCGGCGCGGAGTTGGCGAGCGTCGTCACCGGGATGTCGGCCTCAACGCGGCCGTTGTGGAGCACGATCATGCGGCCGGCGTCGGTCGTCTCGCCGATGACGGCGAAGTCGAGGCCCCACTTCTTGAAGATCGCCCCCGCCCCGGCTTCCGCGCCGGGCTTCAACACCATGAGCATGCGCTCCTGGCTTTCCGAGAGCATCATCTCATAGGCGGTCATGCCCGTTTCGCGCTGGGGCACGCGGTCGAGGTCGAGCGTGATACCGACGCCGCCCTTGTCCGCCATCTCGCAGGAGGACGAGGTGAGCCCGGCCGCGCCCATGTCCTGGATGGCGATGATGGCGTCCTTCTCCATCAGCTCCAAGCAGGCTTCGATAAGCAGCTTCTCGGTGAACGGGTCGCCGACCTGCACGGTCGGGCGCTTCTCGTCGGATTTGTCGTCGAACTCGGCCGACGCCATGGTGGCACCGTGGATGCCGTCGCGGCCCGTCTTGGAGCCGACGTAGACGACGGGCAGACCGACGCCCTTCGCCGCCGAGTAGAAGATCTTGTCGGCGCGCGCGAGACCAACGCACATGGCGTTGACCAGGATGTTGTTGTTGTAGCCCTTGTCGAAGTTGAGCTCGCCGCCGACGGTCGGCACGCCGACGCAATTGCCGTAGCCGCCGATGCCGGAGACGACGCCCGACACGAGGTGCCGCGTCTTGGGGTGGTCGGGCGCGCCGAAGCGCAGCGCGTTGAGGTTGGCGATGGGGCGCGCGCCCATGGTGAACACGTCGCGCATGATACCGCCGACGCCGGTCGCGGCGCCTTGGTACGGCTCGATGTAGCTCGGGTGGTTGTGGCTCTCCATCTTGAAGACGACGGCCCAGCCGTCGCCCACGTCGACGACGCCCGCGTTCTCGCCCGGCCCTTGGATGACCGAGGGCCCGCTTGTCGGTAGCGTCTTTAGCCAATAGCGCGACGACTTATAGGAGCAGTGCTCGCTCCACATGACCGAGAAGATCCCGAGTTCGGTGAGGCTCGGCTCGCGTCCGAGGATCTTCAAGAGCCGTGCGTACTCCTCCGTCGTCAGCCCATGCTCCGCCACGATCTCGGGCGTGATGGCGGAAGTCGTCTCGGTCGTTGCATCCATGCGGAAAAGCTCGTCTCCCCCGGGGTGAGAGACTGCGCTTATAGCGGCCGGATCGGCKCTTGTCGCCTCGGTCAGGATGTGCGCTTGCCGCGGCTTCCGGCCAAGGCCTTGGCGCCTTCCAGGTCATTGACGAAGCGCACGAATTCGCGCTGGCGCGAAGCCTCGTCGGGGAGCCGCAGGAGGTAGGACGGGCGGATGGTAATCCACAAGTGCCCCGCCTCGCTCTCGATCGCTTGCCCGCACATCCGCCCGATGGTGACGGGACGTCGGCGGCAGGCCTCGATGCCGGCAGCCGCGAGCGCGTGATCGAGTATGTGCCCCGCCGGACCGATGAACGGTCGCCCGGCGAGATCCTCTCTGTCGCCCGGCTGGTTCGCCGACGAGCATCATCCGCGCCGAAGCGGACCTTCGCCGAACACGGTCTGGGTAGCGTTGCGCCATAAGCGACAACGCCGGCAGGCTGCCGCGTCCTCGCGCAGACGCGACAGATCGGTGCCCGCGTAATGAGAGGGAACGCTTGGCAATTGCACCTCCTAAGCCATCCCCAGGAAGGAGACGTGCAGCGCTTCGGAGTGTTCCGCGAACACCCACCCATAGGGGAAGAGGCGCCCACCCGCGACAGTTGAGCGCTGTTATTCCGACACTGCTGCAATGCAACAATTCGCATTTGTTCTGGGGAATCCAACGCTTATGTTCCCGCATCCGCCGGGGAGCTCGTTTGGTTTAACCCGGCTTCACCCATCTGTTCAGAAGGAGCAGGAGCCATGTCCGCGATCGCAAAAAGCGCTGGCGTTGCCGCCGTGCTTGCTTTGTCCGTCCTCGCCGTAGCCGCGAATGCCACCGCGCAGTCGACCCCCGTCAACTTCAAGCCTAACCAGGGCGTAAGCCTGCACTTGGGCCAGAAGCACGCCGTCGGCTACTTCCTCACCGACAACGGCCTCTGCCAGCTCACTCTGGTCGTTGGCGACGAGATCAAGGGTGACGAGCTGCCTGCAACCGTCTCCGCGCGCTTCCGAGCCACCGTCGAGGCCGGCAAGACCGCCCGCTTCGATACCGGCTCGGGCACCGAGCTGCGGTTCACCTGCACGCCGGGCGCGGTTGCCATGACGGTCGAGCCCCTGAAGCAGGTCGCCTACTCCGGCGCGCACCTGCAGAAGTAACGCCGCGACGGCACACGAAATGAAGAGCGTGCCGGGCCTATCGGGTCCGGCACGCTTTTTTGTGCTGCCTGCAAGCGGGAGCTAAGCCGGCTCCAGCGCGCTCAATAGCGCGCTTTCGATCATGCGCCGCCCGTCGGCGCCGCCGAGCGCCAGCTCGAACAGCCGCTCCGGGTGCGGCATCAGGCCGACGACGCGGCCGGTCTCATTGCTGATGCCGGCGATGTTGCGCTGGGCGCCGTTGGGGTTGCTCTCGGGCGTGGCCTCGCCCGCCTCGTCGCAATAGCGGAACACGACGCGGCCCTCGCCCTCGAGGCGATCGAGCGTCTCGTCATCCGCGAAGTAGTTGCCTTCGGCGTGCGCGATCGGCAGCCGGATCACCTGCTCCTTGCGGTAGCACTTGGTGACGAAGGTCGTGTCGTTGTCGACCCGCAGCCATACATCGCGGCAGATGAACTTGAGGCTCGCGTTGCGCATCAGCACGCCGGGCAGCAGGCCTGACTCGCACAGCACCTGGAAGCCGTTGCAGACGCCGAGCACGGGCGTGCCGGCTTTGGCCTTCGCGATCACGTCGCGCATGATCGGCGAGTGGGCGGCCATGGCGCCGCAGCGCAGGTAATCGCCGTAGGAGAAGCCGCCCGGTAGCACGATGAGGTCGGAGGCCGGCACCGAGGCATCGCCGTGCCAGACCATCTTGACGGGAAAGCCGGTGACGTTTTCCAGCGCGACCTTGATATCGCGGTCGCAGTTGGATCCGGGAAAGACGATGACGGAAGCGCGCAGCATGGGCGGTCAGCCTTCGATCATTGTTTGGGTTTCGCGGGGTGCTCTTTGGCGATCGCCTCGTTCATCCGCCGGTCGAGCTCGGCGAACTCGGCCATCACCTTGTCGAACAGCGTCTTGTCGCCGTAGCCGCACGCCGTGCGCTCCGACAGCACCTGCCCGCCGGGCTCCTTCCAGATCGACTTCAGCGTCACCGTCGGATAGGCGTAGTGGCCCTTTTGCGTGAACACGAACAGCGCGATCCACCACTGCTCGTCTCCGCCCGCCCGCGACTTCACGTGCACCATGTCCCAGTCGGGCTTCTCGCTCGTCTCGGCGCCGGGGAGCGCAAGGGCGGTCTCCTTGATCGCATCGAAGGCGAGCTTGCAGTCGAGCACGGGGCGCATGTCGTCGGTGGCAGAGGCCACATGAGCACCACCGGAAACCAGCAGCGCGGCGAAGGCTAGCGACGACATGCGCCCCGCTGTAGCCGTCATCGCAGCCTCACGCGTCGAGCTCGTAGGAATAATTCTCGATCACGGTGTTGGCGAGCAGGTCCTTGCACATGCGTTCTACCGTCGCGCGCGCAGCAGACTCGCTCGTAGAGCCGAGCTTCACCTCGATGTACTTGCCCTGCCGCACGTCCTCGACGCCCGGAATGCCGAGCGCCGTCAGCGCATGCTCGATGGCTTTGCCTTGCGGGTCGAGGACGCCGTTCTTCAAGGTGATGCGGATGCGGGCTTTCATTGAGCTCTCGCGCAGTGGGAATCGTAGGCAGTGGCACGTCAACTACTGCCAACTGCCGTTACTGCCTACTGCCAAATCCTAGTTCGGTTTGCCGTTGGCCGTCGGATTGGAGGCGACGAGCACCGGCCCCGCGCCCTTCGCCGGCCGGTTGCTGGTGAACACGCCCAAGCGCCGCGCCACCTCCTGATAGGCCTCGAGCAGGCCGCCGAGATCGCGCCGGAAGCGGTCCTTGTCGAGCTTGTCGGAGGTCGCGATGTCCCACAACCGGCAGCAGTCGGGGCTGATCTCATCGGCGAGCACGATGCGCATCTGCTCGTTCTCCCACAAGCGCCCGAACTCCACTTTGAAGTCGACGAGGCGAATGCCGATGCCGAGGAACAAGCCGACGAGGAAGTCGTTGATGCGCAGCGCAAGCTGCATGATCTCGTCGATCTCCTGCGGCGTCGCCCAGCCGAACGCCGTGATGTGCTCCTCGGAGACCATCGGATCGTTCAGCGCATCGTCCTTGTAGTAGAACTCTATGATCGAGCGCGGAAGCTGCACGCCTTCCTCGAGCCCGAGCCGCGTCGACAGCGAGCCGGCGGCGACGTTGCGCACGACGACCTCGAGGGGAACGATCTCGACCTCGCGGATGAGCTGCTCGCGCATGTTGAGGCGCTTCATGAAGTGCGTGGGCACGCCGATCTCGCCGAGCCGCTGGAAGATGTATTCCGAGATGCGGTTGTTGAGCACGCCCTTGCCTTCGATCAGCGCGTGCTTCTTGGCATTGAACGCGGTCGCGTCGTCCTTGAAGTGCTGGATGAGCGTGCCGGGCTCCGGGCCCTCGTAGAGCACCTTCGCCTTGCCCTCGTAGATGCGGCGACGCTTGTTCATTGAGCCTTTGTCCTTTGCCTTGAAACTGCGCGATTGCGAAGAGAGAAACGACGCCGGAGATCAAGAGCCAAGCCGCTGAAAATACGACGTGTTCTTGTCTCGAGACGGCGTCGTGGGGGGTCGGCTCGCGTGGTCGGACACCCGATGCGGACACTACCCGAAGCGGACCCTGGAAACAATCTTAAGGATGGGGCAGGTCGCAAGTGTCGCTAACGGCCGGGGAGACATGATTGATCGGCGGCTTTGCACCGGCTATGGCTGGCCCCGAAGCCGATTTTGCGGCCCGTAGATGCAACATTACCGCCTGCTTCCGCGAGGCGCCGGCATGACCCTCAAGGGGAGACTAAAATGACGACGTTCGATGAACGCGAGCAAGCTTACGAGAAGAAATTCGCGCTCGATCAGGACCTTAAGTTCCGCGCCGAAGCACGCCGCAACAAGCTCCTGGCCGAATGGGCGGCCGGCAAGCTGGGAATCAGCGGCGAGGGCGTGCAGGACTACGTCCGCTCGATCATAAAGGCGGACATGGAGGAAAAGGGCGACCACGATGTTTTCCGTAAAATTCGCAAGGACTTCGATACTGCTGGCGTCAAGATTCCCGACGCCGAGATCCGCGCCGTCATGGGCGAGTTCCTAACCAAGGCCGTCAACGACATCGAGGCCGCCGCCAAGAAGTCCTAAAGGTTAGCCGAGCTGCTTCAGGAACGCCCCGAAGCGCAGGACGCCGTCGGGCCACGGGCCGTGCCCAGAGGCGACGTTGACGTGCCCCGCCGGCCCGATCTCCATCAGGCCCGAGCCCACGCAGCCGCAAGCTCACGCGCCCTCTCTACGCCGCAGAACGGATCGTCGGTGAGGCGAGCAGCAGCGACGGAAAGCTGAGCCGTCGCATGGGGCTGGAGCGGAAGCCGAAGCCGTGTTCCGGCCAGGATTGCCCTAGCTCCGCCGGGAACGTCTCCGGCTTGTCGAGATCGGGAGGAGCGACGAGAAAGGCGCCGGAAACGGCGCCTTGAGGGAGCTTCTCGGCGGCATGTGCAACCGCATGCGCGCCGAGGCTGTGAGCGACCAGCACAGCCGGCCGCGAGCTTGTCGCCACCGCTCTGATGATGTTGCCGACCCACCGGTCCTTGTCGGGCCGCTCCCAATTGTCCTGCTCGACGCGGCGGGCCGATTTGAGATTGCGCTCCCACCGCGACTGCCAATGGTCGGGACCGGAGCCGTTCCACCCCGGCACCATCAGGATGTCGGCGTCGGACGTGCGCATCACACCTGGCCGGAAAAAGACAACGGAATCATTGGTGTCCGTAGGAGGGAGGGGCGACTCACTTTAGCTTCCTCCCGCGCAGAGACCAAACGGGGATGGAAATATGACGAGGGCAGGGGTTGTCCCCAAGTCATTGCGGCTGGCAGCGATGGCGATCGCGCTGGCGCTCGCTACGACATATGCCGCGGCCGACGGAATTCCAGGCGTCGTCATGACCGATTCCCAGTACCTCACCGACTGGAGCGGGTTCTATATCGGCGGCAAGCTCGGCGG
>JRHI01000974.1_pt1 | contig 27527 bp, 26 predicted proteins | sample 215371 | NCBI WGS metagenome assembly JRHI01 (sample SAMN02929681, study PRJNA255918) | sediment metagenome | biome: cave system; feature: Ice Cave; material: Sediment; isolation source: sediment from deep within a dark volcanic ice cave with no known source of... ...
GAGCCGCTGCCGACGAAGACGCTTGCCGTGAGTTCACCGGGCGCGAGCCCGGCGATCCGTTCGGCCAGCTCAAGGGTGATGTCCGCCTGGGAGTGGGCGGTGCCGCCGTAGTGCAGGCGGCGCAGCTGTTTGTAGACAGCCTCGGCCATCCGCTCCTCGCCGTAGCCCAAGGAGGACGCGCGCGAGACCGTGCTCATCAGGTCGAGGTACTCGGTGCCGTCAGCCGTCTGCACGCGCACACCGGTCCCCGTGGTCAGTACCTGCGGGACCTTGGCCTCGACCTCGGCGCGCGTCAGCTGTGGCCAGATGTAGTGGCGGGCGGCGGACTGAATGTCGACTGGTCCGAGCTGGGCGTGTCGCACGGAATGGATTCCTTCCTCGGCGACGATTGGAACGATCTACGCGCTCGGGAGACTCCCAGCCGTGAGAGGCGGTTGTCAAGACGCGGGGCGATTCTGCGTCAGAACGCGATGGCAGAGGAGCCAGTCCTCGCTCACTGCCGATGAAGGTAGCGGGCGCTACCGTCCGGACGCCACGGGACGCGGTGCGAGACCCACCTACCGCCGAAGCCACCGCAACCGCCGGGCCACACACCAGCACCATGAACACCGTTCAGGAACGTCTGCGCAGAACCGGTCTCGCGGGCACCCGCGCCAGGTCTACTTCTCCTGGAGCCCAATTGTTAAGCCGTGCTCGCTCGGCCGCTATTCGCGGTACCGTCGCCCATAGACGCGCTGACCCGTCGCCCGGCCTTCGTCGAGGCCGCCGGCGATTGGTTTCCGCTTCCAGGTCCGGGCGCGCCGGGCGACGTTCTTGGCCAGTGACTCCAGATCCGAACAGAGAGTGCTATGCCGCCCGAGCAGCCGCGTGTGAGAGATGAAACCGGAGACGCTCGCAGACGCCGGCAACGCCTAGAGCGGATCGACAAGCAGGTTGAGCGAGGCCAGCTGACGATCCGACAGGCCAAGGTCTCGACCCGTTCGCGGACCAAACTCCCGCCGGGGCCGAACATCTCGGCGGGCTAGACGAGCCACAGCGCGCGGGAGGCTCGGAGGCATGATGATCGTGATCGGTCTCGACCGGATTGGATTGATTGCTTCGATGGGCCCGCTGGCGAACTTGGGCTGCCGGCCCTCAACGAGAAACAAGACGTCCAGCGTGGAGAACGTGATTGATCGCCGGTTCGCCACGGTCACGGCCGACGCGCGCCCTGTTTCCGCACTGCTTGCCCTCCTGGGCGGTCGCCGATCCAGAAGCGCGGCCCGGGACCAAGGCTTGCTGCGCGGTCAGCCGGGTTTGCGAGTTTGCAACGGTCAAGCGACAGGCAGCCGCAGCCGATGCATTCGGTGACGCCGAGCTTGAGACGCTCCAGTTCGGCAATGCGCTCGTCTATGCGCTTGCGGCGACAAGCAAGCAGGCGTTCGTGGCCAACGAATTTGGCCGGCAACCTCTCGGCGATCGTCGGATCACGAGTGATCGGCCATGTCGGAGGCTTCGCCCAGCCGGCGGGGGTGGTGGCGCTCGGGCCGATGTTGCTGTCGTCGACGTGCGCTTGAACTCAGTGACACTGACCGATGGGCGCACGCTGCGCGCATCGGGGAGCGTAGCTGCGGGCGCGGGGCCGACTCACGTCGTCACGGGTCGCGGGGGCGCCTGTACGCGGTGGACACCCGCGGCGGGGCACTGTTCACGTTGGCGTCCCGCCCGAGGTTCCATCTGCTGAACCGACTCCCGGTTGGCGGCGCTCCGTACGGTGTCGCGATCGACCGCCGGCGAGAACGGCCGGGTGCTGGTCGCCTGTGCCGGACCCGGCACGGTTGAGCTCATCAACCCGGCCCGCTGACCTGTGGGCGGCGGGCTGCTACCGGATTGCCCGCCGGACGCCCAGCATCGTCACCGATGAGGAGCGTGCCATCGCTGGCGATGGTCGGGGCAGACCGTCGATGCTGTGGGCGGCGGCTCGGCTGGCCCGGTCGAGCCGCCATCCCCGTCTGATGGTTGACCGCGGTGGAGGTGATTCCGTCGCCCTAGCTCGATCACGGCTCCTTGATCCAGCTCTCGCGCGTGGTGCAGAGGTAGTCAAGGTAGTCGGCGGTGATCGCCTCCCCGTGGTCGCCGTAAGTCCGCAGCATCCGGTGCGCGATCGGGCGCGCAGCCATGACCTGCAGACAGCCTTAAGACACCTGAGGCCGGAGCGCGCGCCGCGGTCGAGAGTGCGGTCGCGTCGGCGCCGACAGCGTCGACGATCCACCGAGAGGCAAATCGTCGGCGGCGCCGCCGCCGCCGATTGACTGTGGCGGGCAGGCAGCGGACAATCAGCGCGTGGGCGCACGGTTACGCATCACGCTGACGATTGTCGCCATGATGCCAGGGCTCGTGGTCGGCTCCGCTCTGGTCTCGCAAGTAAAGGGGGCCGCGCCGAGGCTCGCACCGTTGCGGGTCGCGAGCAACCGGCTGCTCGCCGGAGAAAGCCCAATCCAGCTGCGCGGTGTCAACTTCTCGGGCGCCCAATACGAGTGCCTGACCAACGACCGCAGAGTCTGGGATGTTCCGGCGAACGCTGCCACCATCACGGCAATGCACTCTTGGCAGATCAACGCCGTCCGCGTACCGCTCAACGAGGACTGCTGGCTGGGGATCAACGGTCTCCCGAATGGCTACAGCGCGCAACGCTACCGGCGTGAGGTGCTCGCCTGGGTCAACCAACTGCACAGCGCTGGAATGTACGTGCTGTTGAACCTGCACGTAGTCGCGCCCGGTCAGCGCAAGTCGAGCACGGAGGAGGTGATGGCCGATGCCGATCACGCGCCGGCGTTCTGGCGCTCTGTCGCGGGCAGCTTCAAAGACGACCACGCCGTCATCTTCGACCTCTACAACGAGCCCAAGAAGATCAGCTGGGCCTGCTGGCGCGACGGCTGCCAGCGCCGCTTCCGGATTGCCGGCATGCAGCGCCTGCTCGACGCGGTCCGCGCGAGCCGCGCGCGGAATCCCGTGATGGCTGACGGCATCGACTTCGCCAATGACCTCAGCGGCTGGCTGCATTGGCGCCCTCGCGACCCGAACCGGCAGCTGATCGCGGGCTTTCACGACTATGACGACCAGCTCGGCTGCGAGCGGCGGTTCTGTTGGGACCGGGTGGTCGCAGCCGTGGTCGCGCGCTTTCCGGTGATCGCCGGAGAGATCGGCGAGTTCGACTGCCGGCATGACTCTGTCGACCGCGTGATGAACTGGGCCGATGCCCACCACATGTCCTACCTCGCGTGGGCCTGGAACTCGACCGATTGCAAGGAGCCCTCGCTCCTACGCGCCCTCGACGGCACGCCAAGCGCATACGGAGCCGGCGTGCGCGACCATCTCCGGCAGCTAGCCCAAGCGGCCAAGACCTAGCGGCTCTCAGCCAGATGCGGCCCGCAGCGGGTATGGACCGAAGCTGCCCTGGAAGGGCCCGTCGCGCCTTTCCCTGGGTCTCCGGTCGAGTTGGGGGTGACCGGCGCGCGGCTTCGGCCGGCCTGAGCAGCGGCGTCCAGGCCACAAGCGCCACGAGCGCATCTCCAATCGGCTCGAAGGACAGACCGAGCAAAGTCGGACCGTTCCGGTTGCACTCGCGGCACGCATCACAGGATCGCCGGTCGCGAATCTTGAAAGCCACGCGACTAGGGCACAGTCTGTGCGCCGGCTGACGGGCGGGAACTGATCTCTGGCGGCCGACCTGCCGAACGCTCAGTGGATCCCGATCAGATCGACCACGAAGACCAGCGTCTCGTCGGGTCCGATCACTCCACCCGCGCCGCGCTTTCCGTAGGCCAGGTCCGGCGGAATCGTGATCCGGCGGCGTCCTCCGACTCTCATGCCTGCGACGCCCCGGTCCCAGCCGGCAATCACGTGGCCCTTGCCGAGCGTGAACTTGAACGTGTCACCTCGGTCCCAAGACGCGTCGAACTGCGCGCCCGTTTTCCACGAGACGCCGACGTAGTGAACCTCGACGACGTGTCCGGAATTGGCCTCCAGGCCGTCGCCGACCGTGATGTCGTCGATCTCCAGCTGGTAGGACGGCGGCTGCTCAGAGGGAACCGCGACCTCGGGCTTTTCGTTGGCTGTCATCGACGGCAGGCTATTGGGTTCGCCGGTCCGTCCCCGGGGAGCGGGGCGAACGCAGCTGTTGGCGATAGCGGGTCGCCCCGCGCGGCGGGCGGGTGTCGCGACCCCGTGCTCGATGGTCGACATGCCAACTTTCCTTCGCTGGGTGGCCACCGGTCGCGAAACGCCTCCCCTCAAGGCCCGGTCGAGGCCGGACCGGGCGCGGGGTGCACCGGCCGGATCACCGGAGCCCTGGGTGGTTGGCTGAAGTCGAAGGTCGGCGGCCAAGTCCATCTTGCCGCCGTTGATATCGGCGGCGGCGTTCGTCGCTCCGTGCGGTCCGCCGTAGTTGAGATCTGCGGAGTCATGAAACGGCGTGAGGCAACCGCGTTCTTGGGATCCGGCACGCACACGCCGGCTGGGATGCCCGTCGCGCCCGGATCTAGCTCGCGCCAGTCGTGATGACCATGCGGAACCGGGCATTCCCGCTGAGCATCTTTTCGTAGGCCTCAGCCGCGCGTTCCAACGGCACGGTCTCGATCATCGGCCGCACACCGGCGAGCACACTGAAAGCGAGTGTGTCCTCCGAATCCCGCGCGGTACCGGAGGCGTGACCGATCAGCGACTTGCTGCCACCGATCAGCGCGGCGGCTGGAATCGGAAGTGGGTCCATCGACGCGCCGACCACCAGCAGCCGTCCCCGGGGCCGCAGACCGCCGAACACCGCGGCCATCGCCTCGGCGCTGGTGACCGTGGACAGGATCACGTCTGCGCCGCCCAGTTCGACCAACGCCTGACCCGGGTCGCCGGCGGTGCTGTCGATGTAGTGGTGCGCGCCGAGCTCGCGCGCCAGCGACTCCTTCTCCGTGCCACGGGCGATCGCGACCGTCTCGAATCCGAGCTTGGCGGCGAACTGCACGCCCAGGTGGCCGAGGCCGCCGACGCCCAGCACGGCGACGCGGTCGCCCGCGACGGCGCCGCTCTGGCGCAGCGAGTTGTAGGTGGTGATTCCGGCGCACAGCAGCGGGGCTGCCTGCTCGGCGGAAAGGTCGTCGGGCATCGAGGCCAGCGCGCTGGCCCGCACCACCACGTAGTCGGCATAACCGCCGTCGGCGGTGATGCCCGGAATCTCCATGTTCTCGCAGTCGATCAGAGAGCCGCGGCGGCACCACTCGCAGAAGCCGCAGTTGCCACCGAACCAGCCGACGCCGACGCGCTGTCCGACCGTCCACCCGTGGACGCCGTCGCCCAGTGCCTCGATCGCACCGGCGATCTCGTGCCCGGGAACCAGCGGATGCGAGACGCCGGGATAGCCACCCTCCTTGGCGAACATGTCGCTGTGACACACCCCACAGGCGTGCACGCGGACAAGCGCCTCGCCGAAGGCCGGCTGCGGCACCTCGCGCTCGACCAACTCAAAGTCGCCGCCGGCCTGCGCCACCTGTACAGCTCGCATCGTCGCCATCTTGTTTCGCCCTTCCGTAGCTGTCGGGTTTCTCCCTTGACCCTACTCAGGCAGGGCGCTCTCGATCGCCGCGAGCACTTTGGGGTCCTCCGGCGTGACCTTCGTCGGCCAGCGGGCGATCAGCTTGCCATCAGCGCCGATCAGATACTTGGTGAAGTTCCACCCCGGGGGCGCCGAGCCGGGCTGGCGGCCTAGATCGCGCCACAACGGCGAGGGGTCGGCCCGCACCGACGTGGGCTCGGTGAGGGCGAATTTGACTCCGTAGTTCTTCTCGCAGAAGGAGCCGATTTCCGAAGCCTCGTCGTACTCCTGCCCCGCGAAGTCCGCCGAGGGAGAGCCGAGGATCTGCAACCCGTGCTCGCGGTAGCGCTCGTGGAGAGACTGCAGCCCCGCGTACTGCGGCGTGAAGCCGCACTTGCTGGCGGTGTTGACGATCAGCGTCGGGCGCCCGCGTAGCGAGGCCAGATCAAGCTCGCCGCCGTCGAGCAGCTTGACCTTGTGGGCGTAGATGTCGGTCGTCTTGGACAGCTTCGGGGTGCGCCTGAAGTACATGCGCATGGTGGCGAGAATGCTCATGCACGGAATACGCCGTCCGTGAGCGAATGGTTCATCGGTCCCTCCGCATGTCCGCTCAGCCGAGGACTGTCAGGGCCAGATCCCGCTTATGCCGGGACGAGCTCGCGCTCGGAATCGACCTTGGCGTCGATGATCTCGGCGTCGATGACCTCGGCGGGGATCTCCGGCTGCCGCGGTGCTGTGCCGCTCCCGGGCAGCGCCAGCCGGACGATCTTCCTGACCACCGAGCCGAACTGCTTGTGCAGCGGACCTGAGTTGTAAGGCAGTCCATAGCGCTCGCAGATCTCACGCACTTCGATGGCCAGTTCGGCATATCGGTGAGCGGGAATGTCCGGGAACAGATGGTGCTCGATCTGGTGCGAGAGGTTACCGCTGAGGATGTGGAACAGACGGCTCCCGGTCAGATTTGCCGACCCGAGCATCTGCCGCATGTACCAGCCTCCGCGGGTTTCGTTCTCGACCTCCTCCTCGGAGAACTCCTCCACCCCATCCGGGAAGTGGCCGCAGAAGATGATCATGAAAGACCAGACGTTCCGCGTCAGGTTTGCCGTCAGGTTGCCGGTGGCCACGAACGGCGCAGCCGGGCCGGCCAGCAGCGGGAAGGCGACGTAGTCCTTGAGCACCTGGCGGCGTCCCTTGCGCCAGATCGCTCCAAGGATGTCCCGCTTGTCGCTGAACTTGACCTCGCCGGACTCGATCCGCTCGACCTCCAGATCGTGGACGGCAACGCCCCACTGGAACAGCAACGCCAGCAACGCCGCGTAGACCGGGTTGCCGAGATCGCGAGGACGCCACGGCTGGTCCTCCGACATCCGCAGGATGCCGTAGCCGATGTCGCGATCCTTCCCGAGGACGTTCGTGTGGGTGTGGTGCATGTAGTTGTGCGAATGACGCCACTGGTCGCCGGGGCAGGCGGTATCCCACTCGAAGCTCTGAGAATCCAAAGCGGGATCGTGGGTCCAGTCGTACTGACCGTGCATCACGTTGTGCCCGATCTCCATGTTGTCGAGGATCTTCGACAACGACAGCGCCATCACACCGCCGAGCCAAGCCGGGGGCAGGAAGCCGGCGAACAGGAGGCCGCGCCCTGCCACCTCGAGGCCGCGCTGGGCCTTGATGATCCGCTGTATGTACTCGACGTCGCGATCACCGAGATCGGCTCGCACGCGGTTGCGCAGCTCGTCGAGCTCGCGGCCGAGGGCCTCGATCTGGTCGGGTGTGAGCTCAGGATGTTTGGTCGGCATTTCTCGATCTCCTCACGTGGTCAAAGTTCCAGGGCTACGTCGCCGGCGGGGACGGACACACAGAGCTGGATGTCCACGTCCTCCTCGGTTGAGAGTTCACCGGTGCGGATGTCGCGTACCGCGCCGGCGCTCTTGCGGCAGGTGCAGGTGTGGCAGATGCCCATGCGGCATCCGAAATCGGGTGTCAGGCCCGCCGCCTCGGCCTGCTCGAGCAGCGTGCCTGGGGCGATTGGGGCGACGAGGTCGCTGCGCAGGAAACGCAGCGAGCCGTCGGCGGCGGCGTCGCTGAGGTTTAGGCTCGGTGGCGTAAAGGTCTCCGCCAGCACGCGCTCAGGCGCGATCTTCCAGATTGCGCGCACCGCGTCGATCAGCGCCGGCGGTCCACACACGGCCGCGGTGCTGTTGACCGGTGCGAAGCCCTCGAGGAGCGAACGGATCGCAGCTTCTTCGATGTAGCGGCCGCCCTCACGCGTGGCGACATAGCTGACGGTTACGTTGGGCCGGTCTGTGGCCAACGCCTCGACCTCGCGCTGGTAGAGCCAGTCGTCGGCGGTGCGCGCGTAGTGCACGAACGCAACCTCGCCGTCGTGGCCTTCGTCGCACAACGTCCGGAGCATGGAGATGATTGGGGTAACGCCACTGCCGCCGCTGATCAGCACCAGCCGCTCCGGCCGCTTTACCGGTAGACCGAAGTCTCCCTGAGCCTGACCGAGGTGGAGCACGTCGCCGGGTCGGACGTGGTCCCGGAGGTGGCGTGAGACAAGTCCCTCGGGGTGGGTCGTCACGGTCAGCTCGAGCAAGCCATCAGAGCGGTGCTGGGAACAGCTCGGCGAGTAGGTGCGGGTGCGGCGCACACCGTCGACATCAACGCCGATCCGGGCGAACTGCCCGGCCTGGAAGCCGCGCCAGGCAGTGTTGGGGCGGAGCGTCAGCGTCACGCTCCGCTCGGTCTGACGATGCACCGCGACGATACGCGCGCGGGCATCACGGACGGTCAGGTCCGGTCGGATCAGCTCCAGATACCGGTCGATGCCGTGGGGGCCGAGCAGAAGGTCGACCAGCGGTGACTTCAGCAGGCGCCGCGGTGAGAGTTCTACAGGCATGGGTGATGATGAGTTAGTGGACAACTGTTCACAAGGTCAGTGTAAGGATTTGGTTCGGCTCGTCAAGGGCTAAACTGGCAACTGTGATCAGACGCACACCGACTTGGTGAACGGGCGTACTGAGCGGTCGCCGCGCGCGTCCGAAAGGGGTTCCTCGCCACCGCGCCGGCCCGCACGCACTCAAGCCGAGCGCCGACGCCACACGCGCCAGGCGCTGCTGGACGCGGTGCTGCTGCAGCTGGAGGCGGGCGAGAGCTTCGACTCGCTCAGTCTGCGCCGCGTCGCTCGCGCGGCCGGAGTCGTGCCGACCGCCTTCTATCGGCACTTCGAGAGCATGGATGCGCTCGGGCTCGCGCTGGTTGAGGAATCGTTCCGCACGCTGCGGGCGATGCTGCGCGAGGCCCGGGAGGGCCTCCCCCCCGGCCAGATGATCCACCGCTCGGTGGAGATCCTCATGGAGCACGTGCATCAGCACCGGGCGCATTTCATCTTCGTCGTGCGCGTTGGCTACACCGGCAACGTGGTACTCCGACATGCGATTCGGAACGAGATCCGGTTGTTCACCAGCGAGCTGGCGACCGACCTCGCGCGCTTCCCGGTGCTGCGCGAATGGACGACCGACGACCTGCAGATGCTGGCCGGCCTGCTGGTCAACACGATGATCGCAACGGTGGGAGCGACGGTGGACGCTCCGGTCGCCGCCCCGGCGGCCGAAGCAGAGATCGCGCGTGTGGCTGAGAAGCAGCTGCGGCTGACGATGCTGGCCGTGCCGCACTGGCGCAGCGAACGAAGCTCTCGCTGAGCGGATACCGTCCGCGGCGTGGCGCAGCGTCCGACTGACCCGTACCGCGAACTGTCCTGGTGGGGTTGGGGCGACCCAGATCAGGTGCCGCATCTGCCCGACAGCGTGCTCACGCTGCTCAGCGAAGGCCTCGGCGTCCGCGGTCCGCGCGAGCGCCCACTGTCGCCGAGTGACGTTTCGCTGACCGCGCCCCGGCTCGCCGGCGGGCTGGTGAGCGAGCTGGCAGCTGTCGTGGGCGAGGCGCATGCCACTGCCGACCACGAGACGCGGGTACGTCACGCGCGCGGGAAGTCGACACCCGACCTGCTGCGCCTGCGCTCCGGAGACACGCTGGCCGCGCCCGACCTGGTGCTCTCGCCCGGTTCTCACGATGAGGTGACAGCGCTCCTGCAGATCGCGTCCCGAGCGGGCGTGGCGGTGGTTCCGTTCGGCGGCGGGACCTCGGTGGTGGGGGGGCTAAATCCTGAGACCACGGGCTATGTCGGACTCGTGGCCATCGACCTGCACCGGATGAACGCACTCGTCTCCCTCGACGAGGAGTCGCGCCTAGCTGTACTCGAGCCCGGGCTGAGGGGGCCGGAGGCCGAAGCGCTGCTTGCGGCCCGTGGCTACACGATCGGGCACTTCCCGCAATCGTTTCAGTACGCCACGCTCGGCGGGTTCGCCGCAGCCCGCTCGAGCGGGCAGGCCTCAGCGGGGTACGGTCGCTTCGATGAGGTCGTGATGGGGCTGACCGTCGCAACTCCGGCCGGGTCGCTCGTTCTCGGCCGAGCGCCGAAATCGGCGGCCGGACCGGATCTCCGGCAACTCATCCTGGGCTCCGAGGGAGCGTTGGGCGTGATCACCTCGCTCACGGTTGCGCTCAGGCCGCGGCCTGAGCGCCGCGTCTACACGGGCTGGCGGTTCGCGTCCTTCACGGAGGGGACGGCTGCGCTGCGTCGGCTCGCCCAGGACGGACCGGTCCCCACCGTGCTCCGGCTCTCCGACGAGGCCGAAACGGCGCTGAACCTGGCTCGCCCCGCGGAGCTGGGAGCGGGCGCAGGCGCGGGCGGCGCTCTTGCGGTGGTCGGCTACGAGGGCGTCGCGGAGGCGGTGGAGGCTCGCCGCACCGGCGCCGAAGCGGTCCTCCGGAGGATGGGAGGAGCGCCGGATCCGGATGCCGGCGAGGCGTGGGAGCGGGATCGCTATCGCGGGCCGTATCTCCGTGACGCGCTGCTCGACGCCGGAGCGCTGGTCGAGACGCTGGAGACAGTGGCATTCTGGTCTCGGCTGCCAGGGGTCTACGCGGCCGTCACCGGCGCCCTGCGTGAGGCGCTGAGCGCTCAGGACACGCCACCGGTGATCCTCTGCCACATCTCGCACGTCTATCCATCGGGCGCCTCGCTCTACTTCACCGTCGGCTGCGCCGCTCTCGAGGACCCGGTGGCGCAGTGGCGCCAGGCGAAGTCCGCCGCCGGAGACGCGATTGAGGCTTCGGGCGGGTCGATCAGCCATCACCACGGCGTGGGTCGCGATCATCTGCACTGGTATGAGCAGGAAATCGGGGAGCTGGCCTGTGCCGTTCTGCGGGCGGTGAAGGCCCAACTCGATCCCGCGGGAATCCTGAATCCCGGCGTCCTCATCCTCGCAGGCTCAGCATGAGCGACGGTAACCGCGCGCACCGGCTGGCCGAGCTGATCGTCCGCTTCGGCGCCAATGTCCAACCCGGGCAGATCGTCTCGATCTCCTCCGAGCCCGGCAAGGAGCAGCTGGCGCGGGCGATCGCCGATGTCGCCTACGCCACCGGCGCGAAGTTCGTCGAGCTCAAGGTGTTCGACCTGCACCTCAAGCGCGCGCGGGCGATCCACGCGGACATCGACACGCTGAGCTATGTCCCACCCTGGTACGGAGAGCAGATCCTAGCCCTCGGCGCTCACCGCGCTGCCGTGATCTCGCTGACCGGCCCGGTCGAGCCGCATCTGATGGCGGGTGTCGACCCGGACCGCTTGGGCCGCGACATCCTCCCGCACGTCCGCGAGTCCGAGAAGGTTCTCAACGATCGCTCGCTCAACTGGACCGTGGCCCCGTGCCCGACCCCCGGTTGGGCGAAGCTCGTGCACCCGGAGCTCGACGCCCCAGACGCGCTGGGGCAGCTATGGGCGGACATCTCGCGCGTGTGCCGACTCGACGAGGCAGACCCCGTCCAGGCCTGGAACGCTCGGCTTGACCGGCTGATTGAGGTCGCCGAGACCCTCACCGCGCTGCGGCTCGACTCGCTGCGCTTCGAGGGGCCGGGCACCGACTTGACGGTCGGTTTGCTGCCCACGAGCCGCTGGACCGGGGCTCGCATCCGCACCGCAGAGGGCATCGTCCACGTGCCCAACCTACCGACCGAGGAGGTGTTCACGACCCCGGACCCCGAGCGCACCTCGGGCGTTGTCACCTCGACCAAGCCGCTGTTCGTGGCGGGCGCGCTGATCACCGGCCTGCGCGTGCGCTTCGAGTCCGGGCGAGCGGTGGAGATCGAGGCCGAGCAAGGCGCGCCGACCCTGCGCGCGCTGGCTGATCGGGGTCCGGGTGCCGCGCGGCTCGGAGAGGTCGCACTGGTCGACCGCGAGAGTCGCATCGGTCAGCTCGGGACCGTCTTCTTCGACACGCTCCTGGATGAGAACGCGGCCAGCCATATCGCGCTCGGGGCCGGGCTGGAGATGGCGCTCGATGGCGACGCCGATCACGCGCGGGTGAACCGCAGCGAGATCCATGTCGATTTCATGATCGGCTCAGGCGACGTGGCGGTCACCGGAATCGCCGGCGACAAGAGCGAGGTCCCGCTGCTGCGCGACGGCGCTTGGCAGGTCTGAGCCTCCGGCACCGCTACGCTAACCCGGTTCCTGGAGAGGTGCCGGAGCGGCTGAACGGGCGCGACTGGAAATCGCGTAACGGGGGTCAACCTCGTTCGGGGGTTCGAATCCCCCCCTCTCCGTGCGTTGGTGGCGTTGGAGAACAACGCTTGAGCAATCAGAACAGGACTGCGCAAGTCCGGCGACTTTGCCGCGGAGGTCGCCGAGGCCGTCACCGGCGGTGATGATCCGTTCGCCGTGTTCGTCCAGCCATGGAACACCTTCGGAGTCCGGATGCGGGTACAGATCGCGCCGTGTGGGCCGCCGCCCGGATCAGCTGGCGGGCGCCAGCACCACGGGCGCGCCGTACTGATGCAGTGATGCCGGGAGCGACACCGATCCGTCGTCACGCTGACCGTTCTCGAGCAGCGCGATGATCGCTCGGCCAACGGCGACCGCAGTGCCGTTGAGCGTGTGCAGGTGGGCAAGCTTGCCGTCGCCACCGCGACGGCGGATGTCCAGCCTTCGAGCCTGGTAGTCCGTCGTGTTCGAGCACGAGGTGAGCTCGCGGTAGCGGCCCTGTCCAGGAAGCCAGGCCTCGCAGTCGTACTTCTTCGCCGCCGAGGCGCCGAGCTCGTCGACCGCGATCGCCACCACGCGGTATGGAATCTGAAGATCCTGGAGGATCGACTCCTCCATCGCGAGCAGCCGCTCGTGCTCGTCCAGTGACTCTTCCGGCTCGACGAAGCAGAACATCTCGACCTTGTCGAACTGGTGGACACGGAAGATCCCGCGAGTGTCCCTGCCGGCCGCCCCGGCCTCCCGGCGGAAGCACGGAGAGAATCCGGCGTAGCGCAGCGGCAGGCCGTCGGCGGGCAGGATCTCATCTCGGTGCAACGAGGCCAGCGGCACCTCGGAGGTACCGACGAGGTACAGATCGTCCTCCTCCACGTGATAGATCTGCTGCTCGGTGTCAGGCAGCATTCCGGTGCCGTAGAGCGCCTGTGCGCGGACGAGCACCGGCGGGATCACGGGCTCGAAGCCCTCGGCCATGACCTTTTCCATGGCATAGCGGACCAGCGCAAGCTCGAGCAGCACGAGCTCTCCGCGTAGGTACGCGAATCGCGATCCGGACACCCGCGCGCCGCGCTCCATGTCGATCCGCCACCCTCCCAGTTCGAGGTGGTCCTTGCCGGTGGCCCCGGCCTCGCCGACTTCCCGCAGCACCTCGTCCTGGTCGGGCGCGTCGCCGGCCGGCAGGTTGGGCAGGGCTGCCAGCGCGGCGTCAAGCTGGGTCCGGACCGCGGTTTCCTCGTCGCTGAGCGCACGCCCGCGGGCGGCGAGGTTGGCCAGCTGCTCCCGTTCTTCTGATGTCGGCGGGCCCTTGCGGCCTCGGCTGGCCCGGTTCTGCTCGGCCCGGATCCGTTCTAGCTCGGCGGTCAGCGTGCGCCAGCGCTCATCCAGAGCCAGGACCTCGTCAACCGCCTCGGCCGCGCCCGGTCCGCGGCGGGCCAGCGCCGCGCGCACGGCGTTCGGATCGCTGCGGATCAGTCTGAGGTCTAGAACGCGACGCTCCCGGCTAGCGGTGAGCCGGCTTGTGCTTGGGCTTGGGCTTGCGCGTGTGAGCGCCCGGCCTGATGCCAGCCGCCGCCAGCAGTGGATTGGTCGAGGGCGCGGCGGTGGTCGTAGTCGTGGTCTGGCTCGACGCGGTGGTCGCGGTCTGCCCCGGCGCCGGGAGGGTCCCGATCGATTGCGAGGCGCACGGCATCAGACCGGTGATCTGGGGCGCCTGTCGGCCGGCGTACTTGGCCACGAACTGGGCGACGACCGCGGCGTCGTGGCCGACGACGATGTTCTGGGGCATGATTGCGCCGGAGAAGCCGCCATTCTCGATCGCGTACAAGATCCGGGCGACCGGCCGCTCGCAGCGGATGTTGAAATTCGGGCCGTTGGTCGGGAACGCGGTTCGCACGTTCGCGGCCGAGCCGTTTGTCGCCGCGTAGGACAGCGTGTGGCAGCCCGAGCAACGCTGCGAGAACAGCACAGCCCCCCGGTGGGTCGGATCCGACTGCGGCACGCTGATCTTCTGGGTGCCGCAGGCCGTCGCCAATGCCGCAATTGCGGCCCCAGCAATCGAGATGAAGAGGACCCTGGTCGGCCGGCTCATGCGGGGCGGATCATACGGAAGTGACCGCGGCATGCGGCATCGGTGAGCCGCGCGCCCGGGCGCCGGTGACTCAGCCGTTGAGCTGGCTCTACGATCGCGCCGTGCCCAAGCTCCCGTTTGCGCAGCTTCCCCCGGCGATCCTGGCCGTGGTGCTCGTGTCGGCCCTGGCTGGCTGCGGGCATACCCAGCAGGTCGGCGCCGACCGCACCCTGAGCGTGGCGCTGACCGAGTATCACCTCAATCCGCAGAGCGTACGTGTGGGCGCGGGCACGCTGACCATCGTCGTCCGCAACTTCGGCCGCCTGACCCACAACCTGGTCGTCTCGATGAACGGTCAGCCCGCTGGCTCTACCCGGCCGCTGGCCCCAGGGGAGACATCGGCGATAACCGTCTACCTGACCGCGGGGAGCTACCAGATGGCCTCGACGATCCTCTCTGACCAGGCGCTGGGTGAGTACGGAACCCTGACCGTCACGTCCTGAGCCAGGCAGGAGGCCGCCCGCGCGCGACGAACTCCTGGCCAGCCCCGGCGCTGGACAACAGACGTTCGCTCCCACCCAAATGCGCGATCGTCCTCCTACGGCGGCAACCAGAGGAACCGGCGCCGGGGCTGTATAAACGCCGGGATGGTCAGCGACGCCGATCACGCCACCGGGCCAACCGGTCCGGATCCAGAACAGTTCCGCGAGGTGTTCGGCCGCTTCGCCACCGGCGTGGCCGTGATCACGAGCTCCGGTGGGACCGGCGCCGGCGGCATGACCGCCAACGCGATCTGCTCGCTGTCGCTGAACCCCCTGCTCGCGCTCGTGTGCTTCGAGAATCAGGCCCGAACCTTGCCGATCGTCCGCGAGGCCGGGCGCTTCGCGGTCAACATCCTCCGCGCCGAGCAGGCACATCTGGCCGGCGTGTTCGCCTCGAAGCTGCCGGAGGCGGAGAAGCTTGACGGCGTTGAGCACCGGATCGAGTACGGCGTGCCGATCATCGAGCGCACGCTCGCCTGGGCGGTGTGCGAGCTGCGCGAATTGATCGCGGGCGGCGATCACACGATCGCGATCGGGCAGGTGGTCGAGCTCGGGCTGGGCGATGGCGAGCCGCTGCTGTGGTACCAGGGCCGTTATCACCACGGCCCGGGACAGATTTCGGGGTCTTGAACAAACCGACAGGGCGGGCCAATGGACGCGCGGTTCTCGGGGTATCCAGGTTGCTGGCCCGGAGAAGTCGACCGAGAGCGGATCGAAAGGGGAGGAGACCGTCTCGGTCCGCTCGGGCGCCCCGGAACGACCAGAGTGCGACAACCGCGACCGCTGCGGGTGTCGTAACCGCCCCGCGACCAGCCCCCAAACGCCTTACGCCGTCCCCGCCGCCCTAGCCAGCAGGATCACGATCACCACCGCCGCGAGGACCATCACCCCGACCTCGCGCTGAACGATCGCCCTGACGATGCTGCGCTGCTCGTCCTCCGGAACCTGCCCCACCTCGTCGGGCGAGGCGAAGCCGCGCTGGTCGAGAACCATCTGCGCGGACGCGACGCGAAGCTGCTCGGCCACGAACGAGACCGCGAGCGGAAGGATCCCGTAGAGCACGTGGATGCTGGGGGACTTCGGCCCGATGAGCTGATAGATGCCGCCGATTGCGGCTTCGAGCACAACCAGTGCCTGACCCGCTCGCAACAGGCGCCAGAACCATTGACTGGGCTGCGCGCGCCACCAGCACCAGGCCCCCAGCACCCCGGCGCCGGCATTGAGCGAGATCGCCAGAACACCGACGACGATGTGAACCGGCTTCATCGCCCGAGGGGACTGATCAGATAGCCGCATTTCGCACTAAGTAACATTTTGTTACAAGCTACTCCACCGCGGTGATATAACCCCTCGTCGTGCTTCGCACCTACCTGCCGGCGATCGTCTTCCTAGTCCTGGGCGGGCTGGTCGGCACGTTGTTCTCGGTGCTCAACCTGTTTTTCGGTAAGCGGAGCCCGAATCGCTCGAAGATCTCGCCGTACGAGTGCGGCCTGCCGTCGGAGATCCAGCACGGTTTCCGCTTCGGCATCAGCTTTTACCTGATCGCGATGCTGTTCATCTTGTTCGACATCGAGGTCATCTTCCTCTACCCGATCGCTGTGCAGCTGCGCGCGTTCGGAGGTTTCGCCCTGGCCGAGACGATCGTCTTCGTGGTCCTGCTGATGATCGCGTTCCTGTACGTCTGGCGGCGAGGAGCGCTGGCATGGAAATAACGCGAGAGCTGCTTGGCACCGGCGGCGAGCCCGTCGACCCGGCGAGCTTCCGCGTCCGCCAGCTCGCGGCTCGCGACATGCTCCGCGGCGACCTCGACGACGCGTCGCTGCAGCAGTACGTCGAGGAGCGCGTGATGACCACGACGGTCGACAAGGCGGTGGCGTGGGCGCGCGGCAACTCGCTGTATCCGCTGACCTTCGGCCTGGCCTGCTGCGCAATCGAGATGATCACTACCGTCGGCGCCCGCGCCGACTTGGCGCGCTTCGGCTTCGAGGCCTTCCGAGCCTCGCCGCGCCAGGCCGACCTGATCATCCTGTCCGGCCGCGTCTCGATCAAGATGGCGCCGGTCATCCGCCGCCTGTATGACCAGATGCTCGACCCCAAGTGGGCGATCTCGATGGGCGCCTGCTGCTCCTCGATGGGCGTGTACAACAACTACGCGCTGGTGCCGGCCGACAAGTTCATGCCGATCGATGTGCACGTCCCCGGCTGTCCACCCCGTCCCGAGGCGCTGATGCACGGGATCCTCCGTCTGCGCGACAAGATCCAGGGCAACACCAAGGAGGGCTGGCGCGAGCGCTACGACGCCGTCGGGACCGAGGAGCTGCTGCCCGGCGAACCCGACCTGACGAGCGCAGACATCAGCGTGTCTAAGCCCGGGGACACCGCTGGTGCCTGACGCCACAGGGCTCGAGCTCACCGCCCAGGAGCTGCGTGAGGTCGATGCCGACTCGATTCTCGGCACGAGCTTCCACCGTGATCGCGCCACGCTGCTGACCAACCCCGCGACGGTGAGGGAGGTCCTGGCTCAGCTTACGACCAAGGGCTACACGTTCCTGGCCAGCCTCCACGGCGTCGACTACTGGCCCGAGGAGCCGCGGCTCGGCGTCCTCTACGAGCTGCTCGACATGAAGAACGTCGACCGCATCACGGTCAAGGTGCGCGTGCCCATCGAGGCTCCGAACGTGCCATCAGTCGTCGAGCTGTTCCCGGGAGCCGATTTCCCCGAGCGGGAGGTCTACGACATGTTCGGGGTGATCTTCGACGGCCACCCGGACCTGCGCCGGATCCTCATGCCCGAGGACTACGAGGGCTTCCCCCAGCGCCGGGACTTCCCGATCGGCGGAGAGCCGGTGCTGTTCACGTTCAACGAAGAGAACAACTACGGCAAATGGCAATAAGCCGCGACTACCGCCAGCGTGAGCAGTCGATCACCTACGCCGCCGAGTCCGCGGGTCAGGGCGAGACGCACGAGCTGCTGACACTCAACATCGGACCTCACCACCCGGCCACCCATGGCGTGCTGCGTCTGCTGGCCACGCTCGAGGGCGAGGTCGTGCGAGACATCAAGCCGATCATCGGCTACATCCACACGGGGATCGAGAAGACGGCCGAGGACAAGTCCTACTGGAAGGTGATCCCGGTCATCGAACGGATGGACTACCTGAGCTACTACTTCAACGCGATGGCCTTCTGCGGCGCGGTCGAGACGCTGCTCGGCGTGGAAGTGCCCCCCCGCGCTCAGTATCTCCGGGTCATCCACCTCGAGCTCAACCGGATCGCCTCTCACCTGTTCTGGTTGGCCACCGGAGCCCTGGACCTCGGCGCGATCTCGATGTTCTGGTACTGCCTGCGGGAACGCGAGAAGATCGTCGACCTGTTCGAGATGTCCTCGGGCCAGCGGATGCACACCCGCTACATCCAGGTCGGCGGCGTGATGGAGGACATCCCGCGGGGCTTCCTTCAGAAGCTGCGGGAGTTCACCCAGGACATGCCAACGCGGGCCGACCAGTACGCCGACCTGATCGAGAAGAACCAGATCGTGCTCGAGCGACTGCGCGGCGTCGGCACGCTGGACGAGGCAACCCTGCTGGGGATCGGCGTCACCGGACCGTTGCTGCGCGCGGCCGGCAACCCCTGGGATCTGCGCAAGGCGGCCCCGTACTGCAGCTATGACCACTTCGAGTTCAAGATCCCCGTCGGCGCGGTCGGCGACAACTACGATCGCTACCGCGTCCGTCACGCCGAGATCTACGAGTCGGTGAAGATCATCGAGCAGGCCGCCGACGGGCTGCCCGAGGGTCCGTTCATCACCCCCGACAGGAAAATAGCCTTACCACCGCGACATGAGCTGGCGACGAGCATGGAGGCCTTGATCCATCACTTCAAGCTCGTCACCGAGGGCTTCCGGGTGCCGCCCGGCGAGGCCTATTACCCGATCGAAGGACCACGCGGCGAGCTCGGCTGCTTTGTCCGCTCCGACGGCTCGGCCAAGCCCGCGCGGGTACACATGCGCGACCCCAGCTTCGTCAACCTGCAGGCGCTGGCGCCGATGGTCCGCGACGGCTACATCGCCGACCTGATCGCGACACTGGCGATGCTCGACCCGATCCTCGGAGGCATCGATCGATGAGTCTCGCTGATCAGGTGCCTCGGTTCGGGCATGGCTCGCGCGTCCCGGGCTGGAACGAGGCAGTCGACCTGACCAAGGATCCGGCTACGGTTCCCGACCCCGCGAACACATCGGTTCCCGCCGAGCTGAAGGACACCATCGTCGCCGCCATGGCCAAGTATCCGGACCGCCGTTCGGCCGCGATCCCAGCGCTGCACGCCGCGCAGGACCTGCACGGATGGTGCTCGCCACGGGCGATCGAGCAGGTCGCGTCCGTGATGGCGCTGACCCCGGCCTACCTGACCTCGGTGGCCACCTTCTACGACATGTTCTCGACCGTGCCCAAGCCGCGCCACGACGTGTTCGTGTGCACGAACATCTCCTGCTCGCTGCGCGGCGCGGATGAGTTCTACGAGGCGATGCTGGCCGCCGCGGCGGCCAGCGATCAGGTCAGCGTGCGCTCGTTCGAATGCCTGGGCGCCTGCGACATCGCCCCGATGGCCTCGGTTGATGGCGAGTACGTCGGGCCGCTGACCGACGAGGACGCCGATCGGATCGTCGCGGACCTGGAAGCGGGGCGCTCGGTGCTCGAGCACAAGCAGCTGCGCTACCGCCGCTGTGCCGACCCGGGCGTGGCGCAGGCTGAGACCGACTTCAGCCCGCCCGGCCCCGGCGAGGCCCCGCGCGCGGACACCGCCGGCCTTCCACCCCACGGCGAGCCGGACCGTCCCGGGCCCACCGCCGCGATCGAGACTCCGACCGACGAGAACGAGGACGAGAGCGCATGAAGATCCTGTTCGCGGACATCGACGAGCCGGGACTGAACACGCTGGAGGTCTATCAGCGCCGTGGCGGTTACGACAGCCTGCGCAAGGCGCTCGGCATGCCGCGGGAGGAGGTGCTCAGCTCGATCATGAACTCGGGCATTCGCGGTCGCGGCGGCGCCGGCTTCCAGATGGGCAAGAAGGCGTCGTTTTTGCCCCACGGCGACATCGCCAAGTACCTCGTATGCAATGCCGACGAATCCGAGCCCGGCACGTTCAAGGACCGCGAACTGATGCAGAAGAGCCCGCACATGGTGATCGAGGGCATCATCATCGCGACCTACTGCACGGAGATCAGCCGCGCCTTCATCTACATCCGCGGCGAGTACTCCCACCAGGCCGACATCCTTGAGGCGGCGATCGCGGAGGCGGCGGCAGCCGGGTTCTTGGGCGAGCGGATTCTGGGCAGTGACCACAGCCTCTCTCTGGTCCTGCACCGCGGGGCCGGCGCGTACATCTGCGGCGAGGAGACGGGCCTGCTCGACTCGCTCGAGGGCAAGCGCGGAAACCCGCGGCTGAAGCCGCCGTTCCCGGCCATCGAGGGCCTCTACCACGGCCCGACGCTGATCAACAACGTCGAGACGCTGGCCACGGTGCCGGCGATCATCCGGATGGGGGGCCAGGACTACGCCAAGCTGGGGACGGAGACGTCGACCGGGACCAAGCTCGTCTCGGTTTCCGGCGACGTGCGGCGCCCCGGCAACTATGAGGTCGAGCTCGGCACGCCCTCGCGGGAGATCATCTTCGATTTGGCCGGCGGCACGTTCCCCGGCCGCGAGGTCAAGTTCTGGTTCCCCGGCGGCTCGAGCTCACCCGTGCTGACCAAGGACGACCTCGATCTTCCCTATGACTTCGACTCGATGGCCAAGGCCGGCTCGATGCTCGGTTCGGGCGCGATCATCGTCGTCGACGACTCTCACACCGTGGTCGAGGTGGCCTACAAGCTGGCCAAGTTCTACGCCCACGAGTCCTGCGGCAAATGTGTTCCCTGCCGCGAGGGCACGAATTGGACCCAGAGGATGCTCGAGCGAATCAGCTCGGGTGAGGCCACGCCGATGGACCTCGACATCATGGCCTCGGTCCAGGAGCAGATCATCGGCAACTGCCTGTGTGTGCTCGGTGACGCGATGGCGATGCCGATCGGCTCGATGGTCGAGAAGTTCCGCCCTGAACTCGAGGCGGAGATCGAAGCGGCCCGCGCCCGAGCCAACGCCGCCGCGCTCAGGGATGTCGTACCCATCGGCGTCTCGGACGAGCACGCCGGGCCAACCGGATGACGCGGATGCCGATCTGTCAAGTCGAGGCCGGATGCCGAGCGATCGGCAAAATCCGCGCGGTCCACTAGCGAGATCCAGCACGCGCCATGCCCCGCCCTGAGCACAAGACGATTCAGCTGACCATCGACGGCCGGGAGATCCAGGCCACCGAAGGCGCGATGCTGGTCGACGCCGCCAAGTTCGGCGACGTCGAGATCCCGTACTTCTGCTACGAGCCGAAGCTCGGCAACCCGGTCGGCGCGTGCCGCATGTGCCTGGTCGAGATCGAGGGCATCCCCAAGCTTCAGACCTCGTGCTCGACGGCGGTCAAGGACGGGATGGTGGTCCACACCCAGACCGATCGCGTCCGCCACGCGCAGAACGCGATCGTCGAGTTTCTGCTCGTCAACCACCCGCTCGACTGCCCCGTGTGCGACAAGGGCGGCGAGTGCCCGCTCCAGGACATCTCCTTCGGCTGGGGGCTCGGCCGCAGCCGCTTCATCGAGCCCAAGCGACACTTCGAGAAGCCGCTGGCGCTGTCACCGCTGGTGGCGATCGATCGCGAGCGCTGCATCCTCTGCTACCGCTGCGTGCGCTTCTCCCAGGAGATCTCCGAGGACTACCAGCTGATCTTCGCTGAGCGCGGCGCCCATACGTTCGTGGCCACCCACGATGGGCACCCGTACGTGGCCCCGTTCAGCGGCAACATCATCGAGCTGTGTCCAGTCGGTGCGCTGACCTCGCAGCCCTACCGCTTCCGCGCGCGGCCGTGGGACATCGAGGGCGCGGGCGGGATCTGCACCCTGTGCCCGGCGCAGTGCAACGTCACCTTCACGGTGCGTGACGAGAAGGTCATGCGCGTGTTGGCCCGCGACCACGCCGAGGTCGACGACGGCTGGCTGTGCGACAAGGGCCGCTTCGCCTACCAGGCGATCCATGTCGACGAGCGCATCACCGCGCCGCTGGTCCGCGACGGCGACGAGCTGCGCGAGGTCTCATGGGAGCGCGCGCTCGAGGTCGCAGGCGGCCTGGGACGCCACACGGGGCGCGTCGGCGCGCTGGTCGGCGGCCAGGCCACCAACGAGGAGGGCTTCCTCCTTCAGCGGCTGCTGCGCGAGGGCCTCGATTCAAATGACATCGACTCCCGCGTCGGCGGCGATGTCCCGCTCGAGGTGACGCGCGCGCTGGCCGCACCCGCGCTGCAGGCCACCGTGCCTGACTTGGAGTTCGCCCACACCGTGCTCGTCCTTGGCTGCGAGCCGCTCGACGACGCGCCGATCCTCGACCTGCGGATCCGCAAGGGCGTGCGCCGCCGCGGGGTGAATCTGGCCATCGCCACCGCCCGACCGAGCGCGCTGGATGTCAATGCCAAGACGGTAATTCGCTACTCGCCAGGCCAAGACGCGACGTTCCTAACCGAGCTCGCCGACGACCTGGCCGGCGAGGTAAACGGGGAGCTGGCGAAACTGCTCCGCGACGGCGGCGCGGACGTGGTGATCCTGTGGAGCGAGCGACTTGGTGCCGAGGCCGCGCCGGCGCTGCTGCGGATCGCCAACACGCTGGGGCTGGCCGACCGCGCCGGCGCCGGTCTGCTGGAGATTCCTTCTGGCGCCAACGGGCGCGGGCTGCGCGAGGTCGGCGTGATCCCCAGCGCCAAACCGGGCTACGCCGAGCCGGCCCGCGCCCCCGGGCGCGACGCAGCCGCGATCGCGCAGGCCGCCGCCGACGGCGAGCTCACCGCCCTGTATCTGTTCCAGACCGACCCGATCCGCGAGCAGCCCAACCGCGCCCTGTGGGAGCGAGCCCTACACCAGGCCCCGGTCGTAGTGGCGCATGCCTCAGTGCTCACCGAGGGCCTGGCTAAGCACGCCAACGTGATCTTCCCGGCCGAATCGCACGCCGAGAAGGAAGGCACCGTCGTCCACCCCGACGGTCGGGTGCAGCGGCTACGGGCCGCGATCGCGCATCCGGGTCAGGTGCGCCCCGGATGGTCGGTCCTGGCCGAGATCGCCAACCGCGTGGGACTGGACGTGCGCGCGCTGACGAGCGGGATGGTGTGGCAGCAGATCGTCGAGGCCGTGCCGTTCTACGCCGGCCTGACGCTCGAGGCGCTGGGTGGCCGCGGGGTTCGCTGGCCCGAGCGTGAGCAAGCCGCAGCGCTGCCAGCCGGCGCAGCGCCCGCGGAGAGCGGCCTCGCGCACAATCGCTCGCGCCAGTCGCCCGCTCGCCATCCCGCCTCGCCTGAAGGGGCGACGCGCGAGTCATCCGGCTACTCGGCCCGGTCCGACCCACCCCAAAACGCATCGATCGAGGCACTGCGCCTGGGGACCTACCGCCCGATCTGGGCCGCCCCCGAGGTCGAGATCTCACCAGCGCTGCACTTTGCTCTCGCGCGCCAGCAGGTCGAGCTCTCACCTCAGGATGCCCAGCGGCTCGGGATCTCGACCGGGGAGATGGTGGACGTCGCGCAGAACGGGACTCGTCTTCGCGCCACCGCGCACGTCCGCAGCGACGTTCCGATCGGCACCGCGTTCCTGGCCGAAGGGGTGGCCAGCGAGTCAGCCAACGCGCTGACCGAAACGCTGATCGAGGTGAGCAAGGCAGCCGGATGACTCACGCGCCTGACATAAGAATGAGCCCGGATGGCGAATCGAGGAGCGCGTGAGCGCGTTCGCCGTCGTCAACTACTTCGAGCCGTGGTGGCTGCAGATCATCAAGGCGCTGGTCATCTTTGCCGTCGCCTTCGGCGTGCTGCCGGTGCTGGTGGTCTACGAGCGCAAGCTGCTCGGGCGCTTCCAGGGCCGTTATGGGCCCAATCGCGTCGGTCCGTTCGGGCTGATGCAGCCGCTGGCGGAGATCGTCAAGTTCGCCACCAAGGAGCCCTCGCGGCCCACCAGCTCGGTCGGCTTCCTGTTCCGGGTGGCCCCGATCATCGCCATCTTCACCGCGGTCGGCGGCCTTGCGCTGGTGCCGTTCGGCGATGTCCAGGACATTTTCGGCCGGCGGGTCGGGCTCTACGGCATCGACGTCTCAATCGGCCCCTTGTTCGTGTTCGCGCTGGCCGGGGTCTCGTTCTACGGAATCATGCTCGGCGGCTGGGCGTCGGGCTCGAAGTACTCGTTCCTCGGCGCCATGCGCGGCGCCGCTCAGCTGATCTCCTACGAGGTCTCACAGGGGCTCGCGCTGGTCGGCGTGGTGATCAGCGCGCAAACGCTGTCGCTGACCGGAATCGTCCATGCCCAGGCCGGCATGTGGTACGTCGTCCCCCAGCTCGCCGGATTTCTGATCTTCCTCATTGCCTCGTTCGCCGAGACCAACCGGGCTCCGTTCGATCTCGTCGAAGCCGACGCCGAGCTGGTCGGCGGGTACTTCACCGAGTACGGCGGCACTCCGTTCGTGGCCTTTCTGTTCGCCGAGTACATGAACATGATCGTGGTCTCCGGAATCGCGGCGACGATCTTCCTCGGTGGCTGGATGCTGCCGTTCGGGATCCATCCTCCTGGGTGGGTCGATCCGATCGTCGTGATCGTCAAGATCATGCTGTTGTTCAGCTTCTTTATCTGGATCCGGGCGACGCTGCCGCGGCTTCGCTACGACCAGCTCATGTCTTTCGGGTGGAAGGTTTTGCTCCCGCTCGCAACGCTCAATCTGCTGCTCACGGCAATCCTGGTGGTGGCATGACTTACGACCCCGGTCCCGATGTCATCCAAGTGATCCGTGCGCCCGCCCCCGGGCCCGTCGCGGGTGCTTACCGCGCGTTCGGCGAGACGTTGCGCGGGCTGAAGACCACGTTCGCCCGGATCATCGAGGGACCGGTGACGATCCAGTACCCGGAGGAGAAGACTCCTGTCTATCCCCGCTTCCGCGGCCGTCACAAGCTGCACCGCTTCGAGGACACGGGCCTCGAGAAGTGTGTCGGCTGCTCGCTCTGCGCCGCCGCCTGCCCAGCTGACTGCATCCGCGTGGTGGCGGCCGAGAACACGCCTGAGAACCGGGTCTCGGCCGGTGAGCGCTACGCCGCCGTGTACGAAATCAATCTCTCTCGTTGCATCTTCTGCGGCTACTGCGAGGTCGCCTGCCCGTTTGACGCGATCACCATGGGGCACGACTATGAGATGTCCGACTACACCCGCTCGGATCTGATCTTCACCAAGGAGATGCTGCTCGCCGAGCCGATCGAGCGCACGCCACTGCGTTCCGAGGGCGAGTGAGCGCAGTCCTCTTCTTCCTGGCCGCGATCGCGGCGATCTCGGGCGCTGTCGGCGTCGTCGCGTTGCGCAACCCCTTCTACAGCGTGCTCGCGCTGGTCTGCCACCTGATCGCGCTGGCCGCCCTGTTCCTGTTGCTGCGGGCCGAATTCGTCGCCGCGGGACAGGTGGTCGTGTACGCCGGGGCGGTGATGGTGCTGTACGTGTTCGTGGTCGCCTACGTGGGCGGCGGCGACGAGGAGCTGGCCGGCGGTTCGGGGCTGCGCATCCTCGGGCCGCTGTTTGCGCTGGCGCTGGCCATCGAGCTGTGCATCGCGATGCTCGGCTCGGCGCTCAAGGGCATCTCGGGCAAGGGTGCCCCGTATCTCTCCGGCTTCGGCACGCCACAGCACATCGGGACGCTGTTCTTGACCAAGTACCTGTTTCCCTTCGAGCTCGCCTCGCTGCTGCTGCTGGTGGCTGCGATCGGCGCCGTCGTGCTCGCGCGCCGCCGGCGTGGTCTCGGTTACGACGCCGAGGAGGAGAGCGATCTGATGATCCGCACCCGCCGCCCCTCCTACACGGGGACGATGGCGGAGGGAGCGGGCGTCCGGCACGCCGTCGACGCGGTCGATCAGGAGCCCGACGTCGAGATCGCCGGCACGCCTGCGACTACGGGCGGCGCCGCCGGCGCGGGGCCGGCGCGCCAGGGGGGCTGGTAATGGCGATCGGCTGGTATCTCGTGGTCTCGGCGATGATCTTCTGCATCGGCGCCGGCGGGGTGCTGACGCGCCGCAACCCGCTCGTCGTCCTGCTCTGCCTGGAGCTGATGCTCAACGGCGCGAACCTTGCGCTGGTGGCGTTTGCCCGGATGCACGGAGGCGAGGACGGCCAGATCTTCGCGCTGATCGTGTTGGTCGTCGCCGCGTGCGAGGTGACCGTCGGCCTCGGGCTGATCGTCGCGATCTACCGCCGCCAGCTCCCGATCGATGTCGACCAGCTGCACGAACTGAACGGGTAGTTCAGGATGAATCCGACGACCTTTGGTTGGCTGATCCTGCTGTGCCCGCTGGTGGGAACGATGGTCATCGGGCTCGGCCATCGGCGGCTGGCCGGCCGCAGGGCCGGGTGGCTGGCGACGCTGGCCATCGGCCTGTCGTTCGCGTTCTCTGTGGCCGCGCTGGTGGCCCTGCTCGGCCGCAGCCCCGAGCACCGCGTCCTCACCTCGACGCTGTGGAACTACGCCGTCACCGTCGGGCTCGACGCCAAGCTGTCGATCCTCGTCGACCCACTGTCGATCTTCATGGCGCTCGTCGTCTCCGGGGTTTCGAGCTTGATCCACCTTTACTCGGTGGCCTATCTGTGGGAGGACCGAGGTTTCGTCCGGTACTTCGCGTATCTCAATTTCTTCGTCTTCTCGATGCTCCTCCTGGTCATGGCGGGCAACTTCCTGCTGCTGATCGTGGGGTGGGCATTCGTCGGCGCCGCGTCGTATCTGCTGATCTCGTTCTGGTATCGGCGCACGACCGCCACGCGAGCCGGACTGAAGGCCTTCGTGATCAACGTGGTGGGTGATGTCGGCCTGGTCCTGGGGACGTTCTTCATCTTCAAGCACACCGGCACGGTCGACTTCCTGAAGACCTTCCACTCGGTCCCGCACGTGTTCGCTCACGACTCCACCGATCTGGTGGCGGGCTGTCTGCTGCTGCTGGTCGGCGCGTTCGCCAAGTCCGCCCAGGTTCCCCTGCACACGTGGCTTCCGGACGCGATGGAGGGCCCGACTCCGGTCTCGGCGCTGATCCACGCCGCGACGATGGTGACCGCCGGCGTGTACCTGATCGCGCGCATGCATCCGCTGTTCGAGCAGGCGCCCACCGCGGCCGATGTCGGCGCGATCGGCGGCGCCCTGACGCTGATCATCGCCGCGACGATCGCAATCGTGCAGACCGACCTCAAGCGCGTGATCGCCTACTCGACCATGTCCCAGATCGGGTACATGATCATGGGCGTCTCCGCGGGCGCCTACTCCGCGGGCCTGTTCCACCTGATGACGCACGCGTTCTTCAAAGCTCTGCTGTTCATGGCCGCCGGTTCGCTGATCGGCGCGATGGCGGGGGTTCARTCGCTTGACCGGATGGGCGGCTTCCGCAAGGCGATGCCGTTCACGTTCGCGTGTTTTCTAGTGGGCGGCCTGGCCCTTTCGGGCCTGCCGCCGTTTTCGGGCTGGCTCTCCAAGGACGACATCATCGGGTTCCTGGACCACCGTGGCCACGGCTTCCTGATCCTCGGCATCGCCGGCTACGCGGGGGCCCTGCTGACCGGGATCTATACGTTCCGGATGATCTTCCGAGCCTTCCTCGGCAAACCGGTGCAGGAGGCCC
>JRHI01000975.1_pt1 | contig 27507 bp, 22 predicted proteins | sample 215371 | NCBI WGS metagenome assembly JRHI01 (sample SAMN02929681, study PRJNA255918) | sediment metagenome | biome: cave system; feature: Ice Cave; material: Sediment; isolation source: sediment from deep within a dark volcanic ice cave with no known source of... ...
GTCTTCGATGATGTCACGGGTCGTGCCGGGGGTGCTCGAAACGATAGCACGCTCTGCTTCCAGCAGCGCATTGAGCAACGATGATTTGCCGGCGTTCGGCGGGCCTGCGATGACACAATCGATGCCATCTCGCAAGACGCGCGCGGCGGCGGCGCCTTGCAACATCTCAAGCAGCCGGCTGCTTTGGGAGGTAATGCAGTCGCGCAGCTCTCGCTCGTCCGGCGCCGGAACTTCATCCGGGTAGTCCACGTGGGCCTCGATCTCGACCAAGCGCGCAAGTAATTCGCGACGCAGCTCGCGCAGAATGCGGCCGGCTGCGCCCTGCAATCGCTGCGCCGCTGCTCGCGCTGAACGCGCCGTTTCCGCGCTGATGAGATCGGCGACAGCTTCAGCCTGCGCCAAATCCATGCGGCCGTTCAGGAAGGCGCGCTTCGTAAACTCGCCCGGCGCCGCAAGCCGAGCGCCCGCATGCAGCACGGATGCCAGCGCGGCCACGACAACGCCGGCCCCGCCGTGGACGTGCAGTTCCACGATGTCCTCTCCGGTATAAGAGTGCGGAGCAAAAAACCACACCGCAAGCGCATCGTCGATTTTTTCGCCGCTACGCGAATCGACGAGCCAGCCGCGTCGAAGCACGGCCGGACGTGACTGCGACGAAGCGTGCCGCTGATCGAAACACGACGCTCCGATGGCTCGAGCGCGCGTACCCGAAATACGCAGCACCGCGACTGCCGACACACCCGGCGGCGTCGCGATCGCGGCAATGGTGTCCGCGTCGATCATCGTGTTCTCAAAAGAATGGAGAGCGGGCCAACGCCTGTGCGCGGCTGCTTAGTCGAAGTCTTCGGGGTCGTCCGCTCGTGGTGCGGTATTACGCGGAAGTATGACGACGCGGCGTTGGCTTCCCACTCCGGTGCTTTCGGTGGCGAGGCCACGGTGTGCGGAAAGCGCGAGATGAATGATTCGCCGTTCTGCCGGAGGCATGGGCTCGAGCTCGAGCGCAATACCTTCGCGTAAAACGCGAGTGGCGCAACGTTGTGCGATGGACGTGAGCATCGCGACGCGCCGCGCGCGATAGCCTTCGACATCAACGGAAAAAAATAGCTCGCGCGCATCGCTGCGATGCATCACCGCATTCGTTATGGACGACAAAGCATCCAGCATCGCGCCATGCTTGCCGATGAGAATCGCAAGATCGCCGGCTTCCTCGCGCTGTTCGTGCGCACCACGTTGGTAGCCGCCGTCATCGTTGATGGCACGTACTTCAACCGTGAGCTGGAGGCCGTCGCGGGCAGGATCAACACCGCCGAAAGTCAGGCGCGCAGGCAAGCCTAGGGCAGAGATGAGGCCAGCGAGGAAATCACGCGCCTCCAAATACGCGTCACGGTATTCCGGTGGACATGTCTGCTTGCGCGGCGGCGCGCTCGCATGCTCACGATCGTGACTGTCAGATCCGAAAGTGCGGCGGCGTCCGCCAGGCCGACTGCGATAAGGAGGTCGGCCAGAACCGGGCCCCCGTCCACCATATCCGTTCATGAAGTTTTCTTCGCGCCTTTGCCCGCCATCTTCCCGCCCGGCCCGCTAGCGCCGTTTGGCTGTGCGCCGGCGTTTTGCGCGCCATTATCTGCTGCCGGCAAACGCCGCACCTTCGCACCGCAGCTTTCGCATTTGCTGCCTTTGACGACGGTGAGCAGCTGACTGCACTGAGGACACTCGCGCGGATAGCCGGCAAGCGTGGCCGGTGTGTCCTCGGCGAGCTTGGGGATACGTGACGGCATGCGCATGACGTACCAGCGCTCCGCCATACTGATGACGTTGAAGCCGAACCAGTAGAGCACGAACGCTGCCGACCAGTGATACAGATGACCCAAGAACAGCAACATGATCGGCATCATGAAGGATTGCATGCGCATCATCTGCTGCTGCTGCGGCTCGGCTGACATGGTCGGGGTCATCTTTATGGAAAAATACATGGAGACAGCGTACGCCGAGAGCAAAAGAAGATCTGATTCGGCGAGACTCGTCGCAAATATTTGGGGGAACTTGTGCGAAAGCGACGAGCCGATCCACGTCCAGTGCGCGTCCTTGAACGCGTTATTGTGCACTTGGATCGCGCGATACACCGCAAACAAAAACGGATATTGGGCCAGCATCGGCAGGCAACCGCCCAGCGGGTTGACGCCATGCTCGCGGTACAACTTCATCTGTTCTTCGCCGAGCTTTTGGCGATCGTTTTTGTATTTCGTCTGGAGACGTTTGATGTACGGCGCCAGTGCTTGCACTTCGGTCATGGACTTCAAGGACTGCAATGAGAGCGGCAGCACGAGCAGCGAAACGCCGAACGCCAAGAGCAACATCGACCAGCCATAGTTGTGCGTCACACCGTACAACCAATCGATGCTTCCCGAGACGAGGTTGGTGAGCCCGTCCATCAATTGGCTAAGAGGGTTCACGAGCATGGCGATGTGCATGATGCTGTCGAGACCAGCGGCGGCCACCAGGCCGCTCAAAACGTGGAGCAAACTAATCCTCTAGTTCCTTTCGGGGGAGTGGGAAGGTAGGTTCCTATGGTACCGGGTCTTCGCCTCCGGGATGCCACGGGCCGCAGCGTAAAAGTCGCAAGGTGGCAAGCCGCATGCCCCGCCACACTCCATGACGTTCAATTGCGATCGCTGCGTACTCCGAACAGCTCGGCGTGAAGCGGCATGCCGGTGGCAAGAGCTTGGAAATCGTTCGTTGATACAACCGAATCGCACCGAGCAGCAGGCTCATCTCTTCGCCTGTTTCAGCGAAAGCGGTGCGCGCGACGCGCGCGCCTTACTCGCCGCTAGCGCGCGCAGCAACTCAGCACGCAGCGCCGCGAAAGGAATTTGTGCCACGCCAGGTTTGCACTGGATCACAAACCAGTACCGCTCGCCGTCCATCGGGTGCTGATCGAGAATTGCTTTGCAGCGTCTGCGCAAAAGATTGCGCTCGACCGCGTTGCCGACTTGTTTTTTGACAACGATGCCGACTCGCGCCGGCGAGCCCGCCTTGGCGTGAGCAAACGCGAAGACATTCAGTCCATTGACGGTGACCGCTTTACCGCGACGCAGCACGAGCGCAAATTCACGCCTTCCTCGCAGGCTCGCATAGCGCCGCATGCGAGGTTGCTAATCCGGTGTGAGGCGCTTGCGGCCTTTACGTCGGCGTGCGGCGACGACTCTGCGGCCGCCCTGCGTCTTCATGCGCGCGCGAAATCCGTGATTACGCTTTCGCCGACGATTGTGCGGCTGATACGTCCGTTTCACACATACACCCCTGGGAAGCGAGGAGAAAAGTTCTTACAAAAACGATGCTTACTCAAAAGCAATTCGTGATTATAGCCCCAATCCATAGCAAGAGTCAACAGAAATACGATTTTACCAGCTTTTGCGCCTCATCACGAACCAAACGTCCGAGGGCCGCTTTAAAAACAGACACAGAGGTTGCCCGAGGTACGTGCGACCGGCGTCGCGCGCCGGCGGCTCAGCGGGCTCTTTTGCAGCGGTGGAAAAGCGGTGCATGAAGCGCAAATGAACGGATGTGCAGCAATGCAAGCTAACCGAGGTACCGCAAGGCTTCGAATGAATCTTTTACATACCGAAAAGCGTTTATTCACACCTGTGGATAAGCTTGTGTATAGCAAACGAGGCGGCGACGAACCACGATAGCATATGGCATGAGCCGTGTGGGGCGAGCTTGTTCCATTTTTCACATGCAGGCAAGAGAGCGCAACGGGGATCTCTGCGCAACCGCATTTTTGTGTGTAAGCCTCTCCGCCACTACAATGCTCCCATCAAACTGTGCGAAAACTATCCACAGACACCACACTTCTGCTGTGCATATGTGCATAAAGAAAGTCGTAAAAAGCTGAAGGAATAAGGTTTTTTAACGCTAACGCGCGTCGCCCTATCGGTCCGTCAGTCATGGCGGCTCCGCAAAACTTTTTTCGAGTCGTTCCTATTAGAGAAGGATCGTGCATGGAAACTGCAATGGCCGTCAGCACCAACGAGGAGTATCTTTGGCAGAGCTGTCTGGGTGAATTAGAGACACGTTTTTCCAAACCCATCTTTGAAATGTGGATCAAGCCGATGCGGGTCGAACGGCTGGCCACTGATGAAGTGACTTTGACCGTGCAAAATGCGTTCGCCAAAGACTGGGCTGAAAACCGGCTCAAGGGAACGATCGTGGCCACGCTGACGCATATCATCGGCTCACCGATCGCGGTGCGTTTCGTCATCGACGAAACCGCGCAAAGCGATGGTAACACCCTGCCGGCACAACTCGAGCGCGGTCCCGCACTTCTCGGCGAGCCCGCAACCCACGCGCAAGGGAGTCCTGATGATTTCCGGCTCACCGGACTTAACGAACGCTACACCTTCGAGCAGTTCGTCGTAGGTGCGACCAACCGCTTCGCGCACGCGGCTGCGCAGGCCGTCGCAGAAGCGCCGGCGCGAGCGTATAATCCGCTTTTCATCTATGGCGCGGTCGGCTTAGGCAAGACCCACCTGATGCACGCCATCGGTCATCGCGTGTTGCGCAGCTACCCGCGGTCGCGAGTCGTCTACGTTTCTTCCGAAACATTCACCAACGAATTCATCACCGCAATCAAGAATAACCAAACGGTTGAATTTCGCAATCGCTACCGCACCGTCGACGTTCTGCTCATCGACGATATCCAGTTTTTGGAAGGCAAAGAGCAGACGCAAGAAGAGTTCTTCCACACCTTCAACACGCTTCATGAAGCATCCAAGCAGCTCGTGATATCAAGCGACCGTCCTCCCAAAGACATCCAAACGCTGGAGAACCGCTTGCGTTCGCGTTTCGAGTGGGGACTGTTGACCGACATTCAGTCGCCGGATTTGGAGACCCGCGAGGCCATCTTGCGCAAGAAGGCTGAAAGCGACGGCATTGACGTACCACACGAAGTGACCTCATATATCGCGAAAATCATTCCTTCGAACATTCGCCAGCTCGAAGGCGCCCTCATCAAGCTCACCGCCTATGCTTCTTTGTACAAACAAGCGTTGACGGTCGAACTCGCTGCAGATGTCTTGCGCAACGAGATCAACGAGATGCCGCTGCGAAAGGTGACGATCTTGCTCATCAAGGAAAAAGTTGCGCGTTTCCATGGGATCACGCAAAAGGAGCTCGAGGGGCAGCGCCGCGATCAACGCTTGACGGTGCCTCGGCAAATCGCGATGTATTTGGCATGCGACCTCACCAACGCGTCGCTGCCGCAGATCGCTCGGGATTTCGGCAAGAAGGATCACACCACGGTGATGTACGCGCGCGACAAAGTGAAGCAGCAAATGGAGCGCGACCCGGAATTTCGGAGCAAAGTGCGCTCCGTGCTCTCCACTATTTCTCAGGACGGATAAGATGCACAACCCCCTGGGGGCGGGCCGTGTACGGCGTGAGGATGGCGTGGATGAGCGCGAGCGCAACGGCGAGACTGTGATTGAGGTGGATAAGCCGGCACTGCTCTCCACATGCCGGCTGAGGCGCAGAGCCAGAACGCAACAGACTTTGCGTCGCCTTCCACCGCGTACACCGCTCTACTAAGGCAAAGACTACTATATAGATTATTCTCTTGTAGATAACGGATATGACCCTCGATGTGGAAAACTCCGAGACTTCGCAGACATCGAAACTGAAAGGTCGGCAGCGTTAACACCGGCGCGGCCAAAACATTTCGCACGACGCTCGAGGAAACCGGATGAAATTTAGTTGTAACGCAAAAGATATCGCCGGAGCGGTCACTGCAGCAAGCAAGGTGGTAAACGCGCATACCACCATGCCCATTCTCAACAACGTCTTGGTCTCAGCGCGTGGCGGCCGAGTGAGCGTGCGCGCCACCGACCTTGAACTCACGCTCGAGAACTCGATCGGGGCAGACGTCCAGGAAGACGGCGCATGCACGGTGCCGGCGCGTTTGTTCAGCTCGTATCTCGCGAACCTGCCTGCGGCGCGCCTGCAAATGCAAGGCACCGCGAGCCGCGCAACCCTCAAGTGCGAGCGCTCGAATTACGAGTTTTTTACCCTGCCGCCGGAAGAGTATCCGCCGTTACCCGAGGGAACGAGCGGAGTTGAGTTTCGGGTCGACGCCAAAGCATTTCGCGACGCCGCCTCTGCCGTGACATTCGCCGCAAGCGGCGAGGAAGCACGCGGTGCCGTGCTCATGGGAACGTTGCTCGAACTCGAGGGTGATGTGCTCACGCTGGTCGCGACCGACGGCTACCGCTTGGCGCGCTATCGGGTCCAGCTCTCAGCACCGGTCAAGAGCGCGAGCAAGCTCATCGTGCCGGCACGCGGGTTGAGCGAAGTCGTGCGCGTAGCAAGCGACGGCGTCGTCGAAGCCACCGTCATCGGCGGGCAAGCCAATCAGCTCGTCTTCCGCACCGGCGACGTCAAGATCAGCGCGCGCTTGGTCGACGGACAATATCCAAACTATCAACAAGTTATTCCTAAGGAGTTTGATAAAAAAGTCGTCGCCAGCACCGCCATGCTGCTGGCGAGCCTGCGGCGCGCGGGTGTGGTCGCGGGCGATCGCGCTAGCATGGTCAAACTAGCGATGGAAGGCTCCAGTTTAGTCATCACCGCGAGCTCCGACACGGCTGGCAATGCGTACGAGGAGCTCGACGTGGAGCGCAGCGGTGATCCCCTGACGATCGCATTCAACGCGAAGTTCTTGGTCGAGATCCTCAGTCACATCGAGACCGAGACGGTGACCTTGGAGTTTGTCGGCGCGCTCAATCCGGCCGCCATCCATCCAAGCGACGCCAAAACGGCGGAACGGCAGCTCTACATTCTGATGCCGCTGCGCCAGTGATGCGCGGTGCGCGTTACCGCTCTGGAGCTCGCTAACTTCCGAAACTACGCGGCACTGCGCTTTGAGCCCACCGATGGCGTCTGCATTTTCGTCGGCGCAAACGCGCAGGGCAAGTCCAATCTCCTCGAAGCGCTATCCTTGCTGTCGACCGGCAAGTCGTTCCGCGCCGCGCGCGAAGCGGATCTGGTGCGCAGTGGCGCGCCGCTCGCTCGCGTGGCGGCGCGCGTTGCCACGAAAAGCGGCGAGGTGCAGGCCGCCTGCATCATCACCCGCGTCGGCGAGGGCGCGCGCAAACGTTTCGTTCGCAATGGCCGTGGCGTGCCCTACTCACAATTCCTTGGCGGCATCAACGCAGTGACGTTTATGCCGTTTGACTTACAACTCGTCACGGGCGCCCCGGCTTTGCGGCGGCGACTGCTCAATGCCGCGTTGTCGCAATCCGACCGCCACTACTACCATAAACTCGCGACCTACTCGCAGGTCTTGATGCAAAAAAACGCCTCGCTCAAAGCGCCGAGTGTCGATCGCTCTTTGTTGGCCACGTATAACGGACAGCTTGCCGAGGTTGGCTCGTACATCATGTCTGCGCGCGCCGTCTATATTCGCAAGCTGGCGCACGAAGCTGCCGCCGTGCACGCGCGCTGGGTAGGTGCCGCGCCCGAACTTTCCCTGACGTATGTTCCTTCGCCGGCATTGCATGACGAAACGCTTGATGCGATCGCGCAAGCTCTGCAGCAAGCTCTCACGTCCAGTTTGGTGGGCGAGCTAGCGCGGCGTACTTCACTCGTAGGACCGCACCGTGACGACCTCGTTTTTGTCCTGGGAGAAGATCCGTTGGCGCGCTATGGATCGCAAGGCCAGCAACGCACCGCCGTGCTTGCGTTAAAGGCCGCCGAGTACGCGCTGCTCGCGCAGGCGGTCGGCGAGCCCCCCCTGCTCCTGTTGGACGACGTTTTTTCCGAGCTCGATGCTGCGCGGCGGCTCGCCTTTTTGAGCAGCATTCAAAACTTGGAGCAGGCTTTCGTGACGGCGACCGACATGCAAGATTTTCAAGGCGTTGCGGCAACGGTCTACCACATTGACAATGGCAACATAGAGCAACCTGTTGCCGGCATGCGCGCCGGCGCGTGAGCGGACCGCGCCCATTGCGGGCACTCCTGACAAACTGGAAGCTCGCGCCCGCGTTTTCGCAAACGCGGCCGACACGGGATGATGCGCTTTCGCAGCTCACGCTCGCATGGGCGGTGGCGGTAGGCAGCGGAGTCGCGGCACGCAGCCGGCCCTTCAAGCTGCGCGCCGACACCCTGACCGTGCTGACCGCAAGTAGCGCTTGGAGCGACGAACTCAGCTTGCTCGCTCCGCGCATCCTCGAGGGGCTGCAACGAAGATGCCCGCAGGTCGCCGTGCGCCAGTTACGTTTTCGCGTTGCAAGCGGGCGCAGCAGACTGATATTTGACGGCTTTGTGCGACGCGAGGCCACGCCAAACTCGCGCACTGCAGAACGGCAAAATGAATCTGCCGCTCGTCGCCCGGAGGGCGTTGTAGCGCCCGCGTTCGCGAGTGAGCCGAGGGACGAAGACGTGAGCGCGCTCGTCGCAGGTTTGCGAGCCTCGCAGGCTCGCTTCGATTCAGATCGCGATGATGACGGCTGGTTTGTTTGCAGCTCCTGCGCGCGCCGCTTTCTCGGCAGCGGAGCAGGCGAAGCGCTCTGCGCGCCGTGCGCGGATCGGCAACGGCGTTCGCTTGATTCCCGGGTCGAACGCGCGTTGATGCAGGCACCGTGGCTCCAATTCTCCGATCTCCTGTTGCATGTGCCCCATGCGACCAGACGCGTCGCCGAGCGAGTCCGCCAGCGCTTGCTCACGCGCTGGCAATCGGAGTTAGGTTACGCCGAGCGCCGGCTGCGCCGTGGAACCATAACACCGCAAGATCGGGTGCTGGCATGGAGCTACATCATGTTGCTCGCGCGCTTGCCGCAGCGTGAACTGCGTCAAGCGGTAGTCACCGATGTGCTAGGTCGTGATTGGGCAACAGTGCTTTTAAACGACTTGCGCGACATGAAACGAGAGGCCGCCGGACCACCGCAACAGAAACATACAAAATAGAGCGCAAGCCGTGCTTTGAATCGCGCACGAATCGTCGTGGAATGAAGGATAGCCAGATACTTTGAGTCCCAAAGACCGCAAGACTGCGGATACTAAACCCGCGCCTCCCCCGGTCAAACCGCCCAAGAAACCGCCGAGCGCCGAAGGCAACGGCGACGTTAGCCAGTCGGATTACGGCGCCAGCCAGATACGAGTCCTCAAGGGCTTGGAAGGCGTCCGCAAGCGCCCCGGCATGTACGTCGGCGATACCAGCGTGCGCGGGCTGCATCAGATCGCGTTCGAGGCGGTCGACAACGCAGTAGACGAAGCGCTCGCCGGATATTGCAAGAACATCGACGTCGTTATCCACGCCGACAACTCGCTTTCCGTCGAGGATGACGGCCGCGGTATTCCGGTGGATGTCATCGAGAGCGAAGGCAAAGCCGCGGTGGAGGTCGTCATGACGGTTTTGCACGCCGGCGGGAAGTTTGATCAGCTTGGCTACAAGGTTTCCGGCGGGCTTCACGGCGTCGGTATTTCGGTCACCAACGCGCTGTCCGAGTGGATGGTTACACGCGTGAAACGTGACGGCAAGCTCTACGAGCAAAAATTTGCGCGCGGGGTGGCGGTGTCGCCGCTCAAGACGGTGGGCGCTGCTGAAGGCACCGGCACCCTGCAGCACTTCAAACCAGACCCCAATATTTTTTCGACACTCGATTTCTCCTTCGACATCTTGCAACAACGTCTGAGGGAGTTGGCATTTCTCAATAGAGGTTTGCGGATCAATCTGGTCGACGAGCGCAACGACAAACGCCAAACGTTTGCCTACGAGGGCGGCATCAAGAGCTTCGTCGAGCATCTCAACAAGAACAAAGGACCGCTGCACGACGTGCGCTACGTCGTCGGCGAGCGCGGCAATATCCAAGTCGAAGTGGCCTTTCAGTATAATGAAGGCTACATCGAGAACGTGCTGGCCTACGCCAATAACATCCATACCGTTGACGGCGGCACGCATCTCGCGGGATTCCGCTCGGCGATCACGCGCGTGCTGAACAACTACGCGAAGAAAAGCGGCATCCTCAAGGAGTCGGAAGCCAACCTGACCGGTGAAGATGTGCGCGAAGGGCTCACGTCCGTCATCTCGGTGAAGATTCCAAATCCGGAGTTTGAAGGGCAGACCAAAGCGAAGCTCGGCAGCGCCGAGGCGCGCGGCGCGGTCGACGACGTTGTCGCCGAGGCCCTCACCTACTATCTGGAAGAAAATCCCGGACCTGCCCGACGACTGGTAGAGAAATGTGCGAATGCGGCGCGCGCGCGCGAAGCGGCGCGAAAGGCGCGCGATCTCACCCGCCGCAAGAATGCGCTCGAAGGCGGATCGCTGCCCGGCAAACTCGCGGATTGTTCCGAGCGCGATCCTGCTCGCAGTGAGATTTTCTTGGTTGAAGGCGAATCGGCGGGCGGCAGCGCCAAACTTGGGCGCGATCGCCATTTTCAAGCCATCCTGCCGCTGCGCGGAAAAATCCTCAACGTCGAAAAAGCGCGCTTGGACAAGATCGTCGGACACGAAGAAATTCGCACGCTCATCACCGCCCTGGGCGCGGGCTTCCAAGCGGATTTCGATTTGGCGAAGCTGCGCTATCACCGCATCTACATCATGACCGACGCGGACGTCGACGGCTCGCACATCCGAACCTTGCTGCTGACTTTCTTTTTCCGTTACATGCCCAAGCTCATCGAACAAGGGCATCTCTTCATCGCGCAGCCGCCTTTGTATCAAGTTCGCAAGGGCAAGAAAATTTGGTACTGCTATAAAGAGGAAGAGCGCGACGCGGCGATCGCCGAGGTCGGTGACGGCGCGACCATTCAACAATATAAGGGCTTGGGAGAAATGGATCCCGAGCAGCTGTGGGAGACCACCATGGACCCCGAACGGCGTACGGTGCGCAAGGTGCTGCTCGATGACGCCGTCGCCGCCGACGAGATGTTCACCATCCTCATGGGCGAGAAGGTCGAACCGCGCAAACAGTTCATCGCCGATAACGCCCGCGACGTCAAGAACCTCGACATTTAACAGCCGCTAGCCCAGATCGCGTTCCCTGGGTTTTCATTCCCTATTACGGGAATACTAAGTTCAATGCGCCGTGTGAGAAGGTTCGCAGCCATCGCCGGCATCTGCCTGGTTGCGCTGTTGATAGCCGTTGCTCTTATCCTTGGGCTTAGCTGGCCGCGCTCCGCGCTGACTTCGGTCGCCTTGCGCTTCTTCTTACAACAGCGCAACCTGCACGTCGCCCACGGTTCCATACACGTCGGGCACGGCGTACTCGACTTCGCGGATCTGCAGATCAAAGATGGCAGCGGCAATGATTTTTTTCTTGCCAAGCACATCACTATCTTGTTCGAACCTTCGGGCTTGATCGGGCGCAGCGACCGGCGCTTAGGCTTGCAGTCAATCGTTCTCGAACGGCCCGTATTGCGGCTGATTCATCTGGCCGATGGGTCCTGGAACGTATCAGCGCTGACCGCGGGCAATCCCGGCCCGTCCGCGGTCGCACAGCCGCAACTCACGACGCCTTATCGTTTGAAGGTGCGCGTCGAAGCAGGCGAAGTTGCGGTGATCGATCCACAAGCCCTCGTACGCTTCGCGCACGCCTTCAGCCTCAATAACATCAGCGGTACGCTCGCGCTCAACGAACGCGGCGTGAGCAGCGGGGTGCTGCGTGCAAATCTACGCAGCGCGCAGGGTGCGACGGCGGTACAAGCTGATTTTCTTGAGGATGACACCATTGCATTTGCGCGCGCCAAGGTAGCCGCGCATGGCGTCGCGATCGCACCCCTCGTCGACGCGATCGCACCCTCGCCGTATTTTGCTATCGAACGCGGAAGTCTCGACATCGCGGGCCAAGCGTATGCAGTCGGCTACCCGCCGGGTGCGCCTCGCTGGCATCTGAGTGCCGACGCGATACTGCGAGGCGGTCGCATGCGCGTCATCCCGTTGGTCGTGCCTCTGCGCGAGCTGCACGGCCCTCTGCATTTTCAAGATGGACTCTTGTCAACGACTCGGTTACGCGGCTTTGCGGCCGGTGCGCCGCTCACTGCGCGCGGCGCCTTGCAATTGTTGGGAGGCGTGCGCTTCGCATTGACGGCTGAGCAAACCGGACGGCTTGAGTCACAACGCCGGCTGTTCGCGTTTTCCCAAACACTGCCGTTCGCCGGTCCGGCATCGTTACAGGTGCGAGTCGACGGCCCGGTAGACGACCTACGCGTGAGCGGCGCCATGCGCGCGCACGGAAGCCGCTATGGTCCCGTCCTCATCAACTCGCTTCGTTCGTCGTTCTTCTACAACAACAGTCACCTGACGATGGTCGCCTCAGACGACACGATCGAAGGCGGTCTTTTGGTGGGCCAGGGCGACGTCGACCTGAGGCCGCACACACCGCTGATCACACTTGTCGCGCAACTGCGCCTGCCCTCCGCTTCGGTGCCTTTCATCGCCAACCTCAACCCGGCCGGCACGATTCGAGGTCTCGCCACTGTCACGGGGCCGATCTCGACTCTGTCAAGCAGGGGATATGCGCAACTCACCGGCGGCAGCGCGCGCGCGCGCAGTTTTTTTACCGTTGACCCGAACGAGTCGTTGTTCGGCCCGCTGCTCGTGCAGCCGCGCAGCGGCGAAGTAACTTTAGCCTCGCGACTCGAGCGCGTTCAGAAGGGCCAAGCGCGATACACCCTGACGGCGTTTGCGAGAAAGGCAGCGCTTCGGGTGCGCGCCGGAACATTCGCGAGCCCGGATCTTCCCACAATGCCGATTACACTGCCCTCGCTCGATGGGGTTTTCGATGGAGCGGTCGTCGTGCGCCCAGACGATCCGAAGCCGTCGATCGCCCTCAACGCGACTGCCGACCGGCTTACTGTTGCCGGCGTTGAGCTGCAACACGTGAGCATTCGCGGCGCAGGCCGGAACGGATATATTCGCATCGGTCAGATCGCAGCACAAGGCGGCAGCACGCAAGCAGACGCGCAGGGAGCGGCGGTGGTTGACGCAGGGATGCGTCTGCGAGCGGCTGCCCTGCGCGGCTCGGCAGTGGCCGACCTCGCCTCTTTTGGCGCATCCGCGCCGTCGTTGCGCATGAGCGGCTCCATGCGAGGCGGCTTCTATGCGATGCTTGATGGCGCAGCGTGGACCCTTTCCGCGCAAGCGCGCAGCGCCGACGCGAAGATCGCCGGCATCCCGGTTCAGTCGGCGGACGCAAGCGTAAGCGCGCGGTCCGCTTCTTCTAACTCAGTCCTTGCGAATATCGGACTTGCCGGCGGTGAGATTTCTGCGATCGGCACGCTCGCCAACGCGCAGCCACTAAGTTCCGCGTCCGCCACGCACATCGACGCGTTAGCGGATCACGTGGATTTGGCCGCGCTGCAAAACTTCGGCTTACCGTTGCGCAGCGGCTCAGCCGTCGCAGTGGCAAGCATCGGTGGGTCGCTTCAGAGGCCGGATGTCCATGCTGCCGCCGCCCTTACGACCAGCTATCGCGGCATGGCGCTGAACGGCGACGTCGACGTCTCTTATCGAGATGGAACACTACGCTCAAACGCGAGCCGCATCGCCGTCGATAACAACCGTGCTAACTTGGATGGTTCCATCGGCCGGCTGGGAGGAGGCTTGCCACTGTCGAGTGCCGCGCTCGACTTACGGCTGCGAATGCGCGAAGCAGACCTTGCGGCCGTGAACCGCTACACGGGTGGCCGTCTGCCCTTGAGCGGCGCAACGGATGCGGACGTCGCGATCGGCGGTTCTCCGGCTCAACCAAGCGTCAACGGTTATATCGACACCGACGCGGGCACGATCCGCGGCGTCGGATTTGACGAGCTGCACGGCTCGATCGCCATGCACGACGGCTACCTCCGGCTCGACCGGGGCGAAGTTCAACTCGGGCAATCTTTCTTTTACGTTTCGGGTTTGAAAGCGCCGAGCCGGTTCGCGCTGCATGCCGACAGCACGCACGTCAACATGTCTGACTTCAATGATTTTTTTGGTGGCGCCGACATGTTCGCCGGCACGGGCTCGTTTCGCGTAAATCTACGCTCGAGCAACGCCGGTCTGCAGGCGGCCGGGGGACTTCGTTTGGATGACGCGGCGTTGCGAAACTACGCGATCGGACATATCGAAACGCACTTCTCCAGCGCGAATGGCGCGTTGCTCGCCACGCTGCTGCAAGACGGCCCGGGCGGCGCTGCAACCGTGGCCGGACGCGTGGGCTTCAGCGCTTACTCGAATGGGATTCCGAACTTCCAAAGCGCGACGTACAACGTCAAAGCGAACATACGAAATCTGGACGTCGATGAGATAACGCCGCTCTTCCATCAAGAAGATCTCGGCCTCACGGGGACCTTAGACGCGGCCGGCACGCTGCAGGGCACGTTGCGACACCCGGTGGCGTCCGCATACGTCAGCTTGCACGACGGCCACCTGCAGCGCATCGCCATCAATTCTTTCTCCGCATTAGTGCAGAGCGACACACACGGCGCCGCAGTGAGAAACTTGCAAGTAGTGACGAAGTTCGTGACCGGCAGCGGCGACGCGCACTACGAGTTCGGCACGCATCGCATAGCGGGCGCCATGACTTTGAACGCTGCCGATCTCTCGGAGCTGAGTTCGGCGTTCCGCCTACCTGTCACTATGGGCGGTAAGGCGCAAGCACAACTTACCCTTGCAGGGACCACGACAAAGCCGAATTTCCAGGCGTCACTTGCCGGTAGCCAGGACACGGTGGCCGGTCTTGTCTTCAGCGACATCAAGGCGCGCTTCAAGTACTCGCCGGGAGAGCTCGACATCGGCGACTCGCAAGTGGGGCTGGCGAGCGGCGGTCAGGTGAGCGTCACGGGCGCTTTACCGATCCAGCTGCAGCCCCTGGCGCTGGGTCCCAAGCAGCGTGCAGTTGGACTTTCGGTTGTTGTGCGCGACGCGAACCTCGCGGAACTCAATACGCTGACGAAGCGCGCCGCGACCCTGAATGGCATCCTCAACGCACAGATCGCACTCTCGGGCACGGCGGGCAATCCCTCGATGTCGGGTGTCGCGCAGATCCGCAAGGCCGAGATAGTTTCGCCGTGGGAAACCGTGCCGCTGACAAACGCGTCCGCGGATCTTTCCTTGCAGCACGACACGGTCACGCTGAGCGACTTGCACGGTCAGCTCGGGTCCGGCTCAGTGGACATAAAAGGCGCCGCGCACATCGTTCCGGCCGTCGGTTTGCGAAACCACGCCGGGCTGCAGTTTTTCACAAATGTTGCTTTGCAGAATGCGAGCATCAACGTACCTGGTTGGTTGTCGGGAACGTTCAACGGCAATCTGAGCCTCACGCGCGCCGCAGTTCGGCCGTATCTGGCGGGCGCGCTGACATTGAACAACGCCACGGTTCCTTTTTCTGCAATCCTGGCACTGGCCAGTGGATCTACCGGGGCGCTGGCAGCTCAAACGGCAACTCCGAAAAACGTTCCCGGCGTACCATCGCCTGCTCCCGGTCACACCATCGTGTACGGCGGCAGCATCTTCGGCAAGACGAACGGTGTGTTATCGGGCTCGCCCCAGGCGCAAGCGACGCCCGCAAGCTTCACGATTCCGCCGGTGGACTTCAACATCAAGGTCGTGGCCGGCAATAACGTGCGGGTACGTGGCGGCAACGCAATCGATTTGACGGCTGCTGGTAGCGTGGTGCTGGCGGGCAGTCTCTCAAACCCAACTCTGTCGGGCGGTTTTCAAGCCGTTCGCGGGCAGATAGGATACTTCGATACCACCTTCCGGCTGATACGCGGATCGGTGACGTTCAGTCCGACTGAAGGATTGCTGCCCACCCTCGACGCCAGCGCCGTGACTACTGTCGGCGGCAATGAAATCACACTCAGCTTGAGCGGTCGCGTCGACAGCCTGACTATTGATTTGCAGTCGAACCCGCCCATGAGCCGCGACCAAATCATCGCGACCCTCTTGCATGCTCCCCAACTTGCGTCCCTCACCACGGGCTCGCAACAACAGGCGCAAAGCGCTATCATTCAGACTGCACAGAGTTATTTCACTGCCGAACTGACCCGCAGCTTGCTGTTTCCTTTCGAGTCGTCACTCGCACAATCGCTCAACCTCGAACAGATCTCTCTTATTTTCGATCCGCAAGGTAATCTCGCAATAGAAGTGAGAAGCAGATTTTCTCAAAACGTGTCGGCGTTGTACCGTTCGTCTATAACTGTTCCGGTGACGCAGTCATACGGCGTGTCGTATCGCTTGCGCGACTATCTCGCGCTGGAGTTGTTGCAATCGCAGCCACCCTCCGGACAGACGTACACGCTCATTAATTTACGCTACCTTTTCCAATGAAGGGCGGGCTCGGCTGTGGAAAGGAATAGCCGCAAACGCGTCGGAACTGAATGTCCCGTTCTACGATAAATGACGCGGCCCCATTGCTCCCTCGGGCGGGGGAGGACGAGGCGCAACCGCGCGGCCCTTTGGGGCGTCCGTACCACCCGCTGTCAGCCATGATGAGGAGCAAACCCAGCGTTGCCTAACTTGCTAAGGTTCGCGGTTGCAGCGATGGTCGTTGCCGTGCTCGTGCTTGTCGCCGGACTCGGTCCGACGCCGGCGGCAAACCAACCGATTATCACGGCGATCAACGTTCGCGGCAACGCGCACGTGCCGACCGACAAGATCATGGCCGTCATTCGCAGCCAAGTCGGCACGCCACTCGATCCCAAGAAAGTCGCCGCAGATCAGCAAGCCATTTTGGGTCTCGGCTTCTTCACCGATGTCAAGACCGATATACATACAACGCCTGGCGGCGTCGCCGTATCGTACATTGTCATTGAAAATCCGACCGTTTCCCAAATCGTGTTCACCGGCAACAAGCAAGTTTCGACCGATGTCCTCAACGCGCTTATGGACACCACCGTCGGTCAGGTGCTCAACACCAACACGCTGCGCGACGACGTGCAAAAGATCAACTCGTATTACGACAAGCTCGGATACATCGGTACCCGGCACGTCCAGGACATCAAGATCGACGCCAACGGCACGGTGAACATCGCCGTGAAGGAAGGCGTCACCGTGACCGCCGTCAACGTCACCGGCAATTCGATCATCCCCAAGCCCGTGATCTTGGGTGCCATCAAAACTAAACCGGGCACCGTGTTCTCCGCTCAGCAGTTCAACGAAGACCTGAACGCTATTTCCAACCTCTATAAGGAAGCGGGATTCTCGGCGGTCGTCGACGGCAGCCCCGACACCACTAACCCCGGCTTGGTGAACGTCAACATCTGTGAAGCGCGCGTCGGTGCTATCGAGATCGCCGGCAACGGCGTGACCAAAGACTACGTCATTCGCCGTCTGCTGCGTCTGCGGCCGGGCGCTTTGGTTTCGGATGCGCGCCTGCGCCGCGACTATGAGAACATCTACAATACGCAGTTTTTCAAGACGGTCGACCTATCGACCAAACCGTTTGGAAACAAGTGCGGTTACCTCACGCTCGTGTGGACGGTGGTTGAGCAGCGCACGGGCAACGCGGGCGTCAACGTCAGCTATGGCGGCGGCGGGCAATACGGGCAAGGCTTCGGCGGCGGTATTTCTTTCTCGCAGAACAATCTGGCAGGCACGGGTAACAGCGCTTCGGTCAGCTTGCAGCGCGGCCAACACTTCAGCGACGTCAGTTTCAGCGTCAGCGTGCCTTACATCCATAAGTTCAAACCGGATTCCGTCTCATTTAGCTTCTTCAACAATCTGATCAGCAATCAACCGCGACCGGTCTATAAGGCGGCCGGTAACAACCCGTTCTATCTGCTCTCGCCGTCCTCGGGCATCGGGGTGGTCGGCAATTTTGCGACGCCGATACCCGGCACGGTCACCGGTGTCTGCAACGCGAACGGCAGCCCGTGCTCCGGACAATTCGCTAACTTTTCCTCGCGCCAGGCCGGCGTTCAACTTGGGTTCGGACATCCGGTGGCGGAATTCACGCGTGTCTCCATAGGTCTGTCAGCGACGCGGCTGTTCCAGGAGATTAGGGCAAGCGGTTTTCCGCAGCAGTTCCTCAACGTGCAAAACGGGCTGCTGTCGCCCACCCAGGTCGGGTCCGTCACGACCGGCGGCGCACTGCAACCAGGAACATCCAAGTTGCGCAGCATGACGCTCGGTATCTTCCGCGACAACCGCGACGACGTTCAAAACCCACGCTTCGGCGGAACGTCCGCTTTCTCGGAGGAGCTCTCCAGCAAGCTGTTCGGCTCGGACTTCCAATTCGGAAAAGGCGACTTCGACTACACGAGATTCTTGCCGGTGCGCCACCACTCGACGCTCGCGCTGCATTTCAACTATGGGTTTTCGAGCGGCGGCACGCACTTGCCGTACAACGACCTGTTCAGCTTGTCCGAGCAGCAGCTGCGCGGCACGCGCTTCCTGTATTATGGCGACCGCGAACTCTTGGGCCAGGTCGAGCTGCGCATCCCGGTCACGAGCGATAAAAAATTTGGGATCGCACTCTTCGCGGACGCAGGCGACGCACCGTACATCAACTCGGTCGTCGGTCCGTCGCCGCCCCCAGCGCCTCCGCCACCGGCCGGTCCTCACTCACCCCCGTTCCCAGCCGCGCAGGCGCCGGTGACGTACGTCGAGGCACCGTTCCGTCTCAAGACGGATATCGGATTTGGCATACGTGTGCAAACGCCAATTCTACCGCAAGTCATTCGCATCGATATCGCAACCGGTCCGCAAGGAACGCACACCTCGTTCGGGATAGGTCAATCCTTCTAACCATTTACACTCTTAAGCGAGCAAATGAGAACGGAATTGGAAGGCAAATACATGTCCATGCATGATAAACGGCGCTGGCCTGTGATCCTCGGATTGATCGCAGCGTTCACGCTCGCGGTGACGCCGCAGGTCCTGGCTACTGACGTGGCCGATATCGGCTTTGTCGATCAGGCGGCGCTCGGTCAGCTCGGACCATTCCAAGCGGCGCAAGCGCAGTTCGCCCAGTACCAACGCGGCTTATCCGGGCAATTCCAAGCCGCCATCAAAGGTAAGCATCAATCCGACCAGCAGCGCATCTACCAAGACTTCAACCAGCGTGCCGCGCAAAAACAGCGCGAGCTCTTCGGTCCGCTGCTGGGCCGAGCGCAGGCAGCGATCGCTTCGGTTGCTGCCAACAAAGGCCTCAGCGTCGTCGTCGATAAGCAGATCATCATCTTCGGCGGCCTCGACATCACGAACGACGTCGAAAACATGCTCAATCAACCCGGCCCCGTTGTGCCGCCTATCAACTCGCCCCCGCCCTCAACAGTGGGCTATGTCGATCAGCAGCAACTGGACACGTTGCCCAAGGTCAAGAAAGCCAACGACGACTATCTGCAATTCCGCCAAAACTTGCAAGCCCAGCTCAATGCGCAGCTGAGCGGCAAGGCCGGTGCGCAGCGCCAGCAGATCATCACGTCGTTCAACAACCAGCTCAACGACCAGCAAAAGAAACTGTTGCAGCCCATCGTCGACGAGACCACAAAAGCGATCTCCGACGTGGCTAAGAAAAAGAGCCTGCTGCTCGTCATCGACGCCACCAATCGCGTCTATGGCGGTACCGACATAACACCGGATGTTATCAAGAGTTTGCAATAAGCGCAGCGGCCCGCAAACCGCGGCGCTGTTGCTGCTTTCCCTCGCCGTTCTGGGCGGCTGCAGCCGCCACCCGAACAACGAGGGCGTGCGCTCGCTGCTTGGCGCCAACACCCCCGGCTTGGTCGCGGCTGCCGGGAACGTCGGCTATGTCGATATGGATGCGCTGGTCAAAGCGCATCCGCTGCACGCTCAACTCGATGCCATGCAGCAGCAGATCTTGGTGCTGCGTCAGGAAAGCGTCTCCGTGCCGTCAGGCATGACGGCGTCGCAAAACGCGGCTTATAACGCCATGCAACGCGAGTTGGATGCGGCGCAGCAGAGATTCCAGCAAGACCTCGCGCAGCGGCGCACCTACTACGAGCAGCGCGAGGCCGACGCGATCGCGCAGTTGCAGGCGGCAGCCATCGGGGCTCAAAACGGCGGCGGCGTGCTGACCGGCATGCAGCAGCAATACGGCGTGCAAGCCAAGCAATTGCAGAAACAAGCGTTCAGCACGCTCAACAGCTACCGCGATGCGCTGTTCAAGGCGGACGCGGATCATCTACGGCACATGCAGCAGTTACTGGCTGCCGACGTGCGCACCAAAGCCAGGCAACGGGAAAACGAACTCAGCACGGCCGAGACCAAATATCAGGTCGACCTGGCACGACAGGACCAGAGCGCTCGTTTGAACCTGCAGGCCAAGCTGCAGAACCTGGCGTTATCGGATAAAGATCGCGCCGATTACAGCGCACAATTTAAAAGAATTGACGATCGCGAAAACGCACTCGTGAACCGGCTCAAAGCGCAGGACAATGCGGCCCTCTCGAGCTACGTCAAGGGTCTGCAATCGCAAGCATCCGCAAAGTTCGACGCAGAGCGCAAGAGCTCGCAAGCAGCCACGCAAGTGAAACTGCTGGCTCGACAGCGTGAGGTGCAAACCGCCTTGGGCCCGCAAATGCAGGCATTGGGCGGAAAATTCCAGCAACAGCTCGCCGACGTCAACAAAAAGCTTGCCAGCGACACCAAATATCAAGCTCAAGCGCAGAACGTTCACGCGCAAATGCAGTCCAACTACGTCGCGGAGGCCAAACAAGTCGCGGCATCCTATCATGACGCGCGGCGCGCGCTCATCGGCAAGTACAGCACGGCCGCCCACATGCAATTTCAAGACAACGAAGCGATCGCCGCCCAGATGGACAAGCTCGCCGCGGATCGGCGCGATCTGCTTGCGAAAATCGTAGACCAGATACACATCGTCGTCCAACACGTCGCCCAGACCAACGGGGTGAGCGTGGTCTTTCAATCAATTCGCGGCGGGGGTACCGCAGTCGACCTGACCCAAGCGGTCCAAAAAGCGCTGGCAGCGCAAGCCGCCGCAACCAAGCCGTCCTCAAGTACCGCACCGACACCGACATCCAGTCCGGGGGGATCATGAATATCATTCGTCGCGCGTGCCGTGCGCTTGGAGCAGGCGCGGCCGCCGTAGCGCTGACACTTACCGGTTGCTCCCATGCGCATTCCAAGGTCGCCGTGGTCAATATCGCCGCGATCGAGCAGCGCTGGCCTAAGTTCATCAACTATTACCGGCAGATCCAAGCCAACTACGTCGCGATCAACGACAGCAAGATCAGTCCGCCGGAAAAACGCAAGGCGTTGCAACAATGGCAGCAACAATCGCAGCGCTGGCAAGACGAGGTCAGCAACGACGTACGTAACGTGGCCAAAGACATCGCAGGCCAAAAACATTACGAGCTTGTGGTGACGCGTCAAGGCGTCGCCTACGGCGGTGACGACATCACGACCGACGTTGAGAAAGCTCTCAAAATAGACACCTCTTCGCCTGCGCCGAGTCGCTAGCCGGGCATCGTGGCGCGCGCGGGCCGGCGGGTCGATGAGCTGGCGGCGGCGGCCGGCGGCACCGTTGTAGGCGATCCCGGCGCAATCGTCGCGCGCGTCGCAGCGGTCGACGAGGCGGATGATCAAGCGCTAACATTTGCCGTGGACGAACGCTGGTTGGTGAGAGCGCTGGCTTCAGCGGCGCGCGCGATCATCGTGCCCAAGGCCGCGCACCTCGGTCAATCGAAAACATTCATCGTCGTTGACGACGTCCGTAGAGCGCTCGCGCTGATCTTGCAAAAATTCTCGCCGCCGCTGCCGCAGGGCGAGTTCACGCACCCGAGCGCCGTGCTTGAAAGCAACGTATCTCGCTCGCACGATGTTTGGATCGGCGCCGGCGTTGTGGTATGCGAAGGCGCAATTCTGCAACGCGGCGTCGTCTTGCTGCCCAGCAGCTACGTCGGTCGCAACGCGCTCATCGGAGCGGACAGCGTGTTGCACCCCCACGCGGTCGTCGCGGACGATTGTATCCTGGGAAAAGAGTGCGTGCTTCAAGCGGGCTGCATCATCGGCAGTGACGGTTTTGGCTTCGTGCGCGTGGGCGCCGACCAAATGAAGATTCCGCAGATCGGCAACGTGATTCTCGGTGACCGCGTCGAAGTCGGCGCCTGCACCACCATCGATCGCGCAGTGACGAATTCCACCACGGTCGGCACCGGAACAAAAATCGACAACTTGGTGCAGATCGCGCACAACGTCCGCATCGGCGACGACTGCACGATCTGTGCGCAGGTCGGAATAGCAGGCAGCACGCAGCTCGGTGCTCACGTAACGATAGGCGGGCAAGCCGGCGTCGTAGGTCACATCAAGATCGGCGAAGGCTCACTCATATACGCAGGTGCACAAGTGATAGCGTCGCTGCCGCCGCACTCGCGCGTGTCCGGCTCATACGCGCAGCCGCATCGCGCCGACCTCGAACAGAAGGTCCTATTGCGCAAATTGCCTAAACTCTTCGAGCAGGTGCGCATGCTAATGAAAGCACTCGGCGAAACGCGCAAAAAACCTTAGGCGACCCGCGTTGGTGGTGAATGTGGAATATCAACACACCGTAGCACGCGAACTCTCGCTGTCGGGCGTTGGCTTACACACAGGCTGCGAGTCAACCGTCACCATAAGCCCGGCGCCGGCGAATGCCGGCCTTTCGTTTGTTCTGGCGGATGGCTCGCGCATCGCGGCCAGCCCGCAAGCAGTGCGCTCGACCGTGCGCTGCACCACGCTTGCTTCCGCCAGTTGTGAAGTCAACACCGTCGAGCACGTGCTGGCCAGCCTGCTCGGCTTAGACGTGGACAACGCGTTGATCCACGTCAGCGGCGAAGAGATTCCGATTATGGACGGCAGTGCGCTGCCGTTTGCGCAAGCGATCGCGGCTGCCGGGTTGAGCGAGCAGCGCGTACCGCGCCGTATCTACCGGTTGCGCTCGCCGTACTGGCACCGCGACGGCTACAAACTCTTGGTGTGTATTCCGGCGGAGCATTTCAAGATCAACTTCTTCGTCGCGTTTCCAGACCCGGTGGGTAATCAATTCTTAGAAACGCCGCCGATGACGCCCGAATATTTCTTACGCGAGATCGCGCCGAATCGCACTTTTGGATTCCGGGCTGAAGTGGAAGCGCTCTACTCGCAGGGCCTGGCGCTGGGCGGATCTTTGGACAATGCCGTCGTCATCGACCGCCACGATTACATGGGACCGTTGCGTTTCCCGGATGAGATCGTGCGCCATAAAGTACTCGACCTCATCGGCGATTTTGCTCTGCTGGGAATGTATCCGCGCTTTGAAGTTATCGCGCTCAAATCCGGTCACGCCTTGCACGTGGCGGCCGCGCGCGATCTGCTCGCACCGCTGGCAGCCGCAGTCAGCGCCCGATAGACTAAGGAGCGCGCTCGCGCCAACGAGAACACAATTTCCAAGCGGTCTCATTCCGTTGCATCGGTTGCAGGCTGGAGATAAACAGGTGTCATACGTCGACGTCCGGTCCATCATGGATATTCTGCCGCATCGCTATCCGATGCTGCTCATCGATCGCATCACCGAACTCGATCCGCAAAAGCGCGCAGTGGGTTACAAGAACGTGACGATGAACGAACCGTTCTTCACCGGTCATTTCCCCAACAATCCCGTGATGCCGGGCGTCCTGATCATCGAGGCGATGGCGCAGCTGGGAGGCACGGCAATCCTAGAGCCTACGAGTCAAACGACCACCGTGCCCTACTTAGCCGGTGTCGATAAAGTGAAATTTCGCCGCCCGGTGGTCCCCGGCGACAAACTCGTTATGGAAGTCAACGTCTTGTGGATACGCATGAACATCGGCAGGCTGCACGCCGAAGCACGAGTGGACGATCAGCTCGTCTGTTCCGGTGAGCTCGCTTTTTCCATCGTCTCCGACACGCGTCTGTTCCGGCTCGACGCTTCGATACTGCATATGTGATGCGGCCAGCTACGAAACGTGAAGCGGTGTCTTCGACCGCACCGCTCAACATCCACCCACTGGCGATAGTTCATCCAGATGCGCGACTCGGACGCGGAGTCGAGGTCGGTCCGTATTGTCTTATCGGCGAGCGCGCCAAAATCGGGGAAGGCACGAAGCTGCTCTCCAACGTGGTCATCACCGGCCACACGATCATCGGCAAGAACTGCGAGATACACCCCTTCAGCGTCATCGGAGCGTCATCCCAAGACAAAAAGTATCTTGGGGAGATCTCCTACGTGCGCATTGGCGACCGCAACGTCATCCGCGAGTTCGTCACCATCAATCGCGGCACCGGCGAAGGCACCGACACAGTTATCGGCGACGACAACCATTTGCTCGCCTACGTGCACATCGCGCACAACTGCCGCATCGGCAACCGGGTGGTCATGTCCAACGTCGCCCAGCTTGCCGGCCACGTCGTCGTCGGCGACAACGCGAATATCGGCGGCATGGTCGGCGTGCATCAGTTTGCGCGCATAGGGCGCATGACGATGGTCGGTGGCATGAGCAAAGTCGTGAAGGACATCCCGCCGTTCATGCTCGTCGAAGGCAACCCGATGACGGTGTATGGACTGAACACGGTGGGCTTGCGACGCAACAACGTGCCGGCCGAGTCCCTCAGCGAACTCAAAGAAGCGTATCGCGTACTGTACCGCTCAAACCTCAACTTGTCCGCAGCGCTGGAGCGCTTGCGTGATTCACTGCGCACGCCGGAAGGGCGCGAGCTGCTCGCATTTTTGGAAGAAGAGACCGATCGCGGCATTCTGAAGCGTTGAAGTACCGGCCCGCAGACATCTTCTTCGTTGCGGGTGAAGCTTCAGGAGATCTTCAAGCCTCGCTGTTGTCCAACGCCCTTGCGGAACTCAAACCGCAGCTGCGCGTCGGCGGCGTTGCGGGCGAGGCGCTCGCGGCAACGGGCGCAAACATAGCATATCATTCCACCGAGCTCGCGAGTATCGGCCCGCTCTCCGTCATCCCGATGTTGCCGCGGTTGTACGCGGTATACTTGATGCTCGATCATAACTTGAGGAAGCAGCCGCCAGGGCTATTCGTGCCGGTCGATGCAGGCGGATTCAATATTCCCTTCATGCGTCGTTTGCGGCGGGGTGGTTATACGGGGCGGATGCTTTACTACTTTCCGCCTGGGGCGTGGGTTGACAATACGACGCAGAGCCGCGCGGTCGCGCAGCTTTCGTTAGCGCTCACCCCCTTTGCCCACCAACGCGATTTTTATCGCAGCCTTGGACTGCGAGTCGAATACTTCGGTCATCCGCTTGTTTCTGTGATCGGCCCGCGCGCGCCGCTGCCCACGCAGCCGAAACCTCATATCGCGCTCTTGCCCGGCAGCCGGCGGGAAGAAGTGATGCGGCATCTTCCCACGCTCGCGCGAGCGGCTGCGCAAATCGAGCAGCGCAGCGGGGCACGCTTCAGCATTGTGGCCTCGTCCGATGCGCGCGCTCACCAGATCCGGAGTCTGTGGCGACGCAGCCGGGGGCCGCAAGCTGCCGAGATCGTGCGCAGCAAAACGACGCAAGCGCTGCAGGACATCACCTTGGCGTGGGTGGCGTCGGGCACGGCCGTCCTGGAAGCGGCACTCATCGAGGTGCCACAGATCGCGTTCTACAGAATTTCGGATTCGCTCTATCGGATAGCGCGCCGTAAAATGGCTGCGCATCTGCTGCACACCATCACATTGCCCAATCTGGTGTTGGGGCGCAGGATCGTACCCGAATTGTTGCAGCACGACTTTACGCCGCAACAGCTGGTCAACGAGTCGATACAATTCTTAGAAGATGAGCGTCGGTTGCGGCTGCAGCGCGAAGGCTATGCCGAGTTGCGCAGCGCGCTCGGGCCGAGCGATTCTCTGCAGCGCATCGCAGCATTCGTTTCCGACTATATGGACGGGCGCGCGTGAGCGACGCCTTGGCAAAGCTTGTGATTTACCATACGGCCGACATACACGCTGCCTTGGGTTTCGGCTCGCGGCTCGCAACGCTGACGGAGCCGGATTCCTTGCTCGTGGATTGCGGCGACAGCTTGGCAGGATCGTCAACGCTATACCGCTCGCACGAGCCTGTCATGGCAGAGCTGGCACGCGCATCCTACCGCGCGCAAGCTGTCGGCAACCGGGAGTTCCACTATCTCCACAAATTTTTTCTGCGGCGCGCTCGCACGCTTGGCATACCGCTTGTGTGCTCGAATCTCATCGATCTGCGTGAGCGGCCCGCGGCTTTCACCCGCGAGTTGCAGCTCATCGTGAATGGGCTGCGCGTGCGTATTCTCGCGCTGCTTGTACCGCAGTACCGCACCGGCAGTGGGTGGGAGAAGGTGTTCGGCTGGCGGTTTCTATCGCCGGAGGCGGGGTTACTCGATATGCTATCCCAGAACGGCGCCGGCTACGATGCGACAATTCTGCTGTCGCACCTTGGCTTGGCGGCAGACCGAGCACTCGCCGCTCGTTGGCCGGCGTTCGCGGCGATCATCGGCGGCCACAGCCATGACGTGCTCGCCCAACCCGAGGTCGTCAATGGCGTTCCAATCGTGCACGCCGGCGCGCACGCACAGTACGTCGGCCGGCTGGAACTGACGCTGTCCGCCGGCAGGGCCAGCTCATTCTCGTACGCGTTGCTGCCATTGCTCGCGTCATCTGCATGAAGCCCGACATTTTGCTCGTCAGCAATGGTTTCGGAGAGGCCGCGATTGCGGGGTACATCGCCAAAGCTGTCGCCGCTCGTTCTCCTGAGGCAACGCTCGCGCACTTACCATTGGTCGGCGTCATGCCACCCGATGCTTGGCCGTCGCCGGTCGGTCCACAGCAGACGATGCCATCGGGAGGTTTGGTAACGAACTGGAACTTCAAGCAGCTCGACCGCGATCTGCGTGCCGGACTTGCCTCACTGACCGTTCGCCAGTGCGGCTTTCTGACAAGTCAGAGGCAGCGCGACGCCATCGTCGCGGTCGGCGACGTTTACTGTTTGGCGCTCTGCACGATATTTGCCCGACATCCTACTATTTTTGTTGCCACGGCGAAATCCGAGTTTGTCGCTCCGCATTCCAAGATCGAAGCCCGCATTGCGCGCAAGGCTGCGGTGACCTTTGCGCGCGACGAGCAAACCGCCGCCGCTCTGCGCCGCGCCGGGGTGCACGCACTCTATTCGGGCAATGTTATGATGGACGGCCTGCAACGCAGCGGCGCTGATTTGGGCGTGCTGCCCGGCGCACTCCACGTCGGCGTGTTGCCGGGCAGCCGTACAGACGCGGCCCGCAACGCCGGACTGATGGCGCAACGGCTGATCGTGCTTGCCGATCTGCTGGCCGCGCGCGGCCGCGTGCTACAGGCGTTTTTCTCAACTGCGCCAAGCGTGCAGACTTCGGAGTTGTCGGCTGCGCTCGAGCACGCCGGCATTCCGCTGACAGCGAACCACGCCGGCGCTGTGAGCGCCAGCGGCAGCCAGGGCAACTTGCATGTGGCGATCGTACGCGATTCTTTCGCCGATTTGATTGACGCCTCCGAACTAGTTTTTGGGCAAGCCGGCACCGGCAACGAACAGGCTGCCGGCAGCGGGCGCCCGGTACTGGCGG
>JRHI01000976.1_pt1 | contig 27426 bp, 29 predicted proteins | sample 215371 | NCBI WGS metagenome assembly JRHI01 (sample SAMN02929681, study PRJNA255918) | sediment metagenome | biome: cave system; feature: Ice Cave; material: Sediment; isolation source: sediment from deep within a dark volcanic ice cave with no known source of... ...
ACCAGATCCGCCGGCGAGGCCGTCCGCGTACTTAAGTAAACGGTATTGGGGCTAGCTCGGGGCTAGCTCCGCGGCCCGCGCGCGACGTGGGACCGGATCTCCGCGACGGTCATGCCGGTCAGCCCCATGCGCTCGAGGGTGAGCCCCTCGCGCCGGTGCTCGACGCCGGTCACCAGGCCGGCGAGGTCGGTGAGGGCGGCCATCGTCGGTGTCGCGACCCCCGCCGCGCCGGCGAGCCCCATCCACGGAACCAGGCCCCAGCCGACGTCCTCGTGGATGTATCGGTGGTCGAGGCTCGCCGGGGCCCGGATCGTCCGCAGCGCCCCGCCGGCCTGCATCGCCGCGTGAACGCTTCCCGTCGCCGCCGCCGCCGCGGTGGTGTACCCGGCCCGATGAAGGTCGTCGAGGATCGGGATGGTCGGGACCCCGAGCCCCTCCGCCAGCGCCATCCGCTCCCGCTCGACCGCCTCGACCACGCGTGCGACCGCCGGCCCGATCCCCTTGCCGTAGAAGGGGAAGTCGCCGCCGGTGGCGTCGATCCAGCCGGCGTTGCACACCATCCCCGCGGGATGCAGCACGGCGTTCACGTTGAGCAGGTCGGCCTCGAGGACACTGCTCGCCGGCCGGACCCGTCCGGGGAGCAGCTGCTCGACGCGCTCACAGCAGGCGTCGAGGTGATCGCCGGGAAGCGCGGCCAGTGACACATGGGTGAGCGTGAACACGGCCACCGCGGCGGGACCGGTCATGCGTGAGGTGTGGGACGCCGTGGTCAGCTGGCAGATCGGCATGCCGCGCCGGCCCGATGTGCGGGCGATCTCGGCGGCCAGGTAGAGCGCGCCGCCGCTCTGCCCCGGGTTCAGCCAGATGACCTGCTCGTCCGTGGTCACGGTGGCGAGCTGCGGCGCATACCACGGTAGCGCCGGCGCGGGCACCGCCAGCGCGATGACGCCGGCCCCCGCGACCGCCTCCGCGACGGTGTCGCTGACGGTGATCGGGGCGAACCCCTCCAGCACCCCGGAGAGGGTGATCCCGCCCGCGGCACGCACCGGTGCGACCCGCTCCGGCGACCGGCTGTACAGCCGCACGCCGACGCCGCGGAGCACGAGGTCGGCGGCCAGCGCGCATCCCACGTTGCCCGCGCCCAGAACCGCGACGACGGGGTTGGCTCGGGTCATGCCGTCGCCACCGTGACCGCCCTGCGGTCGTCAGGCCAGACGGCGGTGCAGCCGCACCACGGTCCCGGTGGGAAGCGACCGGACCTGTACCAGGTCACACAGCTGGTTTGCCAGCCACAGCCCTCGTGGTATGCGGGCGTCCGGTGCCGGCTCGCGGCGGTCGAAGAGCGGGTCGGTGATACGCCCGCCGTCCCGCACCTCGCAGATGACGGCGCCGTCCTCGCGCCACATCCGCAGGACGCCCTCGCCGCCGCCGTGACGCAGGCTGTTGCTCGCCACCTCGTTCACCGCCTGGACGAGGTCGGCCGCCCGCGCGGCGTCGGCGCCCAGGTGGACCGCCTGCGTCGAGACGAAGTCGCGCAGGGCGGTGAGCGGACCATTGCGGAACGCCACCTCCATCCACTCGCCCTCGGGGTCCGGCAGAGGACGGTCTCCGAGGCCGGGCGCGGGATGGTACACCGCGCTCTGCTCATGGGCGGGGCCGTGTGCGACCAGGGGATGGCTGTGCCGAGCCTCCTCGATCACCTCCGGGGGCAGGGACCCGGTGTCGTACGGGCACAGCAGCCACCAGTCCGGACCGCCGGCGAAGGCCGCGTTCAGAAGCGACTCGTGTCGCTGGCACTCGACCAGCTCCGCCGCCCTGCGACTCGCGGAGATCGGCTCGCCGATCCCTCGGAACCGGCGCGCGCCGTCCCGGTGCTCGTCCACGAAGCGGCGCCACGCGGGGATGATGTGGGCGGGGTTGGCCCCGACCTCGGCCATGTCGAGGAACCGGACACCGCCCGCCTGGTCCCCGAGGGACGCCCGCAGCCGGTCGATCTTCGTGGCGCTCACGACCACCAGGGCCGGCTCGCCGGCGGCCAGCCCCTCGCGGAGGAAGGCGGAGGTGCGCGCCAGGAAGTCATCCTCCCCGTGGTAGAGCAGCGCCTCGTGCCGGAAGCCGGCAGCGCCGGGCGGCGGCGACGTGCACCCGCTCACGCCGGGATCACCAGTGCGGGGTGGCTGGCCCATCCGACCAAGTGGATCACCCTCCTCAGCCGGGCGGGCAGGCCGTGGATCACCACCCGCCGGCCGTCGCTCAGGCCCTCGGCCGTGGCGACGAGCGCACGGATGCCCTCGACGTCGCAGAAGGTCACACCGCTCAGGTCGAGGTGGACGTCGCCTTCACCAGCCAGCGCCGTCTGCAACCCCCGAGCCACCGACCGGGCGTTCCAATGGTCGATCTCCCCGGTGAGGCACAGCGTCGGAGGCTGGAGGGTGCGGGTCACCCGGAGCCGGCCGTTGTCGTAGACCGGGGTCGGGCCGACGGCGACCGGATGCAGTCGCTCGATGTCGTCCAGGTTGGCCATGGATCTCCTGAGAGTGGCGCAGCCCGGGTTGGGCCCCCTCGCGCACAGTGACGCACTCATTTTGTCATATGGCAGGGCTATCGGAAGACGTTGTCCTCGAGCGGCTCAGAGGTCCGACGCGAGCAGCTCCATCAGCAGGCCGTCGTGCCACACGCCGGCGGCGCCGCGCTCGTACTCGCGCATCACGCCCACCGGATGGAAGCCGGCCGACCGGTAGCAGCGGATCGCCGCCGCGTTGGCGGCCGCGGGGTCGGCGGCGATGCTCTCGCGGGGCGGCGGATCCCTCCACCACCGCGTCACCGAGGGCTCGCGCAGGATCTCGCGCAGCACCGCGACATCCCCGTCGCCGCCGGGGCGGAGGGTGACGCGCTCTCCGACCAGGACGGGCCGGCGGTCGGGATCCGGAACCGCGCTCACAGCGGCGATGGTGGCATACGCGGAAAGGCATCGAACGCCACGCCGATTGACTCCATTTTCACGTTCCGTTAAGGTGACGAGGAGGAAGAGGCGGGGGCGGCGCGGCGGGCATGTGGCCCGAACGGCGCCACCAGGGAGGATTCACGATGTCTCGTCAGCGGCATTCCCGCGCGACCTGGCTCGGCGCGCTCGTGGTCCCCGCACTGCTGGTGGCGACCTCCGCGGTCGCGGCCGCCGCCGGCAGCGGCACCAAGCCAGGGGGCTCGACGAAGCCCGGCAGCACCTCCTCGAACGGCGCGGCGGCCTGCGGACCGGTCCAGGTGCTCGACACCACGACCTTCCCCGGAAGCCCGGCGATCACCAACACCTTCCAGCCGATGGCGCCGGGGACCCAGTTCCTCCTCGACGGCATGGTGGTGGACAGGGGCGGCGTCAAGCATCCGCACCGGATCCAGACCACCGTGACCGACCTCACCAAGGTCCTCGACGGGGTCCGCTCCGTGGTCATCCACGAGCAGGACCTCCAGGACGGACAGCTCCAGGAGTCCGAGCTCTACTTCGTCTCGCAGGACCGCAGCGGTGCGATCTGGACCCTCGGCGAGTACCCGGAGGAGTACGGCGGCGGAAAGCTCACCGGGGCCCCGGCCAGCTGGCTGTCGGGGGTCGCCGGCGCCCACGCCGGGATCGCCCTGCAGGGCAACCCGCAGACGGGCACGCCCAGCTACCGGCAGGGCCTCGCCCCCGCGGTCGGCTTCGAGGACTGCGCGAGCGTCTTCCAGACCAGCCAGCACGTCTGCAACGGGACCACCTGCTACGACAACGTGCTGGTGACCGACGAGTTCGCCCCCAACGCGCAGTCGAGCGGGCACCAGCGCAAGTACTACGCGCCCGGGATCGGCACCGTGAAGGTCGGAGCCGCGAGCGGGGTCGACCCCGAGACGCTGACCCTGACCTCGGCGTCGAAGATGTGCGCGGCGGCGTTCTCGCAGATCCGCCAGCAGGCGGTGGATCAGGACGGTCGCAGCGGCACCGTGGCCAGGAGCGTGTACGGCGGCGCCCCGCCGGCGGTGCAGACGCTCACCGCGCAGCTCGCCTGCTGAGGCGCGGCGGCGCGCCCGTCACCGCACCGTAACCGGGGCGGGCTACCGTCCGCCGGCATGGTTCTCACCGAGCGTCAGGACGCCCTCTGCACCCGGTCCCGCTGGGACTTCTCCGATCTGCGTGCGGTCTTTCTCAGCTGCACCCTGAAACGGTCACCCGAGGTGTCGAACACCGAGGGGCTGGCCCGGATCTCCACCGAGATCATGCGCAGGAACGGCGTCGCCGTCGAGATGATCCGCCTGGTCGACCACGAGGTGCCGGTGGGCGTCTGGCCCGACATGAGCGAGCACGGGTGGCCCGTCGACGAGTGGCCCGAGATCTTCGCGAAGGTGCAGGCGGCGGACATCCTCGTCCTCTGCACGCCGATCTGGCTCGGCGAGAAGTCGTCGGTGTGCACCAAGGCGATCGAGCGCCTCTACGGCAACTCCTCCCAGCTCAACGACGCCGGCCAGTACGCGTACTACGGCCGCGTCGGCGGCTGCCTGGTCACCGGCAACGAGGACGGCATCAAGCACTGCGCCATGAACATCCTCTACTCGCTGCAGCATCTCGGCTTCGTCATCCCCCCGCAGGCCGATGCCGGCTGGATCGGCGAGGCGGGCCCGGGGCCTTCGTACCTCGACGACGCCTCCGGGGGCCCGCAGAACGACTTCACCAACCGCAACACCACGTTCATGACCTGGAACCTGCTGCATCTCGCGCGCCTGCTCAGGCACGCCGGCGGCATCCCCGCGCACGGCAATCAGCGCGCCGGGTGGGACGCCGGCTGCCGCTTCGACTACGCCAACCCCGAGTACCGATAGAGACCCTCGCGACGCGGAGCTGATCAGGGGGTCGGGGGAGGTGGTGGTCGCCGTCCGCGAGCACACCGAGGTGGTGGTGGTGGACACGGCGCTCCGAGGCGTCGCCGCCGTGGTCTCGGGCATCGCACAACGCTCCCTGGGTGGTCGGCGTCTGCGGCTGGGGCGTGGCATGGCCACCCGGCCCCGGGAGGCGACAAACCGGTGTGCACCGGGTTCACCCCGACTGCGGGCGGCGACGAGTGTCACCGGACGGTTCGAAACCTTGACAACTCTTCACGGAGCGGGAGGAGTTGTGTGCTCAGAATCGACCCTGACGCAGAGGCGGGAGATGATGGGGGCACGGGTGAGCAACAGGAACGGCCGGTGAACGGCGCCACCGAGGTGCTGAGCCACGCCGTCGGCATCGCCTTCAGCATGCTCGGGGTGGCCGCCACCGTCGGCTGGGTCCGTCACCGGGGGCGCAGCCGGGCGTGGCTCGCCGCCGCCCTCGGCCTGCTCGGGCTGGTCAGCCTCATGGCCCAGCTTCCCGAGCTCGTGGGGCACCTGCCCGGCCACGCCCAGGTGAGCCTGATCGCGTTCATCGGCTCCGGCCTCGCCCTGATTGAGCTGCGCGGAGCGCTGGTGCCGATGCGGCGCTCCGCCCACCGGCTCGCCGTCGCCGGGGTCTGCCTGGTCACCGCGACCGCGCTGGTGGTGCCGCTCCCCTCCGGCGCCCATGCACGCTACTCGCCGCTCCAGATCGCCGTGGTGCTCGCCGTCATCCTCCTCTGGGCGGGCTGCGTGAGCGAGCCGGCGATCACCTTCTGGCGCGCCTCCAGGACCCGTCCGCGGGTCCAGCGGGCGCGTCTGCGGGCGCTGTCGGCGGGCTATCTCGGCCTGGTCGCGCCGCTGGCCGTGGCCATCGGCGCGGGCTCGGCCGGCTCGGTCACGGGGACGCCGCTCAGTGCCTGGCTGGCGGTGCCGATCGAGCTGCTCTTCCTCGCCATGGTGCCGGTGCTCTACGCGGGCTTCGCGCCGCCAGGGTGGCTGCGCCGCGCCTGGCGCGCCCACGAGGAGGACGCATACCGGCATGCGGTGCGTGAGCTGCTGGTCTTCTCGACCGACCAGACGTCGCTGTCGGCGCGGGCCCTGGAGTGGGCGGTCCGCCTGGTCGGGGCCGAGGCCGGGGTGCTGCTCTCGCCCTCGGGCCGGCTGGTCGCAACCCCGGGGATGTCCGGGGACGACGCCCGCGACCTGGCCGCCACCGTCTCCTCCCTCGAGCACGGCATCGTCGCGTCCACCGGCCCGGGCGAGCGGCTGGTCGCCCCGCTCCGCGGAGAGATCGGCGACGGCGCGATCGTGCTCCTGGCCGGCCCCTTCAGCCCCTTCCTCGGCGGCGACGAGGCGCGGCGGCTCGGCGAGTACGCCACCTCGGTGAGCATGGCCCTCGAGCGGGTGCGCAGCGTCGAGGCGCTGGCCCAGCAGACCGCGAGGATGCAGACCATCCTCGAGGCGGTGAGCGACCTCGGCGAGGGGCTCATGATCACCGACAACGGCAGGCTGGTGTACGCCAATGACGCCTACGTCGCCATGACCGGCTACTCCCGCGAGGAGCTGATGGGACGCAGCCTCGTCGAGCTCGCGCCCGAGGACATCCGGGAGGGGCTCGCCGCCCGCCTGCGCGACCGCCTCGCCGGCGTGGACGTGCCCCTCCACTACGAATCGCGACTGCTCACCCGCGACGGCCGGCAGATCGACGTCGAGGTGGCGCTGCGCGCCCTTCCCGACGAGGGTCCGGGGCGTCTGTTCACGATCGTGCGGGACATCACCGAGCGCAAGCGCGCCGAGGCGACGCTCTCCGCGGCGGCGCGGATCGACCCGGTCACCGGGGTCGCCAACCGGCGGGTGTGGGAGGTGGAGCTGCGCCTGGCGCTGAACCGCGCGCGCCGCGACGGCCGCCCGCTCAGCGTCGCCATCCTCGACCTCGACAACTTCAAGGCCTTCAACGACGACTGGGGCCACCCCCGGGGCGACCGGCTGCTGCGGGACGTCGCCGCAGCCTGGGAGCACACCCTGCGCGACGTCGACTTCCTCGCCCGCTACGGCGGCGACGAGTTCGCGGTGATCATGCCGGGCTGCTCCGCCGCCGACGCCCACTCGGTGCTGCAGCGGCTGCGCGAGGCGACCCCCGAGCGGCAGCAGACCTCCGGCGGCGTCGCCCAGTGGGATCGCGGCGAGTCCCCCGACGAGCTGGTCGGCCGCGCCGACGCCGCGCTCTTCGAGGCGAAGCGCTCCCAGCGCGGTTCGATCGCGATCGCCGCCGCCGGCGCCGGGGGCGACCGCTTCACCGGCTGGTCGAGCCACATCGGCCGTCTGCTCGCGAGCCAGCGCTTGCGCTCCGCCTACCAGCCGATCATCCGGCTCGACGACGGCTCGGTGTTCGCCTACGAGGCGCTCGCCCGTCCCGAGAGCACCGAGGCCCACGGCAGCGTCGAGGAGCTCTTCGCCGCCGCCCACCGGCTGGGCCTCACCCGTGACCTCGACTGGCTGAGCCGCAAGGTCGCGGTGTGGGGCGCGCGCCACCTCCCCGAGGGCCCGCTGCTCTTCGTCAACGTCAGCGCGTCGGCGCTGCTCGACCCCGTCCACGACGTCGACCAGATGCTGCTGCTGCTGCGCAGCACCGGCCGGAGCCCCGACGGGGTGGTGCTGGAGATCAGCGAGCGCGAGGCGATCAGCAACCTGCCCCGGCTGCGCGAGGTGCTCGCCAGCTACCGTCGGGAGGGCTTTCGCTTCGCCCTCGACGACGTCGGCGAGGGGCACTCGACGCTCGAGGTGCTGGTTGCCGCCGACGCCGAGTTCATCAAGCTGGCGGCGAGCCTGACCCGGCGCATCCACGCCGCCACCCCCGACCCCGCGATCCGCGCCATCGCCACCTTCGCCGCCGCGACCGGGGCCGCGCTGGTGGCCGAGGGCGTCGAGAGCGCGGGTGCGGCGGCGGCGCTGCGGCGCGTCGGCATCGGGCTCGGTCAGGGCTTCGCGCTGGGACGGCCGGTGTTTCCCGTCCTCGGCGCCGCCGTGCCCGTGTCAGTGCCCGTGCCCGAGCTTCGGGTCGGCTGACCGCGGCTCGGCCGGCGAGCGCGCGCAGCGCCGCCTCGGTGCCGGGGTCGGCGGGGATGCGGTCGAGTGCGGCACGAAACCGGCGCCATCGGCGCCGAGCTCGCCCAGCGACGGCCGGCTGCGGCGCGTCACCGGGTTCTTCGGCGACCTCCCCGCCGCCTGAGGTGCGCCTGCCGGGGGGCCGCCACGCCGCGGCCCCCGGCATCGCTAGACCTTGATCTCGCTGATCTGGATCACCGGGGAGATGAACCGCTGCGAGAGGGTACGCGAGAGCGTCCCGCGCCGCCCAGCCGGGCGGCCGTTCTGCTGAACTCCGGGCATGCACGAGACCGCCGCCGACCTCGCCCGGATCCAGGACATCCTCGACCGCAGCCACGACACCGCCGGACGGCACCTGCGCAGCGTCATCACCCCCGAGCGCCGGCTGACCGCGGAGCAGGTCGCCGCCCGCCTCCAGGGGATGTGCCTGCTCGCGCTCGCCACCGTCACCGCCGGCGGGCATCCGCTGGTCGGCCCGGTCGACGGCATCCTGTACCGCGGCGACCTCCACTTCGGCTCCGCCCCCGACTCGGTGCGCTTCCAGCACATCCGGCGCCGTCCCCAGGTCAGCGCGACCCACCTTCCCGGCGAGGAGCTGGCGGTCACCGTGCACGGGCGCGCCCGCATCGTCGACGTCGCCGCACCCGAGAACGCGGAGCTCCGAAGCACCCTGCTCGGGATCTACGTCCCCCGCTACGGCGCGGAGTGGGAGCGCTTCCTCGACTCCGGCGTGGTGTACGCGCGCATCGACGCCCACCGCATGTTCACGTTCCACATGCCTTCCGGGTGAGGCGCAGCGGTCGATCTGCCGCGTGCTCGGATCCCCATGCCGCCGCTCCACCTCGTCCAGGAGAACGTCGAGGCCGTCGCCGCCGGCGGCACCGCCCCCGGGTTCGGACCGCCGGGTCAGGTGTGCCGGGCGCTCGCCGCTGAGGGCCGCCGCCACGCCTGGTAGCAGGCGAGGAAGGCGGTGGTCGCGGTGGGGTAGGCGGCGAGGAAGGCCCGCACCCCTGCAGGCGGGAGGGTGGATCCGCGGTCGATGCCGCGGACCATCCGCTCGCCCTGCAGGCCCACCAGCCTCCGCCAGTCGCGGAGCCCGAGCGTCGCCAGCACCCCGAGGCCGGCGAGGGCGAGCAGCGCCGGGGTCACCACCGTGACCCGCAGCAGCGCGGCGTCGAGGTGGCGCTGAGCGACCAGGGAGGCACCGGTGACCGCGACCGCGGCGACGAAGGTGGCGATGCCGACCCGCTGGCGGCGGCCGCGGCGCATCAGCTCAGCGTGGGCGCGGTGGTATGCCTCGCAGATCCGCCGCGCCGCCGGCGCCCCGCTGACGACGTCGCCGGGCCCGAGCGCGACCTCCGGCCGGGCGGTGGCCACCGGAGGAACCCACGGCGCACGCGGTGGGGGGGCGGGCCGCCAGTCTCTGGTCAGCAGCGCTCGCCGCAGCGGGTCGAGCTCGCGCGTCCGCTCCACCCCCAGCGACTCCCGCAGCGCGGTGGGGAGGATGGGGTCGCAGACGGAGGTCGGGGAGAGGCTGCGCATCGGTCGGCACCCATCGTGCATCCGGAGCGGCGATCGATCGGTGGCGTCGGTGTGACATCCCTCGCGCGCCGGCCCGGCCCGGCGCACCGGTTCTTGACCGCGGTCACAGACGTCCGCACGGCGATCGCCGATGATGCGGCGGCCGGCCGCCGGCGTTGTGCGCACCCCACAGGGAGGCTTGTCTCATGACCGTGCAGGAGCAGGTGTCCGCCGGGCTCGACCGGCCCGCATTCGTCCGCACCCTCGACTTCCTCCAGGAGCTCGGCCTGGTCTCGGCGGCGGAGATGGCCGAGGTGCTGTCCGTGCTCGAGCCCGACTTCCCCTTCGCCGCGGCGCTGCGGGAGGCCAGCTCGGTGCACGTCCACTCCAAGGTCGAGGACACGCGCACCCTGCCGCACGACCGCATCCTCGGGTTCGGCGGACGTCCGGAGAGCCAGGTCGACGGCTACGTGAAGTACCGCTTCGACGGCGGTCTCAACATGATCTTCTCGTCGATCGACATCTCCGAGGACGACCTGCTCCCGGGGGGGCCGCTGCCCGACCTCCCGGCGATGGACCACAAGGGCGTCGACCTGCGCCGCGACACCGAGGCGGTGCGCGCCGCCTTCGACACCGTGCCCGAGCTGGCCGCCGGCCAGGGCTGGCGCCACGTGTCCCAGGGCGGCGCCGGCCAGCCGGTGTACTGCTGTCACACCGAGGTCGACGGCAAGCACTGGGTGTATCCGCCGCGGACCGGCGCGCACACCCGGCCGATCGAGTTCGCCGTCGGCGACCTCCAGATCCACGAGGCGAAGATGGGCTGCGACCTGCGCCCCATCGATCCCGCCCATCCGCGTGCGGCGGAGGCGAGAGCGGCGCTCTCGGCGTGCGCCGCCGCCCATGCCGGCGGTGACGCGCCCGGCGACGCGACGGCAGCCGGCACCAGCTACTACGAGCGCGCCGACCTCGCCCACTTCGCCGACATGGGAGCGCACGCCAGGCCGCTGATGGACCGCTTCTGGGCGTACTACAACGCCACCTTCGGGGTCGACGGGGCGCTCACCAAGCGCGAGAAGTCGCTGATCGCGCTGGCGGTGGCGCATGCCAAGCAGTGCCCCTACTGCATCGACGCCTACAGCAACTCCTGCCTCGACAACGGCGCGACCGTCGAGCAGATGCACGAGGCGGTGCACTGCGCGGCGGCCCTGGGCGCGGGCATCGACCTGGTGCACGGGGTGCAGATGCAGAACGCGCTGCGGGCGCGCGGCGCCATGTGAGACGCGAGAGCCGGGCGAGGCCGTGGTGGGGGGCCGAAAAATACAGGAGTGAGGGGCCTCGCCCGGCGAGAGGTTCAGTGCCGGCTGCGGAGAGGGGGCCCGCCGAGGTGACGGTGCAGCGGGTCCCCTCCCCCGGCGCGGTGGTTGGCCGTGCCGCTCTATGACGTCGGGGGAGGGCGGTTTCCTACGCGCCGATCAGCGCGAGCATGCGATCGAGCGCGGCCGCGTCGAGCTCGCCGACGTGGACGGCGCGCACCGTGCCCCCGGCGTCGATCGCGACGCTCACCGGCAGCCCGCCGACCGCGTAGGCTGCGCCGGCGCGGCGCTCGGGGTCGAGCACCGCCACCGCGCTGACCCCGGGCACGTCCGCGGCGAAGCCACGCACCGTCGCGGCGTCCTCGCCCTGGTCGAGGGCGAGCACCACCAGGTCGGGACGGGAGGCGGCGGCAGCGGCCAGCAGGGGCAGCTCGCGGCGGCAGGGACCGCACCAGGTGGCCCAGAAGTTGAGCACCACCGGGCGTCCCACCTGCTCGCCGAGCACCACCCGCCGCCCGTCGAGCGCGCTCAGCGTGAACCCCGGGGCGGGGGCCCCGACCCGCACCACGCTCTCCGGCCGCCGGTCCTGCTCGCCGGGCTCGCCGAGCAGGACGTCGACCCGGTCGAGCAGGTCGGTGACCGCCCAGGAGCCGGTGTGGGCGTGGCCCTCGGCCGCGGGAGAGAGCATGCGGGCGAGCGCCTCGGGGAGGGCGTGGCCGAGGTGCGGCTCGCCGGGCAGGATGAAGCGCGGCACCCCCTGGGCGTCGAGGACGGCGGCGAGCGAGTCGTGGCTGACGTCGTAGGCCTCGGGGCGGCCGGTCAGCCAGTCGGTGGGGGGCGTCCCCGGGTACGGCACCTCGTGGTACGACGCGTGGAGCGCCGACCAGAACACCCGCAGCGGCGCTGGCGGGGCGGTGAGCAGCGGCCACGAGGCCCCGGTGCGGCGGGCGTACTCGGCGAGGGCGGCGGGGGTGTCGCGCCCCGGGTCCATGGTCACCTCGGCGATCCGCACCCGCCCCTCCCAGCCCCGCGCCCTCAGGGTGCGTCGCAGGTCGCCGAGGACCGCGGTGAAGAGCGGGCAGGTCTCGTGGCAGTGGGTCGCGAAGGCGGCGACCACGGTGGGCATGCCACCCAGGGTGACCGGGCGCCCCGCCTGGTCGGTGAACGTCGTCGGCGGCACCGGCCGCACCTGGCCCCCGCTGACCAGGAGGCCGAGGTTCACCCCGTCGTTGCCGGCGTAGGCGGTGAGCCCGCCGCGACCGAGCGCGATCAGGACGGGGGTGAGCCGGTCGCCGCTGACCCGCATCGCCAGCGGTGCCGAGAGGGTGCGGCCGTCGAGGCGGACGGTCACCTGGTGATAGAGGCCGACGGGCACGTCGAACTCGCCGAGGTCGGTGGGCTGGGGGGCGGGGGCGACCGCCCGCGAGGGGGCGTCGAGCCGGGCCGAGCCGTCCGGGCCCAGGAGCTCGATCCCGGCGAGTGCGGTGGGCCCGCCGTCGGCGCGGGTGGCGATCAGCTCGATCCGGCCGGTGGGCGCGCGGTGGAGCGCGGCGACGCCGGCGACGGTGCCGGCGGCGACCACCACCAGGGCGACGGCGACGAGCAGGGCACGTCGCGGCATCGTCAGCCGCCGGGAGACCGCGGGATTGCTGGTCATGGGAATGCAGCGGGTAGCCTACTCGCCCGCGCCGTCGCCGCCGGGTTCCGCTGCTACGCTCGCGCCGACATGGCGCCCACCACCACCGATGACGGCCCCGCCACCGGGCCGTCACTGCGCACCCGCGGCCTGTGGGTGACGCTCGCCGTGGGCGCGCTGGTCGCGGTCTACGCGGTGGTCACCGGCGGTCGCGACTCCGCCAATCCCGACGCCCCGTTGCCGGCGGGCACCGTGACCTTCCCCGAGACCGTCCGCACCCACGTCCAGGGCACCGTCCACTACGACCACACTCCGCCCGCCGGAGGTCCGCACGACCCCAGGTGGCTCAACTGCGGCGTCTACACCCAGCCGGTCCGGGACGAGAACGCGGTCCACTCCCTGGAGCACGGGGCGGTGTGGGTCACCTACCTCCCCTCGCTCCCCCCCGACCAGGTGTCCGCTCTGCGCCACACCGTGCAGTCCCACTACGGCGGCGGCGACCGCTACGTCATCCTCAGCCCGTACGCTGGCCAGCCCGCCCCGGTGATCGCCACCGCCTGGGGCAGCCAGCTCGCCCTGCAGAGCGCCACCGACCCCCGGGTGGCCGGCTTCATCGCGCACTTCCGCGAGGGCCCGCAGACGCTCGAGCACGGCGCTGCCTGTGGGGGTGGAATCGGGTTCCCGGTGGGATGAGGGCGGGTCAGAGCCCCAGGTCGCGACGGGCAAGCCCCACCCATGGGGCCGTATGGAGGATCTCCGCGACGAGGCGGAGCATGCCGCCGGTCGAGGTGAGGGTGCGGAGGTGCACCTGGGGGAGGCCGCGGGTGCCGGCGATCAGGTACGGCACCGCCGAGGGGGCGGCGACCGGCGTTGAGGTAGAAGAGGACGGCGAGGTACGGGACGGCGCGGCGCACCAGCTCGGCGCGGTGACCACCTCGGAGATGGCCAGCCCTCTCGTCCACCTCTCCGGCTCTGAGATCGCTCTCAGCCCACGGCGAACCGGAACCCGCCGCGTGCCGGCCGACCCGGCCGACTAGGGACGTGGGACCCGAGCGAGAACCTCCTTCAGCCTCCGATCTGGAGGCTGCCGGAGAGCTGGGCCGCACTGATCCCCACCTGGGCGCAGTTCAGCGCCTCCGGCGAGTAGAAGAGCAGCTGGATGCCCACCGGCTGGCCGGAGAACTCGCCGTCCTTCACGGTGCCGCTCCCCACCAGGGCGGCGAGCACGTCGGTGAAGTGCACCGTCAGGGTGCTCGACTTCCCGTTGTTCCAGGCGACCCGCAGGACCGCGTTGTGGTCGCCGCGGAAGCAGCCGATCGAGCCCGAGCCGAGGGCGGTGACCTGGCCCGCGGTGAGCGTCGAGTCGCTCGACGCGCAGGTCAGCGCGCCGGTGAACTGGTAGCTGACGGGGTGCTCCTGGTAGTTGACCGGTGGCGCCACCGCCCCGGCGCCGTTGAAGCCGCAGAGCGCCGACCCCGACTCGGCCCCGGCGTGCAGCGGGGCCGCCCCGAACATGAAGGCGGCCAGCCCGGCGCCGCCGATCCCGACCACAAGTCCTCGCCGCATCCAGCCGTCCTCCCATCCTCCCCGTCTCCTGTATCAGGTAAGACGGTGCGGACGGTCCGGACGTTGCCACCAATCTCAGGGGGAGACGTCCGATGGCGACGGTCCCACGTACAGGGGATGACGCCGCCTCGACCCTGGGAGAACATGTGCCGATGCCCTCCGCCCTGGCCGCCCTGCCCCTCTTCAGCGAGCTCGACCCGGCCGACCTCGACCGCCTGGTGGCGGTGACGTCCGCGCAGAGCTTCCGCCGCTCGGAGCGCGTGATCTCCGCCGGCGACGGCCGCTCCCACGTCTTCGTGCTCAGCCAGGGACGGCTGCGGGTCTGCTCGGTCACCTCCAGCGGCCGGGAGGTGACCCTGCACCGCTTCTGCTCGGGGAGCGTGCTCGGCCTCGCCAACCTGGTCTCGGCGCTGCCCCCGGCGGTCGACGCCTTCGCGGAGACGGACGGGGTGCTGCTCCGCGCGCCCGCCCGCGAGGTGGTGGCCCTGATGGGCACCGTGCCCGGGCTCGGGCTCATCCTCCTCCGCGAGGCGATGCGCCAGCTGCACGACGCCGAGGAGTTCGCCCGCCGCCTCTCCCAGTCGTCGGTGGAGCGGCGGGTGGCGGCGGCCCTGCTCGAGGCGGCGATCCCGCCCGAGGGCGCCCCCACCTCCCGCGAGCACCTCGCGAGCCGGGCGGCGGCGAGCCGCGAATCGGTCTCCCGCACCCTCCAGCGGCTCGCCGGCCAGGGCGTGCTCGAGATCACCGGCCGGCGGGTCCGGCTGCGCGACGAGGAGGCGCTGCGCCGTCTCGCCTCCCCCAGCGACGGCGTCCCCTGCTACGGCGGCGCCGACGACGAGCGCATGCCCCCAGGGATGTGCAGCTCGGAGCCCTAACTGAGCGCCGGCACCGGAGGAAGCTCGGCCAACGCACGGTCGATGCGCTCCTGGGGCAGCTCGAGGTCCTCGAGGCGGCCGGCGAAGTACGCGTCGTAGGCGGACATGTCGAAGTGGCCGTGGCCGGAGAGGTTGAACAGGATGGTCCGCGCCTCGCCCGCCTCGCGGGCCGCGAGCGCCTCCTCGGCGACGGCGCGGAGCGCGTGGGACGGCTCCGGGCCGGGGAGGATGCCCTCGGTGCGGGCGAAGCGCACCGCCTCGGCGAAGCACTCGTTCTGGGTGTAGGCGCGGGGCTCGACGATGCCATGGCGCACCAGGGCGCAGAGCGAGGGGGCGTCACCGTGGTAGCGCAGCCCGCCGGCATGGATCGGGTCGGGGACGAAGTTGTGACCGAGGGTGTGCATCGGCACCACCGGGCCCATGCCCGCGGTGTCGCCGAAGTCGTACGCGTAGACCCCGCGGGTGAGGGTGGGGCAGGCGGCGGGCTCGGCGGCGACGAACCGGGTGGCGGCGTGCCGCCCGCTCAGCCGCTCGGCGATGAACGGGTAGGCCAGCCCGGCATAGTTGGAGCCGCCGCCGACGCAGCCGACCACCACGTCGGGATAGGCGCCGGCGATCTCCATCTGCTTGATCGCCTCCAGCCCGATCACGGTCTGGTGAAGGAGGACGTGGTTGACCACCGAGCCCAGCGAGTAGTGGGTGTCGTCCCGGGTCGCCGCCTCCTCGACCGCCTCGGAGATGGCGATCCCGAGGCTGCCGGGCGACTGCGGATCGCGCTCGAGGACCGAGCGCCCGAAGCTGGTGCGGTCGGTGGGCGAGGCCGCCACCTGCGCTCCCCACGTCTCCATCAGCGCCCTGCGATAGGGCTTCTGGTCGTAGGAGATGCGCACCATGTAGACGAACACCTCGATGTCGAAGAGCGCGCCGGCGAAGGCGAGCGCCGAGCCCCACTGTCCGGCGCCGGTCTCGGTGGTCAGCCGGCGGATCCCCTCCGCGGCGTTGTAGTACGCCTGCGGCACCGCGGTGTTCGGCTTGTGTGAGCCCGCGGGGGACACCCCCTCGTACTTGTAGTAGATCCGCGCCGGGGTGTCGAGCGCCTTCTCGAGCCGGTCGGCGCGGTAGAGCGGCGTCGGCCGCCACATCCGGTAGACGTCGCGGACCTGGTCGGGGATGTCGATCCAGCGCTCCGCCGACACCTCCTGCTGGATGATCGCCATCGGGAAGAGGGGGGCGAGGTCGGCCGGGCCCATGGGCTCGAGGGTGCCGGGGTGGAGGAACGGGCCGAGCGGCTCGGGCAGGTCCGGGAGGATGTTGTACCAGCGGTCGGGAAGCTGGTCCTCGTCGAGAAGGATCTTCTTCATGGCGCTCTCCGGGCTGCTCGTTCCTCGTCGAACGACCTGGCCGACGAGCATACGCCTCAGATCGCGGTGGGGTGCCGGGGCTGGTACAGGAGGACGGCGAGGTCGCCGGGGAGCAGCATCGTGATGGTGAATCCCCAGCGCTGCTCGCCGCGATCGTCGCGAAACGCGATGCCCTTGGCACGCAGCTCGTCCACGGTGGCGTCGAGGTCGTCGCACATCAGGCTGATCTCGTGGTGCGGGTTCTCGTCGGGGTGGACGGCGAGCTCTGCCGGGGGCAGCGCGAAGATCAGCCAGCCGCCGCCGGCGTCGACGTGCTTCCACCCCAGCACGTCCCGGAGCACGTCTCGCAGCTCGTCCGGCTTCGAGCTGTAGAGGAGGCCGTGGACCCCGGTGATCGCCACGGTCAGGAACGGCCGCTCACGGTGAGGATCTCGATCTCGCGGGCGCCCCCGGGGGTGTTGAGCTTGACCTTGTCGCCGGCGCGGTGGCCGAGCAGCGCCTTGCCCACCGGCGAGCCCGCCGAGATGCGGCCGGCGGCGGGGTCGGTCTCGGTGGGGCCGACCAGCTGGAGGGTGGTCTCACCGAACTCGTCGTGCACGGTCACCGTGCATCCCAGCTCGACCACCTTCGCGTTCCTGGGGACGTCGATGAGCACCGCCCGGCGCAGCGTCTCCTCGATCTCGGCGATGCGGCCCTCCATGATGCTCTGGTCCTCGCGGGCCTGGTGGTACCCCGCGTTCTCGCGCAGGTCGCCCTGCTCGCGGGTCTGGGCGATGAGCGCGACCACCGCGGGGCGCTTCACCCGGACGAGCTGGTCGAGCTCCTCCTCGAGCGCCTTCCGCCCCTCGGCGGTGATCGGGATGTCGGGGTGGACGGCCAAGTGCGATTCTCCGAATGCGGATTGCGGCCTCTGGTCCGGCCGTACACACCTTACATTCCTGTGAAGGTCGGCGCGGCCTCGGGTCGGAGTCCTCAGCCCGGCTCGGCGATCCCCGGGTTGACGAGGCCGAGCTCGTAGGCGAGCACCACCGCCTGGACCCGGTCGCGCAGCCCGAGCTTGTCGAGCACGTGGGAGACGTGGGTCTTCACGGTCGCGTCGGTGACGCTGAGCGACGCGGCGATCTCGGCGTTGGAGAGGCCCCGGGCGAGCAGCCGGAGCACCTCCAGCTCGCGCTCGGTGAGCTCCCCGAGGGCCGGGTTGCGCGGCGGCGCCGGACCGGGCATGCGGGCGACGACGTGGTCGAGGAGCTGCCGGGTCACCGACGGCGCCAGCAAGGCGTCCCCTTCGGCGACGACCCGCACCGCGTGGACCAGGTCCTCCGGGGTCGCATCCTTGAGGAGGAAGCCGCTCGCGCCGGCGCGCAGCGCCTCCACCACGTACTCGTCGTGGTGGAACGTGGTGAGGATGAGTACCCGGTGACGGGGCAGCCGACGGGTCGCCTCGACGCCGTCGCAGCGGGGCATGCGGATGTCCATGATCACCACGTCGGGGGAGAGGCGCCGGGCCTCCTCCACGGCCTCCAGCCCGTCGCCCGCCTCGCCGACCACGGTGATGTCGGGCTGGGCCGAGGATCATCCGGAAGCCGCCACGCATCAGCGCCTGGTCGTCGACGAGGAGCACCCGGATCGCGCTCACCGGGGCGGGCCGTCGATGGGCAGGCTGGCGTGCACGGCGAACCCGCCCCGCGGGGCGGGACCGGTGACCAGCTCGCCGCCGAACAGCGCCACCCGTTCGCGCATCCCCACCAGGCCGTGGCCCGCGGGCCTCGCGGCGCCGAGGTTGCCCCTGCCGTTGTCGAGCACCTCGATCTCGAGGGCGTGCTCGCCGTGGTGCAGGGCGACCCGCACCCGCGCCGGGCCGGCGTGCTTGATGACGTTGGTGAGCGCCTCCTGGACGATCCGGTAGGCGGACAGGTCGACACCGACCGGCAGCGGGCGGGGCTCGCCCTCGACGCTGAACTCGACGGGCAGGCCGGCCGCGCGGGTCTGGGCCACCAGGGCCTCGATGTCGCCCAGCCCCGGCTGCGGGGTCAGGTCCGGGGCCTCGCCGGCCTCGCCGATGCGCAGCAGGCCGAGCATGCGGCGCATCTCGTCGAGGGCCTGGCGGCCGGTCGCCGCCATCGACTCGAGGACGGGGCGCGCCGGGTGGTCGGGACCGAGGGTGGCGCGGACGCCGCCCGCCTGGACGACCAGCAGGCTGACGTGGTGGGCGACGACGTCGTGGAGCTCGCGGGCGATGCGGACCCGCTCCTCGGCGACCGCCTGCTGGGACAGCAGGGCGCGCTCGCGCTCCAGGTGCAGGTTGCGCTGCTGCAGCGCCTCGACGTAGGCGCGGCGGGTGGCGATGTACAGCCCGACCGCGGTGGCACCCCCGATCACCGCCGCCCGCGACACCACGGTGGCGAGGCCGAGGTCGCGCTGGGCGATGGCGCCGGAGACGATGAAGGCCAGCGCGGTGACCGCGGCGACCACGCTCGCCCGGCGCCAGGTCCAGCCCAGCGCCATCGTGTAGACGGCGACGGCGATCTGGGGGACCAGGACCCCGGAGTTCCCGCCAAGAACGAGATCGAGGACCAGCCCGGCGGCGACGACCACCGCGAGGACGGCCACCGGGTGGCGGCGGCGCAGCGCCAGCGACCAGGTGGCCAGCAGGCCCACCACCACCGCCAGGACGAGCCACGCGGGGCGGAGGAGGGTGCCGTCCTGGCGGTGGAGCCCGGCCAGGATCAGGGGGCTCAGGATCACCGCCAGCAGGATGTCGAGCGCCGCCTGGCGGCGACCCGACCGCGGGCCCCGGTGAGGGGCCCGCGGGTCAGGGAGGCCAGCGGGATCGGCGGTCACCAGCAGAGCCTAGTCGGTGACCGAGATGAGCGTCGGGCTCATGCGTCCATGGTCCGGGTGCGCCAGGCGCCGGCGCCGAGCGCGACGGCGATCCAGGCGGCGATGACCACCAGGGCGACACCGAGCGACATCGAGGTCGCCACGCTGTCCACCTGGCCGCCGCCGCTGGTCACGGGGAGCAGCCGGTCGGTGGCGATGACGGAGATGCCCTCACGGATCCTGCCGAGGAAGCCGAGCTGGCCGAGCAGCGGGCCGACCGCGAGCTCCCAGCCGAGGAGGACGCCGACGGTGATGGTGCGGGAGCCCAGCAGCGACGACATGCCGAGGGCAAGGATCAGGGGAAGGCCGGTCGCGACCAGCAGCCAGGCGCCGTAGTGGAGCACCAGCGTCGCACCGGGCAGTGCCAGCGAGCCGGCGAGGAGGATCGAGCAGATGATGGCGAGGGCGAGCCCGGTGAGGATGAGCGGGACGAAGAGGAGGAGGGCGCCGGGGAGACGGACCCCGAACAGGGCGAGGCGCGAGCGGCCGGTGGCGGCGAGGTCGCGGAAGACCCCGGCGCCGAGGTCGCCGGCGCCGGCGGTGGCGCCGATCATCACCCCGGCGAGGCCGCCGAGCAGGGAGAGCGCGGCGAGCGAGTCGCCGAGGTGGCCGGCACCGCCGGCGGGTCCGTAGTGGGCGGCGTCGGTGAGGTGGAGGATGGCGAGGACGCCGTACACCACCGGCACGGTGACGCAGCAGAGGATCACCGACCACCAGAGGAGGCTCCGGCGCTTGCGCAGCTTGAGGAACTCGGCGGAGACCATGCTGGAGAGGACGTGGGCGTTCATGAGGCGACCCCGAGGCGCGAGGTGATCTCGAGGAACCGGTCCTCGAGCGAGACCCGCTCCGGCTCGACGTGGTAGACGGCGAAGCCCGCCTCGACGAGGGCGCGGTTGACCGCGGCGGCGGCGTCGTTGCCGGAGACCAGCTGCGCGTGCAGCTCGCCGGCGATGGTGGAGACACCGCGCACCGCGCGGTGGTTGCCGAGCAGGATCCGGGCCCGCTCGGGGTCGTCACAACCGATCACCACGGTGTTCTTCACCGGGCCGGCGACCTCGCTCATCAGCCCCTGGGTGATGAGCCGGCCGTGGTCGACGATGGCGACGGCGTCGCAGGTCTTCTCGATCTCGTCGAGCAGGTGAGAGGAGAGGAAGACGGTGCGGCCCTCGTCGACGAGCTCGCGGACATCCTGCGGAGCTCGTGGATGCCCGCCGGGTCGACGCCGTTCATGGGCTCGTCGAGGATCAGCAGAGCGGGGTCGCCGAGCAGGCAGCGGGCGATGCCCAGCCGCTGGCGCATGCCCATCGAGTAGGTGCCGACGCGGTCCTTCGCCCGATCGCTGAGCCCGACCCGCTCGAGGACGGCGTCGATCCGGCCCTCCGCCTCGGCGCCGCGGACGGCGGCGGCGACGGTGAGGTTCTCACGGCCGGGTGAGGTGGCGGTGGAAGCGCGGCTCCTCGATGATCGCGCCGACCCGGGCCAGGGCCGCGACCCGCTGGTCGGGCTGGGGCAGGCCCAGGATCGACACCGTGCCGGCGGATGCGGGGGTGAGCCCCAGCATCGTCCGGATCATGGTGGTCTTGCCGGCGCCGTTCGGACCGAGGAATCCGAATGCACAGCCGGTGGGGACGCGCAGGTCGACGGAGTCGACCGCAGCCCGGGCGCCGAAGCGCTTGGTCAGGCCGACGGTCTCGATCGCGAACGCGCCGTGGTCGCCTCGTAGCGGGAGAGTTGTCATGTCCGCATCGTGGCGGCGCGACGCCGTCCCGTCGTCCGGCGGAGGGGTGAACCTGCGGTCATCCCTGACGGCGAGCCGGGGGCCGCGCGTCATCCTCGAGGAGGAGGCCGGAGGACACCGAGACACGGTGCCGGGAGTTCTACTCCCTCAGCGCCACCAGCAGGGCGTAGCCGGCAATGCCGTCCCGGACCGCGGCGGCCGCCTGGCCGGTCAGCTCGGCGGCACGCTCGAAGTCGACCCCGGCGAGGGCCGGCACGGTGGAGCGCATCATCCGCAGCGCCCGCAGCCGGGCGTCGATCTGCTCGACCATCCGTGCCAGCGCGGCGTCGTGGCGCTCGGTGTGCACGGTGCGCATCCCCGCCCCCGCGAGGATCGAGGAGTACTCCTCGAGCGGCCGGGCGTCGGCGAGGCAGGCGACCCAGCCGGCGAGGCCGGCGAGCTCCCCGGTCAGCCCGGGGGGCGCGATGGTCACGTCGGTGATGCCCAGCCGCCCTCCGGGACGCAGCACCCGGGCGAGCTCGCGCGCCGCGGTGGCCTTGTCGGGGAAGGTGCAGAAGGCGCACTCGCACACCACCGCGTCGAAGCTGGCGTCGGGGAAGGGCAGGCGCTCGGCGTCGCCGACGTGGAAGCGCACCCGCCCCGCGAGGCCGCCCTCGCGGGCGGCCTCGGTGGCCCGGGCCACGTTGCTCTCCGAGAGGTCGACGCCGTCGACCTCGACGGGGTGCTCGGTGGCGGCGACCAGGGCCGTCGCCCCCGGGCCGCTGGCGACGTCGAGGACGCGGCCCCCGGAGTCGAGGCCGAGGTGCCCGAGCAGCCCCCGGGTGAGGGTGAGGCCGCCGGGGTGGTAGCTCTCGCCGAGCACCATGGCGACCACGTCGCCCGAGTACGCGGCGGCGCAGCAGCTCTTGGTGAGCTCGGGGGTCTCTGCGGGCAGGCTCCCCGCCATCTATCGCAGCCCCTTTCCCGTGTTGGTGCCGTCGCGAGGCGCGTGGCCGCTGCCGTCGGCGGGGGTGTCGCCGGTGCCGGTGCCGTCGGTGCGCACCGTCTTGGAGCCGTAACGGGTGACCTCGAGCATCGCCTGCAGCGGCTGCGCGTTGGGCACCAGGGTGGGAATGCCGACGCCGCTCATCTGCTCGCGCACCTGCTCACGGTAGCCGACCGAGTTGTACGCGCAGAAGGGGATCATCCTGCCGTCCGGGGTGATCTCCTCGACACAGCACTTCATCAGCTGCTTGACGTTGAGGGTGTAGGGGTCCTGGAAGTCCTGGATCACGATCATGAACGCCTTCGAGGCGAGGTCGCGCAGCGCCTCGGGAAGGTCGATGCCGCAGGTGGCGCACTCCAGCTGGTCGGTCATCTGCGCCGTGCCGGGCATCGCCGACGCGCTGTAGAGCTTCTCCAGCGCGGTGCGCACCTGCATGTCCGGCATCACCCGGTTGGAGACGTAGTCGAGGTAGTCCTCGGGGTTGACCATCCGGGTGATCGGCAGCACGTTGCCGTCGTCGACCAGGCAGTAGCTGATCGAGCGGCAGGTGGGGAAGCAGCAGGGCACCGGGAAGAAGTCGTCGGTGCGGAACCACTCCGGGAGCTGGTCGGCGACCAGGTGGATGATGTCGGAGTTGGTCAGCCGGGTCATCGGGTCGAACTCGACGTGGCGCCCGGAGTGGGTCACCGGCTGGAACGCGATCGAGCGCACCGCGGGGTGCTCGATGCCGTAGCGGATGATGTCGCCGACCTCGTCCTCGTTCATGCCCCGCTCGACCGCGGCCACCAGGGTGACGGTCAGCCCGGCGTTGGCGCAGTTGTCGAGGGCGCGCTTCTTTCGCTCGCGGAGGTCCTTCCCGCGGATGGCGCGGTGGGTGCCGACCTTGAAGCCGTCGAACTGCATGTAGACGTTGACCTTCAGCTCGCCGAGGCGGTTCACGAAGTTCACGTCGCTGGCCAGGCGGATGCCGTTGGTGTTGAGGTTCACCGTCTTGATCCGCTTGGTCTTGCAGAGCTCGATGATCTCGATGATCTGCGGATGGATGGTGGGCTCGCCGCCGCTGAGCATGATCACCTCGGCCTCGCCCTCGCTGGCCACGAAGACGTCGAGCATCCTGTCGACCTGCTCGAGGCTCAGCGAGTAGCCGTCCGGCTGGTGGCCGGAGTCGGCGAAGCAGATGGGACAGTCGAGGTTGCAGTTGGTGTTGACCTCGATGATCCCCAGGCAGGCGTGCTGCTTGTGCTCGGGGCAGAGGCCGCAGTCGAGCGGACACCCGTCCACCACGTCGGTCTGGAACTCGAGGGGGATGGTGCCCGGCTTGTTGAACCGCACCGAGTCGAAGTACATCTTCGCGTCGCCGTAGACGAGCGCCTCGAACTCGCCGTGCTCCTTGCAGCGCTTGCGGAGGTAGACCTTGTCGTTGCGGACGTTGACCTGGGCGTCGATGACCGCCTTGCAGACCGGGCAGATGCTCTTCGTGAACTCGACGAAGACCTCGTCGCGGTCGACCTTCTTCCGGACCGAGGCGGGCGGGCTCGGCTCAGTGATCACAGTCACACCCCTCGTCGACGCGCTGGCGGCGGCTCTAGCCCGCCAAGCCTATCCCGGCCAGTTCCACCCGTCCGTGACATACGTCACATTTGGCGCGTCTCGGCGCTGTCGCGCCGGTGACGCCAGGGTCCCGGCATGTCACGACCGTCCACGGGCCGCAGGGAATCGCCCGCCGGTGTCGTTCCTGTCCATGTCGGGGTCTCCCCTCTCCCCCGGCGGACCCAGGTGGGGTGTCGCCCACCGAAGGACCTCCCCTCATGCCCCAGATGTCCCCAACCCGAATGGTCGTCGTCGTCGCCGCCGCCGCCGCCTGCGGCGCATCCAGCGCCCTCCTGCTCACCTCGAGCTCGAGCGGCGTCGTCGCCAACTCCTCCTCACCGCCGTCGGTGGCGGTGGGCGGTGGAGACGCCGGCGACGGCGGCACCGGCGGCTCCGCGGCCCCGGGCGCCAGCCTGCTGATGGGCTCGTCCCCGGCCCTGCCCTCGGCCTCGACACTGCTGCCCGCGCTCGGGTCGGTGGCGGGGGCCGCCGCCGCGACTGCCGCGAACGCCGCGGGCGGCGCCGCGCCCCTCTCCGGCACCACCCCCGCCGCCGGCGGCGCGTCCCCCGGCCCGGCCCTCACCGCCTCCAGCGTGCCCGGGCTCGTCGCCCTGCTCGATTCCACCCTGCACGGGGCGGTCTCCACGGCCGGCTCGGCCGCCGCGCCGCTGCTCGGGGCGGTCACCGGGGTGCTGCCGGGTGGCTCGGGCGCCGGCGCTCACGCCTCCGGCGGATCGGTGCAGGTCGGCGGCGGCTCGGCGGCCGCCACCACCCCGTCCGCGGCGGTGACCCTGCCCGCGCTGCCGCCGGTGAGCTCGGTCACCGGGGCGCTCGGCGTGGCCTCCCCGGCGCCCACCTGCCTGCCCCTGCTCGGCTGCCTCGGGCGGTAGCGGATCTCCGGCGGGGGACCGGGCGGGCGCGGAGGGGGCGCCCGTCCCGTCCCCGGCGTGGAATCGGTTGAGATTTTTCCGTTGGTTAAGCGGTCCTTAACCACTCTATCCACGTGTTTTCAACAGACTCCGCACACTTTTCCCACGTCGGGAGACCGGGGACGTCCGGGGGGGAAGCTCCGGCTGCCCGTGGATCTCAACCTGGCGGAGGACGAGCACATGAGCCGGCGTCACCTGACGGCGGACGAGCCAGGGTGCACCTGGGAGTACGGCTGGGACCCCCAGCGCCAGACCTTTCACGCGCGTCTGCTCGCCCCGGACGTGGAGCAGGAGCTGGCTCGGTTCGGCACCCGGGTGCGGGAGATCCGCAGCGCCGACGTCCTCATGTACCTGATGGGCACGCGCCTGCCGGCGGAGCGCCTCGCAACGCTCGAGGACGACCGGCTGACCGACTCCGAGGAGGTCGAGCCCCGTGTGGCCGCCCGCCGCGGGGCCGAGCGCGCCCTGCTCGCCGGCTGTGGGGTCGCCGGACCGATGCGCCAGGACGTTCCCCGGCTGGGGATGGTCTCCGCCCAGCAACGCTGAGAACGCATCACCCGCGCCGCACGGCGCGGATGCCCGGCGGAACGTCCGTTTTCCCCCTGGACCTTAATCCGGCGTTAGCCTGCGGCTCAGGGGCCGCGCGCACACTGAGTTGACATGGGAACCGGAAGGGCACCCCAGGCGCGGGCCGCATCCGCGCCGCCGAGAGGGGAGATCGTGCAGCTGAGACCCGCGACCGCCGTCGAGGTGCGCGCCGCCGGAGGGGTGGTCTGGAGGCCGACCAGCGGCGGTGACCGGGTCTACGCCGTGGTCCACCGTCCCGACTACGACGACTGGTCTCTGCCCAAGGGCAAGCTCGCCAGCGGCGAGACCGAGATCGAGGGAGCGCTCCGCGAGGTGGAGGAGGAGACCGGCATGAGCTGCCGTGTCGACCGCCCCATCGGCACCACCAGCTACATCGACCGCAAGGGACGCCCCAAGGTGGTCGTGTACTGGCTGATGCAGGCCACCGGCGGCGCATTCGAGCCCAGCGAGGAGGTCGACGAGGTGCGCTGGCTGCCCCTGAGCGACGTCCTCGGGCTGCTCACGTATGCACGCGACCGCACCCTCCTGGGCGGGCTCCAGCCGGACACGCTCGACGTCGCTCGCTAGCCCGGCTGGAACCCGGGCCTACCCGGTGTTGCGCAGGCCGGTGGCGATGCAGTTGACGGTGAGCAGCAGGGCGCGGCGCAGCGCCGGCTCGGGATGGTCGGCGGCGCGCAGCCGGGCCAGCAGCGCCACCTGCAGCGAGCAGATCGGGTCGAGGTAGGTCTGCCGGACCCCGATGGTCTGCTGCAGCTCGGCGTTGCCCTCGAGAAGGCGCTGCTGCCCGGTGAGGCGGAGCACCTCCTCGGTGGTCCGCTCGTGCTCGGCCACGATCATGCCGAGGATGTGGTGCAGCGACGGATCGACCAGGGTCCGCGCGTAATGGCCGGCGATGGCCATATCCGCCTTCGCCAGGGTGGTCTCCACGTTCGAGATGAAGGTGCGGAAGAAGTGCCAGGACGCGTAAATCTCCTCGATGGCGGCCCAGCGGCCCGCCTCGCGGCCCGCGACCAGGCCGCTGCCGAGGCCGTACCAGCCGGGGATGATGTGCCGCGACTGGTTCCAGCCGAAGACCCAGGGGATGGCGCGCAGCTGGTCGAGGCTGGCGTCGCCGCCGGGGCGGCGGGCCGGGCGCGACCCGATGTTCAGCGCGTCCAGCTCCTCGACCGGGGTGGCGGTGAGGAAGTACGCCATCAGGCCCGGTGACTCCACCAGGGTGCGGTAGCAGCGGAAGGCGCCCTCGGAGACGACGTCCATGGTGCCGTCCCACTCGGTCAGCACCTCGGGCTCGACCCGCGACTCGCGGTGGAGCAGCGACGCCTCGAGCACCGCGGCGATGTGGCGCTCGAGGTTGTAGCGGGCGAGGGCCGGAACCCCGTACTTCTCGGCGATCACCTCCCCCTGCTCGGTGACCTTGATGCGTCCCGCGAGGGTGCCGTACGGCTGGGCGAGGATCGCGTCGTGGGTGGGCCCGCCTCCCCGGCCGACGGTGCCGCCGCGGCCGTGGGACAGCCGCAGCATCACCCCGTGGCGCTCGCAGACGTCGCGGAGGGCGCGCTGGGCGCGGTGGATCTCCCACTGCGAGGTGGTGATGCCCGCCTCCTTGTTGGAGTCGGAGTAGCCGAGCATCACCTCCTGGATGTCGCCGCGCATCGCCACCAGCCGGCGGTACGCGGGGACGGAGAGCAGCCGGTCGAGGATGTCCCCCGCCTGGCGCAGCTCGACGGTGGTCTCGAGGAGGGGGACGAACCCGAGCCGCGCCACCCCACGGTGGACGTCCACGAGCCCCGCCTCGCGGGCCAGCACCGCCGCCGCGAGCACGTCCTCGGCGCCGCGGGTCATCGACACCACGAAGTGGTCGATCACCTCGTCACCGAAGCGGTCGAGGGCGGTGCGGATCGCTCGGAAGATGTCCACCGTGCGCGCCAGCGACTCGTCGAGGACGCTGACCGGGGCGATCAGGGGCCGCCTGCTCCCCAGCTCGGTGGCGAGCAGCCGGCAGCGCTGCTCCGCGGTCAGCGAGGCGTAGCCGCCGTCGACCTCGCCGACCTGGTCGACGAGCGCCAGCGCCGCATGGAGCTTCGCCGAATGCTCGCGCACGTCCATGGTGGCGAGGTGCATGCCGAAGGTGGCCGCCAGGCGGATCGCCCGGGCGACGCTCTGGTCGGCGACCACGGTGGCGCGGTTCTCCCGGAGCGACCGGTCGACCACCTCGAGGTCCGCGAGCAGCGCCTCGCGACTCCGGTAGCCGGGGCTGACCGGACGGGCGCGGCGGTCGGCGAGCCGCTCGCGGCTGTCGAGGAGGCGCTGGCGGATGTACGAGCACTTGAGCCGGTACGGCTCGTGGGCGTTGAGCACGCCGAAGCGCGCGTACACCTGCGGGAGGGCGACCCGCTCCTCGGCGAGGCTCCGGGTCAGCTCCTCGGATAGGAACGGCATCGTCGACTGGCCCCACCTGGGCAGA
>JRHI01000977.1_pt1 | contig 27401 bp, 29 predicted proteins | sample 215371 | NCBI WGS metagenome assembly JRHI01 (sample SAMN02929681, study PRJNA255918) | sediment metagenome | biome: cave system; feature: Ice Cave; material: Sediment; isolation source: sediment from deep within a dark volcanic ice cave with no known source of... ...
GACATACACCTTTGAGTGACGCGGAGTATGGCGATCGTACAACTTGAAGAGATCGGAACCGATGATGTGCACGCCGTCGGCAGCGTTTCCGGCCCCAAGACTAATGACCGGTACCGGAAGCGTCTGGGCTAAGTATTGTGCGACTTCGGAAGTTGTCACTTCGCAAAGAATAGAGAAGCAGCCCGCGTCCACCATTGCGCGCGCGTCCTCGATGAGTTCCTGCGCGCGCGCGGCGGTCTTCCCTTGTGCGCTAAACCCTCCGAGCTGCGCTTCGCGCATCGGTGTGACGCCGATGTGGCCTTGTACGGGAATTCCGGCTTTGACGATCGCCGCAATGTTTTTCGCATGGTGCTTCGTGCCTTCGCATTTCATCACGTCGGCGCCGCCCTCCGACACGAAACGTGCCGCGTTGCGTACCGCTTGCTCTTCTGAGAGATGATACGACATGTACGGCATGTCGGCCATGCGGAGCCCATATTGGGAACCGCGCTTGACGCCTTGCGCCATGAAGAGCACTTCTTCGAAGGTTACCGTGACCGTCGACTCGTGTCCGAAGAGCACCATGCCGCCGGTATCGCTAACGCACAAGATGTCGATGCCTACGCGATCTGCAAGGATTGCGCTAGGATAGTCGTACACCGCCAATTGAGTGATCGGCGTTCCGAGTTTCTTCTTCTCCAGGAGGAACGGAATAGTTACTTTCTTGCGCTTGACCTCGACAGCGTTGGACATTACTGGTCTCCTTTTCGCAAAGCTGCTACCACGTTAAGCCTTCTCGGTGCGCGTTCGTTGGCCGGCAACGAAAGCCAGGATGTGAAGCGTCTACTGAGACGCGCCAAACGTCTGTCAACCACTTAACACCGTTGCCACTCCGCGCCGGAAGGAAGACGCGCAATGGTGAGGTGAGCCGCTAACGCGGGCGTGTAACGAGACTTGCTTCACCTCGTAACACCCCAGCGGCATTCTGCGAGCCCCTTTGGGTTCCCGGTAGCAATATCCCACTGCGGCAAATGTTGATGACACGTGAGCGTCGTTCCGTCGCACATTCCCCTCCTCAAGCGGTGTGTCCAGGTGCGGGCACGTTGCCTGGCAGGCGAAGAAGGAGTTGCCTCCAGCGCGCGTCCTCGCTGACGGATCGGCAAGAACTAATACCAGCCGTCGGCTAGTTCGGCCAATTCGTAAAGCGTCTTACTGCTTTGCGAAGGCGTGAGTGCCGCATCCGAAGGGACGCTGCTCTCGAGTGCCCGTTTGAGCTCGGTCTCGAACCCTTCGCGGCGACGGCGCTTTGCGACGGTCAACGCTTCGATATGCGAAGCCTTCAGCTGCTTGGCCACGGACTGGTTCGCGTTCGCGCGAAGCTCGTCGACTTCGGAACGCGCGCCATCGGCCAGTGTCGCGATGCGCGTTCCATCGGCATGCGTCAGCCCGGTCGCTGAGGGCGTGTACGGGTCGATCGGATCGAACCAGCCGTAAGAGCGATCGTAACGCAGGTACAGCTCGGCGATTTGCTTCCGCGTTCGCTGCCTGATCCGATGAACGCCATTGCGGAAGGCCGCCGTCGCCCTCAAGACTTCGACGGCTGATTCGACGGGCAAAGTGTCTTCGATGGTGCGAAGATAGGCGAGGTCGGCTCGATCCATAGCCGCTACCGCCGGTACGAAACCGGCACTCAGTCTCGACTCATCACTTTTTTCTAGACGGAGCCGTGAAGCGGCCGCGGCGGCGAGCGCTAGCGCGAGTAACGGTGCGGAGCCATCGGTTATCGCCATTTGTGCGCGGAAGTTATCGTACCCGGCGTACGTTTCTCGCGGTCGTCTCAGCCACTGGGAGAAGAAACGTCCGATACGCATCTCGTTTATCGCCGTTTCGATCCACCCCTCGAGCGTTCGGACGTGCTATCCGCCGCGCGACGCGGGAGCAGCGAGCGCACGTCGATTTTGAGCAGCTTGGCGGCGTTGAGATACATAACGTTGTCGACGGCGTCGGGTCGCAGTCCCAAACGCAAGAAGTCGTCTACGCCCTGCTTCATCGGCTTGAACGGGTAGGCCGAGCCAAACAATAACTGGTCTTTCATGAATCCGTTGGCTGCTTCGATGTAGAGTTGACCGCCCGGTAGAAACGTGTACATGTCGGACGAAACAAAGACGTTGGGATGCACCAACGCGACAGCGATCATTTCTTGCACGAATGGATAACAGCCGTGACACGCGACGATTGAGAGCTTTGGAAAAGCCGCAGCTACGCGCGCGATGGAGCGCGGCTCCGTGTCTGAAAGACTAGGCGTCGTCGGCCCCGACATGATGAAAGCCGGGACGTCCAGTTCTTCGCACGTCCGATAAATCGGATACATGAGCGGGTCGTCCGCTTTTATTGGCCGTTCGAGAAACCCAGGATCGACGTTTACCGCGCGGCAGCCGAGGACCGTCACGGCACGCCGCACTTCGGCGATTGCGGCTTCGGGCCCCAGATGTTGCGGATCGACGAGACCCACGCCGACCAGGCGGCTCGGATCGGCGCTGACGACTTCCGCGATTTGGTCGTTCGTGACCCGCACGTTAGGCACGGAACGCGCCACCACGACGCCGACGCTCACGCCGGCATCGTCCATCTCCGCCAGCAAATCTGCGCTGTTTCGCACGCGCCTGAAATGGTCGGGGTCGTTCGAACCGACTCGCCCGTTTACCCAGCGTACGACGTCGTACTCCGGCGTGCCGGGAGTCGAACCGAAAAACTTATGAAGAAATGGGGGCCGGATCCGCATGTCGACGATAGGTTTTGTAGGCACGGTATACTCCAAATTAGCGCTCGAGCGCGAGACCACGGGCGGACGACGACGGGAATAGCGCAACGAGCGGCCGCGAAAAACCGCGCGCGCTCTTTGCGCGGTGCCGTTTCTCGCCGCCGGCGCAACGCGGTTCGGAAAGAGAATACGGAGCCGTTCCGCTCATCCCTGTCGTGAAACTCGCTCCTAAATTTGCCGGCCTCAAACTAAAATTTGGTTAGCGCCGCCGGCTGTTATGTTTCTTTTTAGGTGTCTTTAAAAGGGGCGGCAACGAAGAAGTCGTACGCATCCCAGGCTATATAGCTTGCTCGCAAACTTAGTCCCGGGGGCGCATTCCTAACGGGGGGAAAAACTTCGCAGCCGCGGCTTGCTGCAATTTCAAAGTCGACTACGAAATGTGACTGGGGGATGGCAAGATGAGAAGAACGGTAGTCCTACCGGAACAATTTTCGCGTGAAGGAATTGCGCCGAAGAGCGTGAGCATCCCATTCCGCGACGCATTCCTAGTCGCGATCGCGGCCGGGCTCGGTTACGGCTTCGACGCTTATGCGGTGAACATTTTCGGTATCGTTGGTCCGCTTATTGCAAAAGATTTTCAAATCACGGTGAAGACGCTGGGCCTGATCGGCTCTATCTTTCTTATCGGATATACCGTAGGGACGGTCGGGTTCGGTATTCTCGCCGATCGCTTTGGAAGGCGGACAACGCTTGGGTGGTCGATCCTTCTCTATGGTCTGACAACGGCTCTTGGCGGTATCTCATCTAATATTTTCGTATTCACCGGCCTGCGCTTTCTAACCGGTGTTGGTGGTGCCGGCGAATTGGCCGTTGGGGCACCATACACGGCGGAGATGTGGCCGGCGAAAGTGCGAGCTATCGGGACTGGCGGCATTATGTTCTCGCTGTATTCGCTCGGGTATATCGTCGCTGCGGCTGCGGCGCTCCTGATAGTCCCGCGTTATGGCTGGCACTGGACGTTCGCCTTTGCCATCGTACCGGCAATACTGGTGTTCTTTTTTCGACAGCTTATTGCGGAGTCAACACGATTTAAACAAGCGAAAGCCGAACTTGAGGCGATCGTGAAGATTGAGGGAATCGCGCATCCGCGTCAAAGCATATGGACGATTCCGGGCGCGCGCCGCCGCATCGCGATCGGATGGCTGATTTACATCGCTAACGCTTGTGGTTATTGGGGAATCACGGTCTTCCTGACGACCTTCATGGTAACGAAATTCCACATAACACCGACCCGCGCGATTTTTTACGCATTGATGTTTTACGTCGTGCAGTTCTTCTTGTCATATGTCGGGACAGCGTTGGCCGATTTTGTCGGTAGAAGGCCGGCGGGCATCCTCGGTGCCGCAATCATGATCGCTTGCACGATCGTCGCATCGCTTACGCCATCCTTTACGGTCTTTTTGGTGTTCGGCGCGACCATGGTCGGCATGCTCGGATGGCTTTGGGGCGTGGGGGATACGTACATTAGCGAATTTTTCCGTACTTCGCTCCGCGGCACGGGCTTTGGTATCATGGTAGGCGGAGGGCGGCTCGCATCGATCTTCGCACCATTCCTTGTCGGTTGGGGTATCTCAACGCTCGGTGTCACTATCCCGTTTCTTGCGACCGCCGGTCTCTGGGTTCTAACCATTATTGGTTACGCGATGGGGCCTGAAACTGCTGGGCGTGAACTCGAAGACGTGCAGCTTTAAAACAAATCTTCCTGGACTGCGCGATCGCTTTCGCCCCTGGTTCGTCCGCGGGGGATGCTACCTTCACGTAACATCAAACGCTCGAGAAGTTTCGGGAAGAAGCGGCGCAATGGCTAGATAGCTTTTTGCTGCGACGTTACGAAGGCGTCGCAGGTGCGCCGCGAGGTTCGTGGGGAAAATGTTTCTCCATAAGGCTGCTCCGGGAGGTACACACCATGCGCGACTGGCCGAACCCCGTCTTCGCCGGCACGCTCGAAGAGGCTTGTGCGGCGGTTAAAAGCGGTCCCAACGTCGAGCGAATCGGTTTTGAGGTTGAGACCGTAGACGAAGAACCCGTCAAGCGCTATGTACTCGCTCCGGCCTACAACGTCGGTTTACCACCGTGGACGGGCGAAGAAGCACGCTGCTCCGATATCGACTTCGAAAAGATATTTCGAGTGCTGCGGGTCGCCAAAGGTTTCCCCGGCAAAATGTTCTATGGGAATTACCCCGACGATTTTCCAGCAGAACGACGCTAGCGTGACGGTTACGCCGGCTCCTAAGATTGCTCCGGATGAAGCCGATGAGACCCCCGGCGAAATATTGACGGCGCTCATCCTGGAATCGGGGGCGCTCGGCGGGGCACTTTTTTCGTCGCTCGAACCTTTGGCCGTTCAATCGGCACCCAGTGCGGGCAAGAAGGTCGAATTCGGCATCGGTTCGGGATACCGCCTCATCCTAACCGACCCAAAAGAATCGCCGGCACCGGGTGCGCTTCGCGTCGCGCAACTTGCGTTGCAAGCGGCCGGCAATCAGAAGGCACTGCGAGCGAAGACGGTGCGTCTGGAGGCGCAAGCCGCCGCGACGCTGGAAATTACCCGCGCTATTTGCAGCGTGCCGGTTCTCGACGAGCTGTTGACGCTGGTTGCAGAGCGTTGTCGCGAATTGCTTCGCTGCGAAGTCGTGGGTTTCGCGCTATTGGAAGAGGAGACCAGGACGATCGTCTGGCGCGCGATGTGCGGTTGTCGAACCGAAACCCATCGGCAGGTAACCTACGAGCACTGTGCCGGCGTCGCCGGGCGCGCGATCTCGAGCGGGGGGCCGATTCTCATACATGATTTCCTCACGGATGGGGGCCTCGATGCGCGCGAATTCCCCATCTCTTTTGCCGAGGGACTGCGCTCGGTACTAGGCGTACCACTCGAAATAGACAAGCGTGCTCGCGGCTGCCTGATGATCGGTTACCGCAACGTTCACGATTTTTCCGCCGACGAAATCGACACCTTAACGAGCTTCTCGCTACAAGCCGCAATCGCCGTCGAAAACGCGCAGCTGTACGAGCGAATTCGGCGCGAGCAAGCTCGTCTTGAGAGCGTCGTCCAAAGCATCAATGAAGGCCTCGTCCTCGTCGATCCCAGCGATTGCGTCGTGTACGCCAACCGCCAGGCATGCAGCCTTTTCCGAATGAACTCACAGGCATTGTCGGACGTAACGTGCGAAGAATTTTTCAAGCGTTTGGCGGAGCAAACCGTGAACGCCGCTCGGACGAAGACGGAATTGGCGCAGCTCAGAGAGTCTCTCGCAGAGTTTCCCTCCTTCGACTTGGAACTCCAAGACGCTTCCCCAGTCAATCTTCGGCTCACGCATTTCAACGTTTACGATTCCGGCGGCGAGCGTTTGGGGCGTGGATACCTTTGCCGCGACGTCACGTTAGAAAAACAAGTGGATGCGATGAAGACGGAGGTTATTTCGCTCGTATCGCACGAGATTAAGACGCCCTTAGCGTCGATCCGCGGCTACGCTTCCGCGCTACTCGATGACTCGCGCAAGCGAAATCGTGCCCTGGAGCTCGACTATCTTAAAATGATCGATACCGAGAGCGCACGCCTGGACGACTTAGTATGTAACCTGACCGATGTCTCAAAACTCGATGCCGGCGTGCTCTTCCTCGAAAAGCACGAAATTAGCCCTGCGTACTTACTTCGGAGCGTCCTCGCGCGCTGGCGAAAGGCAACCCCGCAACGCAACTTCCGTATCGCTTGCGACGAGCATATCGCACCAATACAGATCGATCACCGTCGAATCGCTCAAGTGCTCGAAAATTTGCTCAGTAACGCCGTCAAGTATTCGGCCGCCGATTCCGTTATCTTGATCGCCTTGTCCGAAGACGCCGATTCGATAACGTTTTCGGTTACCGATCGCGGCGTCGGCGTACCGCGCGCGCAAAGGGAACGAGTGTTTGACCGGTTTTACCGCGTCCGGGCGCCTCACCGCGCCGGCGATGGAAGTGGACTCGGTCTCTTCATCTCGCGCGGTATCGTCGTTGCCCATGGCGGCGAAATTTGGCTCCAATCTCGCATCGGTGAAGGCACCACGGTCGCGTTCTCGCTTCCGAAAGAGAGCACGTCCATGGGGTAGCCGTCGCGCTCGGCGCGTGCATCATTGGAATATCGATCGGCCTTGTCGGCATCGGCGGCGGGCGAATCGATGTGCCCCTAGCGGTGCTCTTGAGCTTAGTGGCAGGAGCAGGCGTGGCCTTCGGCGCCGTAATGCACGAGCGGTTCAGCGGAGAATCCTTGCGTACGATCGTCGGCACCGCTTGCAGCGTGCTCGGTCTGTGGGTTTTCGGCCAGTTAATACCCCGCCTGCCGAGGATGTGAGGTGGCACGACAACTGACGGTGCTCGTTTGCGACGACGAGCGAAACCTCGTTCGGCTCATTAAATCGGAACTCGAGTTGGCCGGTTACCGCGTGTTCGTTGCCGAGGATGGCATCAGCGCCGTAGAGCTGGCGGCGCAACGCGCGCCGGATGTCGTCATTCTCGATATCGCTCTGCCCGGAAAAGACGGATTCGCCGTGTGCGAAGAGATCCGTGATTTTTCATACGCGCCGATAATCGTGCTTTCAGCGCACGGCGAGCAGCGCGATAAAGTGCGCGCCCTCAACTTGGGCGCCGACGATTATATGACGAAGCCCTTCGGCATGGAAGAGTTGCTCGCGCGAGTCGGTGCGGCAGTGCGACGAGCGCGCATCGCGCAGGGCGAGATCCAGCGTGCTCCGTTTCAAAGCGGCAGGATTACCATCGATTTTACCGCCCGGCAAGTCAGCAAAGCTGGAGAGATCGTCAAACTGACCGCGACGGAATACAAGCTCATCTGCGCCCTCGCGAAGCACCCGGGGCGCATCATGCTTCACGAGGCGCTCTTGAATTCGGTTTGGGGCCCGGACTACACGGAGCAAATCGAATATCTCTGGGTGTACGTCGGACGCTTGAGAAACCGTCTCGAAGACGATCCGGTGCATCCCCAAATCATCCTCACGATACCGGGCATGGGCTACCGCTTCCAGCAGCTCCCGCCCGCTGCGGTTTCAAACTCGTAGTTCGGCCGCCCTTTTTGTTCAATTTTAGGTCTCTAGGGTATAATGGAGACTCTAAACGTTTCCGCTGATCTTTTTCAGGAGAATGTATGTCACGCTCCGCTCCGCAATGGGAAAGCAAACCGTCGCTGCCGGCTACGCATTACGTGGACCCCGCCTTGTATACGGACGAGCAGATTTTCCAAGAAGAAAAAGAGAAAATCTTCGCCAATTCGTGGCTCATCGCTTGTCATGAGAGCGAAGTTCCCGAGAAGTATGACTATCGGACTTTCAGCCATCCGTCCGATCGCAACCTCTTCGTCGTTCGCGGCGATGACGGGAAACTCCGCACGTTCTACAATGTGTGTCCGCACCGCGGCAATACGATCCTCTACACGCCCTCCGGTAACGCGAAGCATCTCGTCTGCATCTTTCACGCCTTCGCATTCGATGCCAAGGGTAACTGCGTCGACATTCCGCGGGAGAAAGCGGGCTACCAGGACCGGCTTTGTAAGGCCGACTTCGGTTTGCGGGAAGTACGGACCGAGATCGGTTACGGAGGCTTCGTTTACGTCAATCTAAGCGACGACGCTCCGAGCCTCAAAGAGTTTATCGGTCACGCGCTGGACGACATGCTGCCGAGCATCGAGGCCGAACCTATGGAGGTTTTCAGCTTTCACCGCGCGACGGTCGACACGAATTTTAAGCTCTGGCACGATACGAATAGCGAGTTCTACCACGACTACATGCACTACCACAATCGGCAGACCAGCATGCTGCAGCCGGGGTACTTCGATCGCAAGTATACGGCGTTTCCGAACGGACACGCTCAAGTCGGCGACCAGGTCGTCAATTATGAAGCGTACGAAGGATTCAAAGGGCGCGATCTGACGTTCCCCAAGATGCAACTCAACCAGTGGAAGATGGTCGATCTTTTTCCGGGTATGACCTATAACTTACGCGGCTCTTCACTGCGAATCGACACGCTGATGCCGCTTTCCCCGACCAAGGTGATCGTGGAATATCGGGGTCTAGGCCTGCTACGCGATACGCCGGACGAGCGCGCGCAACGCATTCACGATTACAACTCCATCTGGGGTCCGTTCGGGCGTAATCTTCACGAGGATCTGCTCGGCGTCATGGGTCAAGGCCGGTCGCTCGGACACGGGCAAACGTTTATCGTCCAAGGACGTGAGGAAAACGGCACGATTCATGATGAGATGGGCATGCGGCACTTCTATGCTGAGTGGAGCGCGCGTATGGGCCGTTTGTCGAGCGCACCGTTCGACGCCTTGGCCAAGACAAACGGGAGCGCGCATCACGAGCCGGCAGCGGTTTAAGGGCGGATGAAAGCTATGATGGATTCTGCCCCGACGGCTGCTTCGGACGAGCTTCGCTCGAGGCAGATCGAAGAGTTTATCTACTCAGCGAACATGCTGCTCGACGCGAAGGATTTCAAAGGCTGGCTCGACCTGTGCTCGCCCGAGTTCACGTACGCAATTCGGACGTTCAGCCGCGAAATCCGCAAAGACATGGTTTGGCTGGAGCATGACTACGACGGCATGGCGTCTCTAGTACGACAACTTCCCAGGCATAATACCGACCAGTCGGAGTTCACGCGCCACTCGACCGTGTACACGGTAACGCCGGACGAATCCGGCGAATCCGCCGTGGTCGTAACCGCAGTCGCAATCTACCGCACGACTCTGGACGGCGGTGAGACGAAGCTGTTTGCCATCGGTCGCTACACCGATACGCTCGTCCATACGCCGGACGGGTGGCGCTTTCGAGCTCGCGATCTCCGCCTGGAAACGCGGAGCCTGGGCATCGGAACGCACTACCCGTTGTAGCCGCTACGGTGATCGAATCTTCGGAGAAGCCGGCGTCCGGAACGCACGCTCGTATCCGTATTACGGGCAAAGGTGAAAGTTGCGAGTTCGATTGCGCCCCGCAAGAACGTATTTTACATGCGGGTTTGCGGAGCGGAGTCGAACTTCCGTACGAATGCGCGAGCGGTACGTGCGGCACGTGTAAAGCGACGCTCGTCGAGGGCAAAACCGAATACGCGTGGGCCGAGGCTCCGGGTCGTAAGTTTGTGAAAGCCGACAAGGGCGAAGTGTTGATGTGTCAGAGCTTCGCGCGCTCGGATTGCACGCTGACGATTGCCAAACGCGTCGAGACGATGGCCGTCGGCCGATTCTCGCCCGCGCGTATCGGCGGTACGCTTGAAAACGTTCGTGAACTGGCGCCCGGCGTCGTCGCCTTCGAGGTCGCAGTCGATCGACCGATCTCGTTCGAAGCCGGCCAATTCGTGCTTTTCGAAGTTCCGCACATAGCCGGAGCGCGATCGTACTCGATGGTAAACTTCGCTCGCGACACGGCCCTGCTGCATTTCGTCGTGAAACGCTTCCCCGGCGGGCGCGTGAGCGAATGGCTTTTCAGTCCCTCGATCGGTGGAAGCCGCGTTGAGATTTTTGGACCGCTCGGTCACGCAACGTTCGATCCCGCAATCGCCAAGCATTTGGTTTGCATCGCCGGCGGTTCCGGTATTGCCGGAATGATGTCGATCCTCTCGCACGCCGCCGAGGACGGTTATTTCGACCGGTACGATGGGAAAGTGTTTTTTGGTGTTCGAACGGGAGCGGACGCATTTTATCTTGAAGAATTGATAGTCTTCGCACGTCGTTTCACGGACCGGTTGCGTGTGACGATCGCGCTGTCGCACGAAGAGCCTCCTGCGGGACTGCTGTCGGCATATCCCGAGCTTACCTTCGATACCGGCTTCGTTCACGAAGCAGCAAAGCGCGGCCTGACCGGGATGGCACCCCTCGAGACGATGGCGTACGTTGCAGGACCGCCGCCGATGGTCGATGCAGCGCTTCGAATGTTACTGCTAGAAATGCGCCTGGGCGGATCGAACATCCGCTACGATAAGTTCAGCTGAGGTTTTACACATTGGATTGGAAACTCGTCTGCCAAGCTGCCGACATTCCGAGCGACGGTCTCAAACAAGTCGAGACGGACGACGGCCAACCGGTCTTGTTGTTGAAGGCCGGCGCGGAGTACCATGCTTGCCAAGCAAGTTGTCCGCATTTGGAAACGCCGTTGGAAGAAGGTATGTTCGACGGGTCGACTCTTACGTGCCACGAGCATCTTTGGCAATGGGACATCGAAACGGGGGAGCCGAAGGGTCTGGCGGAACTGCCTCTGGAGTGCTTCGACATCAAAGAGGAAAACGGCGCGCTCTACGTTCGATCGCGCTAACGTCTCGATGAGCAGCTCGCCCGTCTTCTCGAGTTCGATCGAGCGCGGAGCGCCGCAGCGGTTCGGTTTCTTCTTCGAGATGCGCGCGCAGTTCCGCGTACAGAGCGAGCAGTGTCGGGCGCTGCGCGCGCGTGTGCGTTAATTCGCGGGGTAATGCGAGCTCTTCGACTACGGCGCGTCGGGCCTCGGGTCTTTACGGAGGAAGTTCGGCTCGTTCGGCATCTTGACCGCAGCGAGCGATTTCGCGTTCATTACAGCGTTGTGCGCGACGATGCGGTTGAGGTACAAAACGTATCCCGTGACCGCGTAGACCTGATCGTCCGTCAGCGTCCCCGGCGACGTGAACGGCATCGCGCGGCGGATGTAATCGAAGACCGTCGTTGCGTAGGGCCAATAGCTTCCGACCGTCTTGACGGGTTTTGCCGCGTTCAGCGTGCCGGCGCCGCCGACGAGACGGTCCATCGGGCCGCCTTGACCCTGCGTGCCATGACAGACCGCGCAGCTTTCGGCGTAAATCTGCTGACCCCGACTGACCGACCCGCTCCCGGGCGGAAGCTTGTCGCCGGTCGGGGAAACGGTGTCGTTCCAAGCGTTGATTTGGCTCTGCGTTGCCGGCTGCCCGATGTCGCCTGCCGCCGTGGTTGCGAGCGGAAGCGCAGCGCAGATCGACGCGGCTACCAGTAAAGCAACGTTCCTACGCATGGACATTCGTCACCGTTCCTTCGGACGCGACATGCCAACTCTGAATCGCGTTCAAGTGATAGACCGAGTTCAATCCCCGGGCTTTCACGAGCTCAGCCAGCGCCGGTTGCACGTATCCGGTCTCGTCGTAACAGCGACTCTGCAGCACTGCTTCCGCCCCGTTCCAATTCCACGGGTACACGAAGCGGGTCAGCGACTTGCTCAGAATCGGTTCTTGCAATTGTGCCACGTTCCAAGTCTTGCCGCCGTCGGTCGACACCTCGACGCGCATGATCTTTCCGCGTCCGCTCCAGGCAAGGCCGGAGATCGGGCGAGAGCCTTGGCTCGCGATTTGCATCCCGCCCGACGGCTGCGTGATGACCGATTTTGCCTCCATCACGAACGTGAACATTCGCGCTTCACCGGTCCCCAAGAGATCCGTGTACTTCGCTGTCTCTTCGCGCGTGTAGAACGGCTGGCTACCGACCTTTAATTGCCGCAGCCATTTGATGTTCATGTTGCCTTCGAAACCGGGGAGCAAGAGGCGCAGCGGATAGCCCTGCTCCGGACGAAGCGCTTCACCGTTTTGCGCGTAGGCGAGAATTGCGTCATCCATCATCTTGTCGAGCGGGATGCTCCGATCCATCACCGCCGCATCGGCTCCCTCCGCTAGGATCCAGGCGGCGCCGCTCTTCACGCCGACGTCGCTCAAGATCGTCGACACCTTGACGCCGGTCCATTCGACGCAGCTAACGAGTCCGTGCGTCAGCTGCACCGTTTTCTGCGTAGGCTTCGCCCACTCGGTCAGGCCGTTTCCGGAACACTCCAAAAAGTGGATGACCGAGACGGGCGGATAGCGTTTGAGATCGTCCAGAGAAAACGTGCGCGGGTTATCTACCATCCCGTGGATCAGCAAACGGTGTGTCTTCGGGTCGATTGCCGGCACGCCGCCGTGGTTTCGCTCGAAAAAGAGACCGTTGGGCGTAATGGTGCCTTGCAAATCCTGGAGCGGCGTGAAGTCCCACGACGAAAGCTTCGTCGGCGTGAGCTCAGTCGGCACGCGCACGACGCCTTTTTCATGCGGCGACGGCGTGCCGTACGGCGAGAGAGGCGCACCGAGTTTGTGCGGACGTTCAGGCAGCGCCGCTGCCGCGTCGCTCACGACTTTGCGGTTAAGACCTCCGCCGATCACGGCCGAGCCCGCGAACAACGCTCCGCCGAGGAATCCGCGACGCTTGACGCGCATGCGGTCTACACCACCGGGGGAATCATTCGACATGGGCACCTCCGTCACGGCAGAAGGCTTCGCTTCAATTCGGGACAACCTACGTCCCCCAACCGAGATTGAAGTCAGCGAGGGACGCACCGGTCTCGCGTCGGCTTTGCGGTTCCACCGTCAACCGCTTGACAGCGCATTGGAGCGGCAACGCTCATCCTCGAGGTCTGCCGACGGGAACTTCACTGCGTTGGTCGCAAGTCTGGCTGAGCGCGCGCTCGCGGAATTGGAGATTTGATGGAACGCGATGTTACGGGGCCGCTCTGGGCGAAGGTCATCGACCAGAGTCGCTGCATCGGTTGTCATGCGTGCACGACCGCATGCAAATCCGAGAACGAAGTTCCGCTCTCTGTTACGCGCACGTACGTCAAGTCGGTCGACGTGGGGACGTTTCCCGAAGCTCGTCGTAATTTTCAAGTGACGCGTTGCAATCAGTGCGACGACGCTCCCTGTACCGTCGCGTGTCCTACCAGTGCCATGTATCGGCGCCCCGACGGCATCGTGGACTTCGACAAGTCGATTTGCATCGGGTGCAAAGCATGCATGGCCGCTTGTCCGTACGATGCGATCTTCATCAATCCCGAAGACCATTCCGCCGAAAAATGCAATTTTTGCGCGCACCGGCTGGACGTCGGTCTCGAACCCGCTTGCGTGGTCGTCTGTCCGACTGAGGCGCTCATGGTCGGCGACCTCAACGACCCGCAATCACGAGTGGCGCGCATTGTAAATCGCGAACCGGTAACCGTGCGACGGCCGGAAAAAGAAACGCGTCCAAAGGTTTTCTACAAGGCGGCGCATCAAGCGACGCTCGATCCGCTCGCGGCGCAACGGCCGCCCGGCGGCATCTACGCGTGGAGCGAACAGCCGCAAGGACCGCACGAAGTCGGTTCCGGGCATCCCAAACGCCCCAATTCGTCGGCTGCAGCAATTCTCTCGTACGATGTCTCCCACACCGCACCGTGGGATTGGCGCGTCAGCGCGTACACCTGGACCAAGAGCATTGCCGCCGGCGCGTATCTCGCTGCATTGATCGTTGCGCTCTTACAACCGGCCGGCTGGTCCGGTCCGGTTTGGACGCTCGCGGGACCGCTCGTGTCGCTTGTCTTCCTCGGGGCGACGGGTGCGCTTCTGATTTGGGATCTCGAGCATCCCGAGCGTTTCTATCTCATCTTCACGCGCCCGCAGTGGCGCAGCTGGCTCGTGCGCGGCGGCATCATCATCAGTGCGTACGGCGCGCTGCTGGCGTTGCACGTCGTTGCCGTGCTCGCTCGCGCAGACGCAATCGCGGCGTGGCTCGCAATTCTAGGCGCTCCGCTTGCGATCATGACCGCGGTCTACACGGGGTACCTGTTCGCGCAGGCTAAGGCGCGGGATCTCTGGCAAAGTCCGCTGCTTCCGCCGCACCTCTTCATCCAGGCATTGATGGTGGGTGCAGCGGCGCTGCTTCCATTCGCCGCCTGGCTTCAACCGGAGGCGATCCAGCCGCTCGCGTTCTTACTCGCCGCCAGTTGCGTCGTGCATCTTTCCTTCGTGCTCGGGGAAGTCACGCTGACGCACCCGACCGCGCACGCACATCTTGCCGTGCACGAAATGGTCCACGGCCGCTATGCACGTATCTTCTGGGCCGGCATCATCCTGACCGGTCTCGCCATCGCGGCACCCTGGATGTGGGTCGCCGCGGTTCCCTGCGCGCTCCTCGGGTTGCTCGCACACGAGCACGCTTACGTGCAAGCCGGGCAATCGGTGCCATTGGCGTGAATAACTTAAGAGATATTAGCGAGCTCAACAAATGCGTCAGCGCCGCTCGGCAAGAGACGGAAGCGCGCGGCGAAACCTTCTATCCCGGCGCGAGCCGCGTTCACCTGGCGGCGTATCCTCCCAAAGAGCGATGGAACGATTGGGTGGAGCTGGATTCGCGTGCTTGGCCCGAGCGCAAGGAGCGCCGCTATACACTCGTACCGACGACGTGCTTCAACTGCGAATCGGCGTGCGGCCTTCTCGCTTATGTGGATACCGAGACGCTGCAGGTTCGAAAGTTCGAAGGAAACCCGGAGCACCCGGGTTCGCGCGGCCGCAACTGCGCTAAGGGCCCGGCGACGATCAACCAGATCCAGGATCCTGACCGCATCCTCCATCCGCTCAAGCGCGCAGGAGCGCGCGGCGAGGGCAAGTGGATCGAGGTCTCGTGGGACGCGGCGCTCGAGGATCTCGCCGGCCGCATCCGCGGCGCGATCGTTGAAGAACGTGAAAACGAGATCATGTATCATGTCGGACGTCCCGGTGAAGACGGCTACACGGAACGCGTTCTCGCCGCCTGGGGCGTAGACGGCCATAATTCGCATACGAACATTTGCTCGTCGGGCGGTCGCGCCGGTTATGCCTACTGGCTGGGTTACGATCGGCCGAGCCCGGACCACGCCAATGCCGACGTTATTCTGCTCGTTAGCGCCCACTTGGAATCGGGGCATTACTTCAACCCGCACGCGCAGCGGGTCATGGAAGGAAAGCAGAGCGGCGCAAAATTGATCGTCGTCGACGTGCGTCTGTCAAACACCGCCACGCACGCAGATCACTGGCTCGCTCCTCACCCTGGAAGCGAAGCCGCCATGTTCCTCGCGATCGCGCGACACCTCGTAAGCACCGGGCGCCATAACGGCGATTTCGTGCGCCGTTGGTGGAACTGGCAAGAATATCTTCAAGACGAGCGGCCGGATCTAGCGCCGACGTTCGAAAACTTTGAGCGTGCCTTCCTCGAACTCTATGCCGAATTCTCGTTCGAATATGCCGCGCGCGAATCGGGCATCGAAGAAAGCCGCTTACGCGAGGTCGCGGAGATAGTCGCTTCGGCCGGCACGCGGCTATCGACGCACAACTGGCGCTCGGCCGCGGCTGGTAATCTCGGCGGCTGGCAAGTCTCGCGCTGCCTTTTTCTGCTGAATGCGTTGCTCGGAGCAGTCGCGACGGAAGGCGGCGTGTATCCGAACGCATGGAACAAGTTCGTTCCTAAACCGATCTACTCTCCACCGCATCCGAAGCGCTGGAACGAACTTACGTGGCCGCAAGAGTATCCGCTCGCGATGAACGAAATGTCGTTCATGCTGCCGCACCTCATGCGAGAGGGCCGAGGCAAGCTCGAAGTGTACTTCTCGCGCGTCTATAATCCGGTGTGGACCAATCCGGACGGCTTTAGTTGGATCGAGTTGCTTACCGATGAAGCGAAAGTGCGGCTCCACGCCGCTTTGACGCCGACGTGGAACGAAACGGCATTCTTTGCAGATTACGTGTTGCCCATGGGGCATAGCTCCGAACGGCACGACATTCATTCGTACGAAACCCACGACGCGCAGTGGCTCGGTTTCCGGCAGCCGGTGCTGCGGACGGTGCGCGAGCGCAGCGGCGAGCAGATCTCCGATACGCGCGCGGTCAACCCGGGCGAGGTTTGGGAAGAAAACGAGTTCTGGATCGAGCTTTCGTGGCGCATCGATCCCGACGGTAAGCTCGGGATTCGCAAGTACTTCGAATCGCAGAAGCAGCCCGGCACGAAATTGACCGTCGACGAATATTACGGATACATCTTCGAGAATTCGGTTCCCGGACTTCCCGAGCGGGCAGCGGCCGAGGGATTGGCGCCGCTGGAATACATGCGCCGTTACGGCGCCTTCGAGATCAGCCGCAAAGTCGGGGCGCTGCATGAACTGCCGGTGCCGGCGGACGAGTTAGTCGATTCTGCGACGAATGCTCTGGGCCGCGTGTATACGCGCGCTCCCAAGCCGGCTTCGGTCAACGTCGTGCCGGTTCCGAGTCCGGATTCCGATCCCGACGGGCGGCGTCCGGTCGGAGTGGAAGTCGACGGGGCAGTTCTGCGCGGTTTCCCAACGCCGAGCGGAAAACTGGAATTCTACTCTCCCACGTTGCGAGATTGGGGTTGGCGGGAATACGTGGCGCCGGCTTATATCAAGAGCCACGTCCACCGCGATAATCTCAAACCCGGCCAAATGGTGCTGATCGCGACGTTCCGCTTACCGACCCAGATTCACACGCGCAGCGCCAACGCGAAATGGTTGGACGAACTGGCGCATACGAACCCCGTGTGGATCAACCCGATCGACGCAGGCCGATTGGGCTCGATTGCGACCGGCGATCTCGTGCGAGTGGTGACCGAGATCGGGTACTTCGTCGTTAAGGCGTGGGTCACCGAAGGCATTCGCCCGGGCGTCGTCGCTTGCAGCCATCATATGGGCCGCTGGCGGCTGCACGAAGCAGGGCAGCGGCAGATGTCCGCCACGGTGAGCCTCAAGCACGAAGGCGACAAGTGGGCGATGCAGCGTAAGGCGGGCGTCGCGCCGTATGCATCCTCCGATCCGGACACGCAGCGTATCTGGTGGACCGACGCGGGAGTGCACCAGAACCTTACCTTCCCCGTGCATCCGGATCCGATCTCCGGCATGCACTGCTGGCATCAAGCCGTCTTCGTTGCCAAAGCCGAGCCGCAAGACGCTTACGGCGACATCGCATCGGACTCCGAAGGTTCGCGTCGCGCTTACGAAGCTTGGCTCGCGATGACGCGCCCGGCACTGGGCCACTCGCCGGACAACACCCGGCGCCCATATTGGCTCTTGCGGCCGCTCAAACCGGGCACCGATGCCTTTCGGCTTCCCACGCCGACGTAGGAAGGATGGAACTCTTTCGGGCACTCGCCGCACTTGCCGAGTGCCCCGAGGCGGAACACGGCCCCATCGCGCAGATCGTTGGGTTGCCGGGTACGCCTGACGCTGCTACGTACACGGCGCTCTTCTCGTTGCAGCTCTATCCGTATGCTTCCGTTTATCTCGGCGCCGAAGGCATGCTTGGCGGCGAAGCGCGCGATCGGGTCGCTGGGTTTTGGCGAGCGCTCGGGCTCGTACCGCCCCCCGAAGCGGATCATCTGGCCACGCTGCTGGCGCTGTACGCGGAACTGCGGGAACATCTCGAAAAAGAAACCGAACCGCTTCCGCGCTCGGCGCTCGATCGAGCGCGCAGCGCGTTGCTCTGGGAACATTTGCTACCGTGGGTTCCGCTCTATGCGCGGAAAATGCGCGCCATCGCGGGGGACGGCTTCTACGGTTCGTGGGCGGAATTGCTCGAACGGACGCTCCTTGCGGAGGCTGGGAAGCAGGCTGCTTCCTGCTTGCTGCCGCTGCATTTGCGGGAAGCACCGCCATGTTCGGATCCGCGTGAAGATGGTGCGCGCCCGTTCCTCGCGGCTCTCCTCGCGCCCGTGCGTAGCGGATTTATCGTTGTCAGAGACGATCTGGCGCGTGCCGCGCGCCAGCTCGGCCTCGGCTTACGTCAGGGCGAGCGGCGGTTTGTACTCGAGTCGCTGTTCGCGCAGGAACGCGGCTCGGTTGTGGCGTGGCTGGAAGCAGAGGCGCTCGCCGCATCGCAGCAACATTGTGCGATCGACGGCCTGCCTGCCGTCATTCGCGACTTCTGGAGCGCGCGCGCTGCGGGCACTGCGGCGTTGCTGCGAACGCTGCGCGAAGCGGAGCCTGAGTCCGTCGTTGCGGGGGAGTAATCCGCAAGTAAATGCTATCCGCGTCTTTAGGTTTACGGGTCCGTGCTGGACTCGGCTTCGAGACTGCAAGCGCCAGTTGCTGTCTTTGAGGCTACGGACCGGTTCTGACGGCGCGTCAAACGTGCTCCGCTTGCAATCTCGGAGAGCATATCGGGGCGCAGGAGAATCAGTTTGCGCTTACTGGTCCGAATAATTCCTCGTTCTTGAAATCCCTTCAGTGCCGCGGTAATCCAGGGCCTCGAAGCACTTACCATCGCGGCGAGGTCCTCGTGCGTGAAAGGCGTTCCGATCGTAATCGTGCCATCCTCATCGACGACACCATGCAACGTGCCCAACGTCTCGAGCAGACTCGCGAGGCGTTCGGTAACGTCTTGCGTTCCCAGTCTCTGTACGAAATGCGAGAGCCACTGCACTTTGAAGCTAAGCGCCTCGATTATGTTTACAGCGAACACGGGGAGTTCTTGGACCAGAGTGCGGAGTTCCGCTCCTCGTAGAGCGAGCGTGCAAGTCTCCGCCACGGCGCGGCATGACCAGGTATGGTAACCACCGCCAAAAACCAGAGGCGCTCCAACCAAATCGCCCGCTTGCCAATAAGCGAGCGTGATCTCGTCGCCGGCTTTCGAAGTATAGAAGGCTCTTACAAGTCCCGTTTCGATAATGTAGATTCGGTCGTGGGGATCGTCTTGGGCGAATAGAACGTCGCCGGCGTCAAAGTGTCGGTGAGTTGCGATGCTGAGCACGTAGTTTCGCTGGGCTGGAGAAATCCCGTGCATAACATTCGGCTGACGAAGCAGTGGGTTCGGCGAAATCGTCTCCGGGATTTCGGTACGGGCCTCGGGTGCGGCACCAGCACTCGAGCCATCGGAGGCCCGCGCCAAGGCGCGCCTCTTTACGGACTGCATCGCCACCCGTAATAGTCCATACGTCCCCCTCCCCATTACCCCGTTCGCCAATGAAGATTATTTGCGTTTTCCGAAATAAGAAGGGAACTTTCCTTCGCCAGCTTCCGCTCATATCCGTTTGCATTATGGGCCAAGATTTGAGCCGGCATCGTCAAGCAGTTGACAGCACGAGCCGTTCGTCGCGGGATACCATCGCGGGATAGGCCGCTGAGACCGCGCAAGCGCGACGGCGAGGGACGGGGAAAGATGCCGAGACTCGAAGATCTGGACCCCGAGTCACGTGAGTTCTTGGGAAGTTTTCAGTGCCGATCAGACGCCGACTTACCGTGGACCCGGTTCGCTAAGCCGCTAAGCCGATCCCGGATCGCGATCATCACGACGTCAGGTCTCATACGGAAAACCGATGTACCTTTCGACTTAGCGAACCCCGAGGGCGATTTCAGCTTTCGCGCGATTCCGATGAGTACGGATTCCGCGAATCTCACGTTTTCTCACGTGAGTACGAATTGGGATCGTACTGGCTTTGCGATGGATATCAACGTCGTGTTGCCGGTCGATCGACTTAAGGAGCTCGTTGCCGAAGGCGTGATCGGTTCGATAGCGTCCGATTTTTATGCGTTTATGGGTGCGATCTTTCAATTCGATAAAATTATCGAGAAGAGCGCCCCCGAGGTGGCTGCTCTGCTTAAGGCCGATGGCGTCGACGTGGCGCTTTTCGTGCCGACTTGACCGCTCTGTTCTCACACCGTGGGTGTGATTCAGCGGGAGATCGAACGTGCCGGCGTCGCTACGGTATCTATTTCGCTGCTTAAAGAATTCACGTCGCAAGTGCGGCCGCCTCGCGCTCTTTGGGTACCATTTCCTTTCGGCCGCCCACTGGGAGCGCCGAATGACGCCGACATCCAGCGCCGCGTGATACTCGCGACATTAGATCTGCTGCAGCGCTCGGACCCGCCGGTCCTCGAAGATTTTGCGATGCCGGTTCAGTACGAGCAACTCGACGCGAAGTATCAAGCCGTGGGCCGGAAATGCGGGCCGAAAGGCTGCGATCTCGAGGAGATTCTCGCTGCGAGCGAGGGCAATGCCGAACCGGTGCCTGCGCCATACGATAACGATTTGGAAGCGATTCGCGCCGAAATTGCAGGCCTCGCGTCAGCACACCTTTGGTATCGCGAGCAGCATGAAAACCGCACGCAAGTCGGTCAATCTGGAGTGCAGCCCGGGACTATCGATCGAGCCGCAGAACTCGTGCACCGTTTCGTCACGGCTGTGCCTGCACCGCCGCCGGTCGGCAGTGAGTTTGGCAGCACGTACATCGCCAAGCGACGGCTAGCCGTCCGCTTATCGATCGACGATCTGAAAGCTTACTATCTTGAGAGCCGGCTCGGTGTGCATGACGGGACGACAACGAACGCCGCGGACGCAAACGATTGGCTGTGGCTCGACACGCGTCTTGGCGCGCTTCTGGTCGCTGCGCGCGACCGCTTAATCGATACAACGGATCGCGCGGAGGATCCTAATTGGATCCTATCCCGAGGCATCGTGCCGCGCGGTTACGGTTCTGGCGGCTACACGATGACCCATGTTTTGGAGAAGGATTGATGCAGGTCACGGTTTTTCATGGGCAAGGCTGCAACGTGTGCCACGACGAGATGGAGTTTCTTTCGAAGAACGGCGTAGACTTTGTCGGCAAAGACGTCACGCGGGACGCCGCTGCGCGAAGTGAGTTAATCGCTCTTGGATCGAAGACACTGCCGACGACCGTTATCGATGGAGAAGTCATTGTTGGATTCGAGGTCGATCGGCTTCGCACGCTTCTCAACATCCACTAAAGACGGTGTCCGGCACGGGCGACTGTGGGCCGAGGTTTCCAATGAGACGCCGTACCGAACCGCCGATGTCCGCACAGGCCCGGGAGGGGTGCGGACGCTAAGCGAACCGATCGGCATGTCGAGGGCCTCGGATTTCGGGCAACTTGGATTTTCGAACGACGAGCTCCGTGAAAGACTCTGAACCCGACTACCGATTCACGCTCGCCAACGAACGCACGTTCTTGGCGTACGTTCGTACTGCGCTTGCGCTCGACGGCGCAGGGCTCGCCGTGGTGCAATTTCTAACCAAGGTCGGAAGCCAGCGCGGCCGTGAGATCGTCGGCATCCTCCTCGTTCTAGGAGGCCTCGGGACGTTGCTCGCCGGCTTTTGGCGATGGCGCTCGGTGCAGGCGGCGATGCGGCGCGAGGGGCCGCTGCCGACGTCGTGGATCCCGCTCGCACTCACCGTGATCCTCGGCATCGGATCTCTGATTGCCGCGCTATCGCTAGCGCTGCGGTGAACGCAACGATCGCGCCGCCCGGCTTGGCGCGCGAGCGCACGTCTCTTGCTTGGCGACGTACGGCTTTGGCATTCACCGTCAACAGCGTCCTTCTCTTGCGCTCGTCCGAGGCATGGTTGCAGGTCGCCGCACTGGTCGTCCTGGCCGCGGCAGCGGGGGTTGCCGCGATATCGGCGAGGACCTTCCGCGATCCGGAAACGCACGGATGGTTCGCCGGCGGAAAACTCCGCGCGGAGCTCCTCGTGTCCTCGGCGGCGGCGGTAGGTATTCTCGATCTGGTTGCCGTCACGCGATGACGAACGCTTCACTATTGGGGCAAACGAATGCTGACTCGCGCGGCGCGGGATCCGCTGCAGCACGGCGACGCGAACCCGAATCGATCTTTAGATGGCCGCACGCAGGACGCGCGCGTCGGCGAGCGCGATGCGCCGAATCGCGCCTTCCGCTTCGACTACGAGCGAGCCGTCGCCCGCGATATGGCGCGCAACGGCCGTAAGCGGCGCGTCGCTGCCGTCGAGGAGCAAACGGTACGGCGTGCCGCGAAGTGCGGCGCGCGTTTCCCACGCTCGAGCGATTGCATCGGGCGCGTGGAGCTCGCCAAGCCGGCGTTCGTACGCGGCAAGAATTGCGTCGAGGACCGGTTTTCGCGCCGCTAGTGGTGCGTGGTCGCAGAGAAAGGCAGGCGGCGGCACGATACGCGCGAGCGAATCGTCGTCACGCGGACGCACGACGTTGACGCCCGTTCCACACGCGACGAACGCGCGCTCGCCGACGACGCGCGAGATGCACAGGATGCCCGAACATTTCGCGCCCTCGAGCAGCAGGTCGTTGGGCCATTGGAGCTCGGCGCGCAGGCCCGTCGCCGCTTCGATGCCGTCGGCGACGCAGAGCGCCGTCCAAAACGGAACCGCCCAGAGCGCGGCGCTCGCGATCGGCTGCGGTAAGATCGTCGTAAAGAGCAGCGACGAACCCGGCGGCGCGATCCACGCTCGTGCGTGGCGGCCGCGGCCGTGGCGCTGATAGTCGGCGAGCAGCACGGCTCCGAAGTGTTCCGGTGCGCCCAGGAGCGGCGCTGCATCGTCGTTTGTGCTATCGGTTTGCGCTTGCGAACGGATCTCGAACACGACCAGGCCTCATCCGCCGTTGCAGCGTACGTATCGCGCCGCTATGGCTATAGAACAAACGCTCATTCTCTGCAAAGCGGACGCAGTCGCACGCGGTCTTACGGGCGAAATCCTCGCGCGCTTCGAGCGTCGCGGTTACGCGCTCGCCGCGATGAAGATGCTCGTCGTCGACGAAGCGCGCGCGAAACAACATTACGCCGAACACGACGGCAAGTCGTTTTTCAAAGGACTCGTCGAGTACATAACGAGTGCTCCGATCGTTGCGATGGTGATCGAAGGCTCGGATGCGATCGAGGGTTGCCGCGCGACGATCGGTGCGACCAATCCCATCAAAGCGGGTCCGGGTACGATTCGGGGCGACTATGGCCAGACGATCGGCCGCAACCTCGTGCACGGCAGCGATTCTGCGGAAAGCGCGAAGCGTGAAATCGCGCTTTGGTTTCAAGCGAACGAGATCAACGCGCGCGCAAACGATCTCGAAAAGTGGCTCGTCGCGAACTAACGTCCGAGCCGTCCGAGGATGCCCTGCAGCAGTCCCGGCGCGAGCGAACTGATTGCGCCGGGGTTATTACCGAGAAACGAGCTCGCCGCGCCCTGCAGCACGCCGGGATTGTTCTTGGCGAGGTTGATGAGCATGCCGACGGCGCCCGGATCACCCGCGCCGACGGCGTCTTGCGAAACGCCCGCCTCTTGTGCCGCCGAATTCGCGTCGCCGGCGTAGCTCGCATGGCTCGTGAAGCTCTGCAGTAGTTGTTGCCCGAGGCCCGCGACCGACGCTTGATCCATATTGCCCAGACTCTGGGTGAGATGGTCGCCGAGCTGCCCCGCATCCATGCTCTGCACGTGATCGCTCGCGGCGCTCGAGGCCTCTTCAGGGCTCGCGCCGCCGAGAAGGCCGCCCGCAAGCTTACCGACGTCGTCCATAAATGACATGCTGTCCGTCCTCCGTTTCGGCCGGGGCGTTCAACGGGGAACATTTGCTCACATTCCAGAAAACGCGGCGCCGTGATCGAATCATTACGCGGCGGCGGACGCCCCCTCATCGAAAGCGTGCGCGCGCGAGAGATTCTCGATTCGCGCGGCAATCCCACGCTTGCGGTCGCCGTTGCAACGAGCTTCGGCGCCGTCGAAGAAGCGATGGTACCCTCCGGCGCGTCGACCGGCGCGCATGAGGCCGTCGAATTACGTGACGACGATGCAAAACGCTACAACGGGAAAGGCGTGCGCAGGGCCGTCGAAGCGGTCAACGATATGCTCGGACCCGCCGTCGAAGGCCTCGACGCGACCGCGCAACGCGAAGTCGACGCGAAATTGATCGAACTCGACGGTACGCAAAATAAAGCGAACTTCGGCGCGAATGCGATCCTTGGAATTTCGCTCGCGACGGCGCGTGCGGCGGCGGTGAGTCTGGGCATCCCGCTCTTCCGCTATCTCGGCGGCCCGAGCGCCGGCACTCTGCCCGTTCCGATGATGAACGTCATCAACGGCGGTAAACACGCGCAAGGCGCGTTGCAATTTCAGGAATGTATGATCGTGCCGCTCGGCGCTCCGACGTTCGCGGAAGCGGTGCGCTACGGTGCAGAAACCTTTCACGCGCTCGGCCAACTTTTGCACGAACGCCACCTTCCGACGCTGGTCGGCGACGAAGGCGGTTACGCGCCGCCGCTCGATTCGCTCGCAGCGGCGCTCGAGATTTTGATGGAAGCGATCGTCCGAGCCGGCTACACGCCGGGCGAAGAAATCGTGCTCGCGCTCGACGCTGCGGCGACTGAATTTTATGGAAACGGCTCGTACTATCCCGAAACGAAAGGCCCGGCGTTCACGAGCGCACAGATGGTGGATTTCTACGCGGATATTTGCGCGCGCTATCCGATCGTCTCAATCGAAGACGGTTTAGCGGAAGACGATTGGGATGGCTGGCGCGCACTTACGGAACGAATCGGAAAGACCGTTCAGCTCGTCGGGGACGATCTCTTCGTTACCAATACCGAACGCCTAGCGCGCGGTATCGCGGAGGAAATCGCAAACGCGATTCTTATCAAGGTCAATCAAATCGGAACGCTCACGGAGACCCTCGACGCCGTCGAGATGGCGCATAAGGCGGGCTATCGCTGCGTGATTTCGCATCGTTCGGGTGAGACGGGCGATACGACGATCGCAGATATTGCCGTCGCGACCGCAGCGGGACAAATCAAGACCGGTTCTCTTTCGCGCAGCGACCGCGTCGAGAAATACAACCGCTTGATGTCGATCGAATTGCAACTCGGCGATGTCGCTAAATACGCCGGGCACGCAGCTTTTAAAGGCTTGGGTACGCGGAAATAGACGCAGCGTCGGCGGAGCGGCTCGCCGCGCTCATCGCTAGCAAACGGTCGCGCGCGCTCGATGAGCGGGCTCTGCGCACGCTCTTTTTGGACGCCCGCACAGCGCAGGGCTTTCTTCCGACTCCCATACCAAGCGAATTGCTCCGGCGTATCGTGGAAGTGGCCGAACTCGGACCGACCAGCAATAATTCGTTACCGATGCGTCTGGTTTTCGTCGTTACGCCCGCGGCGAAGGAGCGCTTGCGCCTCGCGCTTTCCCAGGGAAACGTCGAGAAGACGATGGCCGCGCCCGTCACCGCGATCGTCGCGGCCGACTTGGAGTTCTTCCGGCGAGTTCCGCGTGTTTCTGAGAGTGGGGAACCACGGAAGTCGAAGTTCGACGACCCGCAACAGAGCGAAGCGGCGCGCGATTTTGCGCGCACGAATGCTACCTTACAGGGCGGGCATTTTCTGCTCGCCGCGCGCGCGTTCGGACTCGATGCGGGCCCGATGGGCGGGTTCGATAGGAAGCTGGTCGATGCGGAATTTTTTCGGGACAGCACGTTCGCATCGATCTTTCTGTGCAACCTCGGCTACGCCGACGATACGAAGGCGCGCCCGCGCAGGGCGCGTTTCGCTTTCGATGAGATCGCGACGCTCGTGTGAACCTTCGTACCGTCGCCGTCACCCAGGAACGCGGGCTGCGTCACGCTGGGCTTGCCGGCCTATGGTAAAGTAGCGCTCTGCGTTTTTAATACGCAGAAAAGCCTGAATTGCGTGCGCAGGTGATCGAATTAACTGCGCACGAATCCGAATTAAATACACAGTATTGGGGGGCTTGCAGCCGCCCCATTGAAGGCCGGTCTCGATTTACGCTGTCGAATATTGACGGTCGGAACGTTGCTCGATCGTGTCGGCAACGCCGCGGTGGGAGTTGACCGCGGAAACCTTTGGCCGGGATAACCCCGGTTATAGTTGGTCTTAGTTAGATACTCACTTTCTTAACGTCAAAAGCGCCGTCTTGCGAGTTCCGCGAGTTGCGCGTCGGTGTTGAAGCCATATCCGGAGAAATGCGCCGCGAGAACGATTCGTGTGGGCCCCGCGCTTCCGACGCGAAATGGCTTGACGTCTGACCAGGCGACACCGTCGAAGATGCCTTGGAACTCGGGCCAGTTAGCCTTGCCATAACAAACGATCAATTCACGGGTTGCCGCTTCGATGACTGAGCGCGACTGCGTGCTACGTTTGGGAAGCATATCGCGTTCATAGTCCTCGCGCGTAGCGTACCTTCCGAAGCGCTCGTAGAGCCAGTCACTTCTCTTCGGATGCGGATACGGAAGCAGTTCAGTTAGCAGCGAGTCGCCATCAAAGCGCCCAAGCCGCAACGCTCGGTACCGCCGGCGATCCGCACCGGTCGGTGCGATGGTCCCTTCACGGCGGAGCATGAGATCGGCCATAACGCGCCAGGTTGGCTGACGCGGAGCGAGATTGGCATCGAAATACCGCGCGGTGCCGGCGATGCCCCGGTGGGCTTCTTTTAAGTCCATGACTGGCGTATCGTAGGTAGATTCGTTGTTGCGCTCCCGCTCGCCCGGCATGCGGGGGACGACGTATCGTAGCGCCGCTTCCGTTCCAGGACGCTATCCATGCGTTTCCGTTTTGGTCGGCTTACGTTCTGTGGCTCGTGCTCGAGGTCGGCGCAGTCGTAGGCTCCGCGGCGATTTCGAAAGCCGGAGCGAGGACCGCGGTTCTTATGGAGCGATCGTGGCGAGCATCTACATAGCCGTCGCGCTCGCGTTTTTTCTCGCCTTCAACGAGGCCGCCGCCGCGATCGCGCGCTATCGCGAAGGGGCGTACGGTCTTGGCGTTTTGCTCATGCTCGCCGGAGTTGCGTTCCGTTCGTATGCAATTCGCGCCCTTGGCCGCTCGTTTACGTTCGACGTCATGGCGCGCGAAGGTCAACCCGCTTGCGAGGCCCGTCCGTATCGCTTTATCCGGCATCCGGGTTACGCGGGAACGTTGCTGACGATCGTCGGACTCGGTTTGGTCTTGGGAATTGGGCGAGTCTGGTCGCCGGGCTCGCCGTCGTGAGTGCGGCGTTCGCGTATCGCGTTCGCATCGAGGAACGCGTCCTGTGC
>JRHI01000978.1_pt1 | contig 27384 bp, 28 predicted proteins | sample 215371 | NCBI WGS metagenome assembly JRHI01 (sample SAMN02929681, study PRJNA255918) | sediment metagenome | biome: cave system; feature: Ice Cave; material: Sediment; isolation source: sediment from deep within a dark volcanic ice cave with no known source of... ...
CATCGGCTCATACACCACTCGTCGGGACTCAACTCTCGCACCGCCTGGCTGTCCTCAGCTTGTCGCCCGGTTACGTCACAACGATCTCCTTAACGTCATGACGCCCAGGCTGTCTGGACGCACACGCAACAGTGCCCTACGGGCTTGCCGTCCAGGACTACAACAAGTTCAAGGACGGCGACGTGATGATCGCCCGGCTCCTTGGCACGCCGGAAACCAACGCCGTGCTGCAAACAGGACAACATCGTCGCCGCGCCTGCCTCGCTGGATTCGATCAATTGGGAACCCTGAGCTTCAACGGCCTGGTCGGCGACTATAATCATAGCTCCAGTCCGGCTGGTCGCACGCCACCGCGGGAGACTCCCACCTTCAAGGTCAACCCGGCCAAGCCAGGCGGCCTCGAGAAAGTCCAAGTCAATGTCACGAGCGACCTGGCCAAGCAGTTTACCCTGCCGAGCGTCTGAGTCCGGCAGGAAATCGTTGGAGGAGCTGGAGGCGGAAGAGCTGCCGTCGTATTTCGGCGAGCCCCCCGCCCCGCCAGCCCCCCGCCACCGCGCTCCCACCGAGCACCGCAGCGCTTCTGGCCGATCCGCCCATCCCAACCCGCTCCCCCTCCAGTCGCTGTACCAGTTCCGGCCCGCCGAGGTGTCGGTCAACTTCCTCCGCGTCTTCGACGTCCCCTTCGAAGTGTCGTTGGCGGCCATCGAAAGGTGGTGGCACCAGGAGGCTTGCCAGGGCGCCGTCGAGGTGCGCCGGAGCAGGCTCATCGGCCCGCCGCGTCACGACGGTCATCTCGGCGAGTGCCAGGTGGGGGTGGAACTCGCGCGCGGGTGGGCGGTTTCTGCGTTGAGGATGGAGCTCGACCTGTTTCCCTGGTTTGAGACGTTCGGGACCAAGCTCGGTCTCTATCCGAGGCGGGCGGTCCGGCCCAGCCGGCGCTACTTCGAGGCCGGACACGCCGTGCTGGACGGTGTCATCGCCGGACTTACTCGATACGCTGGCTGACGGTCACCGTTGTCAGCGACACCGTCCGGGTGCTGGACGCTGCGACGGAAGGCAACCGCGTGCTGCTCGACCCGGCCCGTCTGCCCGAGGTGATCGGCTGGCAGCCCAAGGAGGCACTGTTGCATTACGGCAGCATTGGACTGCTGGCTTAGCCGACGAGACGTCCAAGAGCCCCGTTAGCGAGGTGAAATAGTGACCAGCATCCCCTTTGCTCCTGCCAGCTGGCGTGTGGGTGTGTCGGAAACTCGGTTCGGGTTGCTGACCTGCGGATTCAAGTCGAACCCATGGCCGCTTATCAACTTGCGCCAGAGCTCACGAGAGTGTCGAGGGGCCTGCCGCGGCGACACGCGAATCGGCACCCACCTGCCCATGCGCGCACAGCGCATAGCGCGCCGGAGGCGCCCGGCATCTGAGCTGACCGCTAGTTCTACTCGGGGGCCCCAAGTCTTGACGTTGTGACAAGTTTCAGGCTGCCGTCCCGAGCCGTACGTTGGTGACGTAGTCGGCGATGGTCTTGTCGATGAGGGCAAGAGCGCGGCGGATCTCGAGGGGGGCCGGTGGCATGTCGGCTTCGAGGAGGGGGCCGAGGAGCCGGCGGTGGAGCTTGGTGTAGAAGACGGCGACCCGCAGCCCTTCGGGAGTGAGGGTGTAAGTGTGGGTGTGGGGGACGCGCTGGATGAGGCCGTGAAGGCGAAGGCGGCGCAGGTCGTAGGTCATCTGCGAGGCGGTGTAGTCGGTGCCGAGGAGTCCGGCGACAAGCCCGCGAAGGCTGTGGTTGGTGAAGCCGGTGACGGCATGGACGACACAGCACAAGGCGCCGGCCAGGGCCCCTGACCTGGCCGCCGACCTGGAGGTTGGGAACGTAGGCGTTGAGCCGTCGATGCAGGCCAGGTCCAACCCCACATGGCCTTCCAGCACCTCGTTGATGTTCACCACGTTGGTCACGCCACAGCATGGTCGCCCGAGGGCGGGCTTTGCCCGTCCGACAACCTCAACTACCGCGCCGTGGCGTGGAGGGGGCCGGGGGGAGGGCCTGCCCTCCCCCCGCTAATGGTGTGTCCACGAATTGGGCGCGCGGTTAGGTAGAGGTGCACGGCACATCCCCCGGCAGAACCGCTCGTGTTGTTGGTCGATGAACGCAAGGCACTGGAGGACATGGCGGCCCGTCCGTCGCTGCCGCATCGCGCCGTGCGCGAGGCCAAAGGTTTGTTGTTTGCCGCCGACGGTGTAGCCAATGTCGAGGTCGCCGAGCGCCTCGACGTGTCGCGCTCGACGGTGCTGGGATGGCGTCGCCAGTTCCCCGATGACGGCGTTGCCGGTGTGGGCAAAGTGCGGGCCGGTCGCGGTCGCAAGCCGACGATCCCCCAAGAGGCGATCGAGCAGTTGGTGCGCGACACGCAGACCACCACTCCTTGCGACGCGACGCACTGGTCGGTGCGCTCGATGGCCCGCGAGTCGGGCCTGTCCAAGTCGAAGGTGCATCAGATCTGGCGGGCGCGGGGTCTCAAGCCGCACTTGGTCGAGACCTTCAAGCTGTCGAACGATCCTCACTTCGAGGACAAGCTCGTCGACGTCGTCGGCCTGTACCTCGACCCACCCAAAGGGGCAGTGGTCCTGTCGGTGGACGAGAAGAGCCAGATCCAGGCGCTCGATCGTACCCAGCCAAGCCTGCCGATGAATCCGGGCCGTGCCGGCCACCCATGACCCATGACTACAAGCGCCACGGGACGACAACCCTGTTCGCGGCGCTCAACGTGTTGACCGGCGTGATCGTCGGCAAGTGCCTTCCCCGACACCGCAACGACGAGTTCTTGCAGTTCTTGAAGCTGATCGATCGCAGCGTGCCCCGCTCCAAGCAGGCGCATCTGATCGTCGACAACTACGGCACCCACAGCCATCCCAACGTCAAGGCCTGGCTCGCAGCCCACCCCCGCTTCCATCTTCACTTCGTGCCCACCAGCTCCAGCTGCCTCACCATGGTCGAGCGCTGGTTCCGGGACATCACCACGAAACGACTCCGACGGGGCAGCTTCGCCAGCGTCGGCGAGCTCGTCCCCGCCATCGAGGAGTACATGGCGAACCACAACGCCGACCCCAAACCGTTCCTGTGGACCAAGTCCGCCGAACAGATCATCGACAAGGTCGAACGAGGACGAGTCGCTCTCGACCAAACGCGCGCCAATTGAAGGACGCACCACTAGCGGAGTGGTTTGCCCCACTCGGTGGTGTCCCGCAGCACCGGCTTGAGCGCCTTGCCGCCGGCATTGCGGGGGAGTGGCTCGGTCCTGAGCACCAGGTACTGGGGAATCTTGAAGTCGGCCAGTAGCGCGCTCGCGAACTCGCAGATCTCGGCCGGGTCAGGGGAATGACCGGGCCGGGGCACCACGACGGCCCCCACTTTTTCCCCCATCATGGTGTCGGGCACGCCGAGGACCGCTACCTCGAAGATGTCGGGGTGCTGCATCAGGGCGTTCTCCACCTCGACGCAGTACACGTTCTCGCCCCCTCTGTTGACCATGTCTTTCTTTCGGTCGACGATTTGCACGAACCCGTCATCGTCGATTCGAGCCAGGTCGCCCGAGTGCAGCCAGCCGTTCACGAAGGTCTGGGCCGTCTGCTCGGGCTTGTTCCAGTAGCCGGCCACGATGTTCTGACCGCGAATGAGCAACTCGCCGACCCCTTGGGCATCGGCATCTTCAAGATCGAGCTCGACCACCGGCGCAGCAAAACCGACCGTCTCGGGCCGCGACTCGCAGAACTCGTCGGGCAGGAAGGTCGAGACCGACGATGTCTCTGTCAGCCCGAAGCCGTTGCCCAGCCTGGCGTTGGGGAATGATGTCCGCAGCCGCTTGATGACCTCCATCGCGCAGGGCGCCCCGCCGTAGGCCACCCAACGTACGCCCGACATGTCGAACTCGGAGAAGTTGGGCTGATTGGTGGCCAGCCAGTAGATGGCCGGGACAGAGGTGAGCACATCGATCCGCTCGTCAATGATGGTGTGCAGAAACTGCTGCACGTCGAAGGCCGGCATGATCACGGTCGTGCCGGCCAGCATGGTCGTGAGCAGCAACTGACTGTTGCATCCAGTGACATGGAAAAGAGGCACCGACACCAGGTTTCGGATCGCGGTATCACGCTCGATCTTGATCACCCGGACACACGTCTCGCAGTTGGACATGAAGTTCTCGTGGGTGGTCATGGCCCCTTTCGGGAACCCCGTCGTCCCGCTGGTGTAGAAGATGGCCGCCAGGTCGGTGGGCGCGGCGCTGTCCTCGACCACCGACTCGCCGTCGGGGAGCGTCTCACCCGGGCGGAATACGTAGGTCGCGCCCGAGTCGTTGAGTACGTAGTCGACCTCGGGTTCCGTGAGGCGGGTATTGACCGGCACCGCGACCGCGCCTGCCAGCTGGGTCCCGAAGAAGCCGAGCACCCAGGCCAACCCATTGGGCTGGAGGTTGGCGACCCTGTCCCCACGGCCGATGCCCGCGGCCTTTAAACCGCCCGCGACTCGGGCCGACCGGTTCCACATCTCGCGGTACGTGACGCGCTCACCACCCAGTTCGACGACTGCTTCGCGGTCCGGGAAGCGTTCGACCGTCGACTGGAGCATGGCGACCAGCGACGGCGCCAGGCCCGTGTAGCGGAGGATTCCACCGCTGTCGCGCTCGATGCCATCCAGGGCGAATGGCTGCACCTTCCCGACCCGGCCTTGCTTGTCCACCATGGTCCACCCTCCCCGTCGGTTGAGTTTCTCCAGCGAGCTGCTGAGAAAGAACCTACGCTCATCAGCGGTGCGGCGCTCCGCAACCGGCAAACCACTCAGGGGGGACCTCGATGCCCACGGTCAGCACTGTTCGCGGCCCGGTCGACACTGCCCAGCTCGGCCAGGTGCTCATGCACGAGCATGTGTTCGTGCTGAGCCCCGAGTTCATCGTCAATTACCCCGAACATGACGGCTTCGTCGAGGACCAACGGATCCCCGATGCCATCAACCGGCTCAAGGAGCTCAAGGCCGCCGGAATCGACACGATTGTCGACCTGACCGTGGTGGGATTGGGCCGCTATATCCCCCGCATCCAGAAGATCAACGCCGAAGCGGACATCAACATCGTCGCGGCAACCGGTCTCTACACCTACAACGACGTGCCGCACTACCTGCATTTCCGGGGACCTGGCACGCTGCTCGGGGGCGACGAGCCGCTGGTGGACCTGTTCATCAAGGACATCACCGAGGGCATCGCCGACACGGGGGTTAAGGCCGCCATTCTCAAGTGCGCCACCGACGAGCCCGGCGTTACCCCCGGCGTCGAGCGCGTCCTTCGCGCCGTGGCCCAAGCCCACCGGGCGACCGGTGTGCCCATCAGCACGCACACCCACGCCCATACCCGGCGGGGTCTCGAGCAGCAGGACCTCTTCGAGGCGGAAGGGGTCGATCTGAGCCGGGTCGTGATCGGCCACTCAGGCGACACTACGGATCTGTCGTATCTCGAGGAGGTGATGGCCCGAGGCTCGTTCATCGGCATGGACCGCTTCGGAATCGATGTGATCCTGCCCTTCGAAGAGCGGGTGGCGACGGTTGCCTCGCTGTGCGAGCGGGGCCACGCCGAGCGGATGGTGCTCTCCCATGACGCCGCCTGTTACAACGACTGGCTGCCGAATGAACAGCTTCCGGTGATCACACCGAACTGGAGCTACCTCCACATCACCCGTGACGTCGTCCCCGCCCTGATGAAGCGGGGTGTCACCGACGACCAGGTCCGCCAGATGCTCGTTGACAACCCTCGAAAGATCTTCGAGCGCCCGCTCGGCGCCTACTGAGGACGGCCTGGACGACGGCTGGACGAGAGCAGGCATCTGCCGGTTGACACTGATGGCTGGTCACGATATGAAGGTCCGACGTGAGTTGACGTCGATGTCAATGTCATGCCCCGGAGGGCACACGAGTCCAGCCGAGTCTGAACACAGGAGGATCTGACAATGGCCGTGATCAGCGACGTGACAGTGTTGGCTTCCGGTCTGGAGTTTCCCGAGGGGCCCATCGCCATGTCGGACGGCAACATCCTTTTCGTCGAGATCAAGCGCAGAACCTTGAGCAGAGTCACGACCGACGGCAAGGTAGAGGTGGTGGCCGAACCCGGCGGTGGGCCAAACGGCGCTGCCATCGGGCCTGACGGGGCGTGTTACCTCGCCAACGACGGCGGATGCTTCACGTGGTTGGATGTCAACGGCTTCTGTCTTCCTGGCCCGTTGCCGGACGACTACAGCGGGGGCAGGATCGAGCGCGTGGACCTCGACACCGGTGACGTCAAGGTGCTCTACACCGAATGTGATGGTCATCCGCTGCGGGCGCCCAACGATCTGGTGTTCGACGCGCACGGCGGACTGTGGTTCACCGACCACGGCACTCGCCACGAACGCTCGCAGGACCGTACCGGGATCTACTACTGCCAGCCCGACGGCTCTTCGATAAAGGAAGCCATCTTCCCCACCAACGAACCCAATGGCGTCGGCCTATCGCCGGCAGAAGACAGAGTGTTCTTTGCTGAGACCTGGACCGGGCGGGTATTCCAATATCCGCTGACCGGCCCGGGTGAGGTGGCCCCGGTTGACCTCTTTGACACCTCGGTGTGCCTGGGCGGCCTCGAGGACATGCAACTGCTGGACTCGCTGGCCGTCCAAGACGACGGCAGCGTCTGCGTCGCCACCTTGCTCCGGGGCGGGATCACCGTGATCAGGCCCGATGGATCCCGTGACCACGTGGCTTTGCCCGAGGACTTTTACGACCCGATGACGACCAACATCTGCTTCGGAGGGCCGGACATGAACACGGCCTACATCACCTTGTCGGGTCGAGGCCTGCTTGTCTCGGTCCCTTGGCCTGAACCGGGCCTGAGGCTGAACTTCCTGAACAAGTAGGAGGTGCGTCTGCCCTGGATGGCTCCGAACGAGCCGCGGCATTCGGCCCACCGAATGGCAAGCTTCAGAGCGTGCAATACCGACCCATGCCGATGCTCGGCACGATCGCCGACCTGCTCGATGACGAAGTCCTTCCTGTCGTCCCGGCTGCCTTACAGCACAAGGTTCGGGTGGCCGGCAACTTAGCGCGAATCCTCAAGCGTGAAGTAGACTTGGCGGGCGACGCCGTCAAACGTGAGCGTGACCTGCTGGCCGGGCTTCTTGGCCACGATGGCGAGTTCGGCGCGCTGCGGGCCGAGCTGACCCGTCGTCTGCGTTCCGGCGAGGAGACGTCGTTCGAATGCGAGGCTTGGCAGACGCTGGTCACGGTAGCCTGCGAGGACCTCGCTATCGCCAAACCGGGCCCCGACAGCTGGGAAGGTTAGCGAGCCCGGCGCGGACGACGTCGGACCTGGCGGCTGGTCTGGCCGCCCTTCTCGGCGCCGAATGGGGCCGGCGCGTCAGCGTGTCCAAACTTTCGAGCTCATCGGCCGGCGCGCGGCGCAGCAACATCCTGTCGACGCCTACGACGGCCGGCGATCGCTGGGCCTGGTCGCCACGATCCTGCTGAACCGCGACATACAGCTCAATCCAGTCGGCGCAGAGGCCTCGGTGCAGGCCATCGCCGAGCAGGGGGGTATACCGGTGCCCCACATCCATGCCACCTGCCTCGACAAGTCTTATGTGGGAGGCCCGTTTTTTCGTTTCAGATCGAGTCGACGGTGAGACGGTGCCGCCGGGTGCTGCGTCTCGTTGATGAGACCGGCGTAGGCGAGCGGGTTGCGACCCAGTTGGGAGAGGCCCTCGGGCGACTGCCGCCATCGATCCCTCGCTCGCTCCGGCTGAGCTCGTCGATCCCGGTCCCGGCAACCCCGCGGAAGTCGCTTGACAGGGGCCGACCAGGCCATGTCGCAGCTGCTCCAGCCACGACCCGCCATCGCCCTCCGCATGCGATGGCGCCATCTGCCCGGGCCGCCGCGGCAACGCACGATCGTGCACACGGATGTCCGCGACGGCAACGTGATCGTCGGTCCCGACGGACTGCGGGTTGTGCTCGACTGGGAGGGCGGCAAGCGCCAGGGCGACCCAATGGAGGACGTGGCCTGGCCGTCGCTGCGCATGTGGCGCTTCCACAAACGACGACCGCTAAATCGGGGCTTCGCTGGGCGCACTCCGTTCGTGGCGGGCTACGAGGGGGCCGGTGGCGCTTTCGACGTCGAGCGATTTCACTGCTGGAAGGCGCTCGGGACGCTCCGCTGGGCACTCGGGCTGGCCGGCCAGGCGGCGGCCCATCTCGACGGACGCTTCGAAAGCATCGTCATGGCGGCCAGCGGGCGACGGGTCCCCGAGCTGGAGTGGGACCTGCTCATGCTCATCCGGTCGCGCTGAGCGCGCCCTGGTGCGATGACTAGCAGCCCACGAACCGCGGTGGGCGGCGCTCGAGGAATGACGCCACTCCCTCGCGGTGATCCTCGGATGCGAAGCACGCCTCCAGCGCGTCACGATGGGCCGCCAACTGCTCGGCGACACTCCGTTCGAGGCCGCCGTACACCAGCCGCTTCACATGGGCGACTGCGAAGGGCGAGCCGGCCAGGTAGCGGTGGGCCTCCTCGCGGGCGGCATCGAGGAGGTCCTCCGGCTCCATCACCCGGGTTGCAAAACGGAGGGTGAGAGCCTCGTCCGGCGCGAGGAACTCGCCCGAGTAGAGGAGCTGGAGGGCCTGCGACACGCCGTTCAGACAGGGCAAGAGCCACGAACCGGCGCCTGTGTCGGGGACCAGGCCGCGGTGAACGAAGTTCCACAGCCGAGCACGTGTCGACAGAATGCGAACGTCGCATTGGGTGGCGAACTCTGCACCCATGCCGACGGCCGGCCCGTTCACCGCAGCTACCAACGGCCTCGGACACGCCACCAGCGGCCACGCCGGGCCCTCCCTACGGCGGTGCGGCCCCGCTGGCCGTGTCGGACAGATCAGAGAGGTCCATCCCCGCGCAGAAGGCACCTCCCGCCCCGGTCAACACGACAACCCGGACCCGGTCCCGTCCTGCCCAGCCCAGCCCAGCCGACCGTGGCGAGGAAGTCGTTCAGCATCGCCCACGACATGGCGTTGCGCTTGTGGCCGGTCGATAGTGATGGTGGCGATGCCCTCGTCGACCTCGTAGCCGGTGTGACCGGTGGACCCGGCTGCTCCGGGCCCGTTCAAGCCGGCGATCTCAGCTCGACCCGGAAGGACTGCCTCCGCCACCGAGGGGGGCCGGTGGCGGAGGCATAGAGGTCAGAACAGATCCCAGTAGGAGTCACGGGCCCGCATCTGCTCAGCTGTCTCTTCGAGGATGATCCGTCCGGACCGCATCACATAGACCCGGTCGGTGATCCGCAGGGCTTGGCCGACGTTCTGCTCGAGCAGCAGCAGCGACAGTCCCTCGCTCACGGTCAGCGCCTTGATGGCGTCGAAGATTGTCTGCACCACCATTGGCGCCAGACCCAGCGACGGTTCGTCGAGCATGAGCAGCCGGGGACGGCCCATGAGCAACAGGCCCAGACTCAGCATGCGCTGCTCCCCGCCCGACAAGGTGCCGGCCACCTGGGTCGACCGCGACTCCAGCACGGGAAACAGCTCATAGACCATGGTCATACGATCCCGGCGGGTGGCGGGGTCGCCACCGTTCGCCCCTCCGAGGAGAAGGTTGTCCAACACCGTCAGATCGGCGAAGACGAATCGCTCCGAGGGGATGAGGGCCATCCCGCTTCGGACATTGTGCCTGGATCCGGCGCGGGTCACGTCCTGACCTCGGAAGGTCACCCGCCCCGCCTGGGCATCAAGCAGACCCAGGATGGTCCTGATGGTGGTCGTCTTGCCGGAGCCGTTGTGGCCGAGAAGGGTGACCACTTCTCCTTCGCCGACGCAGAAGTTGACGTCGAATACAACCTGTTTGCGCCCGTAGCCGGCTCGCAGCCCCTCGACGGTCAGCAACGAGCCCGACGGGCCCGATGAGAGGTTGCCGTTTCCGGAGTCGGTCAGCGTGGGTTTCACCTCTGAGACCTCAGACCGCGGTGCCAAAGTAGGCCTCTGCCAGTCGGGCCGAACCGGTGAGTTCGTGCATCGTTCCCTCTGCGGTGATGCGGCCCAGTTCCATGAAGTAGGTGTGGTCGGCCAGTTGGCCGACCACGGCCAGATTGTGCTCGACGATGCAGATGGTGCGGCCTTCGTCCCGGACCGATTCGACCATGGCCAGTAGGGTGTCGACCCACTGGGTGTCGATGCCCGAGGCCGGCTCGTCAAGGAGGAGGACTTCGGCGTTGGTGGCGAGGAGGCGGGCCAGGGAGATCAGTTTGGATTGTCCGTAGGAGAGCGCTCCCGCCGGTGTGTCGGCGAAGTTGTGCATGCCAACGAAGCGCAGCAGTTCGATGGCCTTCTCGGTCGTCTCGCGGACGACGCGATTGGCTCGGCCGGGGGTCAGGAACAGCCCGGCCAGGGTTTCGCCGCTCTGGTGGGGGACGCCCAACGCAACGTTGTCCATGCAAGAGAGCCGTGAAAACAATCGGACGTCCTGCCAGGACCTGACCATGCCCATGCGGGCCACAGCATCGGGCTGGCGGCCCACCAGTTCCTGGCCGTTGAGCAGGACCGAGCCCCGGTCGGGTGGGATGAAGCCGGTCATCAGGTTGAACACCGTCGTCTTGCCGGCCCCGTTGGGTCCGACGAGGGCGGTGATGGTGCCTTTGCGGAGCTCGATGTGGAGGTCATCGGCGGCCACGATGCCCCCGAAGCGTTTCCTGAGATCGCGACAGTTCAACACCACCGGCGCGGCTTCCCAAGCCGACTCGCGGGCCACTTCGTCGCGTTCGCTGGCGAAGCCGACGTGGGCGTCGTCCCGATGCCTGGCCACAGCCGGGGCCGCCACCGGCGGGCCGTTGGCCCCGCCGTTTCCGGCGAACGCGCCTCCCACCTCAGGTAGCCACTGGTCGGCGCTCACCATCTCGACGCGGGCGGCACCCCTTCGCTGGCGCCACCATCGTCGTAGTGAGGCGCCTTCGGGGATCGCTCCCTGGGGACGGAGCATCATGACGGCGATGAGGACCAGACCGTAAATGATCAACCGGGTGAAGCCGGCCTTGTCCGGGTTGAGACGGATCCACCGCTCGAGGACCGGCTCGGAGATGGTGACCACGGCGGCGCCGAAGACGGAGCCCCACAGGTTGCCCATGCCGCCGAAGATGACCATGGCGAAGATGGCCAGCGAGATGGAGAAGCCGAACACCCCGGGCGTGGCCAGGCGCAACAAGCTGGCGTAGAGAGCCCCGGCCAGGCCGGCCATGGCGGAGGTGACCCCGAAGATGACCAGCTTGAAGCGGAACACGTTCTTGCCCAGCGACTGAGTGACCCGGCCGTCCTCCCGAATACCTTTGAGGACCCGGCCGTAGGGGGATTGGCCGATCCGCCAGGACACTACGAAAACGACCAGAGCGACCACCCCCAGCGGCAGCAGCCAGTCCTTGGGGTTGCGAAGACTCCAGCCGAACAAGTTGGCGACCGGCAGGTTGATTAGCCCGTAGGTGCCGCCCAGCTGCTTGAAGGTCGTGAACACCCCCAGGATGACCGAGGACACTCCCAGGGTCAGCAGGATCAAGAACTCGACGGATAGCCGCATGGCTGGCAGGGCCAGCACGATGCCAACCACGAAGGCCAAGCCCATCCCGGCCAGCGTGGCCGGCAGGAAGTTCCAGCCCTGGTTCTGGACCAGGTAGCCCACCGTGAAGCCGCCGATGGCTCCGAAGGCGGCATGGGCCACCGAAACCTGGCCGGCGTAGCCCAACAGCAGGTTCAACGACACCGCGAACACCACAAAGATCAGAATCTCGGCTATGTACAGGTACCAGATCTCCACCGAAGCCTCCTAGACCTGGGCCGTCCGCGAGCTCGGCAAGAGCCGGGTCACTATCGCTCGGGCATCGAAGGACAAGCTGACCAAGTAAGCGACGAGGACCACGAAGACAGACAACTGCGTCCAGCGGGCCGACAACCAGATGGAGCTGTACTGCTCGATCAGGCTGACCAGGATGCCCACGATGAAGACGCGAGCCGGCGAACTCGCCGTGCCGGCCAGGAAGGCGACCACAAAGGCGAAGATGACCGGCTGGAAGCCCATGTCGGGTTGGACGTTGAACTCCATGCCTCGCCAGAAGGCGGCAACGCTACAAAGGAACGTGCCGATCGCGAAGCACAGCAGATAAATGGTGTTCGGATTGAGACCGATGATCCGGGCCATGTCCGGGTTCGACCTGGTCGCCTTGATGGCCCGGCCCAGACCGGTGTATCGCAAGGCAAGGGTCAAGAACGTCACCAGCACGACGGCGATGACGACCTGGTAAACGTCCAGATTGAGGAAGTTGGTGGGTCCCAGGTGATAGGGCTTGACGGTGATGCCCTGAAGCTGCTGGGCGGCCGAGCTCCAAAACAGCCGGATGATGTTCTCACCCGCGATACCGAGGCCCAGCGACGCGACGAAGATAGCCAGCAGGGCATTCGCCCCCGCCCCGGCGGCCAGGGGCCGGTAGATGAACCGTTCGATGGCGACACCGAAGAGGGTCACCAACAAGATGCCCAGCACGGCAGCAGGCCAGAGCGACAGATGGGACCGGTCGATGAAGGTGAAGACGAGGTAGGCAGCCAGGGCATAGGTGAAGCCGTAGGCGAAGTGGAAACGCCCTGTCACCCCCAGAATAAGGGCGAAACCCACCCCCAGTAGGCCGTAGAAGGCGCCGTTGCGTATGGCCACCACCGTGAGCTGGGTGACCGAGTCAAACGTCAAAACAGCGAGCAAGGCATCGCTCCTGTTGGTCGCGGGCTCCTCGCCACCGGAACCCTCGGATGGGCATCAGCGCGGTGGCCGCTATAGCCACCGCGCCTACACCTTGTGGTAGCCGTCACCGTTGATACCGTAGAACGCCTTGGGCGTGACCTTGCCACCCTTGTAGGTGAACACGCCCATGCCCCGCTTGTTGACCGAGTGGGTCGTGGCATCGAGGGTGAAGGAGCCCACGGTGTTGGCGTCACCGCCATACACGCTGACCACCGTCAGGTTGTCGCGCAACGCTGCATCCAGTTCGGCGCCGCTGCTGATATTGCCACCCTTCTTCAGTACCCGGCGGATGATCTCCCACATCACGAGAGTGTTCTCGTAGAAGTCGGCGGCATAGAAGTCCGGCTTGTCGCCATAGGCGGCCACGAACTCGGAAGTGAACAGCTTGGCCAGCGGGCTCACGGGGTTGCCCGGGTCGAAATAGTCGTAGGCGAAAGTCCAACCCGTGCTGTCGTAGGCGCCCTTCGACGCCTTGATGCCGTCGGGCGTGAACTCGAACCCGACGATCGTCGACTTGATGCTGCTGGTCAGCGACTGGTTCAGCAAGAAGCCGGGATCTTGGCCGTAAGCGCCGATCAAGAGGATGTCGGGCTCGTTGGCCTTGAGCTTGGGCAGGATGGTCCCGTAGTCGGTGGTGCTCGGCGGGAACAGCTCGTAGAGGCCGTTGAACGTGTAGCCGCCGTCCGCGACCTTCTTGAGAAGGTCGACCTTGATCTGGGTGTTGCTCGGTTCGCCAATGTCCCAGCCGGTGAAACCGAGCGTCTTGGCGCTAGGCAAGCTGTCGTGCAGGTACTTGAGCAGGCCAGGCACGGCATCGTTGGGGGTGATCGCCCGAGTGCCCCAGAAATAGGGCTTCCCCTGCCCGAAGATGCTCGTGCCCCCTCCTCCATCCAGTGTGAACATCTTGTATTGGGCGGTGCCCGCAAGCATGGCCCCCAAGTCGTCCACATAGGACGCCAGCTTCGCCGGCACCCCCGCGGTGCCCAACTCGGTCACGGCCTGGGTGCCGGCCTGGGGGTCGCCCGACTTGTGGTCCTTGTAGATCACCTTGATGTCGGGGCCGCCTGCTGCCTTGATGTGCTTGACGGCGAGGTCCGTGCCCCGTGACATCGTCTTGCCGTAAAACGAGCCGTTGCCGGTCAGTGCTAGCACGACGCCCATCTGGAAGGTCATGCCCGCGCCGGCCGCGGTTTTGTCGATGTTGAGCAACTTGGCGAGCTGCGAGCCCGCATCCCCTGCGGCCGGGGTGACTCCGCCGCCCGCCACGGTTGTGGCCGAAGACGCGGCCTTCTTGCTGCTCCCGCACGCAGCCAGGAACGTCGGGCCGGCCGCGACGGCCGCGGCACCGAAGCCGAGCCGCCTGAGTGCCTCCCGGCGAGTCAGTTGCGTCTCGACCGACGGGTCGGGGGTGAAGTCACGGTCCATCTAGCGCCTCCTCGGTAGTGGTCGACAACTTCTCGGCGGGGATTCGAACGATCACCGCGTCGGCGCCATCGCGAGCCATCTCAACCGAGATGGCCGACGCCGCGCGAGTGTGGGCCCGGTCGGCGCGGTTGGCCCGCGGCTGGAAGGAACTCTGGGCTCGTTGCCGTAAGTCGAGACATCGACCCCCCGAGGATCATTCTCCCCCTTGACACGATATCCTTGTGGGACCTTTGCGACAAGCAACAGAGCGAACTCCGCTAAAGTCATACCTTCAGGGATTAACCCTGACTTTGACATCGGTATCAACTCTTGGTGCGTAGTTCTAATGCGGCGGCGCGTTGTTGGCAAGCGCCGACACGTGAAAACTGACCTCGGCGCACTCAGCCGGAGCGTCGGATCGTCTCGGCACTCGGCCCGACCGCAAGACCGAGCGCCCTCGCACACAGCAGGTTCAGGGTCGAAATGGCGAGACCCTCCTCGAAAGGTTCACCTAGGACCAGCCACACATAGATCGATCGGTCGACCATTGACCCCAGCGCGCTGGCGGCGTACCGAGCATCCAAATCCCTCGGCACGAGGCCCTCTCGCTGCCAGCGCTCGATGGCCCGCTCCGATCGATTCGTCGCGGCATAACGAGCTTCACGCCGGAGCTGGCGGAATTCGTCGTTGAAGGTCGCCACCTGCTCGATGATGGCCATCATTCTCGCGTTGCGCTTATAAGCCTCGAAATAGCCTCGATTGGCTCGATCAATACGCTCCCAGACGGTCAGTTCATGGCTGTCATGGTGCGGGACCGTCAGTCCCAGGTCTTCCTGTGTCCGGTAAACGAGCTCGCGGAAGACGGCTTCCTTGGACGGGAAGTAGGTGTAGAAGGTTCCGTAGGAAACTCGGGCGGAGCGGGTGATATCGACAATCCGTGCGTCCAGGAATCCCTTTTTCTCAAAGACCCGCCTCGCCGCCCGGATGAGGGCCTCACGTGTCCGCCGGCCCCGGTCGGTCGTGGGCTCGCTCGAGACTTCCCTGCGCTCGCTTGCCTCGTCAGACACTCGGGCCAGCGGAGATGACATGGAGTGGGGGACGTTCTCTACAGCGACTGTCCCAAGAGCAGGCGTCCCGCCCCGCCGGCACGAGGACGGGCGCGGTGCTCGACGTGTTCGTCGTCGTCATCGCAGGATCGTGACACGAAGGATCGGCATATGACCAGCCTACGGGTTTGGCACGTACGATCCCGGGCCCTCGGCGCGGGCGGCAAGTGCCTCCATCTTGGTGCCCGGCAAGTAATAGCGCTTGGCCCAGATCCCGGTGGCCTTCTCGTCGCCTACCGGCATCCTCCAGGTGCTCACCCGGCTGCTGTCGAGCGGCACGGTTAGTAAGGCACGCGGTTGGTCGATCGTGTCGGTGACGTAAGCCTCGACCGCTTCGTCGGGAATATAGCGACCGGCGATAGCACGGTACTGATCGCGCCACACATCGTCGTCTCCGACGTCGTGGACCAGTCGGGCCGTGCCCTGGACAGTAATCTTGCGGTATGGCAGCGGCTCCTCGTCAATGGACAACGCCACCCTCGGCTCCCGACGCAGGTTGGCGAGGAACGCCGACTCCTGGCGAGGCGTGAACCAGATCTGGCCGTCGCGGAAGGTAAACCAGGTGGGCACTACTCGCGGCCAGCCGTCTTTGTCGATTGTGCCGATACGCACGAGGTGGCCGGACTCGGTGAGGAATACCTCGATCTCTTGGGCGGTCAACTTGGGCACGGTTTCCCCTTATCCATGTGGTTGGTGTCAGTTCGCCACAGTCATACCTCGAAACAGTCATGCCTCGAAACAGTCGCAACTCGGAACAGTCTTAACTCGGAAAGGAGAGGTTGCATGACCCGGGACATCACCGTTCGTCGCGAGGACCACGTCGAGATCATCACGATCGACCGTCCGGAAGTCCGCAACGCCCTGCGATCCCAGACGTACGACGAGCTCGAGAAGGCGGTGCGAGCTACTACGGCGCATTGCTTGGTCATTACCGGGAGCGACCCCGCCTTTTGCTCCGGTGAGGATGAGCGCGAAGTGATGGGCGGCGGCGAGGCAGAGCGATCCGTCACTGTGGCGCCGCGGCTCACGCCCGCAGCCGACGCCCTGCTCGGCTCGAACGTGCCCATCGTGGCTGCCGTGAACGGGGCGGCCGTGGGTTGGGGAATGGAGCTGCTCTGATGGCCGACATCCGCGTCGCGTCGGAGAAGGCCAAATTCGGAGAACTCTTCGTCCTGCGCGGACTCTGCACCGATGTGGCAGGCATCGGTCGCCTGGCCCAGGTTGTCGGCCGAGAGGCGGCCGCCAAACTGCTGTTCACCGGAGACGTCATCGCCGCCGGCTGTGCGCACCGCATTGGCCTCGTCTCCCGGGTTGTGGCCCACGACCAGTTGCTGGTGCGGGCGATCGAGATCGCCACCCACATCGCGGCGCGGCCGCCTCTGGCCGTGGCCAAGCTCAAAGAGGGCCTACGCCGTGCCCTCCACCCCGATTGGGCCTCTCTCGGCGAATGGGTTTCGACGTCGCTGACTGAGCTGTTCGGCACCGAGGACCACCGCGAAGGGGTCAGATCCTTCCTCGAAAAGCGGGCACCGACCTACGTCGGCCGCTGAACTTACAGGCGGGTAAGGACATGAGGGTCGCCGCCGGCGCCGTGGTCGGTGGATGGATGCATGCGGAAGTCGGGATCTTGTTTCATGATCCGCGGTGGGCGATCGTCATCTTGTGGACCTCGTCGGGCCCGTCGGCCAGCCGCAGTGTTCGCATGTGGGCGTACATCTGAGCCAGCGGGAAGAACTGGGAGACGCCGGCCGCGCCGTGCACCTGGATGGCCCGGTCGATGACCTTCAGGGCGATGTTGGGAATGGCCACTTTGATGCCGGAGATCTCGGTGGCCGCTGACTTGTTGCCGACCGTGTCCATGAGGTGGGCAGTGTGGTAGACGTACTCGCGGGCCATGTCGATCTCGATGCGCGACTCGGCGATCCAATCCTGGATAAGGCCCTTCTGGGCAACGAGGGTGCCAAAAGTCGTCCGTTGCAGTGAACGATTGACGATGGCCTCCAGCGCCCGCTCGGCCACACCGATGGCACGCATGCAGTGGTGGATACGGCCTGGCCCGAGGCGGGCCTGCGAGATCGCGAAGCCGCCCCCTCGTCGCCCAGCAGGTTGTCGACGGGTACCCGGACGTCCTCATAGATGATCTCGGGATGACCACCCCTGTCCTCGTAACCGAACACATGGGGATGCCGGCCAAACGAGACACCGGGCGCGTCCTTGGCCACCACAATCATCGACTGCTGGCGATGGCGGGAGGCGTCAGGGTTGGTCTTGCCCATGACGACCAGCACCTTGCACCGCTCGGCGAGCGCACCGGAACTGAACCATTTCTTGCCGTTGAGGACGTAGCGGTCCCCGTCCCGCTCGATACGCAAGCCGATGTTGGTCGCATCAGAGGAGGCCACGTCCGGCTCGGTCATCGAGAAGGACGAGCGGATCTCACCCTCGAGCAGGGGGGCCAGCCAGTCTCGCTTAACCGTTTCCGATCCGTAGAGGTTAAGGACCTCCATGTTGCCCGTGTCAGGAGCGGCGCAGTTGAGGACCTCCGACGCGAAGGACACCTTGCCAAGTTGCTCTGAAAACGGGGGCGTAATCCAGGTTGGACAGCTTGGTCCCCGGCGCGTCGAGAGCGAGGTGCGGCAGGAAGAGATTCCACAGTCCCCGCTCCCTCGCGGCCGCCTTCAGCTTGTCAAGGATCGGCGGGTATCCGTTGGAGCCGACTTCGTCCAACTGGGCGTAGTACTCCTCCTCATTCGGGTAGATGTGGTCGTCGATGAATTGCTTGACGTCGTCCTGCATGGCCAAGCCCTGCTCACTGAACTGGTACGGCACCGAACTTCCCTGACGCTATGGTTTTATGGCCGTTTTGGGTGGAGTCCGAGGTTAGCCCACCCTCTTGCGTAGCTCTCGCCGGAGGACCTTTCCCGTGACGGTCTTGGGGATTTCGTCGATGATCTCTACGACGCGGGGATACTTGTAAGCGGCCATGCGCTCTTTGCAGAACGCGATGATCGCCTCTGGTTGGGCTTCCTGGCCGGCACGGAGGCTGACGTATGCCTTGACGGTCTCGCCCCGATACTCGTCGGCGACTCCGACGACCGCAGCCTCTCTCACCGCCGGATGCTGATACAGGACGTCCTCGACCTCGCGAGGCCAGACTTTGTACCCGGCGACGTTGATCTGATCCTTCTTCCTGTCGACGATGTAGAACCACCCGTCGTCGTCCATGTAGCCGACGTCGCCGGTCCTGAGCCGCCCGCCGCCCAGAGCGTTCTCTGTCTCAGCTGGTTTCTGCCAGTAGCCGGTGACGACCTGGGGGCCTTCAGTGACCAGTTCGCCGACCTCCCCGGCCGGCAGATCCTTGCCGTCGTCGCCCACGATGCGGACGATGGTGTTGAAGATCGGCACGCCGACCGATAGAGCCCCCGATTCCTTGTCGACTGGGGCCTCGGAGCCAAAAGGCACACCGTGGGAGGGCGACGTGGTCTCGGTGAGCCCATAGATGTTGTGGATGTAGTGGCCGAAGTGCTTCTGAAACTCCTGCACCGTGCTCGGTGGAATGGGCGCTCCGCCTGAATAGATCTTGGAAAGCGAGGCCAAGTCATCGTGCTGAGCCCTCGGCGCGTTCATCAGCGAGATGAATACAGTGATCGATCCGACCGTGAACGTGGGACGCCACTCCCTGATCGCCTCCAGCATCACGTCAGGGTCGAAGCGGTAGGCCAGGACCAACGTGGCGGGGAGCAGGAAAGAGATCGCGATGTGGGCGATCAGCCCGGTGATGTGAAAGAGAGGAGCGACACCAAGGATCACGTCGTCCGAGCTCAATCCCACCCAGTCCCGGTAGGACTGGGAGTTGAAAACTATGTTGCGGTGGGTGGTCATGGCGCCCTTAGGGGGGCCGGTCGTACCCGAGGTATAGGTGAGCAGGGCCACGTCTTCGGGTTTGAGCTCGGGGGTCGCCGGCTGCTGGCCTCGGTACTGCTCGATGAACTCGAGCAGGTCCTGGGTGCCCTCCGGCGTCGACTTGGACATTCCGGCGAACAGCCTGTCGTCGTTGCGAGTCTGATATTCGAGCTCCGAGGTGGTGAGGACCAAGCGCACCGCGCTATCCGGCACGACCTTGGCGCCGAACTGCTGGTAGAGGTTGGGATGGCACACCAGCACTGACGCCCCGGAATCGTCGAGCAATACCTTGAGCTCGCTCTCTTTATTCATCGGATTGATCGACACCATGATGCCGCCGGCCTTCCAGGTGGCGATCATCGTCAGCACGAACTGGGGTACGTTCTGCAGGTAGACGGCCAGCCGGTCGCCGGGGTTGAACCCGTTGTCCAACAGTCCCGCCGCGTAAGCGTCCGTGAGCTCGTCCACCTCCCGCACGCTGAGTGCACCGTCGAAGTAGCGGACCAGCACGTGGTCGGGGTCACGCGCCACTGCGGCCTTGAACATGTCGAGTGCGCTTGGGAACTCGACCTCGATGTCAGAGGGTCTGTCGGCGTTGTAGTTAGCCAGCCATGGCCGGGAGTCATAGATGCTCATCGTGTTCCCCTTCGATACGGTCTACTTGATGACTACGGGGTTGACCGGCGAACCCGTGCCCTTGACGACTTTGAGCGGGGCGGCGGTGTAGAGGAAGTCCCATTGCCCGTCGGCGGCACAATCGTCCGCCAGCTTGTCGAGCCGGCAGATCTCGGTGAACGTCACTCCGAGGTTTCGCATCAGGGCGCAATGCAGCGGGAGGGCGGCGCCGGTCTTGGGTTCGTAGGTGACCTCGTTGGCGATGGTATCGGTGACCAGGTTTGGGATTTCCATGTCGCGGAACCATTCGACCAGTTCACGCGAGTACGTCAGCCCCGGCTCGTTGAAGCCGTCGTAGAACTCCGAGGCGGCCACGGTATAGAAGTACTCGATGAAGCCGGTCCGAATCACCAGGATGCTGCGTCGGTCCAGGGTCACGCCCTGGGCCTCAGCCGCCGCCTCGAGGTCCCGATGGTCGAACGTCTCACCTTTGTCGAGGCTTGGCTTGCCGCGATGACGGGCCATGTCGATAAGCACGCCCCTGCCGACGATGCCTCTCTCGGCGATAGGCAGCACGCTCGCGTGGTTCAGTCCGCCGATCGTGCTGGATGCGGGATAGCCGTTATAGATCTCGCCGTCGTACCAGACGTGACCGAGGGCGTCGTACTGTGTTGAGCCCTGCAGGAAAGCGGTCACAAAATCATCGGCGTAGTGGAGACCACCAGGAAACTGGGGCGCATTCTCACCTTGCCACGTGCCCTCATCCATGACCATGAGCTTCTCGGCGCCCCGCCGGCCCGGCCACACCGGGTCGCCCCCAGGATTGCCCATATGGACCATCAGCGTGAAGACCTTGCCTTGGCGCACAGTCTGCACGCCCCGCATGATCTCGTCGGTGGTCAGGTAGTTGAGGCTCCCAAGCTCGTCGTCCGGCCCCCACTTCCCCCAGTTCTTCGGAGTATCTGCACCAAGGATCTCGTTCATCGGCGGCGTGTCGGGCATCAACGGCTCCTTTCCAGCAGTTATCGGGACGCGTAGCGGTCCCGCAGCTCGCGCTTGAGGATCTTCCCGCTCACATTCTTGGGTATCTCGTCGGCAAAGAACACGTTCTTCGGCTTCTTGAAGCCGGCCAGGCGCCCGCGACACACAGCCACGATGTCGGCTTCCGAGGCCGTCGCGCCGGGGCGAAGTACCACGACCGCGGTGATGTTTTCCCCCCAGGTCGGGTCAGGAAGCCCGATCACGGCGACCTCACTTACCGCGGAGTGGGCGTAGAGCACTTCTTCCACCTCGCGCGAATACACATTCTCGCCTCCCGTCACAATCATGTCCTTCTTCCGGTCGACGATGTAGAAGAACCCTTCCTCGTCGCGCCGGGCCATGTCACCGGAGTGGAACCAGCCGCCGGCAAAGGCGGCCGCTGTCCCTTCCTCGTTGCAGAAGTAGCCCTTCAGGACCTGCTCGCCCTGGACCACGAGCTCACCCACCTCTCCGGGCCGACACTCCCGCTGATCCTCGTCGAACACTTTCACATCCGCCATGCACATCGGCTGACCGCACGCGGCCAGAAGATGCTCTTCGCCCTTGATGGCGCGCTCGTGCACCTCCTTCGGGTGATTGAGGACGTTGCCTCCGAGTTCGGTCATCCCGAACCCGGAGTAGACGATCGGACCGAAGCGGTCCATCGCTGTCTTCAACACCTCGACCGGCATGGCGGCTGCGCCGTAGGCGAGACCGGTGAGAGTATCGAGGCGGTACGAGCCGATCTTCGGATGCTGGAGAAGAAAGTTGACCATCGTCGGCGCCAGCGCGCTCGACGTGATGCCGTACTCATCGACCATTTGCATCCACAACTCAGGATCGTAAGCTCGCATGAGCACGACAAGACCGCCCCGGAGCATATTCACGGTCACCGAGTAGCCGGCCACGTGGCAGAGCGGAAAGGCCATCAAGCTCCGCTCATTGGGACCGGGCTGGTACTCGATCACCGACTCAACGGCGGCTGCGACGAGGCCCCGGTGGGTGAGCATCGCGCCCTTGGGAAAACCGGTCGTGCCGCTTGTGTAAATGAGCCAGGCGGTGTCGTCCTCGCCGACCTGCACCTTCGTCGGTGTGGCCTGGGCCGCGCCGAGGAAGTCCTCGAAGTCCATCACACCGTCGGCTCCGCCACCGATCACAATCACCGTTTCCAGGGAGGGTATCTCCGGCAGCACCGACTCGATCAGCTCGTGGTACTTCGACTCCACCACCAGGACGCGCGCCTCGGCGTCGTTGAGGATCCAGGCCCACTCCTTGGGGTTCAACCGGTAATTCAAGAATGTGAGGGCCATCCCGGCGGTCGGTACGCCGTAGTAGCACTCCACGTACTCCGGCACGTTTTCGGCCAGGATTCCGACCCGGTCGCCCGGCGATGCCACGCCGAGCAGCGCGTTGGCGAGCCGCAGGCGTCGGGCGTCGAGTTCGCCATAGGTGCGCTCCTCCTTGCCCCCGACCAGAGCGATGCGGTCTGGCGCCCTCCGCGCGTTGAGGCTGATGATGTCACCAAGCAACATGGCGCCTCACCTGATCGCCAAGGGGTTGATAGGTGAGCCCACCGCGCGGGAGAACTTGAGAGGCGGTGCACAGAAGAAGAAGTCCCAGGTGTTGTCGGCCGCACAGTCGGCGGCCAGTTCTTCGAAATCGAGGATCTCACCGAGCGTCATGCCCATGTCGCGGATGAGAACCATGTGGACATTGAAGACGCAGTCAGGGGTCTCCCCCGGAAGAGCTTCGATGGCCCAGTTGTCGGAAGCGACGACGGCCACGTCGCGCTCTCGAAGCCAGGCGCAACAGTCTTGGCCCAGGCCCGGTTCGCCGGCCATGAACGAGACGGGGTCGTGCTCGGTGAGGAACTTCTTCCGCCAACCAGTCCTGAACAGCAGGATGTCACCGCTGCCGACCGCCACCCCACCCTGGCGCTCGATGGCTGCATCGAGATCGGCCGGTGTGATCACCTCGCCGGCCTGCAACCACTCGACTTCCTTCAACGCGGCGATGTCCAAGAGCACGCCTCGCCCGGCTATGCCCTTGGCCTGCTTGTCGATCGCATTGTGGGCGGCACCCTTCACCGTGACATCGTGGGCCGGCCAGCCGTTGTACAGCTGATCGTCGTAGTACACGTGGGCCAGCGAGTCCCACTGAGAGGCACCCTGAAGCGGCATGAAGACATAGTCATCGGCGTACTTGAAGCCCCCGGGGAAGACCTGGACGTCACCAGTCTCCGACATGAGCCGCACCGGGTTGATGCGCCCGCCCCCCGGCTGGGGACCGTTCTCGTCGAAAGGGATGCCAAGATCGAAGACTCGGCCCTTCTTGATGAGCTTGGCGCTCTCGACGAGCTTCTCGGGCGTGATCAGGTTGGTCGTGCCACGCTCGTCGTCGGCCCCCCATCGGCCCCAGTTGCGCAGCCGGGCGCCGACCGAACGAACGTCTTCGATGATGTCAACTTTGCCCATGCCTGGTTCTCCCTATTAGTCCGTGTACTCGGCCCGCAAGGAGGTCTTCAACACCTTGCCACTGGCGTTGCGAGGCAGAGCCTCGACGATCACGACTGAGGTGGGCTTCTTGTAGGAAGCCAGCCGCCCCTGGCACCACGCGACGATCTCCGCCTCGGTCGGAGGGTCAGCCGGGTCGACGGGAGCGACGATGGCGCGCGGTGTCTCGACCCAGCGCTCATGGGGCACGCCGATGAGCGCGACCTCGCGGACCTTGGGATGGGCGTCGATAATCGCCTCGACTTCGGCACAGTAGATGTTTTCCCCGCCGGAGACGATCATGTCCTTCTTGCGATCGACAACATAGATGAAACCTTCCTCGTCCAACCGGCAAAGGTCTCCTGAGTGGAACCACCCGCCGGAAAACGCCTCGGCCGTCGCCTCGGGGTTGTTCCAGTACTCCTGCAGGACGGTAGGCGCCCGGTAGACGATCTCGCCTGGCGCGTCCACGCCGACGTCGTTCATCTCGTCGTCGACGATGCGAGCCTCGACGAGCGGCACCGCCCGGCCGACCGACCCCATCTTCCTGATGGCATCCGCGCCCTTCAGGACGCACGTCACCGAACTCATCTCGGTCTGGCCGAAGGCGTTGTAGGTAGGCACAACTGGAAACGTCTCGGCCATCACCTGGAGCACGGACGGCGGCGCGACGGAGGCCCCCCAGGAGATCCGGCGGAGCGAGAGTTTTCGATCCTTGACGCCCGGCACTTCGCAGATCGCCTTCCACTGCGTAGGCACGAAGTAGCAGCCAGTGATCTGCTCCCGCTCGAGCATGTCGACAACCTCGGCGGCGTCGAACTGGCCCGACGGCAGTATCACCGCTGTGCCACCGAGCATCAGGTAAGGAAGAATGCCGTTGAGGCCTCCGATGTGGAAGAGGGGCAGACCCGACAACCACACCTCGTCCTCGCCGTTGATGCCCATGGCCGTCAGCATGGTGACGGTGTTCATGAGCAGGTTGAAGTGGCTGAGCACGGCCCCCTTGGGCCGACCTGTGGTGCCCGAGGTATACATGATGAAGGCCCGGTCGTGCTCGTTCACGTCGATCTGAGGGTCCATCGGTGAGGCCTTGGCCAGGGCCGCCTCATAGAGCTCTGCCCCCGGACCTGCCTTTTCGGCGTCGTCCCCGAGCACGAAGCACACACCGATTCCGGGTGTGCGGGACCGCACTTCGCCGGCCAGGGAGGCCAATCCGGCATCGACGACCAACGCCGTCGACCCGCTGTCCTGGGCAATATAGGTGACCTCGTCAGCGACCAGGCGGAAGTTGATGGGGACGCAAATAGCCCCCAACCGGCCACAGGCGAGATAGGTCTCCACCATCTCGATGCAGTTCATGGTGAGCGTGGCGACCCGATCACCCCCCCCGATCCCGCGTTCGGCCAGGGCATTGGCAAGCCGGCTAACCCGCTCGTCTAGTTGGGCGAAGGTTCGGCTCTCGTCCCTGAACCTGTAGGCGACCTTGTCGGGCTGCTTGCGGGCGACCCGGGCGAGTTGCTCACCGTGGGACATTCTCCGAGCGGCCCGAAGGCCGGCCATCGCATCCACCAGATCCTCCCCCTCTTCGCGCTGTCCTAACACCCACGCGTAGCCTATTGACAAGCGCGGCCGCGGCTACGACCATCACTGTTATCCGACTTGATCTCGATGTCAACGTCAGTCATAGGAAGAGAGCTTCCTTTGGACTTCGAACTGCCTCCCCACCTGCCCCCGCTGCTTCGCGACCTCGACGAGTTCATCGCGGCGGAGATCAAGCCTCTCGAGGAGGCGAACATCAAGTTCTTCGACAAGCGCCGCGAGCCCGCTCGTACGAGCTGGGACGAGGACGGCACGCCAGCCAAGGAGTGGGAAGATCTCCTCCGGGAGATGCGCCGCCGGGCGGACACCGCCGGGTACCTTCGCTACGGGCTGCCTGTCGAGCTAGGCGGCAAGGGAGGCTCCAATCTCGACATGGCCGTGATCCGGGAGCACCTGGCTCACAAAGGTCTCGGCCTCCACAACGACCTGCAGAGCGAATCATCGGTCGTGGGCAACTTCCCAACGGTCTTGATGTTGCACGACTTCGGGACAAAGGCGCAGAAGGACCAGTTCCTCGACGGCTTGTTGGCGGGCACCATCCGCCTGGCCTTCGGGCTCACCGAACCTAACCATGGCAGCGACGCGACGTGGCTGGAGACCCGGGCCGATCGGGACGGTAACGAATGGGTGATCAATGGAGCCAAGCGCTTCAACTCCGGGCTCCACTCGGCGACCCTTGACATCATCTTCGCCCGGACCTCGGGAGAGCCGGGCGAGCCGGTCGGCATCACCGCATTTCTCGTCCCCACCGACGCTCCTGGTTTTGACGTCCCGTTCATGTGGTGGACGTTCAACATGCCCACCGATCACGCCGAGGTGACTCTCACCGACGTGCGCGTCCCCGCTTCGGCCGTATTCGGCGAGGTTGGCGGCGGTCTGTCCCTTGCTCAGCATTTCGTGCACGAGAACCGGATCAGGCAGGCGGCCTCCGGCGTCGGCGCGGCTCAATACTGCGTCGATCAGGCAGTGGCGTATGCCAAGAGCCGGATCACTTTTGGCAAGGCGTTGGCCAGCAACCAGGCCATCCAATTCCCCTTGGCCGAGCTCCACACCGAGTGCGAGATGGTCAGGACTCTGGTTTACAAGACGGCGTCGGCCCTCGACCACCACCACCATCTCGAGGTCAGCGACCGGGTGTCCATGTGCAACTTCCGGGCCAACCGGCTGGTCTGCGAAGCGGCCGATCGAGCCATGCAGGTTCACGGCGGACTTGGCTACTCCCGCCACATGCCATTCGAGCACATCTACCGCCATCACCGCAGATACCGCATTACCGAGGGCTCCGAGGAGATCCAGATCAGAAAGGTCGCCGGCCGGCTGTTCGGGTTCACCGGCGGGACAACCGTTCGGCCGTAGAAAGCTTCGCCGTCGGCTCGGCCGCCAAGACGGCTGCCCTCACTCGATCGACTGCCCCTGCCAGACCCGCATCGCGGTTGCCGCCCGCAAGCTCAGGATCATCGACGCCGATATCGCCGTCGGCCTGTCACTTTCACTCACTAGGCCGTCGGCTTCGACCGCAAGATCCCGACACCGACTTCGACACCCTCGACCTGCCCGGCACCGGGACCCTGCCCATCGGACGCGAGGGGGCCACCCGTTCCGAGGGGGCTCGTAACGCCCAACAACCCCGCCAATTCCTGCGGACCCACACCAAATCACAGGAAAGCTGACACGCTCGCCGTCGCCCCGCCGACACAGTCAACAACCACAGCACCGGACTGGCCCAGCGAGGACGCCCAACTATCCGCGACGGCTGGCGTCCCTCGTCCCGCCAGGTACGGAGAAGTTCAATCACGCCCGCAAGGTTGCAGAGTGTGATTGTCGCGTGACTGTCGCGATAGTCCCGCGTGAGCACTCACACGGGATCGAGGGTGTTGCCTTAACCCGCCGCGCACCGAGCGTCATCGCTATAGCACCCCGTAGTGACGCGTGACCGGATGAGCGGGACGATTGTGTTCGTCGTCGCGATGGGCGAGAGAACCAGCACCATCGCCTTCACTTTCCTGCACACACCGCCGCCACGGCCACGCCAGCGAGTGACCTCTGTCCGAACCTGGCTAGCCAGCCGGACCACGATGACTTCGACCACCGTCGTCATCGACGCCGGAGCCCCACCCGCCAGTGGCCGGCGACCATCCGGCCCCGGGAGTTTGTGTGGCCGGGCCGGGACCCCGTGTTTTCTCGCCCTCAGAGCCGCCCTGGAGGCCGGTGCAGCCACGCCGACGGGTTGATGCGCTCCTCTCGGCGAGGTCGAGCTTTGCGGCTTGCGGACGTTGTCGACACCCTCCGCCCGGCCGCCGTCGCCCACCTCGATGTCCCCGCCGGGCTGCCACACTGTCGGGGCCTCGCCGGCCGGGCTTGCCCCGCGCCGCGCTCGGTTCCCCGGCCCGCCCCCGCCGCCCCTCCTCCCTGACCCCAACC
>JRHI01000979.1_pt1 | contig 27374 bp, 23 predicted proteins | sample 215371 | NCBI WGS metagenome assembly JRHI01 (sample SAMN02929681, study PRJNA255918) | sediment metagenome | biome: cave system; feature: Ice Cave; material: Sediment; isolation source: sediment from deep within a dark volcanic ice cave with no known source of... ...
CGACCATCACCGTGTAAAGGTGCCGCTCTCCCAGCTGAGCTAATCGCCCGAGGGCGCCGCTTCGCGCGGCGCACCAATCAGGTTCGGGGCGGCACTGGCGGCGCCTTCGACGGCGAACGCCAGCGGTGTTCCCGGTGGTTCGCTCGATATTATCACGCTCTTGGGCGCCCGTTGGTCCAGCGATTTCGACGAACTGGCAACAGCCGTTGATCCGGAGCGATTTGCTCGACGTTCGCGCATTGCGCGTGTAGCTCCGGTGAGCCGACCATAACGACAAGCACCCGCGAGCAAGAATGCCGCGCTCAGCCGATTTCGGTCAAACAGAAAATTGAGTCCGCGCGCAAGCTCGCGTCATACGTCCACTGCGTCCTCATAAGCTTGGGGGCCTTCGTCTCGAAATTCGCCTCACGTCGTCGCAGAGCGAAGGGCTTCCGAAGCTCGAACCAGATCTTGTGCATCGTTTCGGCGAATAGAAACCAGAATTTGCTCGACGTCTCCGAGGCGCTTCTCGTTATGAATCGCCTGTACTACCCCAAAGCAATCGAGCGCTCGCTCGGCACAACATGCTCCAGGCCCGGGTAGCCGCGTTCGTACAGCCGCCCTTCTCGGCGATGAGCTCTTCCTCACCCGACGCCGAGCGGCCGGTTCTGGTCGCCGGTTGCGTCTCCCCGTAAAGGGCCCAAATGCTCGCATGGGGCCAAATTGACCAGGTCCATTGGGGTCGCGTCGTCTTCATCTCTCCTTAGATTCAGCCGAAAATCAAGGTAGTGGATCAGACCACCTCCCTTTCGCACGCCCCCGAGCCGATCGCCAGCGAATCGGTCAGCGAACGCCTGCCCTACATCGACGGCACCCGCGCCCTCGCCATTCTCGGAGTGGTCGTCTACACCGTTATCGCGTACCTCCCGCCGGCCACCGTCGGTGCGCTAAACGTCCACTTGATGCAACTGCTGCTGACATCCGCGCATGCCGTCGATGTTTTCTGCGTCCTGTCGGGCTTCGCGCTGGCATATCCGGTTTTGCACATTTTGCGAGCCGATCACATCGTGCGTTTTGACGTCGATCGCTATATCGCACGGCGTATTGTCAGGATCGTGCCGTGGTTTTTTCTGGCCGTCGGCGCATTGGCTATCATCGCTCTGGCGATACCCGGCGGCGGCCGACTCCACGCCTTGCCGGTTGGCTGGGGACCGGGTGACTTATTGCGCCAGCTCCTGTTTTTGGATGCTAACGCTACCTACTTCAACGGGTCGTTCTGGGCGCTGGCAGTAATCGCGCGCTGGTACATCATCTTTCCATTCGCGCTGCTGCTGTGGATCAGGGCGCCGCGTGCGTTTTGGCTCACGATCGTCGCACTGCCGCTGCTCACCTACCTGACGCGCGCGCACAACGTCGACAGCATCCTGTTGCCGGGTTTCTTGCTAGGCATCGTGGCAGCCGACGTTCGGGTTCGCCAACACCGTTCGGAACGGTTTGCGCTGGGGCTGATGCTGGTCGCTGCTGTCCTAGCGTATCTGGCGCAAGGCTGGCTGCAACTGCCTGACGATCTGCGGTTCGGCCGCGGCCGGGTTGACCCACTGCTGCACGAAAATTTGGGCTGGCAGGCGGCCGCCTTTTTCCTGGTCGTGGGCATCGGAAATTTGGGGGCTTTCGGCCGGCTGTTTGCCTCGGAGCTCATGGGCTGGCTGGGCGCGGCCGCGTTCGCGATCTACCTCTACGCAGAACCCGTCGTCGCGCTCGTGATCGGAGTGGGTAGCCCGATGCAAACGGGTTGGGCATTCGCCTTCGCTGCCAGCATGGCTGCCATTGCCGTCGGCGTCATCATTTGGCGCCTCACCGAAGGTTTTTTTCGCCGCTCGCGCGTCGAACAACACGTCATTGACAGCGCTGCCGGGGCGATTCGAAGCGGGCTGGAGTTCCTCGGGATCGCTCCTAGCCTCATCCTCACGGATCCCAGTGCCGTGCCGGCGCCGACCCGGGGCCTAGCCGACTTCATCGAGGCCAGCGCAGCCGAACGAGCGGCCGCCGAGCAGGCCGCCGCCGCGACGGCAGCAGCCCAAGCGGCACAGGACCTGGCCGAGCGCCAGCAGGCACTTGCGGAAACGCAGGCCGCCGCCGTAGAGCGCCGCAATGCGGAAGCCCTTGTCGAGGCCGAGAGGCGGCGCAGCGAAGCCGAAGCCCGCGAAACGGCTCAGCGCAAGCGTCAAACGACTTCCGATGCGCAAGAGCTTGCGCGGCTCGAAGTCCAGCGCCGGGAGGCCGCGGTGCGGCAGGCCGCCGCCGATCGAGCGGCGCGAGAGCGCAAAGAGGCGTCAATCCGGGCGGCGGCGGAGCGTGCCGACCGCGAACGGCAGGCTGCCGAAGTCCGCGAAGCGACCGAGCGTGCGAAGCGGGAGCGGCATGCAGCGGAAGCGCGCGTGAAAGCCGAACACGCTATTCGAACCTCGGCCGACCATGACCGGCAGGACGCCAACCACGAACTCAGCGCCGAGCGGATCGCGGCGCTGCGCGCTGAAATTCAACGAAAAGCCGCTCAGCGTTCGGCCGGATCCGACTCTGTCGATTCCGATCCATAAGGTAGCAAGCATGGCTCTTCAACGTGGCGATAGCGACGCCGATAACCTCAGTAGCGTGGACGCCGTCGAGAGCACGCAATCACCATCGAATGGCGCCGCCGTCGAGCGGCGGGTCATGCGCGTGGACAGCGGCAGTTCGATCGAAGCAATCAACGCCGAATACGCGGATATCGAGCGGCGGCTAGCCGAGGTCAAGCGGGCCGAAGAAAAGGCAGCCCGCGAACGCTCGGAAGCCGACACCCGAATTGCCACCGCCGCCGCGACCATTGACCGGTCGACGGTAGCGCGGCAAACGGCGGAATCGACATCGGTAGAACTCCGCGATCGACGCGATCGCGCGATGAAAGAGCGCGAAGAGGCTGAGAAACGGCTGACAGAACTGCGACTTCAAGAAGCCGCCGCTGAAAAAAAACGCGTCGATGCCGATGCGCATGCGGCCGAGTTCCGGACGGCCGCCGAGGTAGCCACGCGCGAGTGCACCGAGATCGAGGAGAAAGTTGCCGAGTTACGAGCGCTCGTCGAGAACGTCCTCGCTGAGTTGCGCGACGCCGAATCGCGCGCGATCCAAGAGCAAGCGGCCCGCGATCGGGCCATCAAAGAGCGTATGCTGGTCGAGAAAAAATTTGGCGACCTGCGCGAAGCCGCGGCGGCGATCACCGCCGAACGAGCCGAGGTCGAGCACGCGGCCGCTGACGGAGCTGACGAGGAAAAGCGTGCCGAGACCGAACGGGTCGCCGTTGAACAACGTTTGCTCGCGCTCCGCGCGTCGATCGAAGCCGCCGAGCGCGACCGACGCGAGGCCGAAGAAATTGCGTCGGCCCAGGGCCTGATCGTCGAACAAAGCGCGGCCGAACGCGCCCAGCTCGAGCAGCGCCTGGCAGGCGTACGCGCAACCAAGGAACGTTTGGAAATCGAAGCGCGCGCGACGCGGTTGCGGGCCGCCGAAGAGAATGCGAGTCGGGAGCGCTTAGCTGCCGAACGCCGGCTCGCCGAACTGCGGGAGGCCGAGGAACGCGCGAGCAAAGAACGCGTCGATATCGAGCGCCGCGCTGACGCGATGCGCGAGGCGGAACAGCGGCGGATCAGCACGCCGGCACCGCCATCGACCCCGGCATCTCCCCGGCCCCCTGTCGAACTGCGGGCCGCCGGCGTTCAATCGCCGCCCGAAAACGCGCCGGCCGCGACGACGCAAGAACCGCCGCCCGGCCGGGCGGCCGTTGATCCGCCGCGGACTAGCCCGGCGACGCCCGTGTCACCAGCGCCCCCGAAGCCTCGGTCGGCGAGCCGGCCGGCGGAGATCACTCCGCGGCCGATTGCCAGCGGAAAGCCGATCGGCGTCACCTTGCGTCCCGGCAACGCCGCACCGCAACCCCATGGCTCCCAGACACCGGCGCCAAGCGTCGGGGGTCCCGTCTCCGACATGGCACCGCCGACCCATATCAGCGTGGCCGAACCCGCGCAGTCGCCAGCACCGGCGACGCATCCGGCGCAGGCCGCTGCTCCGGTCGCCCCGCCCGCTAAGACCGAGTTTCCAGACACCGGCCCGACGAATGCGGCGCCCACTGTTGAAGCGAAGCCCGCCCTTGCAGACGGAACCTTCACACCGCGACGAGAAGCGGCGCGGCCCGAACGCCGCGGGTTGTTTTCGATGTTCCAGCGGGCCAAAGTTGAGCCGGTCGAGTCGGGCGAACCGGAACTCTCCGTCGCTGAACGGATCGCGCGTGATTTCGGCAACGTGACTCCCGAAGGCGAGCCGGCCGAGGGCGCTGATGCTTCGCCACCGGGTACACCGCCGGTTCACTAAAGCGAGCAAACCCACATCTCTGCCCGTCCGATCGCCGCGACGCGACGTTACTTGATGACGAAGCCGATCTGCGGCCGCGCCGGTTCTTGGGGCTCGTTGCGCGTTATTCCGGCTGGGCGCAGCGTGAAGCTCAGCCGCGGCGACTCCTGCGGCGACGCTGGTTCCTCTTCGAACTCCGCCCGATACTCCGCGCGCGTCAGCAGCCGCGGCGCGATCAGTTTTCGATTCTCCAGATCGGCGATCATCGCGGCCAGAAAATCGTCATCGACGTTCAGCCGCCGTCCGATGTCGATCAGGGTCGCGCGGCCATCGAGGGCGAGCAGAAACTCCCATTCGTACGGTCGTAGGCGCAGCAGGTCGACATGCTCGTCATATGCCGCCGATCGTTCATAGATGTCTTTTGGACAATACATACGCGCTACTCCTCTCCGTCCACATGCGGAGTGATCTTCTCGCGGATGGCTTGCGGCACGTCCCGCAGACAAATGACTAGCGACGACCGATGGCCGCTCCACACAATTGGAACGACGTACGCCGGGACGCCCGCCGGAAACCGAGCGGCATTGGCATTCCCTTGGAAGATCGTCGGAACGGAAATCATGAAGTTCGTCCCCAGCTGCTCGCGAGCGTTGCCGGAGATGGTATTAGCTATTTCGCCGACATAGTCAGCACAGTTCTCGTCGCTAAGTTCCGGCTCGCCGACGGCGGAAACCAGCTTTTGCATCATCGGCCGCGGAGCACTAAAGTAGACGCAGCCCTTCTGCGCTCCCGAAACGCCGATGACGGCGGAGAAATCGTACATCACGTTTTCGGCATCACCTTTAACGAACGGCGTGCTCACCTCGGCCCGCTGCGAAGTGACTTTTGTAAAAAAATTCTCCGTGCCGGTCACAAACACTTTAAGATCTTCGGCCGTCATCGTTAATCCTCGAACAGCTCATTGAGTTCGAGATTGAGAGTCTCGGGCGTGAACGGTTTCAGCAGGTAACCTTGGGCCCCCCGTTTGACGGCTTCAACTGCAGTCGCCTTATCGCCGAGCGCCGAGATGACGAGGATCCGCGTATTCGCTCGGCGCCGAAGGATCGCGTCAACGCATGACAGACCGTCCATCTCCGGCATCGTGATGTCCATCGTGACCACGTCGGGTTGAAACTCATCGAACACTGCCAGTGCCTCGACCCCGTTGCCTGCCATCCGGACCTCGATATCAAAGTTACCGAGATTGCGCTGAATCGACCGGCGAATGACGTTTGAGTCGTCGACGATCAGTACTTTCATCCCGAGCCTACCGATACGCGGGCTGGGATGCCGGCAGCAGGAATGAGAACTCGCAATATCGACCCGGCTCGGATGTTACCGAGATCTCGCCGCCGCATTCATCGACCACGTGTTGCTTGATGACTTCCATCCCCATGCCGCGACCGGCATCGGCGCCCGCCTCGGTGCGCGTCGAGAATCCAGGCGTAAAGATCAGCCCGGCGACTTGTGAGTCGTCGCAGTTGCCCGCCTCCTCCGCGGTGAGCAGGCCGTGCTCGACGGCCTTCCGTCTGATCTCGATCGGATCGAGTCCGAACCCATCGTCGCGGTAGATGAACCCGAAGGCCCCGCCGGCGACGTTCGTCACCGGCCGAATGGTAATCTTCGCATGCCGGGGCTTTCCGAGCCCGACCCGATCGGCCGGGTCCTCGACCCCATGCGCCATGCTGTTACGAATCAGTTGGATGAGAACGTCTTTGACGATGCGGCGCCGATCGTCGGACAACTCGCGCGTGTCGAAGCCACTGGTGTCGACGCGAATGTCCTTCTCCACCTCGTGGGCCAGCGATTCGGCAAATTCGCGGATGCTTTCCACCATATCGTCGCCGCCTTGGCGGTTGACATCGGTGAACGACGCTCCGGGCTGCTGAAGTCCGCTAAATTTCGCGCGCAAGTCGTCCAGCTCATCTAAATCGGTGCGCAGGTCGGCTTGCGCGATCACAATCGCGAGGAAATCGTCGCCGCCGAGGGCCGTGCGGTTGCGCAGCTCGACGATCTTGCTTTCGAATAATTCGGTCTTGCGCATGAAGTACTCGAGCCGCAGCAACGACGCATTGCCTTTGATATTGTGAACGCAGCGAAAGACGACGTCGAGCCGCTGCCGCAGAAGCTCCATCTGGCCGGCCGAAGCGGTCGCGAAATCCTGCGCGCGGAGCGCATCGTTCATCTGCTGGACTTGCTCTTTTGCGGTGGCAACGAAATCGGCCAGCTGGCGCGGCTCGACGTGGAGGATGCCGAGCAGCAATTCGAATTGTTGTTCCTTCTTCTGTTCGGACTCCCGCAGCTGCCGCTCGAGCTGGACGCGATCGGTCACGTCGCTGACGGCAATGAAAACTTGGACGATCTTGCCTTCTTCGACGATCCGGCGAAACGAAAAGCTCAGATACTTCGAAAGGAAGCCGCCTTCCGGATTCGCAAAATTGACTTCAATTTCGTCGAGCGGATTCACCCTTAAGACGGTGCGTTCTTTCTTGGACGGGTCGAACAGCAGCGTGAGGTAGTCGCGGGATGTATTGAACATACGCTCGGTGAGGAGCCGCTGCAGAACGTTCAAAAAGTTGTAGCCGGCAATTTCGCGGATGTGAAAGATCGACTGGATTTCCTTGGAGAATTGCGGCTGGATCAGGTAGTGCGAATCGATAAGCAACAGTCCCTGGCGGACGGTTTCCATGATTACATCGGAACCGCGTTTCGATTCGGCGACCTCCCGGCTCTTGGCGGCGATGTCGACATTGCGCCGGCTCAGACCCTCGGCGAACTCTTCGACTTGAAGCTGACTTTCGGTAGCGCGGGAATTCAGGCTGCCGACGATCAGCACGAAGCACGCCACCACCAAAAAGATCAACAGGTTGCGCAAAATCGTGAGCCGTTCGAGCTCCAGGCTCGTCGTACTCGCCAGCTGCTTAGTGAGAATGTTTAGCGAATTGACGACGTCGGCGGCCTGATCGGGGGCGATTGTCGCCGCTACTTTGAGCACCGTCGGATGCTTTTTTGCTTCATGAAGTGCGACGAACTGCGCGCGCAGCGGCGACCACGCTCGCACAGCCTGGCGCGTGGTTTCTAGTAAACCGAGATCTCGCATCACATCAAGCGCCGTCGTTTGCCCGCTGGATTGCACGATGCGGCCGCCGTTGACCAGCGTTCTGAAGGTCGCGTCGAACTCGTCGATAGAAACGTTGAGTTCGGTCTGAGCGGTGGCGAACGGCGCGAGGCGTGGACCCTTTTCCAAGACTTCGACGTCCTTGGTCATGCGCTCGATCAGCGCGCGTTCACGCCCGACGGCGTCGATCGACGCCAAATACCGCTGGGTTCGCAACGACAGCGACGCGTTGGACAGCACGATTCCGAACAGCGCCGCCGTGAATAGCAAAACGCCGACGACCAATAGGATCGTGTACAGGACACTGCGATCTCGATGTGACCCACGATCCGGGCCGACCATACCGCCCATGCGCGCTTCCACTCCAACCGGAACAGATCGGGATGGCCGCAATGACCATCCGCCCTTTTACCTCCTAATCGGCGTATCCACCCGATACCTTACCTCTTACCGGCGTCGTCGGTGTATGCGGCGGGCCAATCGCTCAAGCGAAGCGGCGACGGCGCCGATAGACAAAGGAAGGTAGCTTCCGATTTGGAGATGAGCGCATGAGGCAAAAGTGGGTTGTCGCCCTAGCTGGCATTTTCGTAATGCTGGGGCCGGGGGCGCTGTACGCTTTCAGTCTATTCACCCAACCCTTGATCGCCGGATTCGGCTGGTCGACGGTGGCAGTGACCTGGGCGTTCGCCCTAGCGAACTTTTTTCTCGGCCTCGGTGCAGCGGTCGGCGGTTCGTTGCAGGACCGCCTCGGCCCACGGCGGATCGCCCTGATCGGCATCGGCTTGTGGGGCTTCGGAAATCTCTTGGCCGGCCTGGGAACCCAGCAGTACGGGGCGTCTTGGCTCTATTTTACCTACGGCGTGATCGGCGGCTTCGGCTGCGGTATGGCGTATATTGCCGCGCTCGGAACGTCGATGCGGGTGTTTCCGCTGCGCCGTGGCTTGGGCGGCGGGCTGGTCGTGGGCGGCTTCGGTCTCGGAGCGTTCGTCTACAGCTTTATTTTGCAACAATTCCCCGCCTTCACCGCCGTGTCGAAGCAAGCCGCCGCGGTCGTCGCCGCGCGCGCCAACGCGCTGGCCACCGGGTCGGCCGGCGGCTTCGCGCGATTTCGGCTCGACTCGGATCAGGTTCATGGCCTGATGGGGATCTTTATCGCCTCCGGCATCGCGTTCGTCATCTTCGGCGCGCTTTGTGCGTTGGTGCTTCCGCTTCATCCAGCCGAGGCCGGCGAGCCTTTGCCGATCGCTCGCAATTACACAACTGGTCAGATGTTGGCCGAACCGCAGTTCTACATTCTGTGGCTCATCCTCTTTCTCAACGTCACCGCCGGCATCATCGTAATTAGCAACGCGGTTCCGATCATGCTAGAACTCACCGCGCTACCGCTGTCGACGGTCGCCGCGACTTACGGCGCCATCGCGGTCTTCAACGGCTTGGGACGCTTTTTCTGGGGAACGCTGTCGGACTATATCGGGCGGCGGACCACGCTCATTTCCATCTTGGGAATCCAGGTCGTCGTATTCATGTTCCTAGGGCAACTCCATGATTTACCGACCGTTGCGGCGGCATACGCGATCGTACTCTTGTGTTACGGCGGCGGATTCGGGACGATGCCGGCATTCAACACGGACTTCTTCGGCACCAAGCACTTCGGCGGAAATTACGGACTGAACATCACCGCGTGGGGCTGCGCTGGGATCTTCGGACCCTGGTTCAGCTCGACGATGAAAGACCTCACCGGTTCGTACTCGGCTGCGCTGGAACCGGTCGCCCTGATGTTGCTCGTTGCGATCATCTTCCCGATGATCGCGCAGCGGCCGTTCGAACGCGCCCGCCTCCAAGCCACCCTCAACGCCGGCTAGCTCGCCAACCGAGCGCCTGAGTTCAAGCGGCCGGGAACTTCGCGAAATCGCTCATAACTGCCATTGAAGCGGGCGAGAAGCGTCGCGCCCAGCTGCACCCCAGATAACCGCACGCCGTCCCACCGTCATGGCAATGCCGCCGAACAGCCGTTTCGGTGCGATCATCGATGCGTTCGGTACGTCATCGCGTACGAGCTCCCCAACTCATGCGCAGCGCTGCGCCCGCCCATCGCAAGGTGTAGTGCTTGCGGCGCTGAACGACGCCTACCGGAATTGTCGACAACGTTGTACCTTGGAGCTGGAAATGCCGTTTGCCGCCCTGCGCGGGAGCTCAGTCGATCGGCTTTGCGGGCGGTTGCAACCGCGCGCTGTCGCCCGGCGCTCAACTATGAAGAGCAATTCCACAAATGTATCCCTGCAATGACGCAGAATTCCGACCTGCTGCAAGCGCTGCGAAACGTCAAACCCGCATTCGATTTGCCACCCGAAGCGATCATCGCGCAGTCGTCCGGGCGCTCAATAAACGCGACGCTGACGCGGCGGCGGATGCGCTCGGCATCCACGTCACGCAGCGGGTCGATCAAATTCAAGACGTCATCAAGGAAGGCTTCGCACAAATAAGCACGGGTCAATCGATGGGGGAACGCTGATGCCGCTAACCGGCGCGGACGCCGTTGTTCGCATGCTCGAACTGTACGGCGTCGACGTGATCTTTGGGCTCTGCGGTGACACGAGTTTGCCGCTGTACGACGCGCTCTACTGCAGACAATCGAAGATCCGGCACATTCTCACGCGCGACGAACGGTCGGCGGCGTACATGGCCGATGCGTATGCGCGCGTGAGTGGCAGGGTCGGTATCTGCGAAGGTCCCAGCGGCGGCGGCGCGACGTACATTCTCCCGGGTCTGATTGAGGCGAATGAATCGTCGATTCCGGTCCTGGGCATCACGACCGACGTCTCCGTCTCGTCGCGCGGGCGTTACACCTTGACCGAGCTCGATCAAGGAACGCTCTTCCGGCCGCTGACGAAATGGAACGCTGTGATCGACCGATCGGCTGACATTCCGCGCCTGATCCGCACGGCGTTCAACCGGATGACGACCGGCCGGCCCGGCTCGGCACACTTGGCACTGCCGTTCGACGTGCAAAACGGAGCCGTCGACGAAGCCGAGCTGTGGGGCGATCCCGAATTGGGGCGCTACCCGGCGTGGCGAGTCGGCCCCGCCCCCGACGCGGTCGAGAGCGCTGCCCGCTTATTGGATACTGCACAGCGCATCGCGATCATCTGCGGCGGCGGCGTCGTCATCGCCGGTGCGGAGCAAACATTGCGGACGCTTGCCGAGCGCGTTCAGGCCTCAGTTTCGACGACGATCAGCGGCCAGGGGAGCATTCCCGACGATCATCCGCTCGCGGTCGGCGTTGTCGGAAGTAACGGCGGCACATTCCCGACCCGCAAGATTCTTTCCGAAGCCGATCTGGTCGTCTTCGTCGGCTGTCGGGCAGGCTCGGTCACGACCGAACGCTGGCGGTTTCCGGCGCCCGGAACGACGAAGATCGTCCACGTGGACGTCGACCCCGGCGTCATCGGCGCGAACTATCGCACCGATGCGGCGCTGGTCGGTGATGCTCGCTTGGCGCTGGGCGCGCTAGCCGACGCCGTGACCGCACGTCCGCCGGATCGGGCACTCGTCGAAGCGATCGCCGACGCGCGGCGCGTGAAGTTCGAGGCATTCGAGAAGCTCGCCGCTTCCGACGACCAGCCGATCAAACCCGAACGCTTGATCAAAACGCTTCAACAGGCGGCGCCCCGCGACGCACTCGTCGTCGCCGATCCCGGCACACCGTGTCCCTACCTCTCCGCCTATTATAACTGGTACGAGAGTGGCCGCCACTTTATCACCAACCGTGCACACGGTGCGCTCGGCTATTCCCTTTCGGCCGCGGTCGGCGCGCACGTCGCGTGCCCAGGAAAGAAAACCATCGCCGTCATGGGCGACGGCAGCTTCGGGTTCGCGGTTGGCGAGTTGGAGACGGTCGTCCGGCTCAAGGTGCCGATCACGTTCGTTGTGATCTCCAACTCCGCGTATGGCTGGATCAAAGCCGGTCAGAAGACCGGGTTTGGCGGCCGTTACTTCTCGGTCGACTTCAGCGAATCGGATCACGCCAAGATCGCTGCAGCCTACGGCGTGCCGTCATGGCGCGTCACTGATCCGGCCAAACTCGACTCCGCCCTGCGCGCCGCGCTCGAAACCGACGGTCCAAGTCTGATCGACGTCGTTACCCAACCACTGCAAGACGCGAACGCACCGGTTAGCGAGTGGGTCGCGTAATCTACAAAAGGAGTAGCTCATGGATCGTTCGCTCTCTCGTTCGGCGCTGTTGGCGCGCGCAGCCGCTGCTGCCGCCAGCGCAGGGATCATCGCACAAAGCGGAGGCCCGGCCCTTGCGCAAACAGCACCCCTTGGCCCGACGCTCGAAAAAATCAAGAACAGCGGCACGTTCAGCGTCGGCGCGCGACAGGAAGCCTTCCCCTTCGGATTCGTCCAGGGCAGCAATTGGATGGGCTTCTCGACCGAAATCGCGCGTGAAATGCACGATCGCGTGCAAAAAGAACTGAACGCAAAGCTAGAGCTCAAGCTCGTCCCGGTAACCGGCGCGACGCGCATCGCACTGCTGCAAAACGGGACGGTGGATCTCGACGCCGGCTCGACGGTCCACACGCTTGGTCGCGATATGGTCGTCGACTTCTCGATCCCGTTCTTCGTCACGAGCACGGAGATCATCGTTCCGAAGAGCGGTCCAGTGAAGACGATGTCGGATCTGGCCGGAAAGAAGCTCGGACTGCCGCAGGGCTCACTCGACATCGACCTCTACCGGCGGCTCAACGACCAAAAGCATTGGCCGCAACCTGTGCAGGTAGTCACGTATCAGGACCAAGCCGACGGCTTTCAGGCGTTGCTCAACGGCGCGGTCAATGCGTACGGCACTGACGGCGTGCTGCTCGCCGGGATGCAAGCCAAAGCGAAGAATCCCAGCGACTACACGATCATCAATCCGCGCTTCAACGTCTCGTCGTACGCCTTTGCGATGCGCCAGAACGATTCGCGCTTCCGCCACCTCATCAACGCGACGTTCGTCGATCTGTTCGAGGGTCCGGGCTACATGAAGCTGTGGGACAAGTATTTCGGACCGAAGGGCGTGCTGCCGCTGCCGATGAGCGAAGACCTCAAAGCGATGATCGCGATCAACTCCTGGCCGAAGTAATCGCCCGCGTGTGAGCTACACGTTCGATTGGGGCGTTTTGTGGCGGCCGCCGTACGGCCAACTGGTCCTCGACGGCGTCCGGCTCACCATCGGGATCGCGCTCGTTGCGTGGGTGAACGCACTCGTCCTCGGAACGCTGATCGGTTTTGGGCGGGCGCTCGGGTCGCGCCTCGTCGAACTCGCGTGCAGCGCGTACGTCGAGGTGCTGCGCAACATCCCGATCCTCGTGCAGATGTTTTTCTGGTACTTCGCGTTCCCGACGTTCCTGCCGGACGCCGCACGCAAGGCCCTCTACGGCATGGGCTGGGAGATGGGCAGCGCGATCGTCGCGCTCTCGCTCTACACCTCCGCCCGCGTCGCGGAGCACGTCCGCTCGGGACTGCGCGCCGCGACGAAAGACGCCGGAATCGCCGCTCTGGCGACCGGTCTGGACTGGTGGCAGACCCAGCGCTACGTGGTGGGGCCGCTCGTTTTCCGGCTGATCACTCCGGCGCTGACCTCGGAGTTCATCACCGTGTTCAAGGGAAGTTCGCTCGCAATGGTCGTTGGCGTCATGGAGTCGACCTACGTGTCGCAAGAGATCGGGAGCCAGACGTTCCACTACGTCGAGGCCAATAGTGAAGTGCTGATGATCTATCTCACAATCGCGGGCGTCGTGACCCTCTTCATGGGCTATCTCGAGCGGCGGTTCGCCGTCGTCGGTCTAATCAGCCGAACGGCTGGCTGATGCGCACACTCGCCGAGAACTTCGGCTTCCTCATGCAGGGCTTCGGCGTGAATCTGCTGCTGGCGGCGCTCGCGATCCCTGCCGGTCTGCTACTCGCGATACCTATTGCGGCGGCCCGCCTCTCACCGCTACCCTGGCTCTACGCGCTCGCGACACTCTACATCAACGTGCTGCGCAGTAGCCCGCTTCTGATGATCCTGTTCTGGCTCTACTTTCTTGCGCCGCTGGCGTTGGGGCACCAAACCGGCGCCTTTAACAGCGCAGTCTTCGCGCTCGCGATTTTCGAGTCGGCTTACTTCGCCGAGATTTTGCGCAGCGGTATACAAAGCGTACCGCGCGGCCAAACCTATGCAGCGCTGGCGACCGGACTCACGTCCCGTCAAGCTTATCTCCGCATCGTGCTCCCGCAGGCGCTGCGCAGCATGCGCCCGTCGCTGCTTACGCAAAGCATCATTGCCTTTCAAGATACGACGCTCGCCAGCGTCCTGGGCGTCCTCGAAGTCGATCAAGCCGCGAAGATCATCAATCAGCGCGAGCTTTCACCGGGCGCGCTCTACGGTTTCGTCGCGGTGCTCTTCTTCGTCGTCTGTTTCATGCTGTCGCGGGGCGTAGCCCGGCTGGACCGGCGGTCGGCCGCATGATCGAGATCGCGGGCGTGACGAAGCGGTACGGCAATCACGAGGTCTTACGTGGCGTCGATCTCACGGTCGCGCGCGGGACGGTTACCGTGATCTGCGGGCCGAGCGGGTCGGGAAAGAGTACGCTGTTGCGCTGCATCAATGCGCTCGAACCTTTTCAAGGCGGGACGGTCCTGGTCGACGGCGTTTCGGTCGGCAGCAAAGAGTGCGACGCCCAGGCACTGCGCAGGCGCATCGGCATGGTCTTTCAGAGTTTCAACCTCTATCCGCATATGACGGTCCTGGACAACATCACGCTCGCGCCGCGGCTGGTCCTGGGGCAATCCCGGCCGCAAGCGCAAGCGCGGGCGCGCGAGCTGCTGGCCCGCGTCGGAATTCCCGAAAAGGCTGCCGACTATCCGGGGCAACTCTCAGGCGGACAGCAGCAACGGGTCGCGATCGCCCGGGCGCTCGCACTGGATCCCGCGGTCATGCTCTTTGACGAGCCGACCTCCGCCCTCGACCCGGAAATGATTAAAGAAGTTCTCGACGTGATGATCGAGCTTGCCGTCAGTGGGATGACGATGATCGTGGTAACCCACGAGATGGGGTTTGCGCGGCGGGTCGCCCACGAGATCGTGTTCATGGATGAAGGCCGCGTCGTCAGCCAATGCGGCGGCGAAGCGTTCTTCAACGAGGCCCCGCATCCTCGTGTCGCCAGCTTCCTTGAGAAGATCCTCCATTAACCGCTGAATCTTTACCGAACGAAAGCGTAAGTTGATGACGACCATAGCAAACACATCGATGACCGCCCGGTTCGCGAACTGGGTCGAGAGCTTCAGCTACGAGCAGATTCCGCCGGACGTGGTGAAGCGGACGAAGGAAGTTATCTACGACGGCCTCGGGGCGCTGCTCTCGGCGACGTCGAAGAAGTACGAGTACGGTAGGATCATTGAAGATATCGTCCGCGATGCCGGCGGCACACCCGAATCGCAGATTTTCGGATTGCCGGTCCGCACCAATTGCTCGACGGCGGCGCTGTGGAACGGCGCGCTCGGATATTACTGCGACATCGAGAGCCATCATCCAGGCGCCATCATGCACGCGATCGCCGTCGTCGGCCCAGCGGCATACGCAGTCGGCGAGAAGCTGCACAGTTCGGGCAAGGATGTCCTCACAGCAATCGTCGCCGGCATCGATGCGGCCTGCCGGGTCAGCTATGCACTGAGTGCACCGTCGCTGTATGCCCGCGGATTTCACCCCACCTGTGTCGCGGGGACGTTCGGCTCGATGGCCGCCGCCTCGAAGCTGTTCGGTTTGAAAGGCCCGAGGTTGCGCAATGCGTTCGGCCTAGCGGGGACCGAGGCATCTGGTCTCCTCGCGTGGGTCAGCGACCACACGGAGCACTCCCGCCCGTATAACATGGGGCTGGCTTCACGGCATGGCGTGTTCGCTAGCCACCTCGCGTGGAAAGGTTTCGGCGGCCCACCACAGATCTTCGAAGGCAAGTATCCGCTCGGCGCCGCCTTCACCGGCGAGTGGCACGAAAATGAGCTCTTCGACGGATTGGGCGAGCGCTTCAAGACCATGGAGCTCGTCTTCAAATTATATGCGAGTTGCGCGTTCACGCACCCCGGGCTCGACGGACTGCTCGACATTGTGCGAACCGAGGGCCTCAAGCCTGCCGATATCAAACACATCACGCTGCGCTTCCCCCGATCGGGCTATGCGGTCATCGACGACAACGCGCTGCGCTCGCACTGCGCGCAGTATGTGTTCGCCTTGGGCATCCACCGGGGCCGGGTGGACTTCGAAGACATCCTTCATGACCGCCGACTCGAGGAGCCTTCAATTAAAGCGCTGTCGGAAAAGGTCAGCGTCGTCGGCGACGACGAGACAGAGAAGACCTACCCCGACCTCTACCGATCGATCGTCGAAGTTGTGACCGCGCGCGGCACGTTCACCCGCGACGTCACCTACCCCAAGGGATCGCCCGAAAACCCCGTCGCGTGGGCTGACCTTGAGCGCAAGTTCGAGCATCTCACCGCCGACGTGCTCGTGCCGGAAAAACGTCGCGCAATTGCCGAAGCTGTCGATCGCTTCGAATCACTGCGTGAGATCAACGAGTTGACTGCCCTGCTCGCTCCGTGAGCCAACGCGATGGTGTTCTATGGCTCACGCAGCATGAGGTCGAGTCGACTGCAATTCCGCCTGCGCGTTGTAACGAGCTTGCCGCGCAGGCGTTGCGCTGGCTCGCCTCAGGCGAGATCGAAGTTTGCGCAAAATTCGGCGTCCATCCGCCGAAGAGCCGGCACATGCACGCGATGCCAGCCTATGCCGCACCGCTCGACATCGCCGGGATTAAGTGGCTCAGCGATTATCCCGGCAATAGCGCGATGGGCCTGCCCACGATCAATTCGCTGATCGTGCTCAACTCCGGCGCGACCGGGCAGCCCTACGCAATAATGGACGGCAATTGGATCACTGGTCTGCGAACGGCGGCAATGACCGCCGTTTCGCTGCGGCCTTGCCTGGCCGATCCGCTTGGGTCCATGACGATCGTGGGGACGGGCCTGCAGGCACGCACGCATCTGGTGATGATCCCAGCGGAATTCCCCGAGCTGCGCGCCGTGCGTGTCGTCGGTCGCACCCAGGCCAGCGCAGAGGCATTCATCGCATCGCTCTCCGAGAATCTCTCGATGCGAGGGGTCCTCGATCGCGTCGAACTCATCCCCACCGGCGACCGCGAAGCCGCAGTGCGCGCCGAGACTGCCATCGTCACGGTGACGAATCTTCCGACGACCGAACTCATCGACCCGGCTTGGATCGTCCCCGGAACGACCCTCGCGATCGTCGACAATATCGGCAAGGAGACCGCTTTGCTCGCGACTCCAATCCGCCTGATTGTCGAAGACCGCACGCCATTCGAGTCGCCGGCAATCGCGATCCGCTTCAACGGCCCAATCCCCGCGATCGACGCAGTCGTCGGCAAGGTGCTGTTGGGTGAAGAACCCGGCCGCACGTCGCCCGACGAAGTCGTCGTCTTGGGCAGCATCGGCAACGCGTCGCTCGACCTCATCTTCGCAAACGAGGTCTTTCAGCGCGCCGTCAAGGCGAAGCGCGGTACCATGCTGCTAGTCTGACGTTGTTCGAAAATCTCAGCATTCTACGATACGATTTACGCTACAGATAAGCAGGACGATTGGCGGACTCGACCCGCGGGGGAGTGACTGGGGCGCTTCCCCGCCATCCTGCGCCGACCAGCATGCTGAACCGCGCAAGCGTCGCGAGTCCCTCGAACACACTGCGCTTTCTTCAAAAGCCCGCCCCGAGCCGGCCTGCAAACTACGCGCACGAATGAGATTTGGGACGAGCGCAGGCTTGCCCGAGGCATATGATCGCGGTCAGCATGGACGGCAAAACGGTGCGGGGGCGCCGAAGTGCACCTGCAAACGTCCCAAGGCGTTTTGAAAGCCTCAACCTTGATCGCACCTTACATCAGCATGTGCTCGTGTGATGAGCGATGTAGATGCCAGCAGCAGAGGCACCAGGTATCCGTTTCATGGCTTGTATCCCACGACCGCGCCGTTGGCACCCGGGGCATCAAAGTGAACGGTTCGAATGGCTTGCAAACCGGCGTCTTTGAGCCACGCGCTGTACTCGGCGGACGTGTAGTTACGAACGCCCTCGGTCTCGATCAACATGTTGAGGCTCATGAGCGCGGCTGCCGCGGGCGCGGTTTTCTCGTCATTGACAAGTAGTTCGCAGATAATGAGGGCGCCGCCGCTCGGCAACGCCTGATAGCATTTACCAATGATCTCGCGATCGCGTTGCTCGTCCCAGTCGTGCATAATCATGGAAAGCAAGATTGCATCGTGATCGGCCGGCAACGGCGCATCGGAGAAGAAATCTCCCGAGCTGGTCGAGATACGGTCGCTCAATCCGGCCTGCTGGATCTTCAATGCGGCGATTGGTGTGACGTGGGCAAGGTCAAGGACCGTCGCGTTCAAGTGCGGATAGCCGCGACATAGCTCAATATCGAACGCCGCAGAACCCCCGCCGACATCGAGCAGGTGCTTGAATCCGGAGAAGTCCAGTGCATCGCCAAGGGCGCGCGCGGTGAAGCTCGAGATCGAATGCATCGCCTCCCAGAACGTCGTTAGCATGACCGGATCGACGCCGTCAAAGAGTGACTTCTGCACGCTCGGATCCCACGTCGTCGGCCGGTCAGCGCGGATGGCCTCGCCCAATTTCTCCCAGCCCTGATACAGCCGTTTGTCCAGCATCGTGACAAAGCCGCCGAAGTAGCACGGCTTGCCGCGAACGAGGAACTCCTCGGCGAGCGCGCTGTTTCGATAGCGTCCTTCGTCCTTCTCGAGCAAACCCAGCGCCGCGCAACCGGTCAGCAACATTTCGGCCGGCCGCTGGTGAATGCTCCATGAGGCGCAGAGTTCTGCGGCTGTCGTGCCCTCGGTCGCTGAAAGGCGGGTGAAAAGGTCGAGGCCGTGTGCCACCGCGAGCGTTTTGAATGCCCAGAACGAGGTGGCCAGTTGCATAAGCGGTACCGGCGAGACCGGCTCTCGTTTCTCCGTTTTTCCAGCTATTGTTTGCATCGTTCACTCCAAGCTAGGCGAATCGAGAAAAGTTAGCGGAGGTCGTCAACGTCGAAAATGCCGGGCCGGCTGAACCTCGGATCGCCAATGGTCCGGCGGTAGTCGACATCACGGGCGTACCCTGGACACTCCCGCGCCCGGCTCTCGATTCTCCATACGCGCACGGTTCTGCCCCCACGGTCTGCGTAACCCTTTTCCCAACACCGGCCGAACCGGAGCCGGACGGGAGGCGAGACGAGGGAGATAGCAGCGGGGCCGGCGACCTCGGTTGCCGACCGCACGTTCCGGGCGCGTTCGCCCTTTCGCTGAAGAATAAGATCCGCCCCGGCTTCTGTAACGGCCGAGATTTCGTTCGCCTTCGTTGGAGGGGACAGCGGCCACCGCAACGGGCTAGCGGGTGTCGCCGCGCTGATTATCGCACTTTTCCTAAGACCGGCATTTTGCCACCAATTCCAGTACCTGCTCGCCCATCACTGCTGAAAGAAGAACGTAATGAAAGGCATCATTCCCTGCGTCGCAGGCGCGCTGGCCCTGACGATAACCATTGCGGGAGCCCAGTCGCCATACAGCGGCCAAGAGTCGAGAATCGTCAAGGCGCTCTCCGGTGCCGACGTCCGGGCGTATTTGAATGGCGAGGGTATGGGTTACGCCAAAGCCGGTGAACTGAACCACTATCCTGGTCCGCGCCACGTCCTCGACCTCGCCGATAAGGTCGGCTTGAGCGCTGATCAACGCCGACGGATTGAGAAAATTTACAGCAGTATGCATTATCGGGCAGTTCCGCTTGGCCGGCAAATCGTCGACGGCGAAGCGAAACTCGATGCGCAATTCGCTTCAGGGAGAGTAACCCCCGATCGCCTCGCGGCGGCGACCGCTGCCATCGCCGTACTGCAAGGAAAACTCCGAGCGGTGCATCTTTCGGCCCATCTCGCTACGAAAGTTGTGCTTTCCGCGACCCAAATCGCCGCATACGACGGGCTACGAGGCTACGGCAAGACCGATGCCCGTGATCACCACCAGCACACCCACTAGGTCTCCAGGCAGCTGCCGTCGCGCTTTTGAGGACGCTCGGCGCCCGCGGTTTTCTTTCAGCAGTGATGTGCAAGCAAGAATGGCAGGTCGTGAGAGAACAACGCGTGACTGAGGAGTAAAGCAACGATGAGGGCCACGCCGGCGGCGGGCGCTAAGAACGTCGCAGCCGAGAGCCCTACCGGCGACATCATGACTGTGGCGTCGGAGCATAAGGCCCCGCTAGTTTCGTCGCCACGTTCGCGACTACGTGCGAGCAGGCGCTTGTACGTTTCCGGATCGGCTTCGGCCGCGTGGTCGCTGGTGCGGCGTTCACGAGCGTCGTACAGCCAACGCTCGAACCTATTAGCATCTGGAACCGGTAAAGCCGCCAGAGCCAGATGCCAAAGTAAGCCACGTTGTGGATCGCCTTGGCGCACGTGCAGAAGTTCGTGACGTACGGCTAGTCGTCGCTCCTGAATGGAAAGCGGCTCTACGAAGCCTCGAGATATAAGAACGGCCGGGCCGCCGACGACGGTACAGCAAACTTTCAACGGCACGTCTAAGTACGCAATGCGCGGTACGACCATCGCCAACTGCGCCGCTTCGTACGCAAACAACTCCCGTAAGTCGGCCGGAACCCCACTACCTAAGGAAAGCAACGTGTCGAAACGTGAACGCACCTTGGCCAGTTTGATGGCCACGGCGAGAGCGGAAAATAGGGCGACGAAAGCGACGATTGCGGGCAATCGCTCGTGCAGCCATACGATTGCATGATAGAGCGGGTCCATCGCTGGCCATGAACAAAACTTGCCGGCGATCCAGCTAAGCGGAACCAGAAAAATGATCGGCCAAAGCACCCGCACATAACGGGCAGCTTTTGTCATCGAGGTTTGCGACGACGCTCCCGTAGAAGTTTAGCTAGCTCGTCAAGGGCATCGTCGTCATCGGCGATCACGTCGACAAAGCCATGGATGGCAGCCTCGCCATGGGCATCGATCAAACCCCCGAGAACCTGCGAAACGAGCGATCCGACGAACACCTCACGCGTTGTCGACGCGGCATACTTGGTTTCCAAATGCTTGCCACGCTTACGAACCAGACCCTTCGTCAACAACCGCGACAGCTCAGTGAAGACCGTAGTATAGGCGATAGCTGACCTCGCCTCTAGGGCTCGGTGTAGTTCCGCGACGGACTGGGCTCCGTGCTTCCACAGGTATTCCATGATCTTGGCTTCGAGTTCGCCGAGCGTTTGATGCACGCCGGCGGCGTGGGGACGGAACGATCGATTGCGCATAAGGCTCCGCGGACGTACAGGGCAGTGGCACCGTTAGGCGTCCGAGTATACTAGGGAGGGTAATATACTACACAGCGTCGTATACTACGAACCATAGTATGGGCTTCCGCCCGCTGGCAACCACGACCTCTATCCATGGGGAGGATTTCTTGCTCACCTTCTTCCGTCGGCGCTGCGGCAAAATGCTGGCGATAATGCTCATGACGGCTGTCTGGGCTCATCCGCCGCCAAGCTTGGCGCAGCCCAGCACCGACCACCTCAGGTCGGAGCCGGCGCGCCAAAATTTAGCGCTGCTCGCTTCGCTAGTGGCCGCTGGAGGTGGCCCTGACGCCTTCCAAGCCACGACGCTCCTAAAATCGCTGCCGCAGGGTTTAACGGAGGAATTGCAGTTGCGCAAACACTTCGGTGATGCGCAGGTCGAGTTGTTCGCGAAGGTCTTCACTTCAGTGGTCCTCGACTCACTCGCCGCGCTCAACAAGCAGGGTATAAGCCTTCCAACTCCCCAAGCCGATCTCGTAGATCGTAAGGCGATAGCGGAAGCGCTTTACACGGCCGGTTCGGTAGACCGTGCGTTCGACGTCGAGCGGTTGTTCGACACTCTGTTTTCCCAGAAGATCCACGACTCAGTGATGGGCAATGTCGCGAGACGGTATGGCGCCGCGGGCGAGAACGCGTATCACCAAGTCCTCGCTGCACTTATCACGGATCTTCACGGGGGCAAAAAGCTGACGATTCCGATGAACGCCACGCATATGCATGACTCCATGTCCATTGCGTCGCCGGCAGCGACATCTTCATCACCGGCGCGGGGGGCGCCTGAGGCACCCTTGGACCACATGCACACGATCGCATCGCCGCCACCTGCCACCCAGGCTACGCCAGAAGCTGACCGTGGCGTCCATGTCGGGCACGACGTGGCAATGCAGACGAACGCAAACGGTGTGATGTCGACGCGAGGCATGGCCGCCATGAAAATGGACATGTCGACGATGGATCCCGCTACAATGCCTGCGGTAACCAATCTTGCCGATCCCATGACACGCGAAGGTTCGGGAACGTCGTGGATGCCCGACGCAACGCCCGTGTACGGGCGCATGTTCGGTCGAGGTGATGACATGCAGATGACGCACGGAGCCCTGTGGCTTCGTTATATCAACACGGGTTCGACGCGTGGCTCGGCGGCGCTCAAAGCGCCCGACTGGTGGATGTATATGCGCACGCACCCCACGAGCGCCGGGGCTCAACTCGGGCTGCGCGTTATGCTGTCAAGTGACTTCGCAACAGTCGGCGGCGGGGGATATCCAGAACTGTTCCAAACCGGAGAACAATGGAAAGGTCAGCCGCTGCACGATCGCCAGCATCCGCACGATCTCGTCTCCGAACTTGCCATAGCGTACTCGGGTCAGATCGGCCCGAAGAACTCGGCGTACTTCTACGTTGGGTATCCCGGCGAACCGGCGCTCGGTCCGCCGGTGTTCATGCACCGCCCTATTGCCTACGATTACGCACCCTCGCCACTCGGTCACCACTGGCAAGACTCTACCCACATCACGTTTGGTGTGGTGACGACCGGCTTCGCGACGCCAAAGTTCAAGCTCGAAGGCAGCACCTTCACCGGGCGGGAGCCCAATCAAACGCGCACCAACTTTGATCCGATCCACCTGGATTCGTATAGCGGGCGGCTCTCATGGAATCCGAGTCGCGCCCTCGCGACGCAAGTCTCCTATGGGTTCATCAAGAGTCCCGAAGGTTCCGATCCGACGGCCAATATTCGCCGGACGACAACGTCGGTTATGTATGTGCGACCGGTCACGCTGAACTCGAGTTGGTCGCACACTCTGGTTTTTGGGCAGAACGACAGTACAGCAGGCGAGCGAACCAACACCTACCTGTATGAATCCGACTACCGCCGCGCCGGCAATGCGATCTTCATTCGCGCCGAGCAAACCCAAAAAAGCGGCAGTGATCTGGTCCTTGGGGCGCTTGATCTGGGCCGGATCTTCAACATTGGCGCGTACACGATCGGCTTCGCGCACGACCTCGCGCACAAACCCAGCGACACTGTGACCGCTCTTGGATTCGACTTCACCTACAACACCAAGCCGACCGCGCTGGATAAGTACTACGGCTCAGGTAGCCCTGTATCGTTCGAAGTCTTCATGCGCCTTCGCCCGCCTCGCTTCTCTGGTCAGAAAAATTAGACGCCTTCGATAGCCTCACCCCTTCATCGACATTTCCAAATCGTCGACACACCGCCTGCCCGACCTTAAGTTCCTCTGATATTGCAGCTCAATGCTTCACGCGTCGTTAAAGAAGGAGCGCGGTGCAACGCATCGATCGGTGCTTTGAGCGGCCAGTTTGTCCGCGAGCTGGGTGCCGGAAGGCAACTTGCTGCTCCTCTTTCTGCTCGGAAGCGATGCTCGATGATTAGCAAGGCCGACGTTGTCGTCGTTGGCTCTGGCGGTGGAAACGGCAGCGGCGATTTGACCCCTTTCCGGCAGTTACGAATTGACCCCCGATGATGCAGGAGGTTCGGAAGTCAGCGTTGCGTTTCCGTTCTTGGCTTTGCGTTGGCGAAGTCGATGGCTCTGGCCGGCGAATTGAAAGATGGTACCGTGATGCACGAGTCGATCGATGACTGCAGCAGCGGCCATTTCATCGGGAAAGATCTGCATCCACTGTTCGAAGGCTAAATTGGTTGTCAGCGCGATGCTTGCACGTTCGTAACGTGCGGAGATGATGTTGAAAAGCAAATCAGTCGCTTCGCGTTCGAATGGAATGTAACCGAGTTCATCGATCAACAAGAGTTCGATGCGCTCAAACGACCGAAACTTCCGTTGCAACTCGCCGTTGCGCTTCGCTTCAATAAGCATCATCAGGAGTTCCGCTGCCGTCGTGAATCGAACACGGTAGCCGCGTGCGCACGCGGCGATTCCGAGCGCGACTAAACAGTGGCTCTTCCCCGTTCCGGGCGGACCGCTAAACACGAGATTGCGATGTTGTTCGATGAACGTACCATCGAAGTGTTCGAGAAGTTTTGCTTTCGGAAGTTGAGGCTGCAAGGAGAAATCGAACGCTTCGATCGTCTTGATTGTCGGGAAGCGAGCGGCGACAATGCGTGCTTTTACACCGTTCTCCTGACGTTTAGTGGCTTCGAGCGCGGCGAGGTCGGCCAGGTATGATAGTGGCTCGACATGTTCGCTCAAAAGTCGCCGATAATTGTTGAGCATCGTCGGAAGGCGCAGCGTCCGCAGATGATGTTCCAAGAGAACATTGCTCATGACGCATTCTCCGCGAGGTCCGCGATAGCCCAAGCACGGAGATCGACGGGCTCAACTATGCGACTCGGAACATTCAGTTGTGTCGCGAGATTCAAGGTCGGGTGTTGTTTGGGATACGTAGCTTGGCGCACCAACAGGGCGATGGCCGCTGGATCGTCGGTTCCTCGCGCCATCGCTTGTACGATCGCAGTCTCGACCGCTGCGACAGAGTATTCATGCAAGAGCGAGACAACTCGCATCCATGCCTTCGTGCCTGCCCCATGATCGCGAATCACGTAACGATTCCGCAGTGCCAGGAACGCTTCGGGAAGACGGCCTTCTGCGAATGCCGCGGCGTTTGCAGCTGCTCGATGTTTGTGTACGAGGAGATCAATAAAGTGGCGTGGGTCGAGGAAAACTTGGTCCTTTCCGGCCGCCCGAGGATGTTCGGCGACGACGCTGTCATCGACGACGATCCGCAGGCGCGCATCGTATATTTCGACAAACGCGCAGCGATGTGCGTACCGTGTCGGAACCGAATAGCGATTCGTGTCCAGCACAATTTCGCTGAATTTGTTGATGTGGGCAGCGCGAACGATGCACGGTCGCGGTGAGGGCTGCGGCAGCATACGAAGTTTCGGCTCTTCCCGAGTGAAACGTTCGGCGATCGTTTCATGGTGCACGCTGTGCGTGCGCTGTTGATCCTTTTCGCAGAAGTCTGCGAGTGCGGCATTGACCGCCGCAAGTGATGGAAATTCGGGAACTGGCGTGAAGAAGTTATCTTGCACGTAATGATTCGCGCCCTCGACACCGCCCTTCTCGTTGCCCTTCGCAGGTGCTGTGAATTGAATCGGAAATGCGAGGGCGCCACAGAACGCGCGGAACGCTGCGTTTTCATCGCGCGAGCGGCCTTGAAGCACCCGAGCGACGGCGGTGCTTGCATTGTCGAAGACGCCTTCATTCGGAACGCCGCCGAAGGCGATCAGAGCTTCAAGTATCCCCGCAAAAAGTGCGGGTTGATCGCATCGGTACGAGGCACGCGCAAACATTCGACCACTGTAGCTTAAGCGCATGACGAAAAGTTGCAACACAATGAGCAATCCGTCAATCAACGCTGGGACGGGCGTAAAATCGAATTGCGCTTGATGTCCTGGCGAATAGACGGCGCGCACGAACGCTTCTTTCGGAACGAGCACTTCGCGACGAAGTGCAACGTATTCCCGAACGGCGCGTTCGCAGATATGCATCTCCGGGTCGACACGCTCACGCAACAGTGCAGCGATGCGCGATGCGGTAATCTTCGGCGATGTCCGCAACCATCCATCGATTTGTGAGCCGTAAACGTCGAGGCGACGACTGCGCGAGGCTTTCGGGGCTTGTGGGGAGCGCAAGGACCGCACGTATTTTCGTACGGTATTTTTTGAGAGTCCGAGCTCACGCGCAACGCGCTTTATCGGCTCTCGATCGCGCACGCAGCGAATGCGAATCGTTTCCCACTGATCCAAGGTAACCAACCTCCTCGGTGCTCCTTATGGCCGCCCGGTAATTACCGGTTGCCTTCGACAGGAACACCCTCTTTTGGGTGCGAGGGGTCAATTCCAGAATGCCGCTAGGGGGTCAAATCCTCGGTGCCGTTACCAGGCGGCCTGGGTGCTGCCACTGCATTTTGCCTGGGCAAGCGAGGCGTCAAGGCGATTGCGCTCATCGACAGGCATGACATCGGGTCGCAGACGTCCCCACGGGCCGCCGGCATGGTGAGTTGCGTTCGCAAAGGCGAACTGATGATCAATTTGATCAAGCTCGCCACTCAAAAGATCAAAATGTTTTCAGATGAAACCGGGCAGCCCTTGAACTGGGTGCATTCGGGCAGCTTGAAAGTTGCGCGCCGGCCGCAAGACGCGGAGGTTATCGCCAGCGATATCGATCGGGGTCGGCGCATGGGGTTGGATGTGGAGGAGATCTCGCCAGGAGAAGCACATCGTTTGAACCCATTTCTTGAGCCGGAAGGCATTCACGCGGTCATGCGCGTTGCGGGCGATATGTACTTCGACCCTGCCCGAGTGGCCGTAGGGTTTGCGCGCGTTGCCGAGCGATTGGGCACCACGCTCATGCCTCAGACTCTCGTCACACGCGTCAATATCGCCGGCGGCAAAGTAACCGGTGTCGACACCGACAAAGGCACGATTCAAGCTTCAGTCGTCGTCGATGCCGCCGGCGCATGGACACGTCAGATCGCGGAGGCAAGTGGAATACGCGTTCCGCTTGTTCCGACCGGCCAGCAGCTCTTCGTCACCGAACCGCTGGAGGGTGCGCGGGCGGACTTACCAATGGTGCGCATCATGGATGCGGCGGTCTATGTGCGCCCGTGCGATGGCGGTTTGCTATGGGGTGTGTACGAAGAAAATCCGCGTTTCTTCGATATGAGCACCCTCGATTTGAGATTTGACATGAAAGATATGCCACTCGACGCCAATGTGCTGTGGCGAGCAGCCCACGAAGTCAAGGCGCAGCTGCCGATTTTGCTTCAGGCGAAAGTTCGTGAACATCGCGGGGGTATTCCGACGATGACCCCCGACGGCCACCACATTGTCGGGCCAGCTCCGGGCACGCAGGGCTTTTTCTTTGCTAGCGGTTGCAATGTTGCCGGACTTTCAATCGCGCCCGCGCTGGGCGATGCAATCGCTGCGTGGATCGTCGAAGGCAAGCCGCCAATGGATTTGGCGCCGCTCTCCATTGCGCGCTTCTGTGAAAAGAGCTGGTCAGAGGAACGGCTCAAAAGCGACGCTGCCTGGCAATACCGTCATTTCTACGGAGCGGTGTGACGGTAGCGAGGTTACGAACTCATGGCGCCATGGACTCACCGACTACAAATGAACATCACCAGACGACGCTCGCTGCCGACTACCTCGGTTGATCCAGCTTGCATCTATCGGTTATGGTGCGCGCTTATGAGTCACGTCCTAGTTTGGCAGTTTATTCGCCAGCACGTCGAGATGTTCGATGGTCGGCGGTTGGGCGAGCAGTTCGGCACCCCGGGCCGACAGCGCTTGACCAACGCCGCCTGCAAGATGCGCTTGGCGGCTCGCGTCATCTGGGAACGCGTCGACGATCCCGAACGTCGTTGGTCCAAAACGAACCGCCAACCACGGATTCGTCGATGGCTGAAGCTGGCTCCCTTTCGTGGACGATGTGAGTTTGGACATTACGCGGC
>JRHI01000980.1_pt1 | contig 27345 bp, 22 predicted proteins | sample 215371 | NCBI WGS metagenome assembly JRHI01 (sample SAMN02929681, study PRJNA255918) | sediment metagenome | biome: cave system; feature: Ice Cave; material: Sediment; isolation source: sediment from deep within a dark volcanic ice cave with no known source of... ...
AACGCGGCGTGGGCGCCGCTCGCGAGTTCGAGGAGGCGGACGCCAGTGTCTGCATAGCTCCGGTCGGCGCGGCGGTGGTCCTGAATCGCCTCGGCGATCCGGTCCTGCTCTGCTCTCCACTCGCCCGCCTTGCGCTCGTAGAAGGATTCGCTGATCTTGCCGTCGAGCTTGTCGACGTACATCGTGTCGAGCCGGTTCTGAAGCTGGTCGAACTCGGTGGTGAGCCGTGCGAGCGCTTCGTCGTGGAAGCGCTTCTCGTCCTGGTGGCTCTGCCGCAACGCCTTCGTGAGGAACTCCTGTATGTCCTGGTCAAGGTGGAGTCCCCGGAGCAAGTCGCCGAACTGCTCGGCGATCGTCTCCTCGCGGGCGTACTTCTCGGGGCAGCGGCCCTTGTAGCCGGTGCATCGGTAGTAGACGTAGCGGCCCTTCTGAAGCTCGGCCGTCATCGCGCAGCCGCAATGACCGCACTGGATCAGCCCGGAGAAGGCGAACCGATGCCGGTGCCGCTTGGGTCGTCGAGACCCTCGCCCGTCGAGCACGTCCTGGACGCGCTCGAAGAGGTCCTTGGAGATGATCGGCTCGTACTTGCCGGGATAGATGCGGCCCTTCCAGGAGAACTCGCCGGTGTAGATGCGGTGACGAAGGATCTTGTGGATGGTCGGGGTGGGCAGCGGCCCGCCACTCTTGCGGAAGGTGATGCCGGCATGCCGAGCCTTCTGGGCGACGCCCTTAAGGGAGTAGTCGCCGGTCGCGTACCACTCGAAGAGCTGAGCGATCAGAGGAGCGCGCTCGGGGTCGGGCACGATCCCGCGGCGACCGTTCTCGATGCCGATGTTCCGATAGCCGAGAGGTGCGAAGGACGGCCACATGCCCTGCTCGGCTTTCTCGCGGAGCCCCTTCGAGACCTCCTCGGCCAGGTTGTCGATGTAGTTCTTGGCCATCAGGACCTTGATCCCGTGCATGAACTTCTCGGCCGATCGTGAGTTGTGGGAGAGGAGCACGCCCTCCTTCACGAAGTGGATCTCGAGCTCCAGGTCGTCGATTGAGACCCAGTCCTTCAGGTTCCGGTAGAGGCGGTCGGTCTTTTCCACCAGCAGCACCCGGCAGGAGCGGTTGCGGCGCAGAAACGTCAGCATCTCGCCGAAGTTCTGGCGGCCGGCCTGCTTGGCAGTCTCTACATCGACGAACTCGTGCGCCAGACGGAGTCCGTGCTGGAGCGCGTACTCACGCAGCAGCTTGAGCTGGGCGGGGATTGAGTAGCCCTCGCGGTCCTGCTCCTTCGAAGAGACGCGGGCGTAGAGGACGGCCTGGGCAGTCTGGCCGGAACTGGGAACGGGATTGCTGGGGCTCATTGGCACCTCCTGGGACGGGCGTCGACAGCGATCTTATTCGCCTTCATCGGCCTCCTTCCAGTGCGGCTGATCGCCGGTCGTGCCAGGCCGCAAGAATGCGGTGTGCATCAAGCGGCAATCTCACGGTCCACCTCGCCGCGCTCAACCCGATCCCATTCGGCCAAGAGGCTGAAGAAGGCGGTCAGCCGTTCAATGAGATGGCGAGCCTCTTCCCGACCGAGTGGTCTGCCCGAGCGGGGACCGAAGAGGGTTATGGCTTCGTCAATCAGGCCCTCCCGCGCCGAGTGGTGCTCATCCTGGGGGTCAGACTCTGACCCCTCCACCGAATGAAGCTGACTCATGCGCCCTCTCCGCCGCCAGGCCGGTGCTCCCACCAGGACGGCTTCCCGAGGCTGTCCTGGACGGCGTAGCCAGAGTCTGGCGTTGCCGGCAGGCTGTCGAGCGCGAGCCGGCGGTCGCCAAAATCCAGTTGCAGCTCGCGCCAGACGTGGGGTTCCGCGCCAGGTGGTGCGTGCAGCCAGAGGTCACCGAGCGGACCTTGCAATTCAAGGAGCTGGCGGCTGGTTACCCAGAACCGGCAGCAGTTGAGCATCCCGACCACGAACTCGTCGGCGATCAGGGCGCGGAGCCGATCCTCTCGAGCGGTTGTCGGTACGACGAAGAGAATGTTCCGGCACTCGGCCCCCCGCCGATGGCTGAAGTGCTCCATGTAACCGCGCACCTTGTCACGCAGCCGGCTCATCGACTCGGTGCCGCGGTCCCATTCGAGGTCGAAGATGATCGAACCAGCTGGCGTGAGGTAGCGCCCCCAGCCGTCGGAGGCCGGCTGCCGCGTGTCCGCGTCTCCCCTCCCGCGAGCTCGAAAGTGGATTCGTTGCTGGGCCTCGCCCACCCAGTGATAGAGGCCCTGATCCGGCCGCCCCCGGCTGGTTACCGCCAGAGCAACGAAGAAGCCGTTGGCCTCCAGGTCGTGGGTGAGGTTGAAGCAGTGGGCCAGGGCCTCCTCGGCCCGCTGGACGTGGTGTCGAGGCTCGTGGCCGACTGAGGCAGCCAGCACGCGTGCCCCCCGCGCTGACAACAGAATCAGGGAGTGCAGACGGTGGTTGCCTGGGGGCTGGATCAGCTTCCAGCGGTGGATCAGTCCGAGTTCTTTGAGTTCCTTGATTCGAGTCTGAGTTGAGCGGGAGCTGGGAAAGAAGATCCATTCGAGGAGGCGGGTGTCCAGGTAGCGGTAGTCGTGTAATGAAGTCAGCAGAACCAAGTCCCGCTGGGTGAGGCGCTGGAGCATCTCGGCGATGTCCTTGCCGGTGAGAGGGGCGGCTGCCCGAGGGTTGGGTTCACGAACCAGGAGAGGACGAGTCGATAGGGGAGTCCGTCCTGGTCTGAAATCGCGACCTTTCGAATACCCGCCGCCATTCGTTTCACGAACCGAAGCTGCCAGCGAACCCATCAACCGCACCCCCTCCCGGCCAACCGGAGCACCGAGCGGGTGCCCGCTGACCGCGCGGCGGGTGGTCGCGATATCTCCATCCAGATCAACCCCCTATGGCTTGGAGGGCGGCGGGCCCTCTAAACACATAGCTTCCGGACCTACGTCCGAAAATGCCTGAAGCTGACGTTAGACTCGCTTGAGTGGGGTCTCCGGAGCTGATCAAACTTGACGCCGCCGCCCACCAGCTGGGCTGCCATGTGGAAACTCTGCGCGAGCGGGTGCGCGAAGGTCGCCTCGCCGCCACACGCGGTCCCCATGGCGCCTACCTGGTCAGTCGCGAGGCCCTTACCGCCTTACCTCGGCACAAGCGTGGTAGGCCGCGCGCATCGCACGTCCCAAGCACCAAGGCGCGCGAGGAGGGGTCTTGGATTCTGCTCGGGGTGATCCTGGCTCGTCAGAGCGACGACATCGCGCCGGAGACGCGACTCCTGGAGATCCTGCAGGCCGAGCCTTGGCGGGCTCGAGACCTCTACAACCTGGTTTCGGTGCATCGGCTGCGGGCGGTCGGCCAGTCCAAATTCCAGATCTCGATCCGACTCGGTCTCTCCGAGCGCCATGTACGGCGCCTGGCGGCCAAGCCGCTCTGGCTGACGCTCAGGACCGAGCTGATCGTCCGGCTCATCCGTAGCGACGGACGCAGGGCGCGGGCGCGGGCGCGGGAACTGATCGCCATTGTTCGTGAGCGGCTTCAAGCCGAGGGCGTGCCTGCCCATCCCCGGCGCTTCAAGCACCACAAGATCAGCGCCCATCAAGAGCGGATGCTCTCGGATGCCGGGCTGACGGCGGAGGAGATCGAAGCGATCAGGTTGGAGGGCTTGTCCGTCGACGAGCTGAATGCATTGCTTGTCCGAGGTTCGCGCCCGGCCTCCCCAGTAACAGTGCCTCTGACACAGGGAGTCATACCTGTTCCGCACGCTCGTGGTTGACTAAGAAGAGGACGTAGAGGGTCTGGAAGGTCAGGGTCTGGACGACGAAGAGATCGGCGGCCCAGATCGTCTGCGCCTGGTTCGCTAAGAACGTCTGCCAGCTTTGGCTGGGCGGTCGGGACTGACCGAGATGACGATAACGACGGATGGAGCGGGCGCTTATGGGACGGTCGTTACCGGTATGACGGTTTCGACGAGCATCCCGCTGGCGCTCCAGGCGGTTGCCGCAGCCTCGATGACGTCGGGGGGCGGCCCGAGGTCCAGGAGGCTGACGGTCATCGCGCTGGTCGCTACGAAGGTTCTTCAGGCGAGCGCTTAGGAAACCCCGGAGAGGTGAGGATCCACGACTGCCAGCCCTCCCGGCCTCTGTATTGCCAGCAGAGCACTTGGCCGGCGACCTCGGTCGCCGCCCAAACCGTTGTCACCTCGATTGGCAATTTCGGCCCCCTGACCGGGTGCTCGCCCGTGACCACGTCGCGCCAGGGTAGGTAGTTCACGCTGTGCACCACCACGAAGAGGTGGGTGTCCACTCCTGGTGGAGCTTTCAGCTTGCGGCGGTTGTCGTCCTTGTGTGCGAGCACCTCGAGCGCAGCCACGAGGTCCGAGGCCGGGTCGGCGGCGGAGCTGACCCAGGGCCGGTCGTCGTTGGGCGGTGACAGGATCACGAGGCCAGGCTTGCCCGCACCTGAGATGGCGCCGCCAATACCCATGGCCCTGGCAGCCTGGACCGCCGTCGGGTGGGACACCCTGTCCCTAGCCGGGAAGAGGTGGTCGGCCCCGGCAGCCTCCAGCGGCCCGAGCAGGCCGAGGAGGGCGTCCGCAGTCAGCGCCCGGAAGTCCGTCGCGACGGACGTGTAGACGGTCCACCGGCGCGCGAGACCCGGCACGCTGAGCGCACCAGAAGTCGCCTTTCGGTGCCTGCTCATGGCCGCCAGGAGCTGCGGCAGCGCGGCTGAGGTGACCTCCAGCGGCTCGATGCGGCCGTCGGGAAAGACGAGGTCAAAGTCACGTAACCCAGGCGCAGACCCGTCATCGACCAGGACGACGGCCACGGGGGAGAGGAGCTGGCCGAGCGCCCACTCGGCGACCGACTCCTCGACCCGGGCCGGCTGACTCACCTGGAGGCTCTAGCCCAGACCATTGCGCTACAGCGCTGGTCACCGGAGCCGTCCGCCTGGAGGCCGGTAGGAGGGGTGCGACTCCTCACTCGGTACCGCCACGCGTCCCGTAGGCAGCGAAGCACCTGTTCAGCTCCTTCAGCCAGAAGGCCTCGCGGGCCACAGGCGAGGGTGCGACGCCGAGGCCGAGTTCCTGACAGAACTCCCAGAAGCCGGTCGATGGCATGTTCAGGGCCTTGTCTATGACGAGCGCCGAAATCAGCGGCCGGTCCTCGTCCGCACTCAGCTCGCCTAGCGAGACCTGGCCGAGTAAGTAGCCCATCTGGTTCCCCTCATGAGTGTGTGGGCCGTCGGGCCAGGGCAGCGCGGTCACCCGGTTGCTGAGGTCGGTGTAGATGTGCGGCTCGCGCGCGGCCGCCCACTCGTAGAGGGCCTCCCGGGACTGGCGCTTCGCCTCATCCCAGGCGATGTCGTCGCCCAGGTAGACCGTGGTTGCCCACTTCGGCAGCCTGCTCGGCAGTTTGGCCATCACACCCTCCTCGAAATAAGAGATACCACCGCCTCAGCCGCTCTTGCTGTCGCTCAGGTGGTGGCCGACGTGCCCGATCACGAAGATCCGAAGCTCCTCGTCGATGAAGAAGTAGATCCGCGCGCAGGTGCTTGGACTGCCCCTACCGAGCTTGATATGCGGGCCCAGCGACTCACGTTTGCCTCGGTAAGTCAGCTGGTACTCGTGCTTGTGCTTCCCCTCGGTGATCTGACTGACCTGGGGGGCGTAGTCGAGGCCGGACTCCGCGAGCGCCCCCTCGATGCCCTGTGGCATTGAGTCCTTCCGCTGGTAGCGGCCCGCCACCTCGTCCAGGGCCTCGAGGGCGAAAAGGATCTTCTCTGGCTGCAGGTACTGGCAGTGAGAGGCGGACTCCATCGCCTCGTCGTGGAAGACGAGGTACTGGGCGCCGTCGCGCGCCCGCGCCGCAGCCTCCCCGACCGTCTTGGGCGAAGCTGGCGGCGGCTCGACTTCCTCGTCCGGGCCCATCGTCTCGCCCTGAGCGGCAGCGACTTGGAAGAAGCTGGCCTGGACCGCCGCCAGTTCGGCGGACACCTCCTTTAGCCGCTTCTCCATGTCCTCCTGGGCAATCAGCGCTTGGAGCAGCTCGTCCTCAAGGGCCTGAGTCGCGAGCTGCCCGCCGGCGACCTTGGTGCGCAGCTCCTCGAATTCGCCGCGCCGGCGTTCAGCCTGCCGCTCAAGGATTGCAGCGTGCAGGGCCGGGACTGGTGTGCGGAACGCAGCCAAGCCGGAGAGCCGCCGGAGGAGGAAGCTGTCGAAGAAGTTGCCCCTGGCGTGGTGCTCGGCGATCTTGGACGGCAGCCAGAGCGGGTGCGCGAAGGGGTCTCCAGTGACGGTGAAGCCCGGGTAGAAGACCCTGACGGCACCGTTGTAGACGGAGCGCTCCTTCCCGACCAATTCAGTCAGGCGGAAGGCGGTGCTCGCGTCCTCGAGGACAACCACGTGGGCGAGACCTAGCAGCCGGGCAGCGGCCCGGTTGACGTCGATGACCGTCCCGCCTCCCGGCAGACGGCTGGCCACCACGACAGGGAGGACGCGGGCGGGGTTCTGGAGGCAGTCCACCAGCCCGTCAACGCCGTCCGGCCAGACCGCGTTGGCACGTGACCGCACCTGACGCCCGTCGATCTGGACGTCCAAGTTGTCGACCACAGCAGCCACGATCCGAGGGGTGTTGAACCTGAAGTCCAGGGGGCGTACCCGGTGAGTGGTGGGGAGTAAGGCCACCCTCACCGCCACCCAGGCGGCGGCGCCCTCCCGGCCGACCATCACCTCTGAGAACCAGCAGATGTCGGGATCGTCGTCGTGGGGGTGGCGCCACGCGAGTGTCCAGACGCCGGGTCACCGCCCTCCACCTCGAGACTGCTCCACGTGATCTGGCTCCAACCTTCGGTCCACTCTCCCAGTCCCAGGTTCCCGCCTGCGGGTACCCCGCCGTGCTTCTTGAATGCCCAAGCCAGCGTCAGGTCGCGGGCTCCGGCGGCCGAAGTGGCCGGGTCGCCCGCCAGCGGCAGCAGCGTGCTGTAGACCTGCCTCACGCGAGCGCCTCCGACCACCGCTTGACTGCGGACACAGTCGCGATCTCCTGCTCGACCGGATAACCTCTGGTGAGTACAGCGAGCGCGAGGGTTCCGGCGGGTCCATCGAGCGCAGCTCGGAGGCCGCGCTCGGAAACCCCGCCGACCTGGAAGGGTTCGCGGGCTGGGTGCGGCTCGGCGCCGATGTCGATCACAGTGGGGACCGGACACGCGGACAGCACCTGCTCTGCAATCCGCACCCCTCCCAAGTCAGCGTCAGGGATCACAGCCACTGCTGGGAACCCGGTGGCGAGCTGGGCAATGACCCTCAGGGCGGCCCGGCTGAGGAGGCCAGCTGTGTACGCGACCGCCAGGCACGGGACGCGATCGCTCAGGGCCTCTGCGGCCTGGAGGTTCTCCACGATCACCAGGGCGTGGCTGCCGGGAGCGGGCATCAGCGCCAGCCGGGGTTGCTCACATCGGATCAGCGCCGGTCCACGCAGCAGGTCGAGCGCGATCTCAGCGCCGTCGACGGCGGCGCGGACACCGGAAACTCCGATGTACTTGCTGCGGGTGAGGCCGAGTTCGACCAGGGTGACCTCCAGGACGCCTGCGGCGAGCAGGACTCCGGGGGCGCCCTCGCGCACCTTGGTCGAATTCCAGTGAGCCTGAGAGAAGGCGCGGGGACTGTCATGACGGACACCCTCGAGGAGGTCCTCGGCGGCGCGGACGACGATCTCGGCCCTCGACTCGTCGGGGCGAGCGGCGGACGCGCGGAGCGCAGCGGCCAGGTCGGGCCAGCGCTCCTCGCAGCGGTCAACCAGGGAGGCTGCAGTGGCGCTCCAGCCCTGGCGCGCACGCGTCCTCTCATCAGCCGCACGGCGGCGGTCGCCCCTCCACTGGTCGGTCAACTCCCAACCGAGGGGGTCGCCCAGCCTCAGCCTGTCATCGACCGCGCAAATGAGGTCCACGACCCCAGCCCGCGCCAGCTCCTGGCTCCGTTCCCAAGCGGCCTGGCCGAACCGGGCGGCGACGGCCGGCCAGCGCCGTCGGTCGGCGCCGAGCACGAAGGCCCGATCGACTGCGAGCGCCTGCTCGCCGTCGCCGCCTCGCCCGCGCAGAGCGACGCGCTGGACCTTGTGGTGGCCCCGGCGGCTCTTGATCGCGACCTCCACCTCACCATCGAGGCGGTACTGGTAGAGCGGGTGAGCGGACAGGCCCTCCGGCACGCCCGCCAGGGGGACCGCCAACTCCGCTGCCCGCGTGGTCACTGCCAGCCCCGACCCCGGGTGACGTCATCCACGGTCAACTCCACACGCTTGCGGTTGGCGTCGTACCCGAAGACGCGGGTCGGGCGGTTGAGCGCGTCGCTCTTGGAGGCGTACTCGAAGTAGACGACCTCTCCGCAGAACCTTGTCGCGTCGGGCAGCACGGCGTCCTGGCAGGTCGCCAGCACGGTGAAGCCGCGAGACTCAGCGCAGGCGGACACCGCCTGCAGCACCTCGTGCCGGTGCTGGACTCCGAGCGAGTCGCCCAACTCGTCAAGCACCAGCACCCGGCCGTGGGAGTTGGGTGAGGACAGCAGCGCCGCCAGGACCAGGTGGACGGTGTGCTGCTTCTCCTGCGCGGTGTTGGTCTGGTGGTCGTAAGGGAGGAGCGACCCGCTCGGGGAGCGCCGCCAGCGCGGGGTCGCCTCCCAGACCCAGGGGTCGGTGGGGCCGACCGGCCGGCGGCACTCGACTTCGACGCTGGCGCCGAAACCGCTGGCGGCCCGGTCCAGCCGGTTGAACTCGTGCGAGACCTCGGTCAAGGCGTTGCGGATCAGGTCCTCGATTGCGTCCTGGATTTGCTCCAGAGCTGACGACAGCTGGCGGCAGGCCTCGGTGGCGAGCTGGACCTCCTGCTCGCGCTGGGTCCGCTCGCGCTGAATCCGCTCCTCCACGATGGTGTCTCTCTCCATGTGCTGCTCGAGCAGGTCCTGGAGCGGTTTCAGGATCTCCTCGAACTCGGCCCGGTTGCTGGGCTCCTCACCAGAGAGGGCCGGCCGGCGACCGGCCACCTCCCTCAGCTCGGGGATATCCGCCAGGTCCCCGCCGGGGCCCGCGTAGGCCTTGACTGCATCGTTGAGGTCCATGCTGGCGGCGATCCTGATGGTGTCCGGGTCCCTGCTCTGGCCAGGTAGCAGCTTGGCCAATTCGGACTCCGCTTCCGCCAGCGGCTGGCCCCAGCGCTCCGCCCAGTACTCGACGCGCTGGTCGCCCACCTGCTTGCGCAGCTCGGCGATCGCCCTGTCAGAAGCGGCGATGTTGCGGTTGGCGGAGTCGAGCCGAGCCTCCCACGACTTGGCTGCAGCCTCTCGGCTCTCCACCTTCGAGCGAGCGCCCACGACCCTGTCCAGGGCGCCCTGCAGCTGCGGGGCCAGGGCGCCCCTCTCGGAAGCCGCAGCACTCACATCGAGGTCGAGGCGCTCGATGTCGGCCCTCAGCTCAGCGGCCACGACCGCGCTGAGGGCCGCCTCGAGATCAGCTTTGGCAGCCTGCTGGCGCAGCTTCGCGACCTCGAGGGCCTTCGAGGCGTCGCCCTCTGCGCCGAGGGCAGCCTGGACGACGACGCTCGCTGCGGCCAGCCTGGCCGCGTAGCCCACCACCGGCTGAGCGTGACCGCCGACGACATGGAGACCGGCCGCTGTGTCTGTGACGAGAGGGAGGTCGTCGGCGTCGGGCCGGAACCGCCGGCCCAGCTCGACGAGCAGCGCCTCGGAGCCGGCTGGGGCCGACGCGACCCCGGCGGGCAGCGCGACAGGGTCGCCCGCAACCAGGATCGAGCCCGGCAGCGCAGCGAGCGTCCGGAGCGCGGCCTCGCGGTCGGTGGCCGCCACCGCCACGGCGTCCGCAAGTAGGAGTAAGCGTGGCTCCCAGACAGCCCTGGAAGAGTCCTCAAGTTCGACGGAGTTGAGCAGACCGGCGGCGGACACACCCGCCTCTGATAGCGCCGCCATGCTGCGTGCTGCGAGCGCGCTGCCGCCCGCCTCGACCGCAAGCAGGCCGGCGTCGGCCAATTCCCGGGCAGCTCTGGCCGCAGCCTCGTCAACACGGGCGCGCTCGAGTGCAGTCGCAGCTACCGACTCGGCGGAGGTTGCGTCCGCGACGCTGAACCCGCTCCAGCCCACCGCTTTCTCCTCGGCAGCCTTCAAACTGCGGCGGCGCTCGTCGGCGGCCGACCGCGCCCTCGACTCCTTGTCAGCCCAGCGCTGGGCATCGGCGTCAAGGCGGGCGTACTCCTCGCCCGCGAGGCGGGCAGTCTCGGCGAGGGAGGCCTCGTCGGCGAGGGCGGCGATCTCGCGGCGGGCCTCGTCAGCCAGCTCCCGCTGGGGCTTGGCCTGTTCGGACTCATCGGTGACCTTCGCCTCCAGCTCGCGCTTTCGGCGAGTGACCGCAACCAGGCCGGCGGCGAAGTGGAGTTCCCACTGGGCGACCGCAGACTCCACCAGGTCGCGGGCCTTCTGCCTCGCGCGCACCGCCTCCAGCTCATGCTCCTCGCGCTCCGCGGAGCTCACGTGCTCTCCGCGGCGGCGCTCGAGGTCGCCCTGCTGGCGGTGCAGGTCCTCCCGGGTGGTGGCCTCCTGCTCGTAGACAGTCCCCTTCCCGGTGAGCGTGATCAGGTCATCGGCGATGGCCCGCCGGCTGAACGCGCCCGCGTTCATCTGGAGGAGGGAGGGCCGCGACTGAATCTGGCCACGCCGGGAGACGTAGGCGAGGCAGCGGGGGATGTCGCCGTAGAGCCTCTCTACGTAGGTGTTGGAGCCCGCCTCGTCCCGGCCGCCCAGCCCCTCCCACATAGCGTCGATCTCCCGGCGGTTGCGGCTCTCCGGCAGGTGGAGTCCAGCGCGCCACCGGAAGAGCAGGTAGGGAGCGGAGACCGAGATCCGCATCCAGACCGTGAGGGCCGTCTCCTCCGGTGCCGAGGGCTCCGCGAACACCCCGATCACGTAACCGTGGCGGGCGGGCACGTAAGTCTTGCCGGGCACCCCGGCCACCTCGGGCTCGAAGAGCAGCGCGGCGGCGCCCGACCCGCCCTGGGAACTGGTCCGCCACTCGGTGTCGCCCAGTAGCAGCGAGGTTGCGGCCAGGAAACTGGTCTTGCCCGACTCGTTGGAGTCCCCCTTGGGCCCGCGGCCGCCGACTGCGATGAAGGTGCCGGGCACCAGCGGTACTGGGTGCATGGTGAGGCGTGCGATATCGACGGTCTGGATCAGCACCAGCTGACGGGTGCCAACGACCCCCGTCCTGGTCGAGGAGGGCGCTGCAGACGCGGTGGCGCTCATGCTTCGGCCCCCGCTGCCACCCGGCGGCGGCGCCGGATCAGGTCTGCCATCAGCCCCTCGGGCTTGGCGACCAGCAGCAACTCCTCCCAAATTCGGGCACTCCGGACGGCGGTCAGGCGGAGGAACTGGGGCCCGGGCACGATGTCAGGGCGCAGACCTGGCCGCAGCACCCCAGCGTTGCGGAGTTGGCGGATCGACCGCCGGATGGCCGACTTGCTGAGGTGGCGAGACTTGGCGAGCTCGTCGATCGAGGTCGGCTCGGCTTGGGTCCAGTCCGGGCCTGCGATCCTCCCCCGGGCCCTTGGAATCGCCACCGTCCGGAGCAGCACGAGGGCGAGTACCGCGCGGTCGGTGCGGCTGAGGACGCCAGCGCCTCCGGTCGCCAACTGGTCAGCGACGGTGTCCTCGTAGCCGGAGAGCCAGCGCTGAGGCCGGACCTCGATCAACGTCCGGCCAGCTGCTGCCAGCGCCCCCCGGACCGAATTGCGGAGGGCAGGGTCGAGCAGCGCTCGGAGCTGGGTGCCGTCGACGGGCTGGTCGGCGACCTCCACAGCAGCCACCGCTGTGAGAACGTCGTCGCGGTCGCGGCGGGTGAGGGAGTCAAGGTCAGTCACCGGCAGGCTCCGGGAGCAGGCCACCCGCCCGGCGAAGGCTTTCGACGTCAGCCTGCGGCCAAGCTGCCAGGGCCGGGCCGAGCCGGAGGGTGCCGCCCGGGGCGCGCTCGATCAGACCGGCGGCGCGCAGCTCGCCGTCGATCGCAGACATGATGTGGTGCTGGTGGGAGACGCTCGCAGCACCAAGTGCTGCCAGGGACGCCAACACGTCTGAGACTGGCACGGCCTCGCCTGGGTAGAGCCGCCCCGGGCGGTCGGTCCAGGCGAGGCCGATGCAGACGCCCAGGACTACGAGTGGGAGCGTCGAGAGTTCGCGGACTTCCAGCCCCAGACCCCTGGGGTCGACCGGCTGCTCGAAGGCGAGAACCCAGCGCTCACCGGCATCGACCACCTGGCGGCCCGCCAGCGCCGCCGCCCGCTCCAGCTCGGCGCGGCCACCCGAAGCACGTATGGCCCCGCGTGCCCGCAGTTCCGCGAGGCGCAGAGCGGAAGTGTCAGGCGCCACGCCCGCCACCCTCGATCACTACGAGCTGCGGCTCGGTTTTCGCGCCCTCCCGCACCAGCTCCACGGGGCTGGCGTAGGTGACGGCTGACTCCGGGTCCACGCGCAGGGCGTCGCCGAAGCGGAGCCTGAAGCCCACCTCGCGGTTGATGTCGGCTGCGAGCAGTTTGCTGAACTCCCCTGCTGCGACCGTCCAGTCGGCGGCGTCGGGGCTCGGCGTTACGTCGCCGCGGTCGGCCCCACCGAGCCGGATCGCGATCTCCGTGCGCTGGCGAGCGGTCAGCTCAGTCTGGAGGCGGGCGATCCGCTCGAGCGGGTCAGCGGTGTCCAGCGGCGGCTCCTCGGGAGGTGGCCGGCGGAACCCGGTCTGCGGCCGGTACTCCTGAAGAGCCTCGATGATGGAGGTGGCGTCGACCCAAGGCGAGGCGGGGTCGAAGGCAACCTCCTCGAAGACGCGCGCAAGGGCAGCTTCGGTTCCGTCGATGGCGGCAGACATGTACTCCTCGGGCGAGAGCAGGCTGAAGTCACCGGCCCGGCCGCCCTCCTCGAGCAGCCGGTTGAGCATCCCCCTCAGCTGCGCCATGTACTCAAATGCGGACTCCACTAGCCGGGTCGCCAGAGGGTCCAGCTGCGGGAACCGCTGGCTGACCTGCTGGCAGAGCGCCTGGACCTCGGTAACGACCTGCTCGTCGTTCTGTGAGCGAGCGTCCACGAGGTCGGGCAGGCTGGCGGTTCGCACCAGCCGGTGAAGGTCGTCCGCGTAGACCTTGAGAGTCCCGCGCACCTCGTCCATCCGGCGCGCCAGCTCGTCCTCGGTGAGGAGTTCGCGGGCCAGCTCTGCGCGCGTGCGGCCGAGCCGGAGGAGGACCTCGTCGATGCCGCCGCGTTCGCGCGCGCGCTCAAACATAAGTAGGCCTGCAAGGCCGGCTGGATTCAGCACATAGCGGTCCTGATGGCGCTTGTCGAGGATCGGCTGGAGCATCTCCAGCTTCAGGAGTACGTTGAAGCGCTCCTCGACGAGCTGGCCGTCCTGCTGCCAGCCGACGCGCTCCAGGATCTGATTCTTGGTGAGTCCACCCGAGGTCTCGCCGTCCTGGAAGGCCCGCGCGATGGCCCGCGCCGCGTCCAAGTACCTCTCGTCGTCGATGACCGAGCCGGCGTCAGCGGCGATTGGCGCCACGATCGCACCCAGCCTGCGCAGCAGCCCCCGGCGCCGGTGCGTCCTGGTTGCCGACGCGCTTTCGAACAGGCTCTGCTGCTTGGCCGGAAAGGAGCCCTCAGCCACGCGCGTCACCAGCCTCGCGGGCCTGCCTCGCCTCGCGCAGGCGGCGCGGATAGTTGCCGTCGAGCCGTCTGGAGCTGAGCCAGTAGAGGCCACGCCCGACGCGTACGAAGTCGGGGTCGCGGCCGAGGGCAGCCAGGAGCGTCTCGGCCGGATCCTGACCGCCCAGCGAGCGGCCGGTGGCGGCCAGTTGCTCGGCGATCTCGCGGTAGTGGAGCGGCAGGCTGGCGGCTGCCAGAATTTCGAGGACGCCCTGCTTCCAGGCCGGGCGGTCAGGCGCAGCCTCGGGCGCGAGGGAGTCGAGCGCGGCCCGGCCCCACTCGGGCGTGTGCAGATCCAGAAGGGCGCGCACCTGGACTACCTCGGAGCCGATCCGACGCAGGCGCTCCTCCCGGACGGCAACCTCCTCGGATATCCAGCCCCGCTCCGACTCCAGGAGCTGGAGCCTGTCCAGCAGAACCTCGCGCAGGCGGGGGTCCGCCGCCTCCACCGGAGGCTGCTCAGCCTGCAGGCGGCCGACCTCTCGGGTGAGCTCGTCGACCTCCTGCTCCAGCCGGGCCAGGGTTCGGGCGTGGTCAGCAGACACCGCTTCCTGTGCGGAGAGAGCCTGCTGAAGGCGCTGCTCCGCAGCCTCAGCCTCCGCCCGCATCTGCGCCTGACGCGCCTCCGCCTGCGCGAGGACGCCGGACGCTGTGCGCCACGCCGTGCGCCAGCCGGCCTCGTCGCCGGCGGGGGGCTGTCCCCGCTCGAATGCCGCCACCTCGGGCTTCATCACGGTGATGTCGTGGGCCACCTTGGCCAATTCCGAGCGCAGGCCGTTGACTCGCTCCCGAGCGCTCTGCACTGCTGCGGCGGCTGACCGCTCGATGTCTGAGGAGCGGTGAACCATCCGGTTCCGCTGCTCGCGGAGGCTGACTAGTCGAGCCCTCAGTTGGGTCAGATCCTTGTCTGCCATTTTCGCCGCACAGCCTATCACCGAATGCAAGCAATTGTCCCAACGCTGTTCGCAACAGTGTTAGCATCCCGGACCGATGGCGATAGGCACTGGTCTTGGCGATCGACTCGGCTTTCGGCCGGTGGATGACGCTGGCTTCCTGAAGCTCCCGCCGGTCGCCGTCGCTGAGGCGGAGGACGAGGGCGCGATGAAAGCCAGGCTGGAGCAGACCAGCTACGAGGTGCCGGCCTGGGAGTGGAGGCCGATCCCGGGCGCGGGCGAGCCCAGCGAGCGCCCAACCCGCTTCATTGACGGCAGCCTGCACTCGCGCACGGTCGGCGTAATCAAGGTCGCCGGCTCAATGCGGCCGCTGGTGCTGGCTGTGGTGGGTGCGCTGGAGCTGCGGCTTGATGGCCGCAAGCTGGTGCGGCCGCCGGACGGCCACCGCACCGAGTGCGTTCTCTGTCTCGCGGCCAACGAGATGGGCACCGAGCTGACCGCGGAGCTGGCGGAGGCGGTAGCCGAGCGCGGGATCCGGCTGATCGCGAAGGAGAGCGACGTCGAGACCCACGACTTCGAGATGATCCGGCGCCGGGCCTGGGACTTCGCCAAGGGTGAAATGGAGGCGCTGGAGCAGAAGCTCCTCCTGCGCGACTCGAAAACACCGGCCCTGGCCGACGGTCTGATCGAGCGGCGCCTTTCCACCATCGAGTCGCAGCGCCAGCCGGCGGTGGGGATGGTGAAGCAGATCCTGATGCACTACCTGCCGGCGCCGCTCACCCACATGCTCTACGACCTGGCGCCGGGGGAACGCACACCCGCTTTCCAGCTGACGACCAAGAACGCGCAGTTGGTCAGCTGGTACCTGCGACTGGGCGAGGGCCAGCTGATGGGGCCAGGCCAGGGCTTGATCCGCCTCTCGGTGCCTCTCGAGTACTTGGAGCGCAGATTCCCAACTCCGAGCGAGCGCACCGCCGAGATCTCCGCGCTCTCGCACTGGCTGCGTCAAATTCGCTGCCGGGAGCTGAGCTACGGCCGCTCGGCAGTCTCGCTGGAACCGATCGTCAGGGCCGAAGAGCAGCTGCACGCACTCATGCCACCACTCGAGCAGCGGGCGGCATCGCTCCGCCGCCTGCTCGCCTGAAGGAGATAAGAGCCATGACCGAGGCCACCACCAAGCCCAGCGAGACCACCACCCACGACGAGGAGCTGGCGCTCCCCCCGCTGCCCGACTCGAGTGGGGTGATCGGGCGGATCGGTGCTCCGGCTGGCCTCGAGGCCACCAGCGACTCGTTCCACTTCTGGGCGGCGCAGGACGAGCTGGTGGAGAAGACCCAGCTGGTGCGGGCGATCAGTGAGGCCGGAGGGCAGCCGGCTGAGTTCTACGGCCTCGTCACCGAGGTCTACCGGCGCTCCCGGCGCCAGAGCATCATCGAGGAGGCCGACCGCTTCGACTCAAGGCCGGGTGAGGATGTCGCGCTGGAGTCGATGGGGGTGACCTACGCGCAGGTGCGCCTGCTTGCCAGCCGCCCGACGGTGTTCGCTCCCCCGAGGGAGGACGCCGAGGTACACCCGGCGACCGAGGAGCACGCCCGGGTCGCCTACGGCTTCGACGAGATGGCCTCGCCGGTGGTGGTGGGCCTGGTGCGGAACGGGGGTTCGCGCACGGCGGGGCGCGCCTTCATCGACACCGACTACCTGCTCGGCGCCCAGGGCGGCCACTTGAACGTGACCGGCATCGCCGGGGTGGGCACCAAGTCGAGCTTCCTGACCATCGTCTTGAGCCAGCTCCTGCGCTGGGCCGAAGATCGGGCCAGAGAGAACCCGAGCGATCCCGAGCGGGTGGAGATCAAGTCGGTGATCTTGAACGTCAAGGGCTTCGACCTCTTCTGGCTGACCGAGTACTCGGCCGCCTTCACCCAGGAGGACGCGGACGCTTGGCGGGAGATGGGGTGGGGGGAGCCGAGGCCGATGCCCTGCGACCTCTACGCACCGGTAGATCCCCGCTCCGGCCAGGCCGTACAGATCGGCTGCCCGGGCAAAGTCGAGGCCTACAGCTGGGGCCTGGCCGACGTCCTCGAGAACGATCTCTTCTCCTACCTATTCGGCGACAGCGACAAGGCGGACGACAACTTCCAGCTGGTGCTGGCCGACATCGAGCGGCTGCTGGTGGAGGAGGTGCGCAAGGGACCCAACATCACCCGCACGATCCGGGCGGAGGCCCCGCAGACCTTCCAAGAGCTCTTCGACTGGTTCCGGCAAGGGATCAACGATGACTTCACAGCCAGTGGAGACCCCAACTGGCCGATCCTGTGGGCGCGGCTGCAGCAGCTGGGCCAGCACCACCAGGGCACCGTCCGCCGCTTCTACCGCCGCCTGCGCCGGATCGTCTACGAGTCCTCCGGCGTCTTCGCCTACGACCAGCCCAGGGGAAAGCCGCTCGACATCTCGGCGTTCAAGTCCGGGCGCCCGGCGGTGGTCGACATCGCCAGCCTCACTGACCGCCACCTGCAGCGCTTCGTGGTCGCAGCCCTGCTCCACCAGGCCCGAGATTTGCAGACGGGGCCGAACGCCAGCCGGGGAATGCACTACGTGTTCGTGCTGGACGAGCTGAACCGCTTCGCACCCAGGGGCCACACCGACCCCATCACGCTGCTGGTGGAAGAGGTCGCAGCCGAGCTGCGCTCGCGGGGCGTGATCCTGCTCGGCGCTCAGCAGCAGGCATCGCTGGTCTCGGCGCGGGTGGTAGAGAACGCCAGCATCCGGGCGATCGGCCGCACTGGTGGGCACGAACTCTCGCAGGACCTCTTCAGCTTCCTCCCCGGCGAGCTGCGCGACTACGTTGAGAAGCAGGGCCCGGCCGACAAGGTGATCCACATGCCCTCCTTCCGGGAGCCGATGATGGTCCGCGTCCCGAGGGCGCCCTGGGCGATGCGGAGGCAGGAGGCGACCGGCACACCCCCAGCGGCACTGGCCGGGACGGGCGCCCAGACCGTGAAGCACGGGCCGCGGGTGGTTGCGGGAAGCGACGAGGTGCCGTTCTGATGCGCCTGCTCCACACTTCCGACTGGCACCTGGGCGCCACCCTGAAGCAGGTCCCGCGACTCCCCGACCAGCTGGAGAGGGTCGAGGAGATCCTCACTATCTGTGACGAGCGCGAGGTCGACGTGCTGCTGGTCGCGGGGGACGTGGTCGACGAGAACTCACCGACCAAGATGCCCGGCCTAATCCGCCAGCTCGGGGGGCTGCTGCGACCAAGGCTCGAGCGGGGACTCACGGCGGTCTTCCTGGCGGGGAACCACGACCGCAACTGGATCTTCCCGCTCCTCCAGGGCGCGGGTGAGCTCTTCAGCGGCGGGGCTGAGCCCGCGCGCCTGCACTTCTCGTCGAAGCCGGAGCTGCACACCGTGAGATCCACCCGCGGGCAGACCGTCCGGCTGATGATGTTGCCTTACCCCTGGCCGTGGAACTACAGCCTGGAGTCGGTCCAGGGTGCTACAGCGGCCGAACGGCGCGGGGAGATAGCGATCGCCGTGCGTCAGACCATCGAGCGCCTGGCTGCGGAAGCGAAGGCGGGCGAGAAAGTGCCGACCATCCTGGCCGGACATCTCCTCGTAACCGGTGTCGAGGTGAAGCGCCACGAGCTGACGGAGGCGGACGACGTCCCCGTAGCTCAGATCGCCCTGCCCAACTACCCCTACGTCGCACTCGGCCACATCCACCAGGCCCTAGCCATCGGGGGGCGGCCCCACTGGCGCTACTCGGGAAGCCCCGAGCGGATGGACTTCGGCGAGGCTGGCGAGCAGAAGAGCGTCGTCCTGGTCGAGATCGGCAAGACGGACCTCGAGGCGGAGCCCGAGCTGGTCCCGCTACATCCAGCCGAGCTGGTGGAGCTCGACTGGCACTCGGGCGAGAGCATCGAGGAGATGGCGGCGAGCGTCCCCGAGGGGGCGATCACCAAGCTGCGGATTCACCTCGAGCGCGGCAGTACGGCGCAGGCGATCCAGGCCCAGGCGAGGCGCCTGATCGGGCCGCGCCTGCTTTTCCCGCCTGACATCGTGTGGGCGGGTGGCACCTCCGGCGGCGGTGAAGGTTCGTTGGCACTAGAGCGGATGGACTGGCAGGAGGGGATCCGGGCCTGGGTAGCGGGGCAGCTTCCAACTGACTACCCCCTGCGTCTGAGGGTCCTGGATGCCGTCGAGGAGCTGATCTCGGTGGAGGCGCAAGCGTGACACCACTCTCCATCACCCTGCAGAACTTCCTCTGCTACAGCACCCAGGAGGACGGATCGCCCTACGTGTTCAACTTTCGTGACCACAAGCTCTGGAGCATCAGCGGCGACAACGGCGCTGGGAAGTCTGCGATCTTCGACGTCATCACGTACTGCCTCTACGGGCAGCACCGCGGCGGCGAGTCGCGCGACGATGAGCTTGTCCACCGGGGCGCCAGCGACATGCTCGCCTGCGTCGAGTTCGAGCACGGCGGCCGCGAGTACCGGGTCACCCGGACGATCAAGCTCGGTGTCCGCCCGCGGATGGGTACCCCGACCGTCAAGAAGGATTGCCGGATGGAGATGTGCCGCGAGGACGGCGAGTGGGTCGAGGTAGCGGAGACCTCCAGTACCCGGGGGCTCGAGCACGCGGTCAGGCAGATCCTCGGCTTCGGCTGCGACACCCTGACGGCGTCGGTGCTCCTGCTCCAGGGCAAGAGCGACCGCTTGATCGACGCCGGCGGGAAGGAGCGCTTCGAGATCCTCTCGGGAATACTCGACCTCAGCCGCTACGAGCGCCTCGCCGAGCGGGCCCGGGAGAGGGCGAGGGACGCGCGGGCCCGGCACCAGGGACTCGCCAAGGCCCTCGAGGCAGCGCCCCCGCCTGAAGAGGCGGAGGTCGAGGCGGCGGAGTCGGCCGCTGCGGAGGCCGAGGCCCAGGCGGAAGTAGCCGGCGCCGCCCGTGCGGAAGCGGAGCGCGTCCTAGCGGCCGCGACCGAGTACTGGAGCCGCAGGGAACGGCTTTCGAAGCTGCAGACTAAGGAGGCGGAGATGGTGGAGGCGCTCAAGGAGGCGTCCACCATCACGGAGGAGGCGGCGGAGGCTGAGATGCTGACCATCACGCTGCCCCGGCTGAGCAAGGCCCTGGGCGCTCTGGGGAACGCAGCGCTCGCCAGCGGCGAAGCAGACACCGCCAGGAAGGTGGCGGCGAGCATTGACCTGCGCCACGCCGAGAAGGACGTGGCCGAAGCGCGGGAGAGCCTTCTGGACGTGCACGGCAAGCACGGCGCAGCTGTCGCCTCGATTACCGAGACCAACGACGAGCTTGAGCAGATAACTACGGCAGTAGCCGCCGCTGGCGAGCTGGAGGCCCTCGACCGCCGGATCCTAATGGCAACCACCGAGGTTGTCGAGCTCGAGAAGGCGTGTGCGGGCATCGCCGAGGTCCGGGAGCGAGTCGACTACCTGCAGCTGATGGACCGCGCCAGCGGCCCGCTCGCCTCCTACAAGCGGGCCCGCCAGGCTATCGCCCGGGCGGTGGACAGCGCTGGCGGCGACCCGGAGGCGGAGTTCGAGCGTCGGCGCGGAGAGCGCGAGCAGGCGGAGGTTGGAGCCGGGAGTGCAGCCGGCGTCGAAGCGGACGCCGGGAGAGCTCTGGCGAAGGCGGAGGCTGAGGTCAGGGAGGCGGAGAAGACGCTTCGCGAGAGGGAGGAGGCCGGAGATGAGGGGACCTGCACGCACTGCGGCCAGCCAGTCCCTACGGCCCACATCGAGAAGCAGATCGCCCAGGGGCGAGCGTCGCTCGCCCGGCTCCAGAAAGTCCTGACCGGCGCGGAGCAGGCGGCCGCCTTGGCCAAGGCGAAGCGGCTCGCTGCCGATATGGCCGTCACCAACGCCAGGACTGCGGAGTCGCAGTCTGCGGAGTGGGCCAGAAGCGCCCGTGAGGGGCGCGACGCGATTCGCGAGGACGCCGACTCAGACAACTTCCGCGCGCTCCCAGTCGACCTCCGCGAACTTCTCGAGGGATCGCTCCCGGAGCTCCTGAGCGGAGTCGAGGCCGTGCTCGCGGAGCAGGCGGAGGTGCCCGAGCTCAGGGCCAAGCTCAAGGAACTGTCAGCTACTGAGGCGAGGACTGCGGTCACAGTCAGCCTGGTCGTCGGCTGGGACGAGGAGCGCTCCACGATCCTGCAGACGTGGAGCCGAGACGAGCTGGCCCAGAACCGGACCCGCGACGCCGAGCTGCGAGTCCGGCTGAGGGAGCTCCAAGACGGAGAGAAGGAGCTGAGAGCAGCCGAGGACGGCGCTGGGGCGGCGGTCAAGACCACCGAGGGCGAGCTGGCCAAGCTGAAGGAGACCAAGCAGCAGGCCGAGCAGACGGCGGGGCTGCGAGACGAGGCCGCCAGGGGGTACCGGCAGGAGGCGGAGGGAGCCCTGGTTAGCGTCAGCCCGAAGTTCCTGCCGGTGACGGAGTCTATCGTCGCCAGCGCCAAGGAGCGTCTGGACCTGCTGGAGGGGGCAGCGCGGCGGCTAGAGCTGCTCCGCACAGCCGAGCGCGATCTTGTGACACTCCGCGGAGGTATCGGAGAACTCAGAGGGTGGGTGGATGTGACCCCCGAGACCGACCGCGTGGCGACCGATCGCGCCAAGCTGACCCTCGACGCGGCCGCTGAGCGGGGGCGGGAGCTGCGGGAGTCTGCCAAGACTGAGCGAAGGGAGGCTGACTCACTCAAGCGAGAGCGCGACGAGCGCCTCCAGGGCCAGAGGGAAGCCGACGCGCTGGCGATGACGAAGGCGGTCTGGGACAAGGTCGGGCAGCTCCTGGGCCGGAGCGGAATCCAGACCGCACTCATGCGCACCGCCCTGGAGGACATACAGGAGAGGGCGAACGCGATGCTGAGCCGCATTTCGGGCGGGCAGCTCCAGCTCACAGTCAGCTTCGAGCAGGCCACCAGGGGCGAGGAGATCTACTTCCGATGCGTCGACGCCGCCAGCGCCGAGCTGCCGATCGACGTCCAGTTCCTCTCTGGCGGCCAGCGCTTCCGCTGCGCTGTGGCTCTCGCCGCCGGAATCGGCCAGTACGCCGGCTCCGGCGGCTCGATGCCCTCACAGATCATCGACGAGGGCTTCGGGAGCCTGGACGTACAGGGCCGGGCAGAGATGCTCGACGAAGTTCGGATGATGAGCGAGTTCTACGAGCGGGTGATCGTCGTCAGCCACCTGGACAGCTTCCACGACCGCTCGCTGTTCCCGAACGGGTACGAACTAAGGAAGGAGGGGAGGCGGACCGTGGTCACCGCGATGCTGTGAGTGCAGAACGCATGGTCAGGGTCCCGACCGTGAGCGCCCGGCCGTGGCTACCCTAGGGCCTTCCATGAGCAAGACCGAGAAAGAGGCGTCCAGAACCATCAGCGCCCAGCGAAGGCATCTCGTCGAGGCGGCCCAGCAGAAGTGGGTCCGGCTGCTGATCGACCTCTCCAGGCGCAACACGCTCCTCTACTTCAAGCATTGGAAGCTGGCGTCAGCAGAGCTCACAGACTGGGATCAGGACGCTCTGCAGATGCTTTTGGCTGGCCACGCAGTGCCCCTCGTAGACCTGCTCCCGAACGACAAGGACGTCGCCCGCCGAGGTGAACCGCAGGAGGAGGCAGGTGCCGTTTACACCGAGGAGGGCGCCGAGGACGGCGATGACGGGCTATCAGATCGGCATCTCGGGCTGCTGCCGAAGCTGAAGGCGATCGCCAGGAAGGCCCAAGAGAACTTCGAGGAGCGGGGCATGGAGACCATGTACCTCGCGTACGGGATGGCGACCTGGAAGGCCGACGACGGCGGCCGGAACCCGGAGGCGGCAGTCCTCCTGCTCCCGGTCACGGTCGAGGGCACCGGAAGGCGGCGATCGCTGGTTCCGCGAGGCGACCTCGAGACGAACATCGCGCTCCTCTACAGGCTCGAGCAGCTCGGCGCCGACGACTTCACCGACCAGCTCGAGGAGGCGATTGGCGACGACGACGAGGTCGAGTCCGGGGAGGCCCACGAGGCCGCCTTCGCGATGGTCCTCAAGTCCTGCTCGCACCTGCCAGGGTTCGAGCTGAATGAGCGCCTGGTAGTGGGCAACTTCAGCTTCGAGAAGTTGGCCATGGTGAAGGACTTGGAGGCGAACTCGGAAGCCCTCGCTGAGAGCGACATCGTCGCCGCGCTGGCCGGCGACCTCGAGGCTGCAGCCGACCTCCGCAGCGAATGGGAGGACTCCCAGCTGGACCCCGACCAGCTGGACGCGTTGCCCACGCCCCAGGAGTACCTGGTCGCGCCTGCCGACTCAAGCCAGCAGGCGGCGCTGGTGATGGTGAGCCGCGGCCAGAGTGGGGTCATCTCGGGCCCGCCAGGCACGGGCAAGTCCCAGACGATCACGAACCTGATCGCCAACCTTGTGGCGGAGGGCAAGAGCGTCCTCTTTGTTGCTCAGAAGCGGGCGGCGCTGGAAGTGGTCAAGCGGCGGCTCGATGCGGTGGGCCTGGGCCACCTGGTTCTAGACCTCCATGGTCAGACCAAGAAGGCGGAGGTGATGCGCCAGTTCGCCGAGAGCTACGAGAGGATCAGGGGCAGCTCGGCGGTGGACTCGGCGGCGCTGGACAGCCACTTCCAGGAGCGGCGCCAGCAGCTCAACGACCATGTCGAGCGGATGCACCGCAAGCGGGCGCCCTCGGGGCTGTCCGCGTACGAACTCCAGGCCGAGATCCTGGGCGCCCCCGAGGATGTCAGGTCGGACGTGCGCTGGGATGGGCCGGAGCTGGAGAGGCTCACCGCAGAGGAGGCCCACCGCCTCGAGGGTCTGCTCGAGGAGGCCGTCGGCCTGGCGGAACTCTTCCTGCGGGATCCCGATGCCGCTTGGGAGGGGGCGCAGCTCGTCACTCCGGCGCACGTGACCACCGCCCTCGGGTGCCTCGACCGTATTCTCCGAGGCCAGTTCGACGAACTCCGGAGGGCTGCCGATGCCTTTGGCGCCGACACTCACCTGCCCGTGGCCACACTCACCGACATCCGGCTCGCCGCCCAGCTCGGCGCCAACGCCCAGGCGCTGCTGTTCCTCTACCCGCCAAGCGCGTTCGAGCTCGACCTGGTGGCGACCTCGGTCGCTCTCCAGCCGGCGAGTTCTGCGCTCCGCCGCATCTGGGCCTCCGCTTTCAACTCGAGCTACAGGGCAGCCCGTGATATCGTCCGACGCCTGCGGTCAGCGCCAGTGGGCGACGCGACTCTCCTCCAGGACCTGCGGACGCTGAGCGAGGTCGCGGGCTCGTGGAGCGCCCTGAGCGGGGGCGCGTCGAAGCCCTCGGCCCCGCCATCGCTTGCCCCGCTGGCGTCGTCGCTGTCGGCGTTCGAATCCTCATGGTTGCCGCTGAGGGAACTGCTTGGATGGGGAGAGGTCGAAGCTGAGATGACCGACGACCTACGGGAGTGGCTCGGGGCGTTGGACGACGAGCGGGACGACGCCTACCGGCTGCCGAGGCTGTGCGCGATCGAGGCCGGACTAGGGGAAGGCGGCCTGCAGCCTCTGGTCGAAGACCTCCGGGATCGCAATCCAGACTCAGCCACCTGGGTGGTGGCCTTCCGCTACGCCTACCAGCAGTCGTGCCTCCAAGCGGCCTGGCTCGAAGACCCCGAGCTGGCCGCGTTCGACGGCCGCCACCACAGCCAGGTGGTCGAGGACTTCAGGAGCCTTGACGGGCGGCGCACCGAGATCGCGGCCGCCCGGGTCCGGCACGCCCACGCCCGCAAGGCGGTCGCGATACGTAACGCCTACGGTCAGCAAGAGGCCCTGGTCCGAGCCGAGGCCAAGAAGAAGACCAGGCACAAGACGGTGCGGGCGCTGATCGCGGAGGCGCCGGACGTGGTCACCGCGCTCCGCCCCTGCTGGATGGCTAGCCCGCTGTCGGTCAGCCAGCTGCTGGCCGGCGATGCACGCTACTTCGACGTCGTCATCTTCGACGAGGCCAGCCAGGTGCTGCCGGAGGACGCCGTGACCTCGATCCTCCGAGGCACGACCATCGTGGTGGCTGGCGACGAGAAGCAGTTGCCGCCGACGCCCTTCTTCGCCTCTGGCACCGAGGAGTCGGAGGAGTCGCGCGAGGAGGCCGAGGCGGTGGAGGGCTACGAGTCCGTGCTCGAGATCATGGGCAAGGTGTTCGACCCCTGGGACCTGACCTGGCATTACCGCAGCCAGGACGAGCGCCTGATCGCGTTCTCGAACCGCCACATCTACAACGAGCGGCTGATTACCTTCCCGGGGGTGGGGCTGGTGGAGCCCGTGCGCTTCATCGAGGTCCGCCAACCAGCTGGCGTCGACGGTCAGGAGGACAGCTCATCAGCTGAGGTCCAGGCGGTCGTGGAGCTGGTACTCGAGCACGCCGCAGAGCGGCCCAGCGAGAGCCTGGGCGTGATCGCGATGGGTATCAAGCACGCCTACCGGATTGAAGCGCAGCTCGCAAGGCGCCGCCTCGAGCGGCCGGAACTCGATGACTTCTTCGCCGCCCATCCGACCGAGCGCTTCTTCGTCAAAAACCTTGAGCGGGTGCAAGGCGACGAGCGCGACGCGATCATCCTCTCGATCGGCTACGGGAAGAACCGGGCTGGCACGCTGGGGCTGAACTTCGGCCCGCTCACCAACGCGAAGATGGGCCACCGGCGCCTGAACGTCGCGGCGACGCGCGCTAAGCGCCGGGTCACCGCTGTCGCCTCGTTCAGCGCGGCCGACATGGACCTCAAGCGGCTGAACGCGCTTGGGATGAAGCTCACCCGGCTGTACCTCGAGTACGCCGCGGCGGGAGGCAACGTGCTCGGTGACGCCGGCCAGCAGTCGGTGGCGCTCAACGGATTCGAACTCTCCGTCATGAGGTCGCTCGAGGCGGCAGGCCTGAGCCTGATCCCGCAGTACGGGGCAGGCTCCTACCGGCTCGACTTCGCGGTTCAGCACCCGGACCGGAAGGGGCGGTTCGTGATGGCGATCGAGTGCGACGGCGCCACCTACCACTCGGCCAACACCGCGAGGGACCGCGACCGGCTCCGGCAGGACCACCTGGAACTCCTGGGCTGGCGCTTCTGCCGGATCTGGTCGAGCGACTGGTACCGGGCGCGGGAGGCCGAGGTCAAGCGGGTGGTCGACGCCTACAAGGCAGCTGTCCGCGCCGCCGACGCCCAGGACAGGGGAGAGGCGCCTGAGACTGTCGCCGTCGCCCCCAGCCCGCCAGTGGAGCTGGCGCCCATCATCCAGCTCCCGCAGCCGACCCACAGCGGGCTCGGGGTGCTGGGGCGGCCCATCCACGAGTACACCCGCCAGCAGCTGACTGGACTCAAGGCCGGGATCGAGGCGGATGGGCAGATCCGGACCAAGGAGGAGCTGATACGCGAGATGAGCGTCCGGCTGGGCTATTTGCGGCTCAAGAGCCGGATTCGGGAGCGGTTGACCGCGATCGTCGAGGGCCGCGACGTCACTCCACCACAGCGGGCCGCCGCCTCGCGTCGCTCGTACCCGCCCCGACGTCAGCGGCGCTGGTAGCGCCAGCGCCCTCAGCGCCGCTGATGATGGGCGGAAACACAGCCAGTCGGAGACTGTCTCGCAGACCCCAACGACCGCATAGGAATCCTCCGCCCGTATCCTCGAGCGCACTCGGACTACGCTGACCGAAATGCGCTTCAGGGTCACCAAGGCTGGCGAGGTCGCCGACGTCCTGAGTACCAGGGCCAGCGAGCAGGACATGCTCGAGTCCCACATAGAGAGCTGGGTGGCGTCCCGGCCGGACATCCTCGGTGAGCCGCTGCTGGTCATCGGCCGCCAGGTGCTGATGGACGAGGGCCGCGACCGGATCGACCTGCTCGCACTCGACCAGTCCGCCAGCCTCGTGGTCGTAGAGATCAAGAGGGACCTGATCGGCGGTTCCGCCGACCTCTCGGCCCTGAGGTATGCGGCAATGGTCTCAACCTGGACTTACGAGATGATCCGGGCCCATGCTGAGGGGTAATGCAGCTTCCGTTTTAATTGCTTCTGTTTCGCTGGACCCGAAGTGCGATTGTGATAAAGTTGGAAAGTTGGAAATGCTTACTAAACTGCGGGATAAGAACCAGTTGACCTTGCCCGCCGATGTGGTTCGGGACGCCAAGGTCGGGCCAGGTGACTACTTCGACGTAGAAGCGACGAAGGAGGGGATCCTCCTTCGGCCCAAGAAGGTGATCGATGCTGCTCAAGCGTGGTTCTGGACACCCCAGTGGCAGGGCGGCGAGCGTGAAGCGTCAGCGGACATTGCCGCCGGACGGTTGACCGAGCACAATTCCGACGAAGCCTTCATCGCGTCGATCGACAGGGACTGACGCCTGCCGACCTGGGCGATCACGGCTCGCTTCCAGCGCGACCTCGATGGCCTCACCCCAGCGCAGCGGCGAGCTTTCCGCGTTGCGATCGTGAGATTTGTAGCCGATCTTCGCCGCGGGCGCGTTCGCAAGGGGCTTCGCGTGAAGTCGGTCCAGGGCACCCCCGGGATCTTCGAGATGACCTGGGCCGAGGATGGCCGGGCGACCTTCCAGTACGGGGACGAGCGGGTTGTTGGCGAGCCACACGTGATCTGGCGCCGCATCGGCAGCCACGAGATCTTCGCTCAACCCTGACGGTCAAGCTCGATCCGAGTTCGAAAAGTGTCTACGATGCCCGACCACCACTGATCCCGTAAAGGCCACTTGAAAGTGA
>JRHI01000981.1_pt1 | contig 27319 bp, 31 predicted proteins | sample 215371 | NCBI WGS metagenome assembly JRHI01 (sample SAMN02929681, study PRJNA255918) | sediment metagenome | biome: cave system; feature: Ice Cave; material: Sediment; isolation source: sediment from deep within a dark volcanic ice cave with no known source of... ...
TGGATCGTCAAGCTCAAGCCGCTGAACTGGGGAGAAGACTCCAAAGATCTTGTTACCGGAGATCAAGGGGTGGCCGAGTACCAACGTGCGCTTGATGAAAAAGGTATTACCTGTGTCTAACTGTTACCTGAGGTTTTTTTAAGGAAAGGAAACGTAACAGGTGGCTTCGCACATCTATCGCGGCTGTGAATTTCCAACAAACTGCTATTATGATGTTGAGCGCGATGTCTGGGTACGACGCGAAGAGGATGGCTGCGTCACGATGGGTATGACTGATCCAGCGCAGGCGCAGTGCGGTAAATTTGTGCATATTCGCTTTAAGGCTATAGGTCGCCTGATACAGCGCGGGCAAAGCGCGGCCACTATCGAGAGTGCCAAGTGGGTTGGTCCGTTTCCCACACCACTCAGTGGCGAAATTATCGTCACTAACGAAGCCGCGTTCAAGCAGAATATCTTGCTCACGAACAAAGACCCTTACGGTACCGGCTGGCTTGTCCGTCTGAAGCCTACCCGCATTGCGGAAGAATGGCCGTACCTGTTGCCGCCCGACCAGGCATTTGACCGTTACCAGGAGAAGATTACCGAACGCGATTTGAAATGTTATCGCTGCATGGACTAACGCCCTGGCTAAATGAGGAGAGTCTACATTATGAGCTTTCGAGTTATTGACGCGGGAACTGTCTCCTGGCTGGACAGCCAGGTCATCTATCACGCTGTTGCTTCTGCTATGACCGAAGGAAACGAGCCTACTCTCACACTGATGAATCCGGCTACACCCTATGTCTGTATTGGCTATCACCAGGAATTAGAGAAAGAGGTCGATATCGCCTATTGCCAGGAACACGGACTCCCGTTCACACGCCGTCAGATCGGTGGAGGAGCCGTCTACCTGGACCAGAACCAGCTCTTCTGGCATATCATTGTTCCCCGTTCACAGGTTCCTTATCGCATTGAGGATGTCTATACCCGCTTTCTCGCGGGTCCCGTCAATGCTCTGCGGGCTATGGGAATACCCGCTGTGCATCGCCCGGTCAACGATATCCAGGTCGGAGGTCGCAAGATCGGTGGCACTGGTGCAGCCACCATCGGCGATGCTATGGTTATCGTTGGTAGCCTCATCTTCGACTTCAATTACGAACTAATGGCGCGTGTACTCAAAGTACCCTCGGAAAAGTTCCGCGATAAGGTCTATCAAAGCCTGCGTGAATATCTCACAACCATCCGGCGTGAACTCGGCACAAATGCCCCTTCGTGGGAAGAGGGCAAGCAACTCCTCATTCACGAGATCGCGCAGTCATTGGAGCAGACCGTCTATTTTGACAGCCTGACCCCCGACGAACATTCACAAGTCGCCCATTGGCGTGAGACGTTGTCGAGCGACGAATGGCTTTATCAATCAGGCGGCTTGCGGCGGCAAGGCGTAAAAATCGCCGAAGGGCTGCATGTGCGCGAAGCCGCGCATAAAGCCCAGGGTGGATTAATCCGTGCCACCATCCGCACCAAGGAACTAGCCCTCGACGACATTACCCTCAGCGGCGATTTCTTTATCTACCCGCAGAATAGTATCCCCCGACTGGAAATGGCCCTTGTCGGATCACCTTTGGTTGAGCGCGAATTACACGCACGCTCGATCGGTTTCTGGCAGGACTACCAGATACAATCGCCGGGTTTAGCTCCCAGCGATGTCGCAAAAGTTATCATGCTTGCAGCCGCAGCAAAGGAGTAACTCTATGGATGCTCAGATGGAAAGCCAGGTCACCAACACTTTAACGCTTTCTAGCGAGATTGAACACCTTGTACGTGAAAGAGTAGACGCCTACTTGAGGGAAAAAGAGGCCGAGAAGGAACAACGCATCCCCCGCCTGGCGATGATCGCCACGAAAGGCACGCTTGACTGGGCCTACCCCCCCCTCATTCTAGCTACTACCGCTGCGGCCCTTGGTTGGGACGTAGGTATCTTCTTCACATTCTATGGCCTGAACATCATTCATAAAAAGAAAAACAAGCATTTGCAAGTTGCGCCCCTGGGCAATCCCGCTATGCCGATGCCCGTACCCAATCTTATTGGTGCCATTCCCGGCATGACAGCAATGGGTACCACTGTCATGAAATCCATGTTCAAGAGTCACCATGTTGCCACCATTGATGAACTCTTGGAAATGGCAATCGACTCCGGTGTCAAGCTTTGGCCCTGTGGCATGACCATGGACGTGTTCGGGTACAAAGCGAATGACTTCATGGAAGGTATCCAGGAAGTCTGTGGCGCAACCCACTTCATCGGGTATGCGAAGGATGCTGACGTGTCCCTTTTCATCTGAGTATTGCACATGGTCACTTTATTGCTGAAGAGGTTTTTGAAATGTCGCAGGAGTATGTCTGCCTGAGTACACTACGGGGTATCTCAGCACAGGCATCGGCCATCATTGATCGCTATTCTCGCGAGCAATCAATCTGGGTACCAGGTGAAGCGTTCAAGCAGTTTCTCCATACGCTCAATTGGGGCAATTTCGCAGATCTAGACCTGCATCTGTTGGATGGCCTTGAACCAGGAGATCGCGAGACACTTATTGACGAGCTACGCGCCTACAATGCATACCTGCATCGCCAGCGTGAGCGCGTCAATACCTTCCATCATGCTTATCGTCGCTGGCGTGACGAACGTAACAAGGAATTGCCGTCCCCGTACCGGGAACGACTAAGACACTGGCAACAGGACTATGGCTCATATGATTACTTTCGCATCACAGGTCTTGGCCTTAAAAGCGGCATCCAACGCTTCCTCGCTGATCCTGAGAACTGTATGCGTACATTTGAACAAGCCTTTGCCAAGCTTGAGGAGCAGCACTTACGCGAACGTCGCCAACAGGAGCAAGCAGAGGCTGACTGGTGGGCAAATAGTGGAAACGTTCATGATAACGGACAAGTACCATCACAGTTGGAAGAAGCCTTGCACCTGCTGGGTTTACCTACCAGCGCAACGTTCGCAGAGATACGGCGTGCCTATCGTGCCTGTGCCAAAGACGCACATCCCGACCGGCAGGGAGCCGCATCAGCAGAGCGCATGGCTGCTTTGAACCGGGCTTATACGCTCCTGCGCAAATATTATCATTCGCCAGTACTAGATATGAGGAGGTCAAAGACATGAGCCAGGAAATGGAAGTTGTCATTGAAAACTGTGTCCAGATGCTGACGAATGAGCCTTCACGTACTCGTGAGGAGATAGCGGTCCTGCTTAATCGTTGGGAGGAGATGGGTTTCATCAACCGCCAGATGCGGGCACTTATAGTGCAAAGGCTACGGCGGCCCCAACCTGAGAAACATACTCCTCCACAGCAACCTTCCAGCTAGGAAAGCAAGAGTCGAATGTGATACCAGAATGTCTCTCACAGTCTTCACGCTCTTGCTATTCATGGTTTTTTGTGTGAGAATACTATTAAACGGAATTGAGAAGGCTGTTAACAACTATGAGAGAATTCGTAGTATCACTGGCCAACTTACTGAAGGTAACAAACATCGAACATGGATAAAGAATTCTACAGACGACACGCCAACATGTGCGCGGTATTTGCACATCCATTACGCCTTGAACTGCTCCAACTGCTCCACGATCACGATGAATGTAGTGTGGGCGACCTTGCGGAAGCTACTGGTGTCCGCATGGCCAATCTCTCACAGCATCTTGCAGTCATGCGCTCCACGAATATAGTACTCTCGCGGAAAGAAGGGGTAAATGTCTACTATCGGCTTGCCGATGCACGGATCATGCTGGCGTTTAATTTGATCACCGAAGTGTTACTCAGTCATCTGACCCAGGAGGGAGAGCTGCGACAGGAAATCGCTCTGCACCTCCAGGATAGTGAGTCTGAGATGGGGGCGTAGCAGATTTCCCTTTGAGGGTATAATCTTCGGGTGTAGCTTCATTCCTCCACATCAAGAGCTAGCACCTTAAAGGTATAATATCCCTCAAGAACTGGGTCTCCGTCATCTCCTGGGCTACAGAATATGGTATAATGAAGCGAGAACCTTCCTCACCAACATTTTCCCCTTTTGAAGAAAAGAGTCTACATTCGCTGTTCGCTGTTTTATTACCTGACCTTCCCGGTTTCTGTGTGGAGCAAATAGAGAGAACCGAGAAAGGTATTCGTATTACTGCCCGTGCTACGGCCTCTAACGCTTGCTGCCCTGACTGTCAACAGGCTTCATCACACATGCACAGCTATTACAGGCGTTGCCCGATGGATCTGCCCTCAAGTGGGAGATCGATCTCGTTCGTTCTCCAGGTACGCCATTTTCGTTGCCCCAATCGCGCTTGCCCACGCAAGACGTTTGCTGAACCCTTGCCCAACTTTCTCTCACCCTATGCGCAACGAACCTCTCGCTTGCGCGAGAGTCTCCGAAAGCTTGGAGAAGAGACAGGCGGTGAGGCCGGAGCCCGCCTATGCAAGCAGCAGGGGATGGCTTGTAGTCCCTCGACCGTCTTGCGCTTGCTCCGTCATGGCCCCTTGCCTACACCTCCGCCAATCAAAGTAGTAGGCGTCGATGAATGGGCCTGGCGCAAAGGTCAGCGCTATGGGACGCTTCTGGTGGATCTGGAACACCGCATGCCCATCGATCTGCTGGCTGACGCAACAGCCGAGTCTTTTGCCGCCTGGCTTCAAGCTCACCCTTCTGTGGAGATCATCAGTCGGGACCGCGGCACGACTTTTGCCGATGGAGCAAACCGTGGAGCGCCTCAGGCACTTCAGATTGCTGATCGCTGGCACGTCATACACAACTTGGGCGAGGCGTTAGAGAAAGTCTTGGCGCGGCATCATGCCGATTTGAAACGCGCGCTCACTCCAGAAGAAGAGAGCCAGGTGATCGCAGCGTTGGACCAGCAAGCCCTTGCTCACGTCATGGCCCGTTCTCAAACGGAGCAGCTACGGCAAGCGAGGCGAGAACGACGCCTGACGACCTTCATGCGCGTTCATGAGTTGTCTGCACAAGGGTGGAGTGGTGCTTCGATTGCTCGTATGCTCGGTATCCATAAAAAGACTGCCGTGAAGTACGCTGCGGCAGAGCACTTTCCCGAAGCACGTAGTGATCGTGAGCGCAAACTCGCTCCCTATCTCCCGTTTGTACAAACGCAATGGGCCGCCGGAGAGCACAATATCGCTTCCCTCTACCAAGCCATTCGTGCCCAGGGGTATCGTGGCTCGGAAACCGCTGTACGCAATTACCTGATGGCACTCCGCGAGCAAATCGGCCCTCGGAGGCGACTGCGACGATATTACCCTCCAGTCGCTCAGCAGAGCAAACGACACCAACGCACAGCACTTTCGAGCCGTCGTGCCACCTGGTTGGTCCTGCGAAAACCGGAGGATCTCTCAGCGGAAGACCAGCACACACTCGACCGCTTAAAGCGGGCCCATTCACAGGTGAAGGTGGCATGTGAATTGGCGCAAGCCTTCGTGCAGATGATTCGCAAGAGAAATGCATCTGCGCTGGAGTCCTGGCTAGAAGAAGCTACCGAGAGTGATGTCCCAGAACTGCGAACCTTTGCCACAGGCATCAAGCGCGACCAGGCTGCCATCCTGGCCGCACTCACCTCTGACTGGAGTCAAGGACAAGTCGAAGGGCAGATCCATCGTCTCAAACTCATCAAACGCCAAGCGTACGGACGGGCTGGATTTGATCTGCTCCGGCATCGAGTATTGGCTCGTTCTGCATGAGCTTTGCACAGAAGATGACGGAGACCCCAAGAACTGGTTCATCCGCACCTTTCGTGCTAGAGGAGGCATCTTAGAAGATGGCCTTCTTGGAAATAAGCTATGAGAGCGGGTGCGCAAAATCGCGTTTTCTCTCTTGTACAGCTTAGCACGAAAGATATGGGTGAACCTGACTTTTGGGACGAGCATATTCCTCACGCAATGGGAACAACATCCCCTGGATTATACATCGCTTGGAATGTGATGCCCAGAGTTGAGAAGTATTTTTCGTAATTCTCATAGCGTTGCTACTCATCTTTGATCTTCCTCTGCTTGCTGATGCGGTTGCCGCGCTCCCTCATAGCAATAACGAAAGCGTTGCCTTGTCCCCTTGACGACTAGGTCGTATTCCGTTATACTCAATGTATGAGGAGAACAGATGAGCGTATGAGGCAGAAGCAGAACGTTACCTACATGAAGCCAGCCGTCGTCGAGGGCATCGTGGAGGCCGCTGTCCTGCTCGTGCTCTCGGAACGCGAGAGCTATGGGTATGAATTAGCAAACGCTCTCGCACAGAGCCGACTGGTCCCTCAGAAGATCCAATCGGCACGCGTCTATGAAGTCTTACGCAGATTAGAAGCCAACGGCGCAGTGGCAAGTGGCAAGGAAGTCAGTCCTGCTGGCCCTGACCGACGCTCCTATACCCTGACGCTGCTTGGGCAAGGACGTTTGCAGGGATGGGCGCAGGCCCTTCGCTTGACTGCCAACAGCCTGAGTACATTTCTGGCCACCTATACCATTAGCCAACGGGAGCGAGGAGGCATGGGTTGCCAGGGCTGTCGTGGGGGTCAAAAATGCGCGGGATGTCAGGGCTGTGGGTGTTCATGCTGCCCCTGGAGAAACACGAGCCCCTCTTCGCCAGATGACCTTGCGCAAATAGAGCAGGAACAGCAGGCCCGCAAAGAGCGCATTGCCCAGCTTGAAAGAGAACTCGCCGCCCTGAAGAGCCTGGATCACCCACTGGATGTGGAGAGAGATCCACACCATCATCGTCCTGGTTCGTCTCACCTCTCATTCCCATCTGATGATAGCCAGGAGCATCTGGCCTCTATCCAGCGCGGAGAGGATATGCTAACTCAATGACAGCCCTCCACTGAAGGAGCGTGAAACCACCGCTGGGAGCACTGGGGCAAAGAAGCCATGATCCCATTTCCTATGCTTGTACAAAGGAGGGCATGTGCCTGTATGACCTATGTGATAACGTTTCCGTGCATTGGGGTGAAAGACGCCTCCTGTGTGGATGTCTGCCCCGTGGACTGCATCCATCCGGCCCCAGGCGAGGCAGGATTTGAGGAGGCAGCGCAACTTTACATCAACCCCGAGGAGTGCATTGATTGTGGAGCCTGTGAACCAGCCTGTCCGGTCACCGCGATTTTTGAGGAAAGCGCGGTCCCGGAGGAATGGAAACACTTCATCAAGCTCAATGCCGATTTCTTCAAATCTTGCTGATGCTCTGCGACCAGTGCGCGACCGAGCGGGAGCTGGCAACGCCCGATGAAGCGGGAGGGTATCGTCCCGTGAATACCGTCGAAGGGGTGCGTGTGGGATGTTTCCCAGACCTCTACGCAGCTCTCGCGACCAATCCACCAGATCAAGTAATTACTCTGTAAGGCAAGCAGGGAATACGCCTGAACACACGACAATATCAATTTCATCATGAACCATCACTAAGGAGAACGAGCGTGACAGAACGTGACGTACAACGGCGACCAATTCGCGCTGACGCGCCGCACATGAACGAGGACGAGAGTGGGCTTCCCACGACTGGTCCCCTCGTTGATAGTTATGGACGACGCATCAAGAACATGCGCATCTCGCTCACCGACAAGTGCAACTTTCGGTGTACCTATTGTATGCCCGCCGAAGGTCTCCCCTGGCTGGCCAAGGCCGACATCCTTTCCTATGAAGAGATTGAGCGGATCGCTCGTGTCGCGGTCAGTCTGGGCATTGAGCACATTCGCCTCACAGGGGGCGAACCACTGGTAAGACGGGACGTTCCTGAACTCGTCCGGCAACTCCACGCTATAGAAGCTTTGCGTAGCGTGAGCATCACCACGAATGGGATATTACTCAAACAGCAGGCAAGAGCATTGGCTGAAGCAGGACTCACGCGTATCAATGTGAGTCTTGATTCCCTCCTGCGGGAGAAGTTTGCCCGGCTCACCCGACGCGACCAGATGGACCGGGTCCTGGCAGGGCTGGAAGCGGTCGAGCAGTACCCAAGCATCCATCCTATTAAAATCAATGCAGTCGCCATGCGCGACTTCAGCGAAGAGGAAGTACTCGACTTTGTGCGATTCGCACGACGCAAAGCCTACATTATGCGCTGGATTGAGTTTATGCCCCTGGATGCGGACCAAACGTGGCGCAAGGAAGATCTCCTGACAGGAGGGGAGATTAAGGCCATCATCGAGTCGGAATATGGCCCATTGGTGCCAATCGCAGGCGCCCTTTCCGAAACGGCTCGGCGTTACACCTTCCATGACGGCATCGGCGAGGTTGGGTTTATCAATCCAGTAAGTGAGCCGTTCTGTGCCACCTGCGACCGTATCCGCCTGACCGCCGATGGTCAGCTGCGGACCTGTCTCTTTGCGACGGTCGAAACGGACCTGCGTGCAGTGCTTCGCTCTGGTGGAGATGACGAGGCACTTGCCACCACCCTCCGTCGCGCCGTGTGGCACAAAGAACTCAAGCATTTCATTGGAGATAAGCGTTTTGTGCATGCCAGTCGCAGTATGTCGATGATCGGCGGCTAGGGACCCGGTTGAGGGCGGAGAAAGGTGGGAACTTCACAGACAGAGGCGTGACGACTCCCCTTGGCGGTACCGCCAGGGGCTTCTGGGTAGGGTAAAAGGCCAGGTCTTGTTTCACCAAGAGCACCAACCTCTCCCCTCCGAACAGTGCGTACCCCTTTTAAGGCACCCTGCTCTTCAAGAGCTGCTACGTCGTTGTTTAGCTTGGGAGATATGCCATGGTGGAGAGCTTGAGGTCATCATACTCTCCGCGATGGATTTTCCCGTCGTAGGCGTTCCAGTCGCTCTAAGGTCTCCTGACTCATCCGAGTCAATCTCCGTCGATTGAAACTCGCTCTTTCTACAGCCCTTCCTCGTGTATTGAGCATTACCCCACTCATTTGGGTACTACAGCTGCTCCATCACCTTATCTCTCACGAGACGTAGGCGATTCCTGTAAACGTCAAAGAATGAGAGAACCTCCCAAACCGTTTGTCTTCCTTGTCGAGTATACAATCAAAAGTATGGTCACGGGTCCATGCTCTCCTTTGCATCTCTCTGTCCGTAGCTCCTTCGACTTCTTTCTCTATCCCAAGGCATCCCCTTATGCTATTCCCCGAACTATCTTTGGGGAAGATGCGGATGGCTTTTGCTGATTGGCCTCAATAGAAGGGATGCATTAGTCTTCAGAAGCGGCTGTATCTCTTTTCTATCATCTTCCCACTAAGCTGGAGACTGACACCAATCTCCTCTTCCCTATAGCATAGCAAAGAGTAACGCTACGCAGAAGGCTCTGGTTGTGTGGGAGGAACCACACTATACTCAGGGTAACGAAATGAATAAACGACATTCACCCTGAACTAGGACGCGGCCTAGTGAACATCGGAGCGTCCTCACAGTACTGAGCGTCTATCAATAGCACGCTCTCAAGCCATACAAAGGAAAATGATGATGGTCTCAACACACCTCCAACAAACAGCAATATCGGCCTGTCCCGTTTGTCAACAAACAGCTTTAGCCAAACGCGTTGCTTCTCTTTATGAGACAGCACGCTATCACGCGGATGCTCGTTTTGTTCCTCCCACAGCACCTCGTGAGCGGAGCTATCTGCTCAAGCCAATCACCTGGGGCGTCGTGATCGAAACGATTACCCTGTTCGCGGTGATGGTCATCTGTGCCAGCAACCACTTTAGCATGGTGGCCTATTGGCTCGCTCTCGCGGGTATCTGTGTGCCCGTGATCCTCTCTGCGCTTGCTTTTCGCCGTATGCTCACTGCTGAAAAACAGCGTGCATCCAGAGAATACGTGTGGGATGAGGCAATAGCAACCTGGAGCCAGTTGCGCTATTGCACGATTGATGATGTGATCTTTAACCCCACTGTTGCCACCACACACTCACCTCTCCGCGAGCGGGCAGAGGTACTCCCAGCGTTGGAGCAAGAAGTAGTTCCTGTTCGCGCTTCGGCTGCATAAGCGCGGGAGATGACTGAAGTCACATGAACTGTCGTTTGACTCTAATCTTTATGAGGAGACGCTAGATGCGTTTACAAGAACACGAAACTGTACAGGAGAGAGAACTCGGAGAGAAACTCACTGTCCATTCCCAAAATCCCAACGACCCCACCCGAAAAACGTTTGCAATTGGCCTGGGGTTAACGGTGCTGATAGGCATTGTGGCAACCATTCTCGCCCCCTTACCTGGACTCGCTATTATGGGGAGTCTGACAGTGGCTCTACTGCTAGGGCTAGCGTGGCGCAGCGTCATGGGATTACCCAAAGCCTATGCGGGAGGGGTGAAGTTTTCCGCTCAAAAGTTGTTGCGCTACGGCATCATTCTCACAGGAGTGCGCTTAAATTTTGCCCTGATCGTTGCCAGTGGCGTCAAGGTGCTGCTCCTGGATGCTCTCCTGATCGTATTTGGTGTGGGTGTCGTTCCCTTGCTCGCACACAAACTGGGGCTGTCGAAACGCTTAGCCTTCCTGATTGGTGTTGGACAATCTATTTGTGGTGCTTCGGCTGTTGGTGCGATGGCCGCTCTCTTTCCCGATATGGATGAGGATGAAGTCTCACTCGCCGTTGCTGTCTGTGGTCTTATCGGTACGGTTGGGGTGCTGTTCTTCACCTTCGGTGCGCGTCTGTTCACGCTCCCCAGTGGCTGGTATGGGCTGCTTACTGGCTCTACCCTCCACGAGATTGCCCAGGTTGTGGCAGCAGGGGCTGCTGGTGGTTCCAAGGCGGCAGACCTGGCAATGGTGGTCAAGCTGACGCGTGTAATGCTGCTCGCGCCCGTTGCTCTCCTCGTTGCCTTCCTTTTGTCTCTACGCGTCGAAAAGAGATCAGAGCAGATGGAACATCGCGGCTTCAATTGGAAAAAGATACCCATGCCCTGGTTCGTCTTTGGCTTCCTTGCGGTTGGTGCAGCGAACTCCCTGGGCCTGTTTCCCAAGAGTCTTGCCAACATCATTCTGCAAGGAAGCATCTTTCTCTTAGTCGTCGCAATGGCCGCGATGGGACTCATGGTAGATCTGACGGTCATTCGCAAAACGGGCCTCAGGGCGCTAGGAGTAGCAACGCTGGTGTTTGCCCTGTTTGTCGGAATGAGTGGACTACTCATCTCCCTTCTAGGGAACATATAGAAAGATGAACCTTTTCATCCTTTTCGCTGCGAGAAGGATCATCAGATGCACAGGCGGAGCAAGACTTCGTTAGTGCCTAGTCTCTTCCTCTTCCGTATCGATCTTGTGTTCGTTAGACTCCTTCCCCAGAAGGAGCTGCAAGAATGCCTCAGCCAGAGGCGAAAGGCGTCCTCCGCGCCGCCTGACCAGATGGAAGGTACGACGCAATTCGAGATCGGTCAGATAGAGGGTGGAGAGCCAGCCAGCCGTGACCTCCGCCGCGACGGCGACCTGTGAGATGATTGCCACGCCAATATTCGCTGCGACTGCTTGCTTTATAGCCTCCGTGCTGCCGAACTGCATGGTAATTGGGGGAAGAACGTTCGCCTCGTGCAACGCCGTCTCAATCACGCGACGTGTTCCCGACCCTGGCTCACGCCAGAGCAAGATTGCCTGGGCCAGTGCTGTACTGGGCACACTTCCCAGTCCTGCCCAGGGATGCCATGGAGGCACAATTAGTAAGAGTTCATCGTTCCGATACGGTGTCAGCAGCAGGTCCGTGTCCTGGATACCCAGGTCACTTTCGATGAGGCCCAATTCGCGGTGTCCTTGCCGCACTGCCTCACACACCTCCTCTGAGTTCTCGATGTCCAGAACTAACTCCACGCCTGGATAGCGAGCATGAAAACTTCCCAGGACTTTGGGCAATACGTAATTCCCAACGGTCGTACTGGCAGAGAGCGTGAGACAGCCCGTCTCGATGTGACGCAATCGTGCAAGGGCATCTGCAGCCTCCTCGATCCCCCCCAACACCTTCTGTGCATGGGCGATCAGCACCTCGCCAGCCTGAGTAAGGACCAACCGCTTCCCCACTTGCTCAAAGAGCGGTAATCCCAAGAGTCGCTCCAACTCATGTACCTGAGCGGAAACCGAGGGCTGACTCAGGTATAATTCTTCCGCAGCATGCGTATAGTTGCGATGGCGTGCCACTACGAGCAAGACTCGTAACTGGTAGAGGGTAACCTGCTGTTGCCATGCGATGCTCATTGCCCACCTCCTCTGAAAGGAAATAGCTGTAGACGTGCAGAGAGGGTGTTCATTGAAGCACATTGTCCAGGTGCTGATCTCAAGGCATTCCTATGAGTAACACACATGATTCCCTCTACCAAGACACAATATCACATCTATCGCAGGCTTGATAGTGGTTTCGCTGCACGCTCCTGGAGCGACGAACGCACATTCCGCGTTTCCTCTACAGACTTCCTTACACCTTCTTACCCTTGCCGAAGCCATGGATAACCCTTCACAAATGTGGCTGGTTTTCCTACGGGAAAGTGCCTATACTCAGGATAGCAGAAGAACAGAAAGATCTGTCACTGCTTTGAACGTGGTCCGGGTGTCGGATCACCACCTATGTTATCGTGTATGTACTCTGTGCAGACAATGCACACATGTAAAGGAAATTACCTATGCGTTCTCGATTAACTTCCAAACCAGCGTGGTCCCTGCGGCGTTGGGCTCTCCTTGGGGCATTGCTCCTCACCCTATTGGGCCTTGTTGGCTATGGCACTGCGACGGTTCTTGCCCATACGACAAAGGCACGGACTGTCGCGCATACTACTCATCAGTGTCCTATCGTAGTGTCGGTCTTCTCGCCCGGCAAGGGCGATACGGCAGGGCTTGCAGGATCAGGCTTTGTCATCGACCTCTCCCTGGATGCAGCACACCCCATTGACAACACCTACCTTTCGGCGGCCAACGGGTACAAGCCTTTCTTCAATGACCCAAACAGTACCACGTTCCACCCTGGCTCCGATCCCGGTGCCCCCGGACTGGTCGTACTGCTCTCAACGACCAAGACGATTCCAGGAACTCCCTTTGTCGGTCCAGGAACGAACCTGGCAGGACTTTTCCAAATCAATGGCGTCGCAATGGTACATCAAGGTACTATTGCTGAGACCTGGAATACCTGGCAGGTGGGCAAACCCATTGCTGGTGCTGGGGTGCAGTCCACGCTCACGGTCTTTGTCGTGAAGGGAACCGCTCCATCCGTTATTACAGGTAAACCAGAGGATCAGCCCGGACGCATCTCTAATATCGTCCGCGTTACCTTCACACTTGCCGGTTAGCTCTTCCCATCAGGGAGAGGAGAAAGCGAAAGCTTCTCTTCGTTCTTGAAAGGCTCAGGATGTGCCAATCCGCTCTAATCCTGGGCCTTTTGATGAAGAAGGGATAACACGGTATACATCTGCTTGACAGACAGGTACATAGCGCATACCATGGTGAAGGTATGCTTATCAAGAGCTTGCACATCTCTTAGAAAGGAGACCGTACTCCAATGAATTTCAATAGCGACATCGTCATACTTGCACAGAAGAACAAGTATTTTCGCCAGGAGGTGGTAACTGGTACGTATAGTCAGGTGGTGCTCATGAGTATCCCGCCTGGTAGTGAGATTGGTGAGGAAACGCACCACGATGTCGATCAGGTGCTCGTCTTCGTCGCGGGTGAGGGTGAAGCCGTCTTACATGACGCGCACCATCCCGTTGCAACAAACAGCTTATGTTTTGTTCCAGCCGGAACAAAGCATAACTTTATCAATACTGGCACAAGTGACCTCAAGCTGTACCCGGTCTATGCTCCACCGGAGCATGCGCCGGGTACTGTTCACAAGACGAAGGCCGAAGCCGATGCTGCTGAGCACGCATAAACTCTGCTTCTCAAGCAGCACCGCTTCCTCATGATGGTTTGTTCGCGTGTACGGTTCCCGTGCGCACATTTGGGAGAAGGACTCAGCATCGGGTAGTATTTCCATGGATACGGGCTTGTCACTGGCTACTTTTCCCCTACTTGTATGGAACCAAATACCTATTTCACGGATTGTCGTCTACTCCATTGAGCAGTAGCACCACTAGTTACTTACTGGAAGACATGCACTGGTGGGGAAAGTATCCATATTTATGCACAAACCAAGCGTCGTCGTCATTGGTGCCGGGCCAGGGGGCCTTGCAGCGGCACGTCATCTCGCGGATTCGAGCCAGGTCAATGTAACCCTCGTGCAACGTGGCGGTCTGGCAATCTATCTCCCAGGCATCCTTCCAGTCCTACTGGGTCTGCAGCCGGTCTCGACCTTCCGTCACCCGATTGAAATGCTACAGATCCAGGTGCTACCCGGCGAAGTTGTCGGGCTTGAGGTGGGACGCGTTCTGCTAGCCGACGGAACGACCCTCAGCGCAGATGCCATCATCGCGGCCCCTGGCTTGCTCACCGATGTTGCAGCTATTCCAGTCGGACCACACAGTTTCGCGGTGTGGGAACTCGAAGCTGCACAAGTGGCCAGGAAGGCTGTGCAGTCTCTTCCCTCGGGCCGCCTCGCCGTCGTCATTTCCTCTTTGCCATACCGTTGCCCTCCGGCACCCTACGGTCTGTCCGTTGCCCTCAAAGCACTGTTTCAGGAACAAGGTCGGGCTGTCGAAGTCGTTCTGGTCACTCCAGAAGCGCGACCGCTCCAGTCTCTGGGTCCACGTGCCTCCGAGTTTTTGGAGTCGTTAGTGAGTACGGGACACGTATTCCTTCAAACAGCCTTCCAGCTTGATAGTGCCGCCAGTCGCGATGGATTGCTGGTAGCAGCAGATGGACGAACCATTTCCTACGATCTGGGGCTTTTCGTTCCTCCCCATCAGCGACCTGCTTTTCTTAGAGAACTTCCTGGTAATGGACCACTCGTCCAGGTTGATGCACACTTGCACAGTGCTATGGATAACACGTGGGTCGTGGGGGATGTTGCCGCCACTCAGTTGCCACGGGCTGCAGGAGTTGCGGAGACACAAGGGTACACCGCTGCGGAGTCGGTGCTGGCGGCACTTGGATTGAGTGATCAGCAGCCACCTAGAATACCGTCACCGAACTGTTACGTCTGGGCTGGTTTATCAAGCACGGCACGGATTCAGCTACAGTTCCCCAATGGTCTTCCGCCCGCTGGAACGCCCACTCTGATCCTCGATCTGCCGAGTTCCACAATCTTTGCTGAATCTCTGGACGCACCTAAACAGTGGATGAAGCAATTACGGTAGCTGTGTACAATGCAGCTACCGTCTTTTTTGGCTTACTTGGCTGTCTCGCAGATTGTATCACCGCTCGATCAGGCGATCCCTAAGCCGTGCAGTACCATTTCGACAGCAGCAACTACGATCACTGCCAGAAAAATGATGCGCAATAGCTTGTTGCTCAAATGAGCCAGCAGACGCGCCCCAATCAGCGCACCGATCAAGATGCCCAGTGCCACCGGAGCCGCAATCAACGGGGGAATATCACCACGCGAGAAGTAAATGCCAGCACTGGCCGCCGCCGTCACCCCGATCATGAAATTACTGGTCGTTGTGGAGACCTTCATCGGCAGGCGCATGGCCACATCGAGGGCCAGCACCTTGAAGGTTCCACTGCCGATACCCAGCAGACCCGAAATGAGGCCGGCAACATACATCATACCCAAGCCGAGCGGTGTGCGCGTCACCTCGTATGGCACATCACGATGCAGGTGATGATCGGGATAGCTGCTATTGAGGTGCAGCCAGTTCGCCAAACGATCATTCTTGACGTGCAGCGGCAGTTCCTCGCCGAGCTTGAATACCAGAGGAGCCGCCGATAAGAGCAGAATGATGCCGAAAATGACCGAGAGGAGGCCAGGAGCTAAGAGACCCGCGAGAAAGGCACCGCAAATGGCTCCCACGGTCGTCGCCAGCTCCAGGAACATGCCCACGCGCAGGTTCGTCATGTGGTCTTTCACATAAGCGGCAGCCGCCCCGCTGGAGGTCGCAATCACCGAGATGATACTGGCACCAATGGCGAAGTAAATCGGAAATCCGAAGACCAGCGTCAACAACGGCACAATCAGGACTCCTCCACCCAGACCGACAAGCGACCCCAACAAGCCTGCGACAATCGCGCCGAGAAAGATGAGCACGGGATAGACCCATGAGTATTCACCATGCTGAAATTGCTGGTGTTGACCCTGTACCAACACCGCCCCAACATAAAAGATACTGAACAAGAGCACGAGCAACACAATCGTCGTAATCACTACAAAACGCCGGTCCCGCTCAAGTGCAAAGGCCGGAATAGAGACCGCGACGCGTACCACCGGAGTCGCGATCAGTAACAGCAGTCCCAGCGTGATCACCGCTTGCGGACGAAGGAGCAACAATCCACTCCATACCTGACTGAACGTTTGTGGAAAAAGAGCGAGCTTTTGTGGTGCGAACTTATCAGGCTGGAGAGACAACAGAAATAAACCAATCAGAATGACGGCAGCACTGAGTATGACCCCACCTTGTAGTACCCATCCAATCAATTTATAGGTCGTTTTGGGTGTCGTTGGTGGCGCATCCGGTGGCGCTGTGAGTACCTGTACCGGGTGTTCAACCGCTTTACTCTGTACACCTGTTGAAGGTTTCGCTTCCATGAACTCTTCTTCCTTCCTCCATGTTGAAACACGGATTGTCCGTAGGAACGTGTAGAATATCGAAGATATTCTTCCAATACATGGTTTCTATCGTTTTCATTAAAAAGAAAAGAACCTCTACAACTCTCCCTTATCGCCGCTAGAAGGTAAAATTGAATCCGCGCAACACCATCTGGACAGCAATCACAACAAGCACCGGTAAGAAGATGAGACGTAGGGACTTATTACTGAGATGGACCAGGAGTCGCGCCCCTACCAGCGCACCTAGAAGAATTCCCAGCGCAACCGGGGCAGCCAGAACGGGAAGGACGTCTCCACGCGCAAAATAGATTCCTGCACTGGCGGCTGCCGTCACCCCGATCATAAAGTTGCTGGTCGTCGTCGAAACTTTCATGGGGAGACGCATGATAGTATCCATTGCCAACACTTTGAAGGTGCCGCTCCCGATGCCCAGTAGCCCCGAAAGAACACCTGCAACGTACATCATCGCAAAGCCCAATGGCGTGCGGGTGACCCGATACGAGACCTGCTGGCCTAACCTCTGGTCGGGGTACGTACTTGCCAAACGCAATTTGGTGGCCCACACGTCATTTGTGACTCCCTGGGGCAACTCTTCAGCGACTTTGAACACAATAGGAACGGCAGAGATCAGCAAAACGAAGCCAAAGATCACAAAGAGAGAACCAGGAGCAATGTACGCGGCGAGGAAAGCACCACTCATTGCGCCCACGGTGGTCGCCAGTTCGAGAAACAGCCCGACGCGCATATTGGTCAGGTGGTCTCGCACATAGGCTGCTGCGGCTCCACTCGATGTCGCAATCACAGCGATAATACTTGCACCAATGGCATAGCGAATGGGCAAGCCAAATGCCAGCGTCAGCAGTGGTACAATCAGTACCCCACCCCCTAATCCCACCAGCGAACCAAGCACACCGGCCAGAATTGCGCTGCCAAAGATGAGCACGAGCACGAGGAGAGAAAGATGCATTAGCTCATTCCTTTTCCCAATAGAAGGCTCGTAATGAGAATGCCCAGCACAATGAGTGCAATAGTCATGTAGAGACGATCGCGCTCTCTGGCAAAGGCCACCGCCGAGGCAGCGACCGAGAACACAGGCGTGGCAATGAGGAGCAGGAGTCCCAGGACGATGATCGCCTGGGGATGAAAAGCGAGTAACCCTACCCATACTTGGCCTGGCGTGTCGGGAAAGGTCAATACTCTTTGAGCAGAAAGTCCCCCCGGCAATAGTAGCACGAGAACCAGTCCAAGCAGCATAATGCTGGCACTCGCAATCACTCCGCAGCGGAGAATCAGGCCGATCATGACCGCCGTGTTGTCATTTGCCCCGGCGGATGCTTCCGGGAGCAGTGGAAGTGTGGTAGGTACAAAATGGGGTAATGACGCAGTTTTCGTCAACGCTTTTGCGTTGATATGTTGCACTTGCATCGTCTCTTGCTTCTCTTTCTCAATACATAGGTTATTTCAGGAAATATTTGGGAGTCTGTTCGTCAAGCAAAGGGTTGCGGTACCCTTTTTCCTTGAAGAAAGAAGGGAACAAGCGTTTCTGCTTCTCTTACTAACTATACGGTATTTTTTGATATAATTCCAATATATGATTCTTATCTTTTTTATAATAAAAATGAATGAATCATTCTTGCTCCTGGATGAGGAAGAAGTGAAATTTCCTCGCTGCCTTCTTATGCAGGATGCCTTTGTATCCGCTATAATGGTTGAGAAACCAGCAAGGGTTGCCACTCTACTATGCTGTGGCATAGCATGAGATAAAGAGCGAGTACGAGTGAAAAAGGGAGCGTGAATGAACCTGCACCAACTGCGCATTTTTTGTAGTGTGGTAGAGCATAGCAGCTATACCAGGGCTGCCGAGGCGTTGTTTATGACGCAACCTGCCGTTAGTTTGCAAATACAGGCATTGGAGCGGAGCTTGCAGGTCAAACTGCTTGAGCGTGTCAACCAACAGTTTGTTTTGACCGAGGCTGGTCAGGCACTGTACCAGTGTGCCATACCCATGCTGAATGCCGAAGCTGAGGCCGAGCGCGTGCTGGCAGAACTGAAAGGGACAGTTCATGGGAGGCTCGTCGTTGCCGCTAACACTACTGGTGGCATGTACGTTGTTCCGCCATTACTCGCATCCTACAAAGAGCGCCATCCCCAAAGTGAGCTTCTTTTGCAGATCGATGCCACCGATCGTTTGATCGAGCGTACACGTCAGGGGATTATCGACCTTGGCTTTGCCTGTGGCAACATCGTTCAACCTGAATTGACGGTAGAAGCCATCGGGGTAGATACCCTTACCCTCATCCTTTCTCCACGCCATCCACTGGCCTCTCAACCATCGCTTCCCCTTGAACAGGTCGCAGCTCAGCCTTTTATCGTTCCTGAAAGCATTTCGCGCACGCGCCAGTTCATTGAGCAAACCATGCGCGAGCATGGCTATACGCTCAAAATCGCGATGCACTTCCAGGGGACAGAACCCGTCAAAAAAGCGGTGGAGTCGAACCTGGGAGTCGCCATTGTCTCGTGTGCGGCAGTCGAACGTGAGGTGGCGATGGGTGCCTTGCGTGCTATGCCCATCGCTGATCTGGAATTAACACGACCGTTTGTGATGTTCTATCGCCAAGGGAAGTATTTTGGGCCAATGGCTCGTGATTTTATGCTCTATGCTCGTGCCTATACCGACCATCATAAATAAATACTTATGCAGTTCATGAGAAATATAAATTAGACAAATGGCTGTTCCTCTCGTATACTTGAAAAAAGGCACTATTCTTCTACCTCTAGAAAAAGGACGTTTGGGAAGACGTTCCGCTGTACTAACGAGAGGGAGCAGTATGACCAAATACGCATTTGTTATTGATCAGCGCAAGTGTATCGGCTGTCATGCCTGCACAGTGGCATGCAAAGCCGAACATGATGTTCCCATTGGCGTCAACCGCACCTGGGTCAAGTACATTGAAAAGGGCGAGTTCCCTAACTCGCGTCGTTATTTTCTCGTCAACCGTTGCAATCACTGTACTGACGCGCCTTGCGTGGCGATATGTCCCACCAAAGCACTTTATAAACGGGCAGATGGCATTGTTGACTTCGACTCCAACCGTTGCATTGGTTGTAAGTCGTGTATGCAAGCCTGTCCATACGATGCCCTCTACATTGACCCGCATAGTCACACGGCGGCAAAATGTAACTATTGTGCCCACCGCACCGAAGTTGGTCTCGAACCCGCGTGCGTCGTGGTGTGTCCAGAACATGCCATCATCGCCGGTGATATGCATAACCCTCACACAGAGATTGCGCAACTCATCGCTCGTGAGCCGGTACGGGTGCGCAAGCCAGAGCAGGGTACTGGCCCCAATGTGTATTACCTGGGGGCGGAAGAAGCCGCCATCAATCCCGAAGTGGCGACGCAGGAATTGCCACACATGACCATGTGGAGTACGATACTCAAGCCCCATTACGAGGATGAAAGCGCGATAGATGGGCGCAAGTCGCTGCGACCTCTCAAGACGATCAATCCACTCAAGCCATATCGACCACGTTTGCCAGAACAGCATCCTCCTGCTGAGGCACACGTTGTTTACGATACACCCAAGAATAGTGCGCCGTGGGGCTGGAAGGTTTCCGCCTACCTGGGGACGAAATCAATTGGTGCTGGCGCGATGATCGTAGCGGCCCTTGCCCTGGCGTTCTATGGCTTGAACGCGCCAATCACTGGTGCGATGAATACATTACTCGGTATTGTCGCGCCAGTAATTGGTGGCCTCTTCATCGCCATTACTCTGGTGCTGCTGGTGGTAGATTTGAAGCGACCTGATCGTGCGCTTTTCCTGCTCACGAAGGCCAATCCCACCTCGTGGCTCGTCTGGGGCGGCATCATTTTGGCCATCTTCGGCCTGATTGAGGCAGTATGGTTTGGAGCTGCCCTCTTTGGGATTGTCGCGCTTTTGCGCTTACTCCTCATTCCTGCCGCGCTTTTTGGAGCAGCGGCGGCGGGTTACACCGCTTTCCTTTTTGGGCAGGCCGAGGGGCGAGATTTCTGGCAGAGCCAATTGCTATTGCCAATTCTGCTCGTGCAGGCTCTCTTTGTAGGCACAGCAGTACTGGGGGTATGCTCCTGGATACTCAATTCAGGAAGGACGTTGACGACGTTCTTCTCCATTGTGTTGCTTTCTGCTATCGCCGTGCATCTCTTGCTCGTTCTATTGGAAGTTTTTGGGGCGCATAGTAACAGTCATGTGGCTACCGCTGCTCATTTTATCAGGAGCGGGGGGCTGAGCCGCATCTTCTGGGGAGCATTTCTCACGCTTGGCTCGCTCGTTCCATTGGCCTTGCTGTGTATTGCCTTGCTGGTACCCGTGGCTCAACCTGCCCTGCTCGGTATCGCGGGCCTGTGCGCAGTGGCAGGACTTTTCGCCTATGAACACTGTTTTGTAGTGGCCGGCCAGATTGTACCGTTGAGCTAAACTAGCACGTGTAGGGCCGAGACATCGGCGGTAAAGAGAAAGAAGAGAGAGATGACTGAGATACCTTTACAACAGCATATCGCGCCAAGCGGAGAGCAGATGACTGTACGGGACCTGGCATCCTGTCCCCCACCTGAACGCTGGCACGACTGGGTCGAATACGATGCGAAGGCGTGGCCGCGCAAAGTTGAGAAGCACTACGAGATTATCCCCACCATCTGCTTCAACTGTGAGGCCGCCTGCGGTTTAATGGCCTACGTCGATAAAGAGACAGGACGGGTGAAACGCTTTGAGGGCAATCCCTACCATCCGGGCAGTCGCGGACGTAACTGTGCGAAAGGGCCGGCAACCATCAACCAGGTCAACGACCCCGAACGCATTCTCTATCCACTCAAACGCGTCGGAAAGCGTGGCGAGGGCAAATGGGAGCGCACCAACTGGGATGAGGTGCTTGATACCTTTGCGACAAAAATCCGTGCCGCCATTGTGGAAGACCGCCGCGACGAGGTGATGTATCATGTGGGGAGACCGGGACATGACGGCTATATGGAGCGTGTTCTGGGAGCATGGGGCATTGATGGGCATAATAGCCACACCAATGTTTGCTCTTCTAATGCTCGCTTCGGCTACCATATCTGGTGCGGCATCGATCGTCCTTCGCCAGACCATGCCAATGCTCGATTTATCCTGCTCATCAGTTCCCACCTGGAGACCGGTCACTATTTCAATCCACAGGCCCAGCGCATCATTGAGGGCAAAATGAAGGGGGCGAAGCTGGCAGTGATGGACCCGCGCCTCTCCAATACTGCCAGCATGGCCGATTACTGGCTGGCAACCTGGCCCGGCTCAGAGGCTGCGGTTCTGCTCGCCATGGCTCGTATTATCCTCGTCGAAAAGCTCTACAATCGAGACTATATGCGCCGTTGGGTCAACTGGCAGGAGTATATGGCGGCTGAACACCCTGATGAAGCTCAGACCTTTGATCACTTTATCGAACGGCTTGTTGACCTCTACGCCGAGTTCACGCCCACCTTTGCGGCGCAGGAGAGCGGCTTAGCCGAGGAGGCGATTGTCGATATCGCCCGGCAGATTGGACACGCCGGTACCGCCTTCGCGGCCCATACCTGGCGTGCAGCCAGCGCGGGCAACCTGGGCGGCTGGCAGGTCTCGCGGGCCCTCTGGTTTCTCTCCGTCCTGACGGGCAGCGTCGGTACTGCCGGTGGCACAGCCCCCTATAGCTGGAATAAATTCGTACCGACACCATTTCTCAAGCCACCTCCGGCAGATGTGTGGAGTGAACTGCTCTATCCCCCAGAGTATCCGCTTGCCAACTACGAATTGAGCATCCTGCTCCCCTACTTTTTAAAGGAGGGACGCGGCAAGCTCTCTACCTACTTTACCCGCGTCTACAATCCCGTCTGGACCAATCCCGACGGCACTGCCTGGATTGAGATGCTCACCAACGAGCAACAAGTAGAGCTGCATGCAGCCCTCACACCGACCTGGAACGAGACCGCATGGTATGCTGACTACGTCTTGCCGATGGGCATCGCCAGCGAACGCCACGATCTGATGAGCCAGGAGACACATGCCGGTCGCTGGATTGGCTTTCGCCAGCCAGTGTTGCGCGTCTACAAAGAGCGGCATGGTGAACCTGTGCACTATACCTATCAGGCCAATCCCGGCGAAGTCTGGGAAGAAGACGAATTCTGGATTGAACTCTCCTGGCGCATTGATCCCGATGGCAGTCTGGGCATTCGTCAGTATTTCGAGTCTCCCTACCGATCAGGGGAAAAGCTCACTATCGAGGAGTATTACCGCTGGATCTTTGAACACAGCGTTCCCGGACTGCCAGAAGCGGCAGCACAGGAACAGCTTTCACCGCTGGAGTACATGCGCAAATATGGCGCATTTAGCATTCCGCAGGAAAAGGCACCCGTCTATCAGTTGAATGAGAAGGAATTACAGCTTCCCGAACTGCAAGGTTCCATCATTGATTTAGCCCGTGCCGACATGCAGGCGGATGCAGCCCAAAGGCCAATTTCTCAATCATCGAGTGGCATCCAGGTCGATGGGCAGAGTGGAGTGATTACACGCGACGGCGTGAACATCGGTGTGATGGTTGACGGCAAGGCTTACGAGGGCTTTCCCACCCCTTCACGCAAACAGGAGTTTTATTCCGCGACGTTAAAAGAATGGGGCTGGCCCGAATACGCCACGCCGGGTTACATTCATAGCCATGTGCATCGTTCGGCGATCAACGCTGAACGCGGCGAATACCTCCTTATCCCCACGTTTCGCCTACCCACGCTCATCCATACCCGTTCGGGCAACGCGAAGTGGCTCAATGAGATTTCGAATGCCAATCCGGTCTGGATTCATCCGCTGGATGCTGAGCGCATTGGTGTCCAGTCTGGCGACCTTGTGCGCATCACGACCGAGATTGGGTACTACGTGAATCGAGCGTGGGTGACGCAGGGCATTCGCCCCGGGGTGGTGGCGTGTTCCCACCACATGGGTCGCTGGCGACTCGATACGAGTCGGGGAGCGGATCGCTGGACATCGGCTCTGGTGGAACTTGGCAAAGAGCCAGATGGTATCTGGCGCATGAAACAGATCGAAGGAGTGCGTCCCTATCAAAGTGATGACCCAGATTCTGCCCGCATCTTCTGGCGGGAAGCTGGCGTGCATCAAAACCTGACCTTTAGCGTGCATCCTGATCCCGTGAGCGGAATGCATTGCTGGCATCAGAAGGTCACCGTTGCGGCCGCACCTCCCGAAGATTCTTACGGCGATGTCTTCGTCGATAGGCGCAAAGCCCAGGAGGTCTATGAACGGTGGATCACCATGACGCGTCCTCAGACACAGCGATCGGATCACTTGCGGCGTCCACTGTGGATGATTCGTCCCTATCGCCCGGCGGCGAGCGCATTTAAACAATAAGATGGCAGGGATGGGGTGGCAGCGAAGCAAGCTGCACCCCCATCCACAAAGGATCATTTCAAGCGCAGGTTGAAGCTAGCGGTGATTATCTTCTTTTAAAAGTTCTTGGACCACTTTTGCTTTAAAAGCTGCTGTATAGTGTTTACTCATCATGCTTTAGTATATCTTATTCCTACCTCTTCCATTGTGCAGATTCATGGGTCCATTATATTCGTGATAAACTCATGTTCCTGAACATACTGCAACGCTTGTATCAATCTCATTTCTACCTGCTCAGCACGACGATTCTGCACCACTCTCTCAGGATGGGAATCCTCATTATCTTCCCATAGCGTTCCTCCCTGAGACTGCAATCGCGGCTGTGGAGCGCGTAAAGCCGGCGCTTTCTGGAATGTCACAATACACTCACTCATCTTGCGAAATTGCGGAGCAGGAAGCTCCATCCGCTTCGTTTCATCTACCATAAATCTGATACCGCTTCCGATTTGTTCCATATACCCGGGAATAGTGCTTCATAAACCCGCAAGTACAGGATTGCGCAGCTTCGACTGTACCTCACCACGCTCCATTTGCTCAACCGTTATCCCAGGCAGTAATAAACCGGGACTATGCACCTCGACCCGATCAGGATACTAAAAGACACGTACCCTCTCACCACGCCTACTATAATCCCGATGGACTACCGCATTAATGACAGCCTCACGTAACACTTCAATGGAATACTCAGGTATATCAATCCGCTTCCATCCTTCAATGCGCGCTCCTACAGCGATGTACCGATCAAGAAACGCTTCGGTGCCATCTATGATATCCTGAAGCGTCCCCGTAACAATTTTACGATCAGTATACCGACTGGCCCCAACTGTTTCTCGAAACAACACACACACCACCTCACTTTGAGGGATATGGTCCTGTGGGCTCTGCCCGAAGAAGAGCATACCGGCATTGGTAGGAACGATTGTCCCCCCACGTACCTCTACAGCACACCGCATACCAATCAATACCTGCTCTCTATTCTTGAAACGACCGGACTGCCGACCAGAGGCCGAGCGCCGTTCTATGAAAGAGGTAACCTTTTCCACATCAATATCTTCCATTGTCGCGTTATAGGCAGGTTCAAGCTCTCAATCACGTAGACCCCGATCATAGATCATTTCTGGCAATTCTGCCATACTTAATGCCCTGGTTTGAGTTCCCTGTCGTATCCAAAAAATGCCACCGGCTTGATATACTGGACCATCAGTTGATGGTATGCTAACAACGAGCAGCTTTTTACCAGTCAAGACATAGACTTCAGGCTCAGGCGGGTCTAGCACAAGTTCAGGCTTGATCACCTGCCGGGCAGCCCGTAAAATAACATCCATAGTTTCTCCAATACGTTCATCAGGCACACCCACAACCCTATGAGTTGAGTCTTCAACCCCAATAATCACTCTCCCTCCTCTCGCATTAGCCATTCCACAGAGCCTCTCTGCTCAATCAACTGCTCGAGGAGAAGCTAACTTTAGTTCAACTGTATTAGTCTCTCCCCCCTTCACCAGCTTCTTCAGTTCCGTCTCACTCAGCTTAACCATAACGCCTCCGTTGCACGCTATCATATTCTAAAGCAGCCCAATTTTAGCACAAGCTGCAGGTTTGTCCTAGAGGATGTCCGAAGGAATGTCCGAAAGAGCCACAAAAATTGCCGAATGTACTGTCATGAACGACGAGAGCAAGCAAACCAATTTCATGACATAGATGAAAGATCTCTCAGAGAGAATGACAGATGAGATGTCCGATAAGATGGCGGCATTGTTGGCGAACCTGTAAAAAACTGTCCCCAGAGTTGGGTCTACCATTCCATCAAGCGCAATTTTTCGGAGTGAAGGGCGCTTAACTTTTCTGTACATACTGCTGGTGTATCGCTCCTTATCAAAGCATGTTATTACCCTTAGTTCTCTTCTCAGGTTTGCTGTAGAGCAATCTCACTGTAGCAGCGTCTCATCTCGTTATTGCTACGAACCGATGAGACTTTTCCAATTAAACGATACGAAAAATGTAGATCCACTCCACTCCACTCCACTTAAGGAAATGTAGTAAAGAGGTCACGCAGATCCGTAGCCTGAGTCGCATCGCCCAAAAGCGGAGTCACCCCAAAAATTTCTTGCAGTGAGCGTAGTAGTGAGCTATGGGTATAGTGAATCGTGTTCGAGTAGTCTCCCCCTTTTGCCTCAGGAGAAAGTATGATCATCCCTATTGGACCATCGCCACCTTCGCCCTCATCCCAGGTAATGAAGACGATGCCTCCATTCTTGTATGCCTGCGAGTTGAGAATCGGCGGGAGGTTCTGTGCAAGCCAGGTATCGCCTTGCTTCACAGCATCGTTGAGAGGCGTACAGGTGTTGTGCATATCATTGCACAGATTGGGCGTGATGAAGTTGTAGCGAGCCTGCGTATTCTGCTGCAAGTCCGTGACCAACTCGCTGTATGGCCGTATATGTGCGATGCAGGAGGACGAATTCGGATCGTTGGTGTTTGTGACATCGTCAAAGAAGATCATCGGATTGTGCTTAGGAGCGTATAAACCATCTCCAGTGAGGGGGCACACCGTGCCGCTAATGCCTTCTTGATAGGACTTCCACGAGATGTGGGCATGATCCAGGAGGGTAACGAAGTGTTGCGTCGTGCTCTGATGATTGACGGCCGGGTCATCGTCATTGTTGATGCCAAAATTCGTTCCGGCCTCCAACCACAGATAGTTTGGTTCACTTGGGTGGTTGAAGTAGTGTTCAGCATACGAGGCTATGGGAAGGAGCGTCTGGTTGATATAGGGTGCGGAAGGGCTATTCTTCACGTCCGACCAGTTGTGATTCTCCATCATAATGAGGAAGACTGTCTTAGTGTTTGTCGAAGTCGTAGTCACCGGCAATTTTCCTTTGGGTTGCGTTGTACTCGCTGATACAACATGTGGTGTAGCAGGTGAGGTGCAACTTGTGAGCAAGACCAGGAAAGCAACAAGAATGCAAGGAAATGTACGTCTCGACATATATGTTCCTTTCGCAGGGCTGAAAGGCCAGACAGCATATGCTGCATCTCATGACTTAGCTGTTTTCTTGATTGTACCACTTCCTCTCAAATGCTATTTGGACTGACCACCAGGAAGGTTCCTCTCTTTTAGCTATGATGATTTGCTTAAAAGGGATAATGAGAAGAAAGCGTGAGAGAAGATGCCTCCCCTTGAAACTGAACGGCTTATCCTGCGAGACTTTGTCCTGAGCGATTGGGATGCACTCAATACGCTCTTGTCTGATCCCTCCGTCACACGCTTTATGCACTTTGCCTCCTGGGATGAGGGAAAGCGGCG
>JRHI01000982.1_pt1 | contig 27303 bp, 23 predicted proteins | sample 215371 | NCBI WGS metagenome assembly JRHI01 (sample SAMN02929681, study PRJNA255918) | sediment metagenome | biome: cave system; feature: Ice Cave; material: Sediment; isolation source: sediment from deep within a dark volcanic ice cave with no known source of... ...
GGTCTACTACATCCAGAAGGGCAGCGTAAGACTCACCGTCATCTCGGAGGACGGCAAGGAAGCTACGATAGGCATATTGAATCCTAGCGACTTCTGCGGAGAAGGTGCCCTGGCAGGACAGGTTCTGCGCATGGGGTCTGCAAGCGCGATGACAGATTGCGAACTCATGCGAATCAACAAGAAGGCAATGATGCTTGCGCTTCGCCGCGAACATGCATTTTCCGACCTGTTTACGGCATATTTGTTGGGGCGGAACATCCGGTACGAAGCGGACTTGGTTGCGCAGCTCTTTAGCTCGAGTGAGAAGAGACTAGCTCGGATTCTGCTCTTGCTTTCGAACTTCGGAAAGGAAGGCACTCCCGTCGCTGTAGTCTCCAAGATCAGTCAGGAGACCCTCGCAGAGATGATTGGCACAACCCGGTCGCGGGTCAACTTCTTCATGAACAAATTCAGGAAATTGGGTTTCATTCATTACAACGGCGGGTTGACGGTCCACAGTTCGCTTCTCAATGTTATTGTCCACGACAAGCCTGACTAAGGCGTGTGTAAACACAACCAATAGGGGTAGAGCCGGTAGAGTTTCTGGGCGAGTCGCCCGCTCGAATCGTATTTCAGGGGCCACGCAAACTGACCGATGGCCTACCGGTTTGAAAACAGCCTTATGATTCACTCCAAAACCGAAGATAGGCATCGGCGAGTAGCTTACTGATCGCCTTTCGGTCCACCGCGTCAGGAAGTGGCGAAGTTGCCTGAGCTGCGAGCGCTTCTGATTCCAACTGCGCACCTAGCTTTTGAATTTCGCTAAGAGAATACTTGCCGTTTCGGATTTCAACCAACTCCTCCTTATTCGGTCTTGGTAGTGTGATGCGGCCCTTTTCCATTAGTTCTTTCGCTTCACCGTACAGCCGAATGACATGCATCGCATACTTGGTGTCGTATCCGTATTTTTCCTCTATCCGTGCGCGATGAACATTCTTCTGTCCCTTCTGCCCAAGCAATCGTTTCATCTGATCGTCGGCGAATCCGAGGAAGGGCTTTACATGGCCTTTGGCGAGAAAAAGCTCTGGTCGTGACGCGAATAGATTCCAGCTTCCGGTTGTGAATTCGAGCGGCGCGAACAGGAAATGCAAAGCGGATGGATTGCCCTTCGCAGCCAGCCCAGCCCATTTCATCAGCGTATAGAGGCAAACGTCTACGTCTTGCGGACCATTCCCGCCAACCTTACCACCCGTTGTAAAAACGAAATGCTCATCGCGCTCGAGTCCGAGAACTTGGGCCGGCGGGGGAATGTAGAGCCCGTACCAGTCGGTATCGTCGGTCGCGCCAACCTTTGCGCCATGCGCTTGGGAGCCACCGATATAAGCCATGAGTAAATTTTCTTGGTGTGGAAATCCGTATTGTGCGAAGTCCGGTTTCATTGCGCGAAGTTGCCGTCGCCAATGGTATCGCGCTTCAGTCGCAAAAGCGTAGTAAGCCACTGGATTTATCCGAGTTCTCTAAGTCCTAGTAAGTTACCGGACCTTGTTATGCAATCAAGTGCCAACTGAGGGCTAGAAGCGGCGTTGTGGGAAGCGAAGACGAGTTTCTGGGCCACTCGCCCGCTCGAATCGTATTTTTAGGGGCCAGTACGTTACAACCCGCCTACAACCTCAATGGCCCTCTTCCTTAGCGTAACACCCTTTCCCTCGATCAATTCCCTGCCAAGTAAGATACGCAGCTACGGGCAAGCCTAGGATGCAACCGGAGCCCACTTTGAACGTGGCCCCGTCCTCCGCGAATAGTGATTGCATCCTATTGTGATCTGTCGGCTCATGTTGAGCCGTTGTCAGTTGGGTTCCACGCCTTCCAGTGCGACACCCTGTCGGCGCAGAAGCTGCGCGTTTCCACTCGCCCGTGCTTTGCGACTTTTATAAGATTTTTCTGAGACACAACAATGCGACAAAACTGGCAATACTCTTTCCCCCGCTTCAGGGATGCACCGCAAGACCGGCTTCGATAGTGTGACCGCAGAGTGCGAGGCCGGACCAAGCCCGGGTGCGGGCAATAACAGTAAATCTCAGAAATAGCTAAATCCAAATAGCCACCAGCTTCGTATTCAAAGTGTGAGTTTAATCTAATCGAGAAGAGGCTGAACATCTTGAACATAATCAGATCACGTTTTGTACTGGCGTTACCTGCAGTGGCGTTAATCGCGGCATCCGCACTGGTCGCTCACCAGAATCCCAAGGTAGGCGGTGCGGCAATGTATCCGAATAAGAACATTATCCAAAATGCTGTGAATTCCACCGACCATACAACCTTAGTGGCGGCCGTGAAAGCAGCTGGTCTGGTTGACACCCTGGAGGGCCCCGGACCGTTCACGGTTTTTGCTCCCACGAATGCAGCATTTGCGAAGCTTCCGGCAGGGACTGTCGATAATCTGCTGAAGCCCGAGAACAAAGAAATGCTGACTAAAGTGCTGACCTACCATGTTGTGGCCGGGAAACTGAGCACCCAGGACATCAAGAAGTTGATCAAGGCTGGTCACGGTAAAGCCGAGCTGAAAACGGTTAGCGGGGGAGCCCTGTGGGCAATGCAGCACGGCGGTAAGATCATGATTCAGGATGAAAAGGGCGGGACTGGCGCGATAACGATCCCCAATGTGAATCAGTCCAACGGTGTAATCCACGTGGTTGATTCGGTCTTCCTTCCGAATTAAAGCGGACACTAAGCTTCGGGACTGGGGGCGAGCTTCGGCTTGCCACCCAGCCCGCCGCACTCCTCTATTATAAGGATAACGGGGCATGACAACCTATCCGGCCCCGGTACGAACTTTTTTCGAGCTTAAGCAGCGCGCGACGCACCGGTGAGCGAATTGCCCGGAAACGATAGACAAGTGTCCAACAGTCCGGTTATCTTTGCGGGGAGTATTGACAGGAGCCGACAGTTTGTTCAGTAGCGTACCGAAGTACGAAGATGAAGAGGGTGTTCTCCATTTAATCAGGAGAGTAGCGGCCAAAGACGAATCGGCTCTCGCTGCCATATATGATCAGTATTCGGGGCGTATATATTCACTCTTGCGACGGATGTTACGAGATGAATCTGCCGCCGAAGATATCCTCCAGGACGTTTTCTTTCACCTTTGGCAGATAGCGTCTCGCTTCGAACCGAATCGCGGTTCGCTCGGCGGCTGGCTTCTCGTTATGGCCCGCAACCGGGCTATTTCTTTTCTGCGACAGCGCCCGCAAACGGACACGGACGATATCGAGCTCCGCCTTGTATCGTCGGCAATGCCTCAGGATACAGCCGCTGCTCAGAGCGAATTTGTTTCCAGCATTCGCAGAATTTTGGCTGAGCTCCCATCAGAACAATGCGAGCTATTCGAGTTGGCATACTTTGAAGGCCTGACGCACACCGAAATCGCCGAGCGAACGAAGCAGCCGTTGGGAACCGTCAAGACTCGGCTGCGCACAACGCTGACTAGTTTGCGGCGGGCATTTAACTCATGAATGGACATCCACAATTCGAAGAGGACTTTGATCTCTATGCTCTTGGCGCCCTAGATCCCGAGGAAAAACTCGGAATCGAGTCTCACCTCAAGAGGTGCGCAGCCTGCCTGGGCAAACTCGCCGCCGCGCACGGACGTATCGCAATGCTAGGGCTTGCGGCGCCGGCTGCAGATCCGCCACTACACCTGAAGCAGCGCTTGATGATCCGCGTACAAGAACAGGCGAGGGTGCCTGCTGCGAAAAGCCGTTCTTGGTTTCAAGCTTTTTGGGGTCGCCCAGCGGCTGCGTGGGGACTCGCTGCACTCACCACCGTCGCCGCCATCATTTTGGCCGCGAGCAATTACCGCCTGCATCAGGAAATTCTTAAATTCCATGCAGAAGCCCAAGTCCAGCAGGTGGCAATTGCTCGGGCACGCACCGTTTTTGAACTGCTGACGGCACCGGACACTCAAGCCATCACGTTGACGTCGGCTCCCGAAAAGCGGCCCGCAGGAAGAGTTTATTACCACCCCAACCGCGGTTTACTCTTCTATGCTACGAATCTACCCGTTCCACCTACCGGCCGTGAATATCAGTTGTGGCTTGTCCCGGCTGAAGGATCTCCCATCTCAGCGGGCGTTTTCGAGCCCGACCGGAAAGGGGACGCTTCAATTGTCCTGCCTAAATTACCGCCGGGCGTAAAGGCAAAAGCCTTCGCGGTCACCCTCGAACCGAGGGGAGGGGTGTCTCAACCCACGGGACCAAAGGTGCTGGTCGGATCATAGGTAAAATCGACTCGAGGAAAAGACCCTACACTCGGAGTCCGGCATTGCCGAGGTAATCGCCGAAGTGCATGCGCATCCGGTCTTGGGCCATTTGCGCGCATAGTATCAGTCGGACCGCCAGACTTTCAACGCATAACGCTTCCAGCGGCAAGTAGGGTTAGCTAGGTGTTGCCGTGCAATTGCCAAGCATCGAAAACGCCCGCTCAGGATCTAAATTGCCCGTTCTTCGGAAGTCAATTTGGGTGTCCCTACCAAAAACTCCGTGCATGTCGAAATCATTGCATTTGCGGGGCCGCGACCTGAAGCCTTTCCGGGCCACGCGGACACTTCTCTCCTGCGTTTCCGAGCTCGCGCCATCTACACATCGACAGTAGAACGAAGCCGCAGCGGTTATGTGCGTCAATATCTACGGTCCGTCGCGCAGAGTCGGGACTACGATATTTCCGTATATCCTCGGTACAACTCAGATGGCCAGTAACGAATAGTTTTGCCTTCGCGCATCTTAATCGGATGCGCTCAGAATGTGCTGGCCTCGTTGGTCCGCTGCGTGTTAGTGAAACCTTGAATTTGCGGGGTGCGGCATGGAGTTCAGGTTAGTCCCCACATTATTTGATCATAAGGCGCCGGGTTTTGCTTTCAGTTGTGCCACCTTTGCCGTCTTCGGCGATCACTTTCCAAAGATATACCTTACCTGGCTGTAGTCCTGTAACCGTTTTAGATAGCGCATAGGAATTTGTGGTGCCGATATAAAAAGCGAGAACGACCGCAGCCACAATTACTATCGCAAGACCCGCCAGGCCCTGCCTCTTTTTCATGCCAATCATGATGAGCAGTACCAACAACAAACAGACTATCAATATGAGCAGCAAAATATAGAGAATTCCCCTGTCTTGCCAAGACGTCCCGATTGAAGTTGCATCGCAATTGTTAAAAGTAGGTACCGTGAGTGCATGCGCATCCCATACACAATGTCTATAGGTAACGTGATCCCCATCCGGATCGGTTGCCTTGTTCCAAATGAACTTAATGGATTTAGCCCATTCAATCGTGCCATCTTCCGGCGAAGTGAGCACAGGTACAGCAGGAGGCGCATTGCGTTCGATTTGCTCCGTGAGCAAATAGGTTTTCGCAAAGCCGGGCTCTCCGGTGATCATCACGTCTAGTTCACAGTTCAACCTTCGATCATTTGCCAGAATGCCGCTGCAATGTTGCTTGGCGATTTCTGGTGCTATGGCTTTGAGCGGAGGCTTCGGTGGCGGTCCTTGCGGTTGCGGCGGCGCGATGCAGGATCGCGGAGCTTCTAGAGGCCAACTCTTAAGGGTAAACGTTTGAGTCGACGTGCCGGGTGCGTAGTCGAAAAGAGTTGTTGCATCGCTGACCCTCCAGGCATTCGCAAATTTCTCATAGAGATCCACATAACGCTCATGTAAGTCACTACTAGGTCGAGGACCCATAAGACTCCCGTCCGGAAGCGCCGGCAACCAATTGCCCCGAGCAATTGCGCCCATCACGCCCTGTGTTGCTCGCGCATGGCGCACATCAAGATTCAAGTACCACAGCCGGTAGTAATCCCACCGATTAGGTGTAATCACAATTACAGTTCCGCCCGGTGCCTCGATCTGGATGCCCCCCGGGGCGGCCGTTTGAACAATTCGTCCTCCCGAAGCAAGAAGAATTTCCCGCGCGTCCATCTTTGTCAATTTACCGTCGATGCGCAATTGGAGGCCATTGGAATCCGTCTCACCGCCATCATTTGGCTCGTACGTGATTCGATGGGGGCCAACACGCACGGCGATGGCGCTATTCACGCTGACACAAGAAGTGAGCCCGGTATGATCATTGGGACCTAGAGGGCCCTCAGTACTGACAGGAGTTTGGCGCGCCTGGATCTCTAGCTGTTCGTCACGCAGAAGAACGATTTCACCGGCGGTCTGTAAATCGTAATTGACGCCATCGATCGTTAAGATGTGGGGATCGCCTTCGGAGTAAGTCCTCCCGCCCACAATCCACCGGCGGATAGTTTCAATATCCGTTTTGCTGAGCGGCGGCCCTCCGCAGGGCATCACACCGATGCCCATTGTTATGTCCGGGTTGCAGACCTCACTGGTTTCCGTAATCTTTTGGTACAGCGTACTTGTCGCAGGATCTGGGGTTGTATACGCCACAGCCCTGCTATAGGAACGGGCTAGACGCGGACTCACCATCGGCGGCGTCATGGCCGGAGGAGCCTCATCCTCTGAAAAATCTAGGAAGCCACTTCCATATGGGCGATAGCCCAAGCCTCCATGGCACTCGATACAGCTCTTATTAAAGATTCTTTGTACGTCGGTGTAGCGTGGAGCCTCGATGGCTGGAGGTAATGACGACAGAGTGCTATTAACCGCACCAATCAATTGGGAGCACCTGGTGGGATCGGTCAATCCTGTGGTTAGCAAGCTTTCACGCAACTTGGGGTCTAAAATGTTTTGGTAAGACCCAAAAACATCCGCGAAAGTATAGGCCCGTGACCGGCCTCGAACACCCATCGACCACTTATCGACAGAAACGCCCAGTGGTTCTAAAAAGTAGCGAAGCAGGGCGACCTTCTGCGTGTTAGTCGAATAAAGCTCACGATCCACATAGATTCCCCCCATCACCGAATCAGGAACTCCCAAATCAATAGGCCGCCGGAATACCTCTTGTCGAAGCCTATTCAGGGAAGTATCTAGTCCTGCCGATGTAGCAGCTCCATATTGTTGGATCAGGCCATTCGCCGGAGCACCGGGAAACAGATAGGGATCAACGGTTCTATCCAATCCTATTCTTTGTATATCTGCTTTCCTTCGTGGAAGGATCTGCGCCCGGGTCTGTGTGTCAGAAACAAGGGCATCAATACTCATACCATTTCGGGCATTAAAAAAACTTAGATCGATCGTCAGAGGAGGCAGAGGAGGCGCAGGCGGCGGATCCGGATTAAATGGATTGCTGGTAACCGTGGTGCCGTTTAACTATCACACAAGGCTGCGGTCTCAGGATAGCAAGGGCAATGGGGCGAACATCGATGGGGAAACTGCCTGTCGCGAAACGATGATTAATCAGCTCATCGGCTATACGTTGCGCATTGAGGTTGCCAGCCAATCCACCAAGGGCGTCAAAAAGCCGCACGCCTCGGCCTTCGTCACTTGTGGGGCCAGTCGAATAATGAAGTGTAATGAACGACCCGCCTCGCGTTACAGATGTTCCGGGACCTGTACCTGCCATACCGTCAAACGAATAAGACGTAGTGATCGGTGCCTCAATTCCTGTACCTGAACTCGAAGGAGCGGGTTCCGTCAAAACAGGAGGAGATGCGTCAAAGGGAAAATTTATATGGCCATCGTTTGTTCCACCATTCGTGTGAGTAATGACATGTGCTGCCGGAACACCGGGAGGTTGAAGCTCTAACTGCTCGATGATTGATCTTACAGAGTCATTCGCCCTCCACGTCCAGGGATTTAAGATCTTTCGGAAAGCGGCCGCCTCTACGGAACCTTGGTAAATGCGGTCCCGATTGAATGGCGTCATCCCACCCCAACTGTCGTAGGAGTCCCAGTTGGGTTTGTTCTTAGCCTTAACAGTACCTGGCGGGATGCCTGTTGTGCCGGGGAAAGAACTGGGATTGATAACATTTCGGGTCGAATGACATTTCGAACACTTACTATCGTCGATTGAAACGCCTCTGCTTCTGGCAGGGACGGTACCCATCGCTGGGATAGGGGCTAGAACAATTTCGTGGAACCGAAAATTTTTCTCCGCGGCGTCCCACTGCATATATTCAATAGCATTTGGATGGCTGCCTGGATAAGAGCTGTGCAGTGTCATACCAACGGTAAATACAGATTTGGCGTCCGCGCTGGGAAGCAGTATTCGTGGCGATTCGGCTGTGCCCGTCTGAAGACTTTCCGATCGGGACATCAGTATCCAGTTCTGTTTAAACTGTGAATCTAATGCTTTAATAAACCGAGCCGAGGAACTTACAATAGGATTAGCGAGCAGATAGGCTGATATTCCAATTGGCGTAAAGTCGGCGACGGGAGGGATCGCAGGGTTAAGAGTGAATTCGGCCCTTATGGAGCGAGCCGCACTCATTGTTATCGTGCACACACCGATGCCGGAACAATCTCCAGCCCACCCGGAAAACGTTGACCCGGGATCAGCCGCGGCCGTCAGCGTTACGACTGTAGGGCTGCCATAAGTTTGATCACAAGTCACTCCGCAATTGATGCCAGCCGGATTAGACGTAATCGTGCCCGAACCTAACCCCGTCTTCATTACTTTCAAATCAGCCGCCCGAGTAGGAGCAGCAAACAAAATAACGATGATCAGGAAAGCCGCGACGCCGAGAGCCCATGTTGATAAGACGATGCGCAGCAACTTTGTCGTTCTCATGCAACCACCTCGCTTTGATATTGTTTACAAAAATTTATGGCTCTAATGCGCGGGTTGGAGGCTCAGCACCCAGTCAACGAGGCGCTTGATCTCGGTGTCGGAGAGACGCGGCGAAAACGGAGGCATCGGGACGCCGCCAGTGATATTGGTCCAGTTGCCCTTGCCGCCCTTTTTCACCTTTTCAATTAGGGCCTCGGAGGCGCGAGCATCGTTTGTGTACCGCGCGGCGATATCACGGTACGAAGGGCCAACTACTTTCTTGTCGACGCTATGGCATTCCAGGCAACCGCTGCGCTTGGCCAATGCTTCATCGGCCAGCGCTTGTTTGGCGCCCAGGATCATCAGGACCGCAGCAGGAATGCTTAGCCAACGTGCCTTCATTCTATTCTCCTTAATCTTTGATGCCCGCTTTGTTACTTATCTTGGGCGTAACATACGCCAGTCTGGCCTCTAGTGTCAACGAATGAATAACCGCCGTCATCCAAAACTGTCGTTCTCTCAATCCCTTCCGTCTGGATTACGGTTGCTCACTTTTGACAAACGATCGCCCGTGCTGTTCCCTTCCGAGCGCCAATATAACAATCAAAACAGTAATCGTTACAATTTCGAATCCGGCCAATGCCCAGCGATAGCCGAATAAATCCCGCAGCGCATATTCGATGGAATTCGTCGGCGCGGCAAATAAAATTCCAAGTTGATAAGCCAGCCCGGGCATCAATCCTCGCGCAGCATCGGCAGAGAGCTCGTTTAAATGCACGGGGATTACGCCCCATGCGCCCTGCACTCCGGCCTGCATCAGGAATGCTCCCACCACGAGCGCGGCCAAACCCCCACCGAATGCCCATAGCGGAATCACGGCCAGTGAAAGCACGAGCGCGCTAATCATGCTCTTTCTCCGGCCGGCAACTTGCGAGAAGTGTCCGAAGATAATGGCACCCACCAGCGCTCCAATGTTGTAGACGATCGCTATATAGGACCTGGTTGCTGGTGCAATCTTGTGAACCTCGCCTAGAAAATCTGGATATAGATCCTGCGTTCCATGCGAGAGGAATGTCATGAACATCATCAGAAGCACAAGGTACGCAAAAATCTTCCAGTGTTTCGCGACTATCCCAAGTACGGCGCGCGTGGTTGGCGCGCGATGCTCCTTCCAGGCCTCCGATTCCGGCACTTTTGCGCGGATGTAGAGCGCCAGCAGCGCGGGCGCACCGCCGGCCCAGAACATTGCCCGCCAGCCCCAAGCCGGCAATATAAAGCGCGCTGCCACAGCAGCCAGCAGGTAGCCCATCGAATAGCCGCTTTGCAAAATACCACTCAGTATTCCGCGCCATCGCTTAGGGGCCGCCTCCATGGCGAGCGAAGCCCCGACGCCCCATTCGCCGCCCATTCCGATTCCAAACAGCAGCCGCATGATAAAGAAAAATGTATAGTTGGGAGAAAAACCACAGAGCAGCTCCACCACCGAAAAGAAAAGTACGTTGGCCATCAACGGAATCCGCCGGCCATAGCGATCCGCCAGCAATCCAAAAAGCACTGCTCCCAGCGGACGCATTGCCAGCGTCGCGGTCAAAGTCCTAACGATATCTTTCTTGGGTACGCCAAAGTGCAGGGCGAGAGTATCAATCAAAAAAACGACGACGAAGAAATCAAATGCATCCAGTGTCCATCCAAGGTAGCCGGCGGTGACGGCGTGAACCGGGCGGCGGGACTTATCCCCCGTCTGAGTTATAACTTCACTCACCGTTCCGCCGCGCTTTCCTCGGCAGCATCACTCGCGGTGCGCGAGATTGCTCCGGAAATGAGCCATGCACAAACAGTCGCTATACCGAGCAGTACGGCTCCCTGGCCCACGCGGCCAAAACATAACTCGCCAATTCCAAATAGCGCGGCGTAAACCATCGCGCATCCCAACAGCCAGGACAACAGATTTTTTCCTAGATCGTTTGTGTGAGGCACATTCGGCGCCATTGCGGCGATGCGTTTCCATCCTGCCGCGTGTGGCCGGACCTTTTCATAAAAACGCACCAAGACCGCATCCGGTTCGGGGCGGGTTAGAAATGTGGTTAACAGCCACGCCACCGTCGTGGCGCCCGTTGTTGCCAGGGTCGTTTTGGCAAAAACTACCGGCTCGGAGCCGGTAAAAACATGCGCCCGCCCAAATATCCATTGGCAGATAAACTCACTCCGTAACAAAAGCGTGGTTGCCAAAGCGGCGGTCATCGCCGAAATTTCGCTCCATGCGTTCACGCGCCACCAGTACCACCGCAGAAGGTACACGCCTCCCGTCCCAGCGCCGACCTCGAGAACGATTTTCCAACCTTCTGTTATCGTTACCAGTTGCGATGACACCCACGCTGCAGCCACCACAAGGAGAAGCGTAACCACACGCGAGAGCATTACGTAGTGAGGCTCACTGGCGTCTCGCTTCAAAAATCGCCTGTAAAAATCTGAAACCAGGTACGAACTGCCCCAGTTTAACTGTGTCGCAACCGTGGACATAAACGCCGCCATAAATCCTGCAAGCAAAATGCCCCGCAGCGCGTGCGGCACCTGGGTAGTCGCTACCAGCATGTACCCGCGTTCGGGCTCTTTTAATCCTGGGTAAAGGACCACCGCGGCAAGGGCCGTCAGTATCCAGGGCCACGGGCGCAATGCGTAATGCGCCACATTGAACCAAAGGACGGAGAGCAAACCGTGGCGCTCGTTCCGCGCGCTGAATATTCGCTGCGCGATATAGCCGCCGCCGCCTGGCTCCGCTCCCGGATACCAAAATGCCCACCACTGCACGCACAGATGCACAAGAAATGTTAGTACGGGTAAGGTCCACAATGCTTCCGCTGTCAGCCCGCGCGAAAAATCCGGCAGCATCGCCGTGATATCACTCGCCCCCGGCCCCTTTGCGGTTTGCATCTCGGCGAGCTTCGCGAGCATCGCCTGCATCCCGCCGACGGCGTGAACGCCGTACCACGCCACGCCAATCACGATGCTCATTTTTAGAACGAATTGAAACAGGTCGGTCCACAGAACGCCCCACAATCCGCCAAGCGCCACGTAAAATCCAGTGAACGGCATCAGGAAAAATATACAGATAGCCAGACTCTTCGCATCGCTCACTCCCAGCGCGGTGCTCACTATGCTCACCATGGCCTTGGTGACCCATCCGAGGATCAAGCAATTGATCAACAGGCCGAGGTAAATCGCGCGGAATCCCCGCAGAAAGGCCGCGGGCTTCCCGGAATATCTCATTTCGGCTAATTGCACGTCGGTGAGAAGTCCGGAACGTCGCCACAGGCGGGCGAATAAAAATACCGTCATCATTCCGGATGGCAAGAAACTCCACCACAGCCAGTTGCCGGCGATCCCCTGGGTATAAACAAGGCCCGTCACCGCCAGGGGCGTGTCTGCGGCGAATGTGGTGGCCACCATTGAGGTCCCCGCCAGCCACCAACTGACATTGCGCCCGGAAACAAAATAATCTTCGGTGCTTTTCCCGGACTTTCGCCGAAAATACAAGCTCAGCAGCAACGTGATAAGCAAGTAGCCTGCGATAGCGGCCCAGTCAGTTAACGCTAGCTTCATGTGACCCGCGCTTCCTCCAACGGAAAATTTCCTTAGGGTTGAATCGGCGCGCGTGCTGCGCGTCCGGGGACGACATTCTCCACGAATTGCCCATTCTTTATGATAGGAACTCCGTTGATCAGCACGAACTGAATTCCCGCGGAATACTGCAGCGGTTCTTCGAATGTGGCTTTGTCGATCACGCGTCCCGCGTCGAAAACCGTGATATCCGCATCAGCGCCGGTGCGAAGCCGTCCTTTGTCTTTGAACGCGGGCGCGCGTTTTTCCAGCCGCTCCGCGGGCATCAGCGTCATTTTGCGTAGCGCATCCATCAGGCTTAGCGCTTTCTCCTCGCGAACGTAGTGGCCGAGCACGCGCGAGAACGTTCCCTGCCCGCGTGGATGCACTTTCGGCCCAGTGATGGGCATCCCGTCGCTCCCGATCATAACGATGGGGTTCGCGACAGCGTACCGCGCTGCTTCCTCTGGAATGCCGTGCCCCACCACCACTCCGCCTACTTTGCGATATTTCGCGAAGGTTTCAGCAGTTAAGCGCTCGCCGGTGCCCGCCCATTGCACGTCTTTGTAGGTGATACCGTCGCGCTCTTGCCATCCTGGATCGAAGATCGCTGATTCTATATTGGTGCTCCACGCAGTATATGGATAGCATTCCGTTGTAACGTCCAGCCCGCGCTTCTGCGCGCCCGCCACCATCTCGATCAGTTGCGGCGTGTACTTTAATCCCATGCTTGTAATGTGCACGACGTGCACGGCCGCCCCGGTAGCCGCGGCCGCGGCAATAACCTCTTCGATCGCGTTCAGCCCCGTTTGCGGCTCGATTAATCCCGCATAGCGCAGGTGTACGTGAACCGGCGCATTGTTTTTCGCCGCGACCTTGAACATTTCCACGATTTCCCAATGCGACGCTCCTGGCGTGTAATTTATCCCCATTCCTTCCGCTAGCGCTCCCTCGTGGAAACCCTTTTCGATTTCGGCGCGAATCCTAGCGATTTCTTCCGGCGTTGCCTCGCGGTGATTGGCCTCGTCAATCGAAGCAATGTTTACGCCTTTGGACATTACCCGCGACCGAACTGGAATGTGGCCGATGCTCACGCCAAAATTGATGAGTGCCCGGCCCTCGCGCGCCGCGTACCAGCCGTTCACATCGGCGGTTCCGCCTTCCAGTTCGAGCGACGTCGTCACACCATCGTGCGCTTCAAATTTATAATTCTCGGGCGCCTGGCCATGCTCGTGCAAATCAATGAATCCCGGCGCGACCACCAATCCAGCGGCATCAATCGTCGTCCGGCCAGCAAGCTTACCGGCGCTGATCATCCGAATCTTCCCCGCGGTAATCCCCACATTGCGCACCGCATCAAGTCCTGATTCCGGATCCATCACGCGCCCATTCGCGATCACTATGTCGTACTCATCGGCCGCCAAAACATTAACAATGTGCGTCTTCACCACAAGCGCTGCGAATGTCATCACCGCGACGATCGCAATAGCCGCAACCCACGCGCGCCGCATCTGCAAAAATGCTTTTAAGTTTTTCATTTCGCCTTCCACTCATCGCTTTGACTGACCACGCCTGGCATGGGCCTTCCGGCTGCTTAGTCTCTTCACCTGGACGCTCAGTGTCAAACAAAATTACTGAGAGTCTGCGCTATCGATCTGGCAGAGCATTCACTGACTGTTTATTGATTGGTTTTAGAAAGTACGGACTTAAGCCAGGTTATCCCGCTGAGGAATCCGCAGAAGAATTTGAGTATATTGCCGTCTGAAAAAACAGCCCCGGGTATGAGGGGGATACCCGGGGCCGAGGGGTGAAGCGGGCTGGGCCGGAGAAACGCGTTTAACTTTTAATTTTCGTGCGGCAAAGCTCGTCGTCATTCTTTAAGTGGCCGATGCCAGGACAAGCGCGATGCTCTTGCTAGTTCTTCTTGTGACGTCCCGAGCAATAAAGCGGCGCGCCACCCGGCGCCCGACTACACACTCGTGCACAGCCAGTTATCTTCCTCAACCGCCATAATCATCGTCTTGAAAATGTCCACGTCCCAGCCGTCACCGTCTCCAATGCGCACTCGCAAAGCGTCTCGCGATTCACCCAGCAATTTGCCTCGCAGTGGTACCTTGAGGTCGCCTACGGACACTTGTAATACAACTGCTTGTCCCAGCCACTCTCCATACGCGCTATTCACGAGGCTCCTCACGGTAAATCTTCAACACGTCCAGGATGCGCTCCGGCACTTTCCAGGACAATGGTACAGCAAGGTCAATCCGCTGGGAGACCCGTACTGTTGGCAGATAGGGCAAAAAAGCTCGCGGCTTCACGCCAAGGTACTTTCGTACTTCTCGGCTGGTTCGAGAGGTTCATTGTGTACTACCCCTGCGGCTGGCACTTTAAGGCTATGCCGGCCGAAACTCATCGTGCACTCATTGACTCGCTCCTCACCCCGTTGGTGCGTAAGGCGCGGCGCGGCCAGCATGCCGACGGTCCTGCGGTATCCACTGGCCTGGCTTTGGCTTTGGGAGGGGGTTTCGCAAGGGGCTTCGCACACATTGGCGTTCTTCAAGTGCTCGAAGAAAATCACATTCCGATTTCCTGCATCGCAGGCACGAGCATTGGCAGCGTTCTCGGAGCCGCTTATGCGAGCGGCGTAAGCCTGTCGCGCATGGCCGAGGTTTGCCGTCACCTCCGATTTAGGGATTTTGCTCGCTGGCGAATTTCACGTGTAGGGCTGGCAACCAATGACCGCCTAGGAGGCATGATCCGCGACGTCTTCCACGGGCAAACCTTCGAAGATCTTCTGCTGCCGGCTGCCATCGTAGCCACCGATCTCGGCTCGGGCGAACCCGTGGTCTTCCGCAGCGGGAGTCTCGCCGACGCCATCCGTGCCAGTTGCGCCTTCCCCGGCTTATTTGAGCCTGTGCAACTGGGCACGCGGTGCCTTGCTGACGGAGGTCTCGTCGCGCCGGTCCCAGCACAAGCCGCCCGGGAAATGGGCGCGGGATGCGTTCTCGGTGTTTCGGTGAGTTTCAATAATTGGAGCGCAGCCGCACCTGTGTCCTTGTTTCAAGTAGTAGCTCGCGCTATCAGCGCGGCCCAGAAGCATCAGACTTCTAGTTGGGAGCGTTTCACCGACCTTATATTGACTCCCGACGTTCAGTCCATTGATTGGGATGAGTTTGATCGCGCTGATGAGGCCATTGCCGCTGGTGCAATGGTCACGCGCCAAGCCATACCTCGCATTATCACACTGCTTGAGAAATCGGCCCTAGCCGCGGGTGAATTCGCAGACAATCTTGCTGTCCCCGTAGCTGGGTCTTTGGAAGAGGTGGCCATCTAATGGTTCGCATGGGGTTTATTTGCGCCACCATTGCAACACTGATGGTTCTGTGGCACCGGAGCAGCGAGAATCCCGGCGTTTTCTGCTACCTTATAGGTGCGGATATTTGCGCGAGGGCCCGTGCGCGTCGCGCAGCGTCAACCAGGGAGAACCTGCTTCGTGTTCGAATTCATACGCCATCTCCTCCACTCCATTTACGATGTCAAAGGAATAGTTGAGTGGGGCGGCACCTCCCTGGTCTGTATCATCGTTTTTATTGAGACCGGACTTTTCGTTGGTTTTTTCCTTCCTGGTGATTCCCTGCTTGTAACCGCAGGCGTTTTCGCTGGCGCTGGCCATCTTCCCATCGTGTCGCTCGTCCTGCTGGTTACACTTTGCGCGATTATCGGCGATCAGCTTGGTTACTGGATCGGCCGCGCCGCCGGCCAGGCCCTTTACCGTCGCGAAGACTCCATGTTTTTCCGCCGCAGCCATCTCCAGCGCGCTCGCGATTTCTACGAAAAATATGGGGTTAAGACGGTGATCCTCGCGCGCTTCGTGCCGATCGTCCGGACCTTCTGTCCGCCTGTCGCCGGAGCCGCTAACATGCCGTATTCGCGTTATCTCACATACGATATTTTTGGCGGCGCGCTCTGGGTCGGCAGCATGATTTTCGGCGGCTACTTTTTGGGCCGTTCGGTCCCCAACATCGACAAACGTATCCATTGGATCATCCTCATTGTCGTTTTCCTCTCTCTCCTGCCCGCCATCATTAGTCTCCTTCGCGCGCGACGCAACGCCGGCTCAACGCGCGAGTCCTCGGCTTCCTCCTCCGCTGACAGCCAGTAGTCCCCATGCCGTTCGCGCGCTAGTTTTGGATTTGGTCGCGTTAAACTGATTTCCCTCTTTTGGTATCCTCGAACCTAAATTATGCTCTCCGCAGGATTTACAGATGGAAGAATATCCTAACCAATCTATATCTCTTTCCTTCCTTCGGCGAAAACGCTTGCTTCGGGTAAAGATTGCTAGTACTGGTACTTACAATCACACCTGTCCCCTCGACCAGGCACCGTAAGCTCAAGTACCTCAAAGAGTTAGTGGCAGGCCTTTGCGAACCGATTTGGTCCAAGCCGTGCTTCTAGTTTTACGTCCCTGCAATTTAGGGTATAAGAGGAGAAAACGAATTTATGATCGAAGAACGCAATTCCGAAGTAGAAGTCCGAGAGATTCGGTCAGGAACGCCGGGCTGGGTCCTGCCCGTGATCGTGCTGCTGGCTTTGGTGGCTACTGCAGGCCTTGTTCTCGGCTGGAGAGCAACCAATCAGCTAGAAGCTTCCAGACAAGCGACGACAACCGAATTTAAAACCGTTCGGGCTGGCGTCGATCAGGATTTTACCACCGTGCGTGATCGAATTGCCGCGGATGAGAAGGCCAATACAGCTTTGCAGAGCGATCTGGCTGTTGTGACTAAGAAGCTTCGCATTACCCAGGGCCAACTGAAAAATGCCCGTCAAGAATCGACCCGGCTCCAGCAAGAGAATACCCAAAAGATTACAGCGCTGGATACTTCAGTGAAATCCGAGCTTTCGACCAAAGCCTCCACCGAAGAGCTGAATAGCACAAAGGGCATGGTCACTGAGGTCAAGACGGATCTGGATACCACCAAGAAAGATCTCCAGATGGCCAAGAGCGAATTCGGCACGCTGATCGCTCGCAACCACGAGGATATTGACACTCTGCGCCGCCAGGGCGAACGCGAATATATCGAATTCACCGTTGCGGGAAAAAACAAATCCCAGAAGGTCGGGAACGTAATCGTGCAGCTTCGCAACGTCAACGAAAAGAAGAACAAGTACACCGTAAAGCTGACCGTTGAAGATAAAGTCTACGAAAAGAAAGACCGCTCCCTCAATGAGCCTATCTTTTTCTTCGTTCAGGGCGCGCGTCAGCCCGAGGAAATTGTCATCAACAAGGCTGGCAAGAACTCAATTACCGGCTACGTAAGCATCCCGAAAATGAACATGCCGCAGGCGACAGCCACGGGCACTTCGGGTCAGTAGACTTAAGTAGCCACGGCGGTGGGAGGTCATCCACCACGCCGCAAAAGCGGGCAGGGGCAAATCTCCCCTGCCCGCTTTTTTGTGCTTGGTAGACTGAAATTCCTAATTTCTTGATTTTCCGTCGCTTCCTTTTGCGATAATATTCCCCCATGAAACTTCTCATGCTTACGATTGCGTCTTCATTCTGTGTATTCCCCACGTTAGCTCAGGATTGGGCGAAGCAATCCCTGGAAAGATCCTCGCGCCACCAGGAGTGGATCACCATTAAGCACGGCGAGCGCGCCGTTCAGGCTTACATCGTGTATCCCGAGTCCAAACAAAAAGCCTCATCCGTAGTCGTGATCCACGAAATCTTCGGCATGACGGATTGGGTGCGCAGTGTCGCCGACCAGCTCGCCGCCGCCGGTTACATCGCAATCGCTCCGGACTTGCTGTCCGGGTTTGCGCCAAATGGTGGAAAGTCCAGTGATTACCCAAGTATTGACGCCGCGCGCGAAGCGGTTTCGAAGCTCGATCAATACACCGTCACCGCTGATCTAAACGCGGTCACCGACTACGTCAAAAAAGTTCCTTCCGCGAACGGCAAAGTTGCTGTTGCGGGCTTCTGCTGGGGCGGCGGGCAATCCTTTCGTTTTGCCGCCAATCGGTCGGACCTGCGCGCTGCATTTGTCTTCTACGGGCCGTCACCTGCCCCGGAAACCTTTTCTTCGATCACCGCGCCGGTATACGGCTTCTATGGGGGAACTGATGCTCGCATCACTGCCACCGTCCCTGCCACATCCGTCGCCATGAAAAAGGCTCACAAAAAATTTCAACCGGTTACCTACGAGGACGCTGGCCACGGCTTCATGCGAACCGGCGAAGATCCGGCCGCTACCGAGCCCAACAAGAAAGCTCGCCACGAGGCCTGGGAACACTGGCTCTCGATTCTCAAAAGCATATAGCCGACAGCAAAGAAGTAATATATCGACACAAGCCGGGGTCCTCTGTAGTGGTATCCACACACGCGACCAATTCAGAAGAATCGGCACTCCGCTCACCGTCACTTGCAGTTCTTGCCGCAATCGTTCTCCGGATGTCCTTGCTGGCAGTGATCCATCGCAACTACGATGCCCACCAGCTTCTGTTTTTCCCGGCGAGCCATGAAGTATGGCGCGTAGCTTGGTCCATGGCGCAAGGCCATGGCTTCTCGAGTCCCTTGGCAGGCATGCTCGGGCCAACTGCATGGGTCGCCCCCGGATATCCGCTTCTTGTAGCTTTGGGCCTAAAACTTTTCCGGATGGATCCTTATGCTGCGACCATTTTTGCTCTGACACTCAATTGCATCGCGTCAGCGTGTACCTGTTGGCCCATCTACCTGGTCGGAAAACGGATTTTCAATGTCAATATTGGATTGGCTTCCTGTTGGCTCTGGGTTTTCCTCCCCATGGCGGTTCTCTTCCCCTTAGAGTGGTTGTGGGACCCCAGCTTCTCTGCGCTCTTGTTAACTCTGCTGATCTGCTTGACTTTGAACCTCCAAAAAGATTCTTCTACTCTCCATTGGGTGGGATATGGCCTGCTGTGGTCGGCATCGGTACTGATGAATCCCGCCCTTGGAATCCTGTTCCCTTTTTTGCTGGTTTGGCTCGCCGCAGCGCGATCGAAGAGTTCATTGCCGTGGCGGCGGCTTGTGGCAATAGCTGTGTTCGTCTTTATCCTGGTTCTTGTTCCGTGGACAGCCCGCAACTGGATTGCGTTTCATCACATCGTGCCAGTCAAATCCAACTTCGGATTGGAGCTTTGGTTAGGCAATAATCCCACCGTTAAACGAAGCTGGAACCCAGCGGGGCATCCCGTTGGCGAAAGCAACCAGATGCAGCAACTGCTTCTTCGCGGCGAAATCACCTACATGCAAGCAAAACAGCGGGAAGCACTCGAATTTATCAAAGCTAAGCCGGTTATTTTCCTGAGGGCGTGCTTCGCCCGATTTGTTGACACCTGGACAGGGGCTGAGGATTTTTCTTCGGACCGATGGGTGAATGCACTGCACCTCGGCAGGGCCTACGTCGTAATCTCCACGGCTTTTTCAGTCGTTGCGTTTGTGGGTTTGCTGTTGGCCTTACGGTTTTGCCGCTCCGAAGCGGTGCCCGTAGCGCTCACGGTGCTGGTATTTCCAGCAATCTATTACATCACGCACAGTGCCCTTAGATATCGCCACCCTATTGATCCCCTTTTGACCGTGCTCGCGGTCCACGCCCTGGCTTGCACCTTCCGCCGGATTCTCGCGATGGGCTCGTCCCCGTCTGTCTAGGCCCGTTCTCAGGGATAATGGTCGGCGCGATTTCGGCGTGCCTTCCATCATCCTCACCCTGCATCCACGGCAACGCCTGCGAGCGTATCGATGGACGGAAACGACTTAGAGTCAATCAGCGTCAGCGCCGGGGGCATTGTCCCTGTCTTCAGCGCCTGCGTTAGCATCTCCAGAGCCAGGGGAATAGTGGGCGGCATCACAATTGTTGCTGTCAATTTTCCGCTCCGCACCCACGGTTGTCCCGTGTGCGGCAAGCCATCAATTCCAATGAATGGCAGACGCACCCATCTTGCCCGTTCCGTGTCGCTCAGAGACTCAAACGCTTTCTTCGCCCCTATCGCCATCGCGTCGTTGTGGCTCGCGATCAAATCAAACTGCCCGCGGCGCGATGTCGCTAATTGCAGCCAGGATAGGATCGTTTTCTCTGCGCTCTTCTCGGTCCATTGTGCTCTCAACGAAGTCACCTTGATATTGCCCGGTTTCGTCTGCAGCATCCCCGCCGTTCGCTCCACTGCCGTAGCATTGTCCGAAGGACCTTGCACATAGACAATGGAGCCGCCTTGTGGCAGGATCGCCCCAATCTGTCTCGCTTGAATCCGCCCGATCTCCATCTGGTCCGGGCTGACTCCAAACACCGGAGCGCTCGAGGTTCTTCTCAATGCCGAAACGTAATCAGCGTTTCGATTCATAACCACCCATCCTATTCCAGCCGAGACCGCCGCTCGCGCAACTTGCGGCAATCCCGAGCCTCCAACCGGATTGATCAAAATCGCATCGGGTCGCAGGCCGGTCGACGATTGAATGGCCGTTAGCAATTGCGTGCTTTGCGCAATCGTGTCGCCCTCGGCGTAAATCACCGAAACGTCGACACCTAGGCGCCGTGCCGCTTCTGCTGCCGCCGAAGCTTGCGCCTGCTGATAGTCATTGCTGCTGGTCATCAGGGAAACTAGAAATCGCAATTTTTTCATGGCCCGTCCTGCCTGTGGCGAAGTATCTCTACGATACACGCGCCTCACGGGCTTTGCGGGATTGGTTTGTACCCCTGTGACATTTTAGGAAACGATCTTCAAACGCATGGGCAGGCGCTGGGGCGACGAGAGTAACGTGTCTCGCCGGCTAGGTATACTTTTGCGGGCAAGGCTCTACTGGTGCCAGGCATATTTCGCGCCCGTCCAGTACAGAAATCCAGGGTGGCCTTCTAGTGTTTCGCGGATTACGTCTGCCTTCGGACCGGTCATCAGCAGTCGCGTTTGTGGAAGAAGGAGCTTCTCCGTAAAGGGCTCGGGGTGAGGATCACCGCCGGCAGCCTTTCGTACCAGGAATGTTTGCTGCGCTATCGGATTCCGCCATCCCTCCGGTCCATAACCATGAATGATCGCCAGGAGCACGTCATTGCGCTCGGCCTGTACGGTTCGCTCGTGCGAGGAGGTTTTCAATAGTCCCTGATTGGGCTTGATCTTGGGCTGGACAAATGGATCTTCGAGTATCCAATTAGCGAAGTGGTTGTTCAAGCTCGCAAGTCCTTCTGGTGCTGGTCTTACAAAAACGGCCAGGTCCTGCAAGCCATCGCCATTAAAGTCTCCTGCAAAAAAGCTCGGAACGCGGTCGTGCGCGAGTATCGCTGCACCCTGAAAAATTCGGGCCACCTTCGCACCCACCTCCTCGCTCTTGGGGGGCGCCGGAGGCAGGATTGGGGGGACCAGCGTTTCACTCTCAGGTTGCATTGTGGGTCGCGCGATTTTTCCTCGCGACATAAAGAAAATTGCCGTCCCGACCAAGGCGACTGTGAGCACCACAAGCAGGATTTTAGAAGCGGATAGCATTCTCGGTAGAATTCAGGCCCACGAAAAGCAGAGCCGGCCGAAGCCGGCTCTGCTCATACGTTGGTTAAAAGTTGTACTAGCAGCTTTACAGAGACTTCAGGAACTGAGTGACCTTGCGCTTATCGGCATCTGATAAAGCCCTAAAGTTGTTGGTCACCGGTGTGGCAGCTCCACCGTGGCGCAGAATCGCGCCAGTGAAGGTCGTGGACTGGCCATCGTGCATTAGTTCGTTCCGCATCCGCACGCCCCACAGCGGTGGCGTTCGCATGCGATGCCCGGAATCGGGCCCGCCATTCTGGACGATATTGTCTCCGGTCCCGACGTCATGTAAGAGCAAATCGCTGAAAGGGTGAACGTTTTTGCTGCCCAAGGCTGGCGGAACAGTGAATGCCCCGCCATTGATCACCGTTCCCGGAGGCGCAGTCGTGAGCGTGCCCACATGGCAAATGTTGCAGCCAATTTGATTGAACAATTGTTCGCCCCCCACCACCTCGGGGTTGTTGACCAGCGTTGCGTCGCGCGGCGGTGCTTTGGTGGCTCGCATGAATCGCGAAAAGTGATCGATGTCGAAAAGGCCATCGACCCCAACTTTGTCTTCAGGGTCAGCGACGATATCGCACAGCGTCGTAACTTCGTTGGGGTTCAGCCGGCTGGTGATTCCCATCTCGTTCAGATAGGCGTCACCCGAAAAAGACAGCAAGCTGGGCATCTGGTTCTTCCATCCAAATCGGCCAATTCGGGTGCGACCAGGAGCCTCCGCCACCGGAACGCTGATGGCCAGACCGCAAATCCGCCCTCCGGTCTGGTTGCACTGGGTCGTCGCCAAATTGGTTATCGTAGGATTAGCGATCGCCTCGAGAAAGCCATCGCCAAGAAGGTTGAGTGAGGTTCGCGGGGCGACGATGGTCTCTGCGGTAGTAATTCTTTCTTGGGCATACGAATCCGGGAAGTTAAATCCCTGCGCCAAGTCGACCCCCGGGCAGATGGCCCGCTGGTTAATCAGCGACCGATTCGCGATCACCACCGGCGTTCCCGCAGCATCGTGTAGAGTGACGGTCGCGCCCACGAAGTTGCCCGCCGCATCTAGATGTCCGGCGCGCAGTTCGCGAATCTGACTGATGCCTCCGGACATTGGGTTTTGGTGGCATTCGCGGCAAGATTGCGCATTATAAACTGGCCCGAGCCCATCGGTAATTTGCTCGGTCTGATCGAAGGCAGCGCGGTCTGCCAGAAACGTGGTTTGGTCGGTTAAGCCGTTGGTTTGGTTGTCGAAGCCCGTGGGCGCCTCGCTTGCGGCCGCAATCGAGATAGCGGTAGGGTCTATAGCGTCTTCGTCAGACGACTGAGCGTAAGCGATGTGCCTCTGGACAACTGTGTTGGAGACCGCGACAACCACAAGAGCGGCCACCAGGATAGTTAGGATTAGCAGAAGCGGTAACCTCATATGCAGCGTACCTCCCACGAGGATAAAATGCCGGACCGCAGATTGGCGGCGGAACACGCGCTGTTCAATTGGGCGTCTTCCCGTTCCAATATTAATTTATGAGTTATATAAACAAGAAGTATAGATGATTACTGACCATTTCCTCGGTATCCACAACCACTTAAAAACAAGATGAATAATAATCCGTGCCACCACGCACCCGGTAGCGATTGGAGTCGAGGTAAAGAATAGGATGAGCGCTCCAATCCCGATATGGCGGCGTTTATATCCATCCAGGCAAATCCTGTCAAGAGTAAATTTTACATTTTAATTACTCCTGTGGAAATTTGCACGAGCTAGCCTATGTGACGCTCTGGCTTGTCAATTTGTCCTCAATACTCCTCGTCAATACAAAGATACGTTTGAGCTAAACAAGCTTCCTTCAGTCCCCATGGGCTCGTTTGAGTTCTACCGGACCGGCTTTCAGATACAATGCCAGCGTGCTTCCATCGCGACTCCTGATATTCACAGCGCTCGAAGGAACTCTTCTGGACTCCCATACAGAATCCTTCACCGGAGCCGAAGCAGCTCTCGAAGAAATTGAACGGCGCAAAGTTCCGCTGATTTTCGCCACTGGCAAAACCCGGGCTCAACTCGATCCGCTTCGCCGCAAACTTGGCCACAGTCACCCGTTTATCACCGAAAATGGCGGCGGAATTTTCGTTCCCGACGGATACTTTAATCTGAAAATTGCCGGCATCGAGCGCCGTTCGCGCTTTCTTTGTCTGCCGGTCGCCAGGCCGCATGCGGAAGCTATCGCAGTCCTTCAGGATATCTCCACGGCAACCGGGGTTTCCGTGGTCGGCTTCAACGAAATGACCCCGCGGGAAATCGCGCAAAACACTGGACTATCCGCGCGCGATGCGGAGCCCGCCAAACAGCGCGATTTCGACGAGCCTTTTTTCTTTGCTGGCGCAACCGAGAGCGCCATACGCACCTTCCAGCAAGAGGCCCTGCGCCGCAAGGCAACCCTCTCGCAAAACGGACACTTCTGGCGGATTTCACTCGGGGCCGATCTCACCAAGGCTGTGCGCTCGCTGGTAAAGCTGTATCTCGAAGCGGCCCCGCGCACCCGTCTTTCTTCGGTAGGACTGGGAACGCACGCCGCGGACATCTCCTTACTTAAGGCCGTCGACCACCCAATTCTAATTCCGCCGGAAACCGAGCCTGCGAAGCGCGACCGTTCCGGCACACATACCCTCGGATCACCCACGGATTTAACTGACGCCGAAGTACGCAAGGCCTTACCGAGAATTTCTCGCGCGGAATTGCCCGGCTCCGCAGGATGGGAGCACGCGGTCCTCGCTCTTCTGCAAGACCCAAAGCGCTTTTGACACCCTGTCGTGTTGAGCTTTGTTCCAAATTCAGCGGTTTCACCGGCCTGCGAGGAACCTTCCTGCCCACCGAGAGACAAAATATTGCATTGTCTAAATTCGTCCCTACCTGTCCCAAAGGACAGGTTCTACCAACCGTATTGTTTTCAGTAGGTTAGCCCCGACCTGGGCTGGACCTGCTTGGCCCTTCGATTGCCAGTACAGTCTGGCGACCGGAACTGCGCCAGCAAGGCGTGGCGGCTCTAATGATGCGGAAAACGCGCTTGCGAATACTGGAGAAAACGAAATGACGCAATTCATTCGCAGCATGCGCTTACCGGCATCGGAATCCCAGATGGGCGTCGCTTTGGCGCTTTGCGCTGTGGCCATGAGCTTGATGCTGTGGATGATTCTTTGGCAGTCCGACGTAATTTTGCAGCAGGGCGAGCTGATTCGCTGGCTGCGCGACATCAGATTTGGTGGTTAGCGCTCCGCAGCGGCCGCACCACCGCTGCAAGCGTGGTTCCCGGATTCGCTTCCCTCTCCTTGAAGCGGCACCCGGAAGGCGATGCGCAAAAACGCATCGCCTTTTTCTTTGGCGGGCCAATATCCAGATCCGGAAATGAAGGTGGCGCGCGAATTTCCAGGAATTATTCCGGCTTTTTGGGCATTCGATTCGCTTGAAAAAATTCCTGACACTTTGTTGTTTGCTTGCGCTAGAATCACCTGACTGCCAAGCTTCATACCCCGGGAGGAAATTCAAGATATGCGACGAAGACTTTGGTTTGGGGCCCTGGTCCTTGCAAGCTGCCCTTTGTTGAACGCTGGCCAAGCCCGACCGAGTGAACGCCCTGTTGAGTCGAATCCGCCGGAATCGACTGTGGCAGCGCGTCGCAATGAGCCGGCTACTCGCCATCAGCGACATCGCCGAAATCGGCGCCATCGCCGGTATCGCCGCAATCGCCACGCTGTGTAACAGTTTCTTCAGACGGAATACCCAGCAAAAAACGCATCGGATAAAAACATTTTGGTTTTGCCTTCTTCACCGTGCGCTGATCGGTCACCGCCTGTATTTGGAGTGCATCTAAATATTGTTACGGCGAACTTGTGTGCCTGCGGGTGTCCGCTGTTTGGCACAAACGCTCGACAAATATCGCCGAGCCCAAATGAAATGGAGCGGCTACCGTGACTCAAAGAGGTCCCCATTCGCGCCCATTTAAGCAAGCAAGCTTAATTTGGGGCCCGTTGCTCGCCATTGCGCTCGTCTTTGGGCCACTGCCCGTCGCCCTCCGCGCTCAGGACATTGGCGTCCTTCCCACACAGCTAACCTACGAATATAAGGCGGCTGCAGCAATTCCAGCCACAGTTGGCGTCGCGCATGCGCCGAGCGTGCAAGAGCCGAGCACGCCGCCGGTGCCAGAGCGCGGAACGTCTTCGACGACGTCGCCGACGGATTCAACCAGGATGAGTGGCCGCGATGTTTCCTGGAAAAAACTTCCAGGAAACATTGTGCGGGACCAAAAGGACATCTGGCTTTTTCCTTTGCAACTGGCGCACGGCCGCCATTGGCTGCCCACTTTAGCCGTCGTCGGCGTGACTGCCGGATTGATCGTCGCCGATCCACACGACATGCGCTATTTCCGGGATACCACTGACTTCCGCGATTACAGTAGGCATTTCAGCGGTCGCAATACCGGCATTTTTGAGGCGGCTGTTCCTGGTGCGCTGTATCTCGGCGGACTGATATTCCATCGCCCGTACGCTTCGAAAACGGCGCTGTTCGCGGGCGAGGCTTATGTGGATAGCGCGATTCCGCATGTGGCCATCAAGCTGGTAAGCCGCAGGCTGCGGCCGATTAACGTGGCCGCGAAGCACGACCTCACCGATACATTTTTCAAAAGCCATGTGTCTGTGTCAGGAAAAGGCAGCAGCTTCCCTTCGGGCCACGCCGCGGGAGCTTTCTCCATCGCTACGGTGATTGCGCGGCGCTATCGCGATCATCGCTGGGTTCCCTGGGTGGCGTACCTAGGCGCATTTGCTGTCAGTTTCTCGCGCGTGCCGACCCTGGCCCATTTCCCCTCTGATGTTTTCCTGGGCGCGGCGCTGGGTTATACGACCGCGCGCTACGCGGTCCTCCGCGGCGAGTAGCATGCGCGCTGCCAGGAAACCTTCCGCACCGGTCTAGACCTCGTTACCAGGTTATAACTCCCCACCCCAGGTGTTTTTTGCATCAATCTGATTCGATGGGACTTTAAGTCCTTTGTTTTGGAATAGTGTGATTCAAAAGAGGTTAGAGGGACATTTTTCGTATCAGTGGATTCTAAAGGGCTTAGGGCGGAATTTGCGGTGTTTGACGGAACCGGCAGATTTAAGGGTTACGCTTAGGTTAATAGGGACCGCTGCCGCGCGGACAGACGTGAGCCTATTCGCTGCAAATGGAACCAAGTTGTGCGGCCGTTCCATAATCCAATCCTCGCATAAAACCGTATCATGGCTCGGCGCTGTTGGCCTTATCTATTAAGGGCAGTGGTCGAGGGCCAAAAGGACAGCTGTACTTTGAGTTTGATTGCCACCTTTAGTCCAGTTTCTGGAGTGGACTGAAGGTGACCGACTTCGCCATTCGAAATTTGTTACGCTGCGCGATGACCAGAATCCGCGAGAAATGGTTAATTCCCGAGTCTATGATGCCCGTGCGTGTCCAAATGGCTAAACCTACGTGTCGACCAGCGGACGAGAAGGAAAAGAATGATAGATTCCACTGCGAGCAGGATGTACCACTGTCCCAAAAG